>JRYJ01000999.1_pt1 | contig 12962 bp, 10 predicted proteins | sample 235371 | NCBI WGS metagenome assembly JRYJ01 (sample SAMN03074219, study PRJNA261477) | activated sludge metagenome | biome: Wastewater Treatment Plant; feature: Wastewater; material: Activated sludge; isolation source: activated biomass of a wastewater treatment plant treating hydrocarbon... ... | reverse complement strand
GCGCCTGCAACGGCGTGTTGGACCGTTCGCGGGCTGGGCAGCAGACGGTGGCCGACGGCGCGTCGAACGTCGCCAGCATTGGCTCCGGCGTCGAACGTTTGAATTTCACGTACAAGCCGCGACGATGACTGCTGGCCGGCACGCTGGGGCCGCCGATGACGCCGTCGAGCAGCCCGCCGGCCGCGAGAAACTGATCGCGGATGTTCTCGGCCGGCAATCGCACTCGATTCTGCCGCGCGAGCCACCGATTTCTGGCGTCGCGATCCGCAAGCTCCGGCCGCGGCTTCGAGGATTGCCGGTACGTCGCCGAGGTCACGATCCGCCGAATCAATCCCTTCAAGCTCCAGCGCTGCTCGTGGGCGAAGTCACTGGCCAGCCAATCGAGGAGTTCCGGGTGTGACGGCTTGTCGCCCTGCGTGCCGAAATCCGACACGGTCGAGACGATCCCGTCTCCGAACAAATGTCTCCAGACGCGGTTGACGGTGACCCGCGGCGTGAGCGGATTCGCCGGATCGACGAGCCAAAGTGCCAGATCGAGCCGGCTCTGTCGTGCCTCTCCCATTTTGGGAACAGGGCCGGAGGCGAGGCTGCCGCGGTGCAGCACCAGCGGAGTGCCGGGCTGCACGGCCTCGCCGAGTCGCAGAAAGTCGCCGCGAACGTGGATGTGCGTCGGCCGGGGTCGCTGCCGTTCCACCAGCACTTGCGCCCGGACAGGCCCGGCCGAGGCCAGCCAATCAGCCAGCGCTTGCGCATAGTCGCGCAGCCGCGGATCATCGGACCGATGCGTCGCCAGGTAATAATGCCGCAATGTCGCCTCGTCGTGCGAATCTCGAATGCGCTGGGGCACGGCCTGCTCGGCGATTGCGGCCGGGTCCGCTCCCGTGTAAGAGACGCGCACCCGGCCGAGCGTATGCGCGGAGCCGTGGTGCTGCACGAGCGATACCTTGAGCCGCAGCGCGTCGCCGAGTTCGATCGGCTGCCGAAGGACGAACACCGCACAGCGATCGACGCCGTGCAGCGGCAGGTGCGGCAGGTCCACGGCCCAGCCGGTTTTGTCGTTCCCATCGGCTGCTTGCTCGACGGACCAGTTCGGCTGAGAGTAATCGGCTACGGCGCGAGCAATTGCAAACGGCTTCAGATTGTTCACGTCGGCCAGGCTTGCGGCTTCGACCTGCACTTCCGAGAGGACGAAGTTGCCGTTCTTGGCCCAGCCGGGACCGAGACGCGGCAGCATCTCGTCGGTCAGGGCTTCGACGCGGATGGCGGTGATTCGTCGCGCCCGCGGGCCGCGGGTGTTCGACATCATGATGTAATGCGTCGCGCCGTCCACGGTCCCGGTGACGAGAAATGAGCCGTCGTCCTGCGGATAGAGGTTCGCGCCGTTGTTGGCGCCGAAGGTGGGCAGCTCGTAGGAGTCGGGCAGCCACCAGATTGCGGGGAGCGCGTTGACGCGCCGGCGCCAGGCGGCGAATTGCGCTTCATCGGGCCAGAGGGCCGAGTCGATGAGCCGGGCGCGAGCCGCATCCAGCCGTTGCCGCGCCGCCGCCGCCAATTCACCGGCTCCTTCCGCCGGCGGCGCGGGAATATCTCGATCGTCCGTACCGTTGAAGTAGGCATAGAGCTGGTAAAACTCGCGCTGCGAGATCGGATCGTATTTGTGCGAATGGCACTCCGCGCAGCCAATCGTCAACCCAAGCCAGACCGATCCGACCGTGCTGACCCGATCGACCACGGCTTTGACGCGATCTTCCTCGATATCGACGCCGCCTTCCCGATTCAGCAGCGTGTTGCGATGAAAGCCGGTGGCGACGCGCTGTTCCAGCGTCGCGTTCGGCAGCAGGTCTCCGGCAATCTGCTCGATCGTGAATCGATCGAACGGCATATCCGCGTTGATGGCGGCGATCACCCAGTCGCGCCAGCGCCAGGCGTGCGGCCGATCGAGGTCCTTTTCGTATCCGTCGGAATCGGCGTAGCGCGCCAGGTCGAGCCAGTGGCGAGCCCATTGCTCGCCGAAGCGCGGCGAAGCCAGCAGCCGGTCCACGAGCCGCTCGTAGGCGTCGGGCCGGGCGTCGTTCAGGAACTCATCGATCAGTTCGGGCGACGGCGGCAGCCCGGTGAGATCGAGACAGACCCGGCGCAGCAGCGTCGTCCGCTCCGCCTCCGGCGACGGCTCCACGCCGTGCCGGGCGAGTTGAGCGAGGACGAACGCGTCGATGGGGTTGCGGATCGCCGATTTCGGATGGCGGATTTCCGGCACAGGCGGCCGACGAATCGGCTGGAAGGACCAGTGGGCGCTGCGCTGGGCCGCCGCTTCGGGTAGCTGCCGGCCGTCGTCGTGCTGGATCCACCGCTTCAGCGTCTCGATCTCCGCCGCGGACAGGCGGGGACCTTTCGGCGGCATGACCAGGCCATCGGCGGCGGTGCCGCTGATGAGTTCGATGAGCCGGCTCTGGTCGGGCCGGCCGGGGACAATGGCCGGCCCGCTGTCGCTGCCGCGGAGCACCGCCGCGCGATCGTCGAGCCGCAGACCGTTTTTCTGTTTCTCCGGCCCATGACAGGCGACGCAGTGCCGAGCGAGGATCGGCTGGACGTCGCGCGCGAAATCGGGGTTGTCGGCCGGCATGGCGCAGCCGGCGATCAGAAGGACTCCCACGAGCAGCGGGCGCCGCGACATGGTGCTTAGCATAGCCAGTTCGCTCCCGCCGCGGGCGCCGGCCCGCGCACGGAAGCCCTTGTTGATTGCGATCTCCGGTCGGGACGCTGTCACAATGGGTAATCCCGGCGGTTTCAACGACGGCGCGATCCCGCGCAACGATTATGCGGGTTGAGAAAGTTGTAGTGGATCGATCGAGCCTGCCGATAACAGGGACGGAATCCAGCCCGACCGCGCCGGAGCGCGCGACGGCTTGATCCGCAACGAAAGCGAACCGGCTTGCATACGAGGCGTCTCATGGTCGGAATCGACAAGCTGTTGCGGCTGGTGCTGACCGCCGGCGTTTTTGCTGGCGCCGTCGGCTGCTGCACGCTCGACCATCCGTTTGCCCGATTGCCGGCGGCGGTCGCCCCTGATGCCGGCGTCCCGCGTGAATTGAACAAGGTCACCCTGCCGCCGTACATCATCGAGCCGCCGGACATCCTGCTCATTCAGGTGCTCCTGCCGCCGACGCTGGAAGACACGTTGGGCCTGGATGAGAAGAGCAATCCGATCCGCGATCCGCAGGGCCGGATCCTCAAGAATCCGTTCTCGAAATCGCTCGGACCGCAGCCGATCGATGGACAATACCTCGTCGGGCCCGACGGCACGGTGATGCTCGGCATCTATGGCACGGTCCAGGTCGCCGGGCTGACCCGCGATCAGGCTCGCGAGCGCATCCGCGAATTCATCGCCCAGGTGACCGGCAAGCGCGCCGACGCGCTGCAGGTCTTCGTCGACGTGATCGCGTTCAACAGCAAGAGCTACTACATCATCACCGACGGCGCCGGTTACGGCGCACAGTTGTACTCATTCCCGATCACCGGCAGCGAGACGGTGCTCGATGCTCTGGCGCGAATCAACGGATTGCCGCAGGTGGCGTCGCGCCGGCACATCTGGATTGCTCGCCGCAGCCCGAACGGCGGCCCGGAGCAGATTCTGCCCGTCGATTGGGACGGCACGGTAATGCTGGGAAGCGCGGCCACGAATTACCAGGTGCTGCCCGGCGATCGCATCTACGTTCACTCGCAATGCGCAATCAGCGTGGACAATTTCATTGCCAAGATGCTGTCGCCGGTCGAGCGGCTGTTCGGTGTGACCCTGCTTGGAACGACGACATACAACCAGGTTGCCGGCCGCGGGCTCAATTTCAACAACTGATCGGTACCAACGGCGCTGGCGACCGAACCTGATCTATGATGATGAGCGGATAACGGACGGCCACGGAGAACCTCCCGATGCGACAACTCCGAGTCCTCGCGGCGATCGTTGCCGGCTGGGCGGTCAACGCCGGTCCGGCGAACGCGCAGAATCCGTTCCCGTACGCGCCGCCCGTGGCCCAGTTCCCCTTTCAGGGGCAAGCCGGACAATTCCAGCGTCCGCCGGTGCTCAGCCCGTATCTGAATCTGTACCGCGGCGGGCCGCCGGCCGTGAACTATTTCAACTTCGTCGTGCCGCAGCTGCAATTGAACCAGCCCGGCAGCGGGACGTTCCTCGGTCCGCCGACGCCGGGCTATCAGCCGGGCGATGAACCGGTGCTCGACGCTCAGGATCCGGCCACGCGCGGGCCGCGCTCCTCGGCGCACCCGACGACGTTCAATTACACCGGAAGCTACTTCAACTCGCTGGGGACGATCGGCGTTGGCGGCCGGCCCATGACGCCGCCACCGGCGCCGATGGGCCGGCGACGATGATGAACGCACGGGCCGGATGCCCGTGAATGACCGAGTCAGGGATGCGACTCATGGCCTCGAACCGAGTCAGGCTGATCGCCGCCGCGGCACTGGCCGCCGCTGCGGGTCCGTTAGCCGCTCAGTCGCCGCCGATCCACCAATCGGCGTCGTCGTTCGAGGTGCTGGCGCCGCGGCGATTGGCGCTGCCGCAGCTGCCGTTCGGCGGCGAAGCGCAGGAGGTGCCCGCCGGCTTTTTCTCTCCTGCTTCGAAGCCGCCGCCGTCGCCGAACCCCGCGCCGCCCGCGGCGCCAGCGCCCACGGCTCAACCCCAGGGCGTCAACATGATGCCGCTGTTCGGTCGCCCGCAGCCGCCGCAACCTCACCCGGTCGCGCAGCCGATGTTCGGCGCTGTTCCGGGCGCACCGTGGCGCTGGCACGGCTACGGCTCGGTGGCGCCGGGCAACACTCAGCCGTTGCCGCCGAACGTCATCACCACGGCGCCGCCGAATCCGGGCTTGAGCGGCATCGAAGTCGCGGCGCCGATCGTGTTGCCGTCGCCGACGCCGATGGCTCAACCGATGCCGGTTGGCCCGTCGCTGCCGGTGTTCCCGGGTCCGTCGGCGCCGTCGCGGCCGACGCCGCTGGCGCCCGCGGCTGTGCCGCTGCCGTCCTACACCCCGCCGGTCGAAGCCGTGCCGATGCCCGGACCGACACCGGCCGGCGACGCCCATTGGAAACCGTCGCCGGGGCGCGTCGGATTCGCGCCGGCGAGCTTCAGCGCTTCGACGGGAGTCGAGCCGGTGGCGTTTCGCCCCAGCCGATCCGCGGATCGTGCCGTCTCGTTGGCGACATTTGTGCCGACTCCCCCGCCCACGCCGCCGCCGCCGCCGACCGCGAAAACCAGCGGCGATGATTCGCTGGTCGCATTGCGTTCCACAATCGAAACGATCTGCGCCGGCCGCGGTCGCGATCTCGATATGTACTTCCGCAGTCCAAATCACTTGCTGATCCGGATGGCGGTGCGGCAGCCGGCCGATGCCGAGCGCCTGGCCAATCTCATCTCCAAACTGCCGGAACTAGCGCCCTATCACGTCGTGTTCGAGATGGCGATTGCGCCGTAAAGTGAGCGCGTCGCTGGTGATCCCGTGCAACGCGATTCGCCGCGTCGCTTGCGACGCGCTCCGCATGCCGCTCTTGCAGATCACTCATGGCGCGATTTACGACCCGGCTCACGGCGTCGCCGGCGACGTGCGCGACCTCTGGATCCGCGACGGCGTCGTCGTCGAGCCGCCGCCCGATCCACGTCCCGATCGGACGATCGACGCATCGGGTCTGATCGTGATGCCCGGCGGCGTGGACGGGCACTCGCACATCGCCGGGCCGGCGGTCACATCCGCTCGACAACAGAACCCGGGCCGGCTGCCAGGCACGATTGAAACTGGACGGTTGTATGCGGGCCTCGGTTACACGACGGCCGTGGACGCCGCGGTTCCGCCCAGCGGCGCCCGCCAGGCGCATCTTGAGTTTGCCGACACGCCGACCATCGACAAGGCGATGCTCATCCCGCTGGGCAACAACGTGTTCGCGCTGGAACAGATGGCGGCGCGCGAGCCGCGCCGGTTGCGCGATTTCGTCGCCTGGCTGCTCGGCGCGACGCGGGCCTACGGCGTCAAGGTCGTGAATCCCGGCGGCGTCGAGACGTGGAAGCAGTCGGTTCAGGGCCCGAACAACCTCGACGAGCCGGTCGCCGGCTTTGAAGTCACGCCGCGGCAAATCCTCACGAGTTTGGCGGGCGTCGCCGCGGAACTCCGCCTGCCGCACGGGCTGCACGTGCACGCCAACCATCTCGGCGTCCCCGGCAACGCGGCCACCACGCTGGCGACGATGCAGGCGCTCGATGGTCTGCCCGCGCACATCTCGCACATCCAGTTCCATAGCTATGGCGGCGACGGCTCCGATCCGCGAACCATGTCGTCGCGCGTTCCCGAACTCGCTGAATACGTCAACTCGCACCGCGGAGTCTCGGTCGACGTCGGGCAAGTGGTCTTCGGCGACGCCACGGCCCTGACCGGCGATAGCCCCGTCGGCGCGTTTCTCCACCGCGTCACCGGCCGACGATGGACGCTCCACGACGTCGAACTCGAAACCGGTTGCGGGATCGTCCCCATCGAATACAAGGAGCGCTCGTTCGTCCATGCCCTGCAATGGGCGATCGGGCTCGAATGGTTTCTGCTTGTCGATGACCCCTGGCGGATCGGCCTGACGACCGATCATCCCAACGGCGGCTCGTTTCTGGCTTACCCGGAAATCATCGCCTGGCTGATGAGTCGCGACCTGCGGCGATCGCTGCTGGACCGGCTGCCAGCCCGGGTGCGCGAGCGGACGACGCTGGCGGACCTCGACCGCGAGTACACCATGAGCGAAATCGCAATTATCACCCGTGCCGCTCCCGCGCGGATTCTCGGCATGGACCGCAAGGGCCATCTCGGAGTCGGCGCCGACGGCGACGTCACGATCTATTCGCCGGACTCGGATCGCCGCGCCATGTTCGCCCTGCCGCGCTACGTCATCAAAGCCGGGCAGGTCATCGTGGACAACGGCGAGTATCGCGGCGACGTTTCCAGCCGGACCTGGCACGTCGCGCCGCCCTTCGACCCGGCCATCGTTCCCGCCCTGCGGCAATGGTTCGACCGCTTCGGCAGCACCAGCCTGGAGAACTTTTCGCTGGCGAGCGACGCCGTAACTTAACCGAATGGCAACGAATCTCATTCTTCTCGGCGATGACCTGATCTTCGCCAGCCGGATCGCCGAGACGGCGCGCAGCCGCGGAGCGGCGGTGCGATCGGTGCGCTCCGTCCCCGAAGCGGTACTGGCGGCCCGGCAGGCGGCGGCGACCTGCGCCATCGTGGACCTGGCTCTTGGCGGGCTGAAGATCGCCGAGTTGGTGCGTGAGCTGCGTTCGGCAGCGCCGAATATCCGGATCGTGGCCTATGGGTCGCACGTCGATATCGTCGGTCTGCGCGCGGCGCGCGAGGCCGGCTGCGACGTCGTTCTGCCGCGCAGCCAGTTCGTCGAATCCCTGGCCACGGCCATGCCCGAGTGGCTGGCCGACCGCCCGTGAGTTATTCGCTCGACCGGATCGTCTATAATTCCAGCGACGCGCCCCCTGTTGGTGCCGTGCGTCGGAGGTGATCCGTGTCGCGTGCATTGACTCGCTGGCAGGCGATCCTTCTGGGCCTGGCCGTCCTGCTCGGACTGGGAACCGCGGCGTACGGCCTGTTTCAGGTCGGCGATCGGCAGCGGCTCTGGCAGGACCGATTCACGCTCGTGGTCGGGTTTCCGCGACTGCAAGGCGTCGGCGTCGGCACGCCGGTGCGCATCCGCGGTTTGGAAGCCGGCTCCGTCGCCGGCATCGACTTGCCCGATCACAATTCCGCCGACGAGCCGCTCACGCTGCGGCTGAGCCTCGATCGCCGGTTTCAGCATCTCGTCTTTGCCGACGCCACGGCGACGATCCTCAATGAAGGCATGATCGGCGCCAAGGTGATTGAGGTCGATCCCGGACATCGGGAGAGCGGACCAGTGGCGGACGGTGCGCGCATCGCCGCGGGTAGCGTCGCCGACCTCGCCGGGCTGTTGAAGCAGGCGCAGGACATGCTCGTCGCCGTCCGCGGCGGGCAGGGCACGCTCGGCAAGTTGATTACCGACGACCAAGCATACGCCGACGTGCTCGCCGCGCTGGAGCAGACGCGCAAGCTCATGGAGAAGAGTCAGGCGACGGCCGACGCGATGAAGCAGGACGCCGACGCCATTAAGCGGCTGCCGGTGATCCGGCGCTATGCCGACGATCCCGCGGCGCTGCTGGTTCGCCCCACGCACACGCGGTACCGGCAGACGATCCCGGCCGCGGACCTGTTTGAACCCGGCCGCGCCGTGCTCACGCCCGACGGCCGGGCGCGACTCGATCAGCTCGGCTCATGGTTCGAAGGATTGGCGATCAAGGGGTCCGACGTCGTCGTGGCGGCGTACACGGATTCGTCCACGGCCGCGCACTCGGCGGCCGCCCATACCCTGACGCAGAAACAAAGCGAAGTCATCTGCGATTATCTCAAGGAGAATTACAAGGTCCACAAGCTGGGGTGGTTCCGTTGGCGCGACGTGAAGGCGATCGGCTGCGGGCACGACGCGCCCGTCTCTCCGCCGGACGAGGGCGCTCCCGCTGCGCGCGTCGAAATCAACGTCTTCGTCCCGACGTCGTAATTCGGCAATCCACAATCCGCAATCCACTGGCCCCGGCTGTCCATGAACGATGAGTTGCGCCGATCGCTGCTGTATCACTTCTGCCGATTGCAGTTGCCGGGCATCGCCGTCACGCCGGAGGCGTTCGAGAAACATCTGAATCGCACTTGGCAACTATTCCATACCAAGGAACCGGCGGCGGGCGACGTTCGCATCGTACCTTGACACGCTGTATGCGCTGGATTGGTTCGTGTGCGTTGGCTGCCTGGAGGGCGATCGGCGCGCGTGGGAGACCCTGTTTGCGGCTCGGACAGGAAGGAGCGATTGCCTGCTGGTGGATGCGCTGCGGGCCCGGGCCGCCCGGCTCTATCCGCGCGACGAGGAGCGTCAGGACAGCGCCGTGACCGAATTCTGGAGCCAGTTGCTCGCCGCCGAAACGCCGGATGCCACGCCGATTCTGATGCGCTATGACGGTCAGAGGCCGCTGATCCCCTGGCTCATCCGGGTCTTTCAAAACGCGCACGTCTCACGGCTGCGCTCGGCCGCCGGCGTCCAGTCTCTGCCCGACGATGATCGCGCCGAGGCGCTGCCGGAACGGCCCGATGCGCGCTGGCACGACGCGTTCTGCTCCGCCGCGCGCGAGAGTCTCGATCGCCTCAGCGAGTCCGATTTGTTGCTCCTCGGCTTGCGCGTTCGCTACCGGCTCAGCCAGCGCGAGGTCGCGCAGCTTCTCGGCGTCCACGAGGGGACGATCTCCCGGCAGACCGACAAGCTGCGCGACCGGGTTCTGGATCAGATTCAGTCGCGCCTCGCGGCCGAGGGTTGGACCGGCCATGACCTGACCGACCTGGTCCTGACCGAAATGGGCGCCGTCTTGCTCGACGATCCACGACTGGGCGCGGATCAGCTGGCCGGGCTGCTGGCGCAGCGCGGCCGATCGGCGCCGCCGCCGAAATGAATCAGCGACTGGCAAAACCGTCATACAAATTGGCTCCGTGCCTCCGCAGTGCAATCCAAACCACGGCGATGAGCGGATGGATGCATGCGCCTTCTTCAATCTTCAATCCGCAATCCTCCATCCGCGATACGCTGTTCACACTCTGTCGCAAAGAGCGCAAGGCTGGCAAGCTGCGGAACCGACCGCTCGCCTTCACAGTCGCCGCGTGTCGGCTTTTTCCGAGTTGGAGTTGACACATTCTGCAATTGTTTTATCGTTCCGTTCCGAACTGAAGCCACGCCTGAGACGCCACTCCGACGGCTTCCCTCGAGTGTCTGATTGCACGGACTCTCGTGCGTCCGGATCTGCGCGAACCGGCGCCCGTCTGGAAAGGACGACGATTATGATGCGACGATTCATTCGCCCCGCAGTTTGTGCCGGTACGATCGGCTTGATCGGCGTGGGCACGGCTTCGGCCTCATCCATCACGACTTATGGCAGTATTGTTCTGTCCACCTTGAGCACTGACAGCCTGACGACGACCGTGGCGGCGGGCGCCGCGGAGTCCACGCCGGCCGGGAGTTCGGCCGCGGACGTCGCCGGCACGACCAGCGGCGGAACGCCGGTCAGCAGCAACTTGGCGCCGATCATGTCCGGTAGCAACGGATCACGAACCTCGCCCGCCACATCGCGCGGCGGCTCGCCGCCAACTGCTGCCGCCGGCACCATCTCGCAACCGGCGGCTGACGAAGCGATTCCACCGGCTGATGTGGCGCCGTTTCCCCCGGTCGTGCCAACGCCGAAGGAGGATATTCCGCTGCCGCCGATCGACACGCTTCCGCCGAACTCCGCGGATGCCGGCCCGATCAGCGTGATTCCGCCCACTGACCTCGCGCCCGTGGCGACGGACGATTCGTCGCCGCCGACGACCGGGACGAGCGACACGCCGGAACCTGCTACTCTGACGCTCCTGGGACTTGCGACCGTCGGCGGACTCTGGCACGCTCGCCGTCGGAAATAACCGGAGACGCTGACTTCCGATCTCGGATTGCGGATTGCGGACTGGATTCCGCGGTCCGCAATCCGTTATCGCTTCATGCGGATGTAAATGAAATAGCCCACCGACCCAAGTCCCCAGGAAATCATGCGCATGGCCAGGCTGCCGAGCACGCCGAGCGAACCCGGCCGGCCGAGCAACTCGTAGAGCTTGCCGAAGCCGAACTCGCCGCCGCCGACGCCGCCCGGCGATGGGAAGACCGCCTGCACCACCATTCCGGGAGGGACGACCAAGGCGTGCTCGGCCAACGTCGGCATGTCCGCGTCGCCGGAAAATACCCGCGCCGCCCAGTGAAAGGCCAGCACGTACAGGATCTGACTGACGAACGACAAGCCCACCGCCGCAGCGACAGCCCGAGGTTTGCTCCGATACATCCAGACCGCCCGCCAAGCTTCCGACAGCGACAGCCCGAGCCGGCTTCGTCGCGCGAGCCGATCGGCCCACCGGTTGGCCCGCTCCGCGGAAAGCAGGCCGCACGCCAGCCACGCCAGCACGGTGACGCCGAGGACGGCCCAGGTCGTCCGAACCAGTGCGCGCAGGCCGGCGTTGTCTCGCAACGTGTCCGTATCCAGGAGCGTAAAGATCGCGCCAAGGATCGATACGAGCCAAATGAGTCCCCATAAACCAATGAGCCGATCGAATACGACCGTGGCCACGGCTACGGTTCGACGGCTCTGTTCACGAGCCAGGCCGACCGCCTTTACGATGTCGCCGCCGATCGATCCCGGCAGGACGGTGTTGAAGAAGTAAGCGGCCATGCCGAGCCGGCAGGCGTCGCGCAAGGTGAAAGGCAGTTCTTGAGCGCGGACCAGGCCGAACCAGCGCACGAACGTCGTTGTCACACTGAGGGCGGAAAAGAGCGCGGCCAAGGCCAGCGCCACGAAGTTGACCGGCCGGCCGAACGCCTCGGACAAACCGGGTGAGCCGTCCCGGGGCGACCAGTTCTGGGCGATCACGTAAGCCAGGAGCGACAGTCCGAGGACGTACTTGGCGGAGGTCACGGCCAGCGCGCGCGTCACGATCCATCCTCGAATCGGCGGCCGGCGCCCGCGCCCGCCGCCGACATTGTCGCGGCCACGCCGCTCGGCGTCCACCGGGACCCGTTGACAGCGGCCGAAACCGCGGCTAAGAATTCCCCTACCCGGGGCTGTAGCTCAGCTGGGAGAGCGCTTGAATGGCATTCAAGAGGTCAGCGGTTCGATCCCGCTCAGCTCCACCACGCATCGTGGCAACTCAAGAAAGTCAAGACGCAAGCGCCGAGGCGGGATTCGGTGCTTTCGTCTTGGTTTTAGTGGCTGTTTGTTCTTTAACAAAGTGGAAGAAGGTCATGCATGTTCATCACAAGATGAGCATGTATGGGTTGTGATTGCATCATGCCCACATCATCCTTTGAACCAGCGATGAAGTGGGCGGAAATTTGCGCTGAGAGCGATTTGTAGCCGGAACTTTCGGGCAACCGAGAGCGCAAGGTTATAGGATCAAGCGACTAAGTGCATGTGGTGGATGCCTTGGCGATCACAGGCGATGAAGGACGTGCGAGCCTGCGTTAAATCTCGGGGAGCTGGCAACGAAGCTTTGATCCGGGAATGTCCGAATGGGGAAACCCACCCTTAGGGGTATCCTGGCCTGAACACATAGGGCCATGGAGGCGAACCTGCTGAACTGAAACATCTAAGTAAGCAGAGGAAAAGAAATCAACCGAGATTCCCAAAGTAGTGGCGAGCGAAATGGGACCAGCCTGCAAGATTTAGCAAGTTTGTTAGGGGAACGGTCTGGAAAGGCCGGCCATAGTGGGTGATAGCCCCGTACCCGAAAACAAGCCTGTGGAACTGAGCTTGCGACAAGTAGGGCGGGACACGTGNNGGTCAGCGAGTTACGTTCGGTGGCAAGCTTAACCGAATAGGGGAGGCGTAGCGAAAGCGAGTCTGAAAAGGGCGAATCAGTCGCTGGGCGTAGACCCGAAACCGGGTGATCTATCCATGGCCAGGATGAAGGCTGGGTAACACCAGCTGGAGGTCCGAACCCACTCCCGTTGAAAAGGTAGGGGATGAGCTGTGGATAGGGGTGAAAGGCTAAACAAATCCGGAAATAGCTGGTTCTCCCCGAAAACTATTTAGGTAGTGCCTCATGTATCACTCTCGGGGGTAGAGCACTGTAATCGTTGGGGGGGTCATTGCGATCTACCCCGCGATAGCAAACTCCGAATACCGAGAAGTGCGAGCATGGGAGACAGACCGTGGGTGCTAACGTCCATGGTCAAGAGGGAAACAACCCAGACCGCCGGCTAAGGTCCCCAATGATGTGCTAAGTGGTAAACGAGGTGGGAAGGCTTAGACAGCCAGGAGGTTGGCTTAGAAGCAGCCA
>JRYJ01000317.1_pt1 | contig 12996 bp, 15 predicted proteins | sample 235371 | NCBI WGS metagenome assembly JRYJ01 (sample SAMN03074219, study PRJNA261477) | activated sludge metagenome | biome: Wastewater Treatment Plant; feature: Wastewater; material: Activated sludge; isolation source: activated biomass of a wastewater treatment plant treating hydrocarbon... ... | reverse complement strand
CGCAAGCACTACCAGAAGCATCAGGGCCATCGGCAGAACTACACCGAGGTCCTCATCGACTCGATCGCGGCCTGAACCGCAGTCTCCAGGAGCTGAAACATGGCACACAAAAAGGCAGGCGGCAGTTCCCGTAACGGTCGCGAATCAGAAGCAAAACGGCTTGGTGTTAAGCGCTACGGCGGCCAGGTGGTTGACGCGGGCAACATCATCGTTCGCCAGCGCGGCACCCAGTACCATCCGGGCGAAAACGTCGGGATCGGCAAGGACCACACCCTGTTTGCCACCGCTGCGGGCCGGGTCGAGTTCTCCATCAAGGGTGCACAGCGCCGCCGCGTGGTGAGCATCGTTCCGCTCGCCTGAAACCGGCTTCGCGCACCTGCAAAGCCCTATCCTTGGGATAGGGCTTTTTTCGTTGCAGATTCCGTTCGACCATGAAATTTTTTGACGAAGCCAAAATCGAAGTGATCGCCGGCGACGGCGGCAATGGCGTCGTCGCATTCCGGCGCGAAAAGTACGTTCCCCGGGGCGGCCCCAGCGGGGGCGACGGGGGACGGGGTGGCAGCATCTTCGCCATCGCCGACCGCAACCTCAACACCCTGATCGACTTCCGCTATACGCGGATTTTCCGCGCCCAGCGGGGCGAGAACGGCCGCAGCAAGGATTGCTACGGCAAGGGTGGCGAGGACATGGTGCTCCGGATGCCCGTGGGCACGGTCATTACCGATCTGGAGACCGGCGAGCAACTGGCAGACCTGGACCGGGACGGAGCCCAGGCCCTGATCGCCAAGGGCGGGCAAGGCGGGCTTGGGAACATTCACTTCAAATCCAGCACCAACCGGGCGCCCCGCCAATGCACTCCGGGCACGCTTGGTGAGCGCAGGGAACTGCGGCTCGAACTGAAGGTGCTCGCTGACGTGGGGTTGCTGGGCATGCCCAACGCCGGCAAGTCCACCTTCATCCGGGCGGTATCGGCCGCACGCCCCAAGGTTGCGGACTATCCGTTCACGACGCTGCAGCCCAATCTTGGTGTTGTGCGGGTGGATGAGAACCGCAGCTTTGTCATTGCCGACATTCCGGGACTGATCGAGGGTGCAGCAGAGGGCGCCGGGCTCGGCCACCAGTTCCTGAGACACCTGCAGCGGACCAGACTGCTACTCCACATCGTGGATCTCGCACCGTTTGACCCGGATGCAGACCCCATCCGCGATGCCCACGCCATTCTGGACGAACTGCGCAAGTACGATCCGGCGCTCTACGATAAACCGCGCTGGTTGGTGCTGAACAAAGTGGATTTGCTGCCCGAAGGGGAGAGGGAAGCCAGGGTGGCTGAACTTCTCAACCGTTACGGCCCAACGGAGAAGCACTTCGTCATCTCGGCCATGAACGGCGAAGGCTGCCGGGAAGTGACATTCAACATCATGGACTTCCTCGATACGATACGCCGAACGTCCGAGCTGGAGGACGACAACGACGTTTCCGGAACCGCCATCGACAGCTCCGATGCGACAACAAATCCGTAATGCCCGCCGCCTGGTCGTGAAGGTTGGCAGCGCCCTGGTGACCAACAACGGGCGCGGCTTAGATCTTGACGCCATTGCGCAGTGGGCACGCCAGATCGCCCTACTCCGGGCCGATGGCCGGGAAGTGGCGCTCGTGTCTTCCGGCGCCATCGCCGCCGGGATGCAAAGGCTAGGATGGAATTCCCGCCCTAACGCCATGCACGAACTGCAGGCGGCTGCCGCCGTGGGGCAAATGGGGCTCGCCCAGGCCTACGAATCAGCCTTTAGCGCCCAGGGGTTGCACACAGCTCAGATCTTGCTCACCCACGAAGACCTCGCCGACCGCACACGTTACCTCAATGCCCGTTCCACCCTCGCTGACCCTGCTCGAGCTGGGCGTCGTTCCGATCATCAACGAGAACGACACCGTCGTCAACGACGAGATCAAGTTCGGCGACAACGACACGCTCGGCGCCCTGGTGGCCAATCTCATCGACGCGGACGCGTTGATCATCCTGACCGACCAGCGTGGCCTGTACACCGCCGATCCGCGCAAGGATCCGGCCGCCACGCTGGTGCAGGAAGCCCGCGCAGGCGACCCCGAACTGGAACGCATGGCCGGCGGCGCCGGCTCGAGCATTGGCCGAGGCGGGATGCTGACCAAGATCCTGGCGGCGAAGCGCGCGGCCGGCAGCGGCGCGAGCACGGTGATCGCCTGGGGGCGCGAGCGCGACGTGCTGCTGCGTCTGGCGCGAGGGGAATCGATCGGCACGGCACTGATCGCCGCCACGGCGAAGCAGGCCGCCCGCAAGCAGTGGATGGCCGATCATCTGCAGCTTCGCGGGGCCGTGGTGGTCGACGCGGGCGCGGCCAAGAAGGTGTGCGAAGAGGGGAAGAGCCTGCTGCCGATCGGGGTGGTCGACGTGCTGGGCGAGTTCCACCGGGGCGACGTGATCGCGGTCCGCGCGCCCGAAGGGCGGGAGATCGCGCGCGGCCTCGCCAACTATGGCAGCGCCGAGGCGCGCCTCATCGCGCGCAAGCCGTCCACCGAGTTCGAGCGCCTGCTCGGCTACAGCGCCGAGCCGGAGATGATCCACCGCGACAACCTGGTGCTCGTCTGAGTCCGGCCGCGGGCGCCGTCACTCGCGAGGCTTGTCTTCTTCCGGCGCGCTCGTGCTGCCTTCCGTGCGGGTTTCCTCGACGCGATGGTGTGGCCGCAGCCCGGAGCGCAGGTAGCGGTTGTGATGGTGCGCGCGCGGCAGGAAGCGCGCCAGTTCGGTGAGCGCCATCTGGTAGACGTCGCGCTTGAAGTCGATCACCACCTCGAGCGGCACCCAGTAGTCGTTCCAGCGCCAGGCGTCGAACTCCGGGTGGTCGGTCGCGCGCAGGTTCATGTCGCTGTCGCGGCCGACCAGCTGCAGCAGGAACCAGATCTGCTTCTGNNTGCTCGGGCACCTCGTAGCGCAGCCAGTCGCGCGTGCGGGCGACGATGCGGACATGCTCCGGTCTCAGCCCCACTTCCTCGTGGAGCTCGCGGTACATCGCCTGCTCGGGCGTCTCGCCGTGCTTGATGCCCCCTTGCGGGAACTGCCAGGAGTGGGTCCGTATCCGTTTGCCCCAAAAGACCTGGTTCTTGTGGTTGAGCAGGATGATGCCGACGTTGGGTCTGAACCCCTCACGGTCGAGCATAATCAACCCCGAATTCTGCTAGTTCAAATCATTATTGCACCGGCATGACGGGCCCCGACCCCTTGGGTTTCCCGCATCCCGGCCCGGCGCCTCCCCCATGAAAGCCACCCAGTTCTTCGTCTCCACCCTGAAGGAAGCGCCGGCGGATGCCGAGGTCGTGAGCCACAAGCTGATGATGCGCGCCGGACTGATCAAGCGGCTCGGCGCCGGCATCTACAACTACATGCCGATGGGCTTGCGAGTGATCCGCAAGGTCGAGGCGATCATCCGCGAGGAGATGAACCGCGCCGGCGCCGTCGAGCTGCTGATGCCGGTCGTGCAGCCGGCCGAGCTGTGGCAGGAGACCGGGCGCTTCGAGAAGATGGGCCCGGAGCTGCTGCGCGTGAAGGACCGGCACGAGCGCGACTTCATCATCCAGCCGACTTCGGAGGAGGTCATCACCGACATCGCCCGCCAGGAGCTGCGCAGCTACCGCGCGCTGCCGAAGAACTTCTATCACATCCAGACCAAGTTCCGCGACGAGCGCCGGCCGCGCTTCGGCGTGATGCGCGGCCGCGAGTTCACGATGAAGGACGCGTATTCCTTCGATCGCGACGTCGAATCCGCCGGCCGCAGCTACCAGCAGATGTACGACGCGTACGTGCGCATCTTCGAGCGGCTGGGCCTGCGCTTTCGCGCCGTGGCGGCCGACACCGGGGCGATCGGCGGCGACCGCTCGCACGAGTTCCAGGTGATCGCCGACACCGGCGAGGACGCGATCGTCTACTGCCCCGATTCCGACTACGCCGCCAACATCGAGCTCGCCGAGGCACTGCCCCCCGCGGCGCCACGCGGTGCGGCATCGCAGCCGCTGCACAAGACGCCCACGCCGGGCCGGAGTACCTGCGAGGACGTGGCCGCCTTGCTCGGCATTCCGCTGCAGCGCACGGTGAAGTCCCTGGTGCTGGCCACCGACGAGCGCAACGACGCGGGCGAAGTGGTGAACACGACGGTGTGGCTGCTTCTGGTGCGTGGCGATCACCAGCTCAACGAGGTCAAGGCGGGCAAGCTGCACGGCCTGAACCACGGCTTCCGCTTCGCGACGACGGCGGAGATCGAGCGTCATTTCGGCAGCAAACCCGGCTACCTGGGGCCGATCGGCACCACGCAGCGGGTGAGGGTGGTGGCCGACCGCACCGTGGCGGCGATGAGCGACTTCGTGTGCGGTGCGAACGAGGCGGACTTCCACTACACCGGCGTCAACTGGGGGCGCGACCTGCCTGAGCCGGACATGGTGGCCGACATCCGCAACGTGGTCGAGGGCGACCCCTCTCCCGACGGCAAGGGCGTGCTGGCGATCCAGCGCGGCATCGAGGTCGGCCACGTGTTCTTCCTCGGCACCAAGTACAGCCTGGCGATGAACGCCACCTACCTCGACGAGAACGGCAAGCCCCAGCTCATGCAGATGGGCTGCTACGGCATCGGCGTCACGCGCATCCTGGCGGCCGCGATCGAGCAGAGCCATGACGAGCGCGGCATCGTCTGGCCCGATGCCATGGCGCCGTTCACGGTGGTGGTCTGCCCGATCGGCTACGACCGCAGCGCCGAGGTCAAGGCGACCGCCGACCGGCTGCACGCCGAACTCGAGGCGCTGGGCCTCGACGTCATTCTCGACGACCGCGGCGAGCGCCCGGGCGCGATGTTCGCCGACTGGGAACTGATCGGCATCCCGCACCGCGTGGTGGTGTCCGATCGCGGCCTGAAGGAGGGCCGGATCGAGTACCAGGGTCGCCGCGACACGCAGGCCACGCCCGTGGCGGTGGGCGACATCACGGCCCACCTGAAGGGCGTGCTCAAGCGATGAGTGCACGGCGCCGGCTGCTGCTGGCCGGCGTGGCGGCGTCTTCGATGCTCGCGTGGCCGCGCCTCGCGAGCGCCGGCGCGCAGGTCGAGGAGCCTCTGGCCGACTCGGTGCGCGGCGCCTTGTCCGCCGCCATCGCCAACAGCGCGCCGCCCAAGCCTGCATTCGACACGATCGAGGCGCGTCTGGCCTACCTGCGCTGGCTGGGTGCGATGAGCACGCGGCTGCAGCGCCGCAAGGCCGAGCACATCACCCGCGTGGAGTTCCTCGAGACGCTCTGGTACGAGAGCAAGCGCGCCGGGCTCGAGCCGGCACTCGTGCTCGGGCTGGTGCAGGTGGAGAGCGGTTTCCGCAAGTACGCGATCAGCTCGGCCGGCGCGCGCGGCTACATGCAGGTGATGCCNNGATCTCGTCGACACTGGCCGGGTGGTGGTAGAAGGCCGGCAGCGGCGGGAAGATCACCGCGCCCATCTCGGTGGCGGCTGTCATGTTGCGCAGATGCGCCAGGTTGAACGGCGTCTCGCGGACCAACAGCACGAGGCGGCGTCGCTCCTTCAGCGTGACATCGGCGGCTCGGGTGAGCAGGTTGTCCGCCATCCCGTGGGCGATGGCGGCCAGCGACTTCATCGAGCAAGGCGCCACCACCATCGCGTCGGTGGCGAAGGATCCGCTGGCGATGGCGGCGCCGACGTCGCCCGGAGAGTAGGCTACATCGGCCAGCTGCTCCAGCGCCCGCCGGTCGAGGCCCAGCTCGTGGTGGACGTTGAGCACGCCGGCCGGGGAGGCGATCAGGTGCGTCTCGCGCCCGGCCGCGCGCAACCGGCGCAGCAGGCGCACCGCGTACACGGCGCCGGTCGCCCCGGTGATGCCGACGACGACGCGGCGCGCGACGGTCATTTCGCGAGCAGCGGCTGCAGTTCGCCGGACTCGTACATCTCCATCATGATGTCGGAGCCGCCGACGAACTCGCCATTCACGTAAAGCTGAGGGATGGTCGGCCAGTTGGCGTATTCCTTGATGCCCTGGCGGATCTCCTCGTCCTCGAGCACGTTGACGGTCTTCAGGTCGGTCACGCCGCAGGCCTTGAGGACCTGCACCGCGCGGCCCGAGAAGCCGCACATCGGGAACTGGGCGGTGCCCTTCATGAAGAGCACCACGCGGTTGGTCTTGACGATCTCGTCGATGCGGGTCTGGGCGTCGCTCATGGTCGAATCCGGGACAGGTGGGCGGGGAAGCACGAGGTTATACGGCATGTGCCGCCACCCCGGCCCGACCCGCGGCCGATAGCCCCGCGGCGGCCCCAGATTCAGAACGAGTACGAGGCGCCCACCTGCAGCACCGGTGTCAGGCGCAACTCCCGGACCAGTTCGTCCACGCCCTGGTAGTTGCCGCTGCGTCCCAGCCGGATCGCGTTCCCGGCGCCGAGGGCCATCAGACCGAAGTCGGCGCTGAAGCTCCAGCCGCTGCGGCCGCCCAGACCGCTGTAGCCGATGCCCAGATAGGGCAGGGCCGAGGGTTCGGCGTTCGGGCCGGCGAGCGCCCCGCGCAGGTCGCCGACCGGCCCGGCATGGCCGCCCGGTTGCCCGGCCCAGAGCGTGGACCGCGCGCCGAACAGCAGGCCGCTGGTGGCACGCAGCACGTTCGATCGGCCATCGTCGGACTGAGAGCGCGCGAACAGGTAGTCGCCCATCACGCTCAAGGACCGTGGTTTGAGACCTTGCGAATCGGCCTCCGTGAATCCGGCGCGCCACAACGGCGCGGGCTGGCTGATCGCCAGGCGCGCCTGCCAGCGCGTCCACGACAACGCGTCGCCAGTCCACTTCAGACCGTCGCCATCGCCCGCCCATGCGTGAGACGAGCAGAGAAGGGCGGAGACTGTGAGTGCCCACTTGGATGCGCTCATGACGTACCCCTCGTGAATGCGCGAGACCATGCTACGCCGCACGCGCCGGCTTGTGGGCGGAACGCCCCCCTCACCCGTGGTGATGTGGCGAAATCCGCCAAGAAACCACGGGAGGCTCGCTGTTGCGGTGCAACATCCGGGCCCCGGCTGCGGTCTCGCGCTCAGCGCCGGCCGCCGGTGCAACGGGGCCGACCTGCCAGGTCGGTGCGGGTCGAGATGGACCTGAAGCCTGCGCGCCCCAAGAGACTGCTCACCGCATCGGCCTGGTCGAAGCCGTGCTCGAGCAACAGCCAGGCGCCTGCAGCCAGTGCGGCGGCGCAGCCGCCGACGATCGCGTCGAAGGCCTCCAGGCCGCTTTCGCCGGGCGTCAGCGCCCCGCGAGGCTCGGCGTGCAGCGCCTTCAGATGGGCGTCCTCGGCCGCGATGTAGGGGGGATTCGACAAGGCCAGATGGAAGCGGCGGGCCGGCACGGCCTGCCACCAGCTGCCCTGCGCGAAGCTCACCTCCAGCGCCAGTCGCCGCGCGTTGCCGCGCGCCACCTCGATGGCGCCGGTGCTGACGTCGGTGGCCACGACGTCGGCCCGCGGGCAGCCGGCCTTGACCGCCAGGGCGATTGCGCCGCTGCCGGTACCGAGGTCGACCACGTCGGGCCGGGGCAACGCGCGCATGTCGCCCGACAGCAGTTCCAGTGCCCAGTCGACCAGCACCTCCGTGTCCGGGCGCGGCACGAGGACCCGTTCGTCGACCTGCAGCGTGAGGCCGTGGAACTCCTTGCGCCCGACCAGATAGGCCACGGGCTCGCCATCGAGGCGGCGCGCCAGCAGGGCTTCCAGCCGGCGCAACTGATCCGGCGCCAGCGGCGCTTCGTCGTGCGCCAGCAGCCACGAGCGATCGCGGCCCAGCACGTCGCCGAGCAGCAGCTGGGCATCCAGCCGCTCGACACCACGTCGGCGCGCCGCGGCCATCAGCTCGCGGATCGTGGTCACTGTCCGCTCTCCAGGGCCGCCAGCTGCTCGGCGGCACGCGCGGAATGCAGCGCGTCGATCACCTCGTCGAGGTCGCCGTCGACGATCGCCTGCAGCCGGTACAAGGTGAGGTTGATGCGATGGTCGGTGAGCCGGCCCTGGGGGAAGTTGTAGGTGCGGATGCGGTCGCTGCGGTCGCCGGAGCCGATCAGTCCCTTGCGCGTGGCGGCCTCCCGGGCGGCGCGTTCGCTGCGCTCCTTGTCGCGCAGCCGCGCCTGCAGCACGGCCATGGCCTTGGCCTTGTTGCGGTGCTGGGAGCGGTCGTCCTGGCACTCGGCGACCAGGCCGGTGGGCAGGTGGGTGATGCGGATCGCACTGTCGGTCTTGTTCACGTGCTGCCCCCCTGCACCGCTGGCGCGGAAGGTGTCGATGCGCAGGTCGGCCGGGTTGAGGGTGATCTCCTCCGCCTCGTCGGGCTCGGGCAGCACGGCCACGGTGCAGGCGCTGGTGTGGATGCGGCCCTGCGCTTCGGTGGCCGGCACGCGCTGCACGCGGTGGCCGCCGGACTCGAACTTCAGCCGGCCGTACACGCCGTCGCCCTCGATGCGCAGCACCACCTCCTTGTAGCCGCCGAGCTCGCTGGCGTGTTCGGACATCAGTTCGGTGCGCCAGCCGCGGCGTTCGGCGTAGCGCAAGTACATGCGCGCCAGGTCGCCCGCGAACAGCGCCGACTCGTCGCCACCGGTGCCGGCGCGGATCTCGAGGAAGGCGCTGCGGGCGTCGTCGGGATCACGCGGCAGCAGCGCGGCCTGGAGCTCGGCATGCAGCCGTTGCATGTCGGCCTGCGCCTGTCCGATCTCCTCGCGCGCCATCGCCGCCATCTCCGCGTCGGCGAGCATGTCCTGCGCGGCCGCGAGGTCGCGTTCGCGCTGCTCGTAGCGGCGGAATCGCTCGACCAGCGAGGTGGCCTCCGCATGCTCGCGCGTCAGCTCGCGGAAACGCTTCATGTCGGCGGCGACGCGCGGATCGGCCAGGGTCGCGTCGAGCTCGGCCAGGCGCAAGGCGAGGCGCTCGAACTGCTGGCGGAAGGAGTCTTTCATCGGGCGGGCTGAGGCAGAGCGGGCAGCGTGCGGCGCACGCCGGGAGCAGGCCGGCACGTGCGGCCGGCATCTCAGCGCGTCGCTAACCCCGTTCGTCGGCGGGATCGCGCGGGTTCTGGCGCAGGAACAGCTTCGAGACTGTGTGGGCCAGCTGCGTGCGCTGGGAGGGGTCGGCCGCGTGCAACTCGGCCATCGTGCCGTGCAGCATCTTCTGCGCGAGGCCGTGCGTCAGCGCTTCCAGCACCTTGTCGATGTCCTCGCCCCGCGCGAGCATCTTGCGGGCGCGGGCGATCTCGGCGTGGCGCCAGTCGTCCGCCTGCCGGTGCAGCGCCTTGATCAGCGGCACCGCCTCCCGTTGCCCCAGCCAGTGCTCGAAGCCTTGCACGCCCGTCTCGATGATGGCCTCGGCCTGCTCGACCGCGGCCTGTCGCTTTTCGCCCGCAGTCTGCACCAGCGCGGAGAGGTCGTCGACGGTGTACAGGTAGACATCCGACAGGCGCGCCACCTCCGGCTCGATGTCGCGCGGCACGGCCAGGTCGACCATGAACATCGGGCGACGCTTGCGCGCCTTGATGGCGCGCTCGACGGCGCCGAGCCCGATGATGGGCAGCGTGCTTGCGGTGCACGACACGACGATGTCGAACTCGCCCAGTCGTGCCGGCAGGTCCGACAGGCGCAAGGCCTCGGCACCGAAGCGGCCGGCCAGCTTCTCGCCGCGCTCCAGTGTGCGATTGGCGACCGCCAGTGCCTTGGGCGTGCGCGCCGCGAAGTGCGTCGCGACCAGCTCGATCATCTCGCCCGCGCCGACGAACAGCACCTTGGTCTCGCGCAGATCCTCGAACAGCTGCGAGGCGAGGCGCACCGCCGCGGCGGCCATGCTGATGGAGTGCGCGCCGATCTCCGTCGAGGTGCGCACCTCCTTGGCCACCGCGAAGCTGCGCTGGAACATCTGGTGCAGGGTGGTGCCCAGCGTGCCCGCCGAATCGGCCTCGCGCACGGCCTGCTTCATCTGACCCAGGATCTGCGGCTCGCCCAGCACCATCGAGTCCAGGCCGCTGGCCACGCGGAACGCATGGCGCGCCGCGTCGGTACCCTCGAACACGTAGGAGTGCTGGCGCAGGGTCTGGCTGTTGACGCCGCCGAGCTGCGCCAGCCAGTCCATGGCCGGCGTGAGCAGCGCGGGGCTGGCGCCGACGTACAACTCGGTGCGGTTGCAGGTGGAAACGATCGCCACCTCGCTGGACTGAACCAGCCGGTCGCGGAAGGCCCGCAACGTGGGCGCGATCTGCTCGGGCGCGAATGCGAACCGGCCGCGCAGATCGACCGGCGCGGTGGTGTGGTTCAGCCCGAGGGCGAAAACGCTCATGGAGGCGGATTATAAAATTCGACGTCTGCGGGCACGCATCTTCGTCCGGACCTTGCCGGCTGTTTTGACGGCGGTCAAGCCCCCGCGCCCCGTCCAACCGACAACAGCCCTCACCCATGGGTCCGCTCGATGCCGTCTGGCACTTGCTGAATTTCTTCGCCCCCGCCTTGGGCGTCGGCCTGATCACCGTCGGGCTGGCGCGGCTGATCTGGCGGCGGGAGTTGCGCGCCGCCGGCTTCTGGCGGCTCGCGGCGTGGACCATCACCGGCTGCACCATCGGCCTGCTGGCCGGGCTCGTGCTGTTCGGCCGCGACGGCAGGATGGCTGGCTACGCCTTGCTGATCACCGGCGGGTCGCTGGCCCTGTGGTGGGCCGGCCTGCGAACCGCGCGGGCCTGAACAGCCCTCAGGCGACGGCGTGCTCCGCGACGGGCACCTCGCCGCGCAGCGAGTGGGGGAACGCGTGCGTGATGCGCACGTCGATCATCTGCCCGATCAACCTCGCGGCGCCGCGGAAGTTGACGATGCGGTTGCACTCGGTGCGACCCATCAGCTCGTCCGGGTCCTTGCGGGATGGCCCTTCCACGAGGATGCGTTGCAGCGTGCCCACCCGCGACTCGCCGATGCGGCGCGCATTCGCCTCGATCGCCGCCTGGAGCTGCTGCAGGCGCTTCAGCTTCACGTCCTGCGGCGTGTCGTCCGCCAGGTTGGCGGCCGGCGTGCCCGGCCGCGGGCTGTAGACGAAGCTGAAGCTGGAGTCGAAGCCGATGTCCTCGATCAGCTTCATCGTGCGCGCGTGGTCGTCCTCCGTCTCGCCCGGGAATCCGACGATGAAATCGCTCGAGAGGCTGATGCCGGGTCGCACCGCGCGCAGCTTGCGGATGGTGCTCTTGTACTCCATCGCCGTGTAGCCGCGCTTCATCGCCGTCAGGATGCGGTCGCTGCCGTGCTGCACCGGCAGGTGCAGGTGGCTCACCAGCTGCGGCACGCGGGCGTAGACGTCGATCAGGCGCTGCGTGAACTCGTTAGGGTGGCTCGTCGTGTAGCGGATGCGTTCGATGCCGGGGATCTCGGCCACGTACTCGAGCAGCAGCGCGAAGTCGGCGATCTCGCCCGCGTCGCCCATCGCGCCGCGATAGGCATTGACGTTCTGGCCGAGCAGCGTCACTTCCTTCACGCCCTGCTCGGCCAGGCCGGCCACCTCGGTCAGCACGTCGTCGAACGGGCGCGAGACCTCCTCGCCACGCGTGTACGGGACGACGCAGTAGCTGCAGTACTTCGAGCAGCCTTCCATGATCGAGACGAAGGCGCTCGCACCTTCCACGCGCGGTGGCGGCAGATGGTCGAACTTCTCGATTTCCGGGAAGCTGATGTCGACCTGCGGCTGCCGCCGCTGCGATCGCCGCGCCAGCATCTCGGGCAGCCGGTGCAGGGTCTGCGGGCCGAACACCACGTCGACATAGGGCGCGCGCTCGATGATCGCGGCGCCTTCCTGGCTGGCGACGCAGCCGCCCACGCCGATCAGCACGCCCTTGGCCTTGAGGTGCTTGACGCGGCCGAGGTCGCTGAACACCTTCTCCTGCGCCTTCTCGCGCACCGAGCAGGTGTTGAAGAGGATGAGGTCGGCCTCCTCGGGGTTCGCGGTCGGCTCGTAGCCCTCGGCCGCCCGGAGCACGTCGGCCATCTTGGCCGAGTCGTACTCGTTCATCTGGCAGCCGAACGTGCGGATGTAGACGCGGCGCGGCATCGCGCTCTCGTGCGGGCGGGGCAGCCGATTACGGGTTGGTGGACTGGCCCGGTCCGGGCGGGATCGTCGTGTCGCGCGGCGGGTCGCCCGGCCGCAGGCCGATGCGGCTCGGCGGCGGCGTGCCCAGGACCTGGTCCATGGGCCGGCCCTGCTCGGGCGAGGTGCTCCACGGCAAGGTCGGGGCGGCGTACTTGTCCGGCTTCTTCGCCTCGTCCGCGGTCAGGATCCAGGCGCGGAAGAGGTTCCCGCCGCCGTCGAGCTGGTACTTCACGAGCGCGTTGCGCGGCAGCTGCGCGGGCAGCACGAGCAGGTTGTTCGCGCCGCGAATCTGGCCGCCGGGCGCGATCTTGATCTCCTTGCCGTCGAGGGACACGACGTTCTCCCGCACGAAGGAAAGGTAGCCGCGGCGGGCGTCTTCCGGGAGCGTCCGGACCGCCACCTGCCCGACCCCGGCCAGCGCCCACAGCGCGAGGGCCAGCGCGATCACCAACCGGGCGGAACGCAGGCGTGAAGACATGGGCGGAATCCTTTGATCGGAGGCCATTTTAGGCGGTTTGCGCCCGGTTCGCGGCGAACGCGGCGGCGCGCCGCGGCGAATGCCACGCAAACGCGTGCAAAACCCCGGGCAAGGCGAGAAAAATGGTGGCGAGTCAGGGATTTGAACCCCGGACNNCTGCTCTAACCGCTGAGCTAACTCGCCAGGGAAGGGGCGCGATTATCCGGGGCGGGGTGGAGCGGGTCAAGCGACCGACCCGCCGCGGGACGCCCATCGGCTTGCTCGGAATAACATCTGTCCGTCCACACGTAACGCGTCTGTACGCCCATGTGCTCCACGAAGACCGTCCACCTCGATGACGCAGTGAAGGAGCGCGTCGATCCGCTCGCCGT
>JRYJ01016435.1_pt1 | contig 13041 bp, 10 predicted proteins | sample 235371 | NCBI WGS metagenome assembly JRYJ01 (sample SAMN03074219, study PRJNA261477) | activated sludge metagenome | biome: Wastewater Treatment Plant; feature: Wastewater; material: Activated sludge; isolation source: activated biomass of a wastewater treatment plant treating hydrocarbon... ... | reverse complement strand
GCGTCAATATTACTTTCATCAACTTGCACATTATTTCCAGATTTTCCAGACATAATAGCATCATAAATAACACCACGATCTTTTATAAACTTAAAAGGAGTAAAACCGGGAATAGGAGATCCCATTTCAAACTTACTTTTCTGTTTAGGACTTGTATCTCCAAATGTAAACTCTCTTTTCCCGCCAATACGATCATCTATGCCTTTTTGAATTTTATATGCTTTACTAATGTCGACTTTATCTCCATTAGGCCTTGCAATGTAAAAAAGTAAATCAGGACTCATTATCTTGTTGCCTCCCTGACCAACAACAGCAGAAATCTCGTTATCAAATTCATAATGTTTTGCAGCATTTATTTTAAATAAGTTCAATGTCTTACTTTTACTTCCATCCTCACTATTGTACATACTATATGTCATGTCACTCACAGGAACAGGTATATCTACACTATTATTAAACAGTTCTCCTGAACGAGGATCTTTTTGCCATGCATTATTAGGTTTACCTGTAACCGAAGCCGCGGCTTTATTAGCTTCCCGTAATGCCTCCGCATCATCATAGGCTTTACGACAATCTTCTAAAGTACCTCCAGCACGTAAACAATCAAAGATCGCAGATCCCATTTCGGGGTTTTTATCCATAATAGCTTCAAAAGCACTATGATACTCTTTAGTTTTAATAGCGTCTAACATTACCTGCCTTCCTTTTTCAGTACGCCATAGCGCTGATGTTTGAGCGCGTTTATATTCGGTATCAGCGTTTAATGATGCTCTATTAGCAGCTCCTGTCAGTTTATCCTCTGCAAATTGTTGTTCTTTCAAACCAAATTCCTTTTCATCTAATACGGCCTGCGCATCCTGACGAAGATCCTGTTTAGCTGCACGTTGTTCTTGATTAGCTGCATATTCTTCTTCTTTCTTTAAACCTTCAAAATAATCACCAAGATTGAAATTAAAAAAATTATCATCAGGACTGATATATGTTTTTGTTTCCGGATTATAACCTGTTGCTAATTCTCGTAATCTTGCTCCCGCCTTTTGTAAACCAGCACTGCCTAATAATTTTGCATTTTCCAACAACGCCTTATTTTGTTTTTCATACAATAAAGATTCCTGAACGACTTTACCAATAACAGGATCCATCAATAAAGCATTATATGCTTTCTGTAATTTTAGCACGCCATCAGGACTATCCGCTTTTTGCATAGCATCATGCACTCCATATTCTTTAAGCTTAGCTTCAACATCCGGAATATATCGAGGTAATACTTTCATTCCATTAATATCAGTGCGCATGTCCTTCAATACACCACTCATAAGCTTGTTCTTTTCAAGCTCCATGTTTTGCATATATGAGACTGTTTTATAAAAGTCAAATATATCTCCTGGTTTTATACTCGGAATTTCAATCGGAGTATAATCTGGCTGAATAGGAGTAGCGGGTTTTATTGGAAATATCTGACTCATTTCGTTTCAAATTTTTGAGGCATAAACGATTTCATTTTATCATAGCTTGCTTTAGCCAAACTGGTTTGACTCATAGCTGCTAATGTATTCAACTTCATCTGATCGCTAAACTTGCCTGCATTAAACATAGCATTTGCGGCACTTTGAATACCACTGCCCCATACATTAGATAAATTAGCCACAAATTGATTTTGCGCAGTTTTATTACGATCATCCCATTGAGCTAATTTTTCGTCAACGCTTAACCTATATTTAGCTTCTTCCTGCCCCAAGGTTGCATTTCTTAAATACGCCTGAACACTTTGAGTATTTAATACATCTACATTAGAATCACGACTTAACATATTTGCAGCGCGGCTTTCGCTTACACCCATATTCTCCATGGCCCGGATTCTGTTGGACTCAGATTTACCTAAATTGGTACGTAAAGCCCTATCCATAACACTAATATTAATAGGCTTAAAAGCGTCTCCAATTAAAGCACTACTGTATTCAGGAGCTCTGCTTACAGGATCTTGAAAGCTAGACAAAGCAGTTTGAATAGNNTATTTAATTTACTATAATAATCATCTAACAGTTTAAATGTCTTATCAAACTGAGCATCACCACCATCATCATATTTTTTTACTTTAGGTTTTCCCCCACACCCAAAACTTTGAACAGCATCCATATCAGGTTGATCACTATCTTCTGCAGCTTTTTTACCAAGATCATTGATCCCTTTAATCACATCTACCAACATACCACGACTTTTCTTATTTGCTTCACTTGCAGCTCTTTCAAAAATATCATTACTGCCTTCAATAACCTTATATTTCTTCATGACATTCTTTGTCATTTCCGCAGGAGTCAATTCTTTATCTTTTTTGTTGTAAACCATTTCTCCAAAATTTATAATCTTTGGATGAATTGCTTTTTTACCTTCCTGATAATATGAAGGCGTAATACCAATAATAATTTTATCGGCTATATCTTTGGTAAATCCTAATTTCTTGGAATTGCTGAATACATAACTTCCAGGATTTATTATATTGCCCTGTTCATCAAATTGTTCCACATTCAATGTATCTGTTACATCAGTGGATTTCATCTCAGAATGGTCTTTTTTCTTAGCTGCTGTACCTGTAAGACTTCCATCTGCATGTAAAATCAATTCATCTTTTACTGTTTGAGCAGGCGCTGGATTAATTACAGGGACGGGTTTATTGATTTTTTTGTTACCTCCAAGCTCATAAAGATCTACGCTTTTTCTTTTATCTAAAGGCATGTATGCAGGTCCTACTTTGACCATAGCACCTCCGGTATCCATGGATATTAAATTCGTAAAGCCACGATCGCTACCGGTGTAAGTAGTAGCTTTCATGCTATTTCGATCTTGTTCCTCTTCCAAATTATACTGATTTCGCATATTTGAAATAATGCTCATGGCTGCGGGCACTGAAGTTGTTACTAAACTTCCCAAGGCATTACCAATATCTCCAGCGATTTGCCATCCCTTACCAGAACTACCATCGCCATCCTTCCCGTCTTCATCTTTTGGTGTTTTTGTATATGACATAGCTACTCCCTTTTGTGGCGTAATGCTTTTAACTTCATTTGGTAATGTTCTATTTAGTTCCGGAAGGACTTCAAATGCTTTACGAAAATCTAATCGGCCTAAGCCATGATTAGGAGCCATTGGTGTAGGATTTGTATCGGCTTGCTCAGCAAGATCTCCTGTAAGTAAATCATCAGTTGTTCCTACAATTTTGGTGAAAGGGACTAATCCTCCGGTAACATCATCTGCCCCAACGCCTAAACTTTTCGATGAATCTCCTGCAGCCATAAGAGCGCCAAGATTCTTCTTCGGCAATTCATTAAATTCTTCATATCCTGGATATAAAACTCTGTACGTTTTATATGCCAAGTTTTCTTTAAAAGGCTTTAATTCTTCAATGCCATAATATTGAAAGTTATAGTTGTCCATATACTTTTTCTCTTCATGAGATAAAGCTCCTTTCGCTCTTGCATTCGCAATACTTCCATATTTATCTATAAGTTCTTGCGTTCCTGCCCCTCCTTTTAAATAAGCCAATGCATTAGCCTGGTTATTTTTTAAAGCAGGATAACGCTTTGCATTTAACTCAGTAAGCATAATACCTGCCTTCATGTTGAGATCAGGGTCATTTGCCACATCTTCATACGTAGCTTTTTTATCTATAAGACCAGCCTCTTGCAAATCCTTAAATGCAATAGGCATAATCTGCATAGGCCCATGCGCCCCCGCAGAGCTCCTACCGGAATCTTCGCCACTACGACTTTCCAATTGATACAAAGCCAAATAATGTTTACTAGGAAACATAGGCTTTTTCACAGGACCTTGATCTACAACTTGTGCATTCATCGTTCTTTTGTTAATAATTCAACATCATAATACCATTCCAAATATTCAAAGATCATATTCTCGCGAACCTCAACCCCATCATAAATAAACCGAACCATTGCATAATCATCAATGAAACGCTTATCTTGTTCAGATACTTTTATTTTAGAAATGCCCGGATTAGGTTTTGTTTGAATAGCAACATTATCATTATCGAGCATTTCAAATTCCACATCTTCAAGCTCAGAAGGAATTAAGTTTTTCCAATTACTTAACTTCCAAACATTCTGATCTTTGTATGCAGTAATACGACCATCATAATTTTGCTTATCTATTTTATCAATATGAATATTTTGTAATCCGGAACTTTGTTTACTATTTTTTATCCAAATATGCGTAAACATGAAGTCTTTCTTTTTCTTTAATTTCAGTTTACCGAGATGCTGCATTGCTTGAATCTTCAATCGCATAGCTTCTAATGCAAATGGANNATATCAAGAATGAAAGGATATTGTTTACCATAAAAATTCAAATATGTTTGAGCTTCTGTATCGTGATGCCACAAAGTACCACCTTCAAATGCAAATAAACTATCTCTGTCAAATAAATATTGCTCAGGGCTAAAACTATAAAATCCTATAAAGCCGCTACGCTCTCCCGCAAATCTATATGCAAGGGTCCAGGTAAGATTTTTAAAATCATTCGTATTGCTGTAATCAGCCCAATACTTCTTTTCAGTATTCCATAATTGCCCCATACGAACTTCCCAGGCATTAGGATCTACAGGATAATAGTCACGTTTGCTTATAACCAAACGTCTTCTGCGATGATCCATTCCCATAGTATATCCTAGATCATCACCAACACTTACACCTTTTAACTCAGGATATAACGCTCTTAATTGAACTTTTACATTTTCCATTAAGAAAGAATAGAATCCATCGTAATTGAGTTGCCGCCATTGCCCATTAAAAACACTTATAGCATTGGCTTTATCATCGATACTAATATACCCATTGTTAGTGACAATACCCGCATCTGGATCACTTACACCACCATACCCTTCATTGGTATCTCCTCCAATTTTATAAGGAGGACCAAACGCTGTACCAGACCCTAAACGTAAAGTTTCTCCGTTATTGACATCTACAGTAACATCTCCAAGCCTAGTATTTTGAAAACTACTTTCATCATGAAGCCATACCTGCGATCCCCATTTTATTAATTGCTGGACCATACCTGTATCTGTAGCTAAAATCAACCGATTGTTGGGCTTAAATTTTCTGAAACTATCCTGAATACCCGTTATACTTTGAGGATTACTCCATTTCAAACCATTTACCATTTCCCCTAAACACTCACATGTATTATACTTATCGGTAATAGCAAACCATTCATTAAATACATTTTGTTGACTGAAATCACTATTGTATAACCTACAAGGTGGATGCAATCCTTTCAAGCGCCCTTCACCCAAACCCCCGCGACTATCTGCTCTACACTCTCTAAACCCTAATACCCAATCAGCTACATCTTTTTGATCAAATAACAAAGTAAATAATGTAGCTGCAATTGCGCCTGTCAATAATCCAATTAGACCTCCGCTAACTCCAAATAACAAAGGACTTAGTTTTAAAAACAAAACGAGAATAATTATCAATTTATCTGCACTACTAAATGCATAAATACGAAGATTAAACTGATTTAAAAACGCTTCATAAGGATCACTTTCATATGGGTAATTACTATCTAGGTTATAATGCTTTAATTTAGGTGTAAAAATATTCCCAGCTTCAGGATTACCTACCTGCAATTTATGAATGTTAATTTTACTTTGCACCCAATATCCGATATTAGTGCTTAAAGTTCCGGCCCAATATGTACTTGTATTCTCAGGACTTAATCCAGGAAATGGATTTCTACCATTCCAAGGTGGAGGGCCCCTACGTATAAAATTTACAATACGATCATCATCATCACTGCTTGTACAAGGAGCTAAAAACTTACCACAATCAGGCACACCAAACTTATCCTGCCAAAATCCCCCAGGACTATTATCTTCTCCATGATGATCACTTACATAACTTGTGCGTTTTATACTGTGGTATCCAACAAATTCATCACCACATATTCTTTGAGTGGTTCCACACATTTCATCCTTTTCATAAATAGGAAATAATTCAATACATTTATTTCCATTTAAAGCGCCATACTGCTTTGGTAAATATCTAAGCAATGTAACATAAAAACAACTTGCTAAAAATATTGGATATTCATGTATATAACCATCCCCAAAAAACGAACCATCTGCTGTTTGATTGGCCTCCAACAATTCCGGTTTTCTAAAATAGCCATTATACTTATCATCACTCAAATAAGGATCAATAAACTGAGACAGCCTAATCTCTGGTTGTTCCGGTTTTAATTCTATTACAATTCCACCTTCTCTGGCTTTATTCATGACAGGATAACTGAAATTATCCAAATCTTTAAATACACTATCAGGTTTTACATAACTTGCAGACTTAACGCAAAACATCGGAGCGTTATATTTTTCACTGTAAACAGGAGGTACAAAACTTAAACTTGTTAAAGTATATCTCCTTTCCTGTTGACATTTTTGGCGCCTTACATTAACTTCTGCATCACTCGCCCAAAAGGGTAACTCATAATAATCAAATATAGCAGACTGCTCAACAGCATAAGTGCAATTGTTACTACTTTCTTTTAGTCCTATTTGTAATTGAACTTTAACAGGCAAAGGTCCATTAACAACACCAACTATACTTTCCGTAAAACTTACAGCATTACGAACAGTTTTTGTAATTGTTTTATTACTTCCATACGTTATAGTATATTGGACACTGCTGACATCCGAAGCTAATACGTTAGTCAGATTTATATCTAATGTTAAAATACCATTGTGAATGGTATCTGTTTTATCTTGTGTAGTCTTTTTATTATCAATTCTTGTACAATAATATCCTTTGATCGCCACATCTAATGTTTTAACACATTGCCCTGGTGTAACAAGATCTTTATTTTTGATACGTTCGTAATGATTCAAATGAACACCTTGACGACATCCTTTTTGATTACGTGGCCGATAAAAAAAGCTTTTTTCAATATGAGGATCCTCTGCATTAATACCATAACGCCAACCAGATCCATATACATTCATATTTACATAGAGTTGATGAACATCTACAGGAGGTTTATTATATCTAGTATTTGTACCATAGAACATAAACATGGGTTTATCAATATTTACACCTCCCCGAAATCTAACGGTTTTACTAGGATCATCTCTCCATGCAATTCTATGATCAAATTGCTCCAATGAGTTTACAGCATTCCGCGGGTATGCATACATTTGACCAAAATACTCTGCACGAAACATGTGCATCATTAACCCTTTATCAATAACTCTACTGTTATGGTCATTACGTTCTTCATATAATATACTCCAGGGTCTTTCCTTACATTTAGGCTTAACCGGATTTAGATTTTTTTCCAATCCCGTTATTTTAATCCCTAATAGAATTACATAACTATCATGTAATTCATCATTTGCAGGATCAAAACGATGAGGCACTCCATTTTGAAAACTGATCATGTGGGGTATCAAATCTTCAGGAGGCATTAAATGATGTTGAATAGGTCTCCCTGCATAACCCCGATGTAAAAGCGAGCCATCACATAAAGAAAAACTTGGATATACATCTTCGCTTTCCCAATAGCCCATAGTACCTTCAGCAAATACAGGAAGATCATATCCCAAAATATAACATCCGCTTTCATCACGGATTTCAACGGGCTTACAATTGGGCTCCAATGTAGCACTTTGCGTTTGCGGAACACTAGCATTATGCTGCCTGAGATTTAACTGATCTTCAGAATCGGGGGTACTTGGTTCTGCTTCGTATGTAGCAAAATACCGGGTTTGAATAGCAGTCTTTGTTAAATCTACAACTTTGCCATTTCTATGTATGATTTCTAACCTACGAATATTCAATTCAGTATCCGTAGTCCAGCTCATTGTCATGAACTTATCCAATAAATCAGGATGACATTCAAGGCAGGTAGTTATTTTATCTATAGCATCCCCCATATCATTAGGAGTTCCATCGCTATCATATCTAGGGATAACACAACTATTTTCAGAGGTCATCCATTTCTTACACTTCTTATCCGGTGGCGGTGTAGGACTTTGATTTTCCTGAGCTCCATCTAACTGATCTCCACATTTACCCCCAACACAACCGCCACTTTCCTTTGGATTACAAGGAATCTCTCTTCCTTCAAAATCGTTACATTTTCCAATAGCGCCGCCGGCCCCACTACCGCCACCACAACTACTGCAAGAGTTATTAGCTGCCGTAGCTGCGGCCGTAGCACTACCCAAATTTGAATTAGTATTACCTCCAACCTGAGCACCTTGTGGTTCTAGTGTACCATTATTACATAAAGGAACATAAGCCGGTTGTTTAAAACTGCCTTTACTTTTTTCCCATGGATCATAACAATACCATTTTTCCACGGTAGCTGTGTTTTCAACTTTCCACCTGGGCTGAGGACACTCACTACAATTTCCATTCCGGTCCCCGGGTATAGCATCTTTCTTATTTATAGCTGTACTATTAAAACTTAAAACTTCCATACAGCCTTCTGTACGCCCTCCAGGTTCAGGAGAACAAGGTATATTTTNNCAGAGGTCTCTACCACATCTAATATCATTTGATATGATACATAATCGCAATTCGTTAACCCTGATAAATCCAAAGCTTGTGAAAACGAAGATGTGCCTGTAGTAAATGTATAATTTCTTTGATAACTACCACCTCGTCCTAACGCAATAATGCGACCTACCATTTTAGTTATTACCTGTGTTGGATGTGTAATCCATACATTATACTTGCCTTTAAAATTTCCTTTTAAACAACTATTTACTTCAAAATTAATCGTGGCTTGTGCTTGACATGTTGCAGGACTTCCTTTCTCTGGCACAATTAATTCTTTGTCATACGGATTTGCATCTCTTCCTCTAATATGAAAAGCACGGCTTCGCATACCATCCTCATAGTTCTCACCTAGGTATAAACTATATACTTCATTATGGCACATGGTTTTGTACCGATACGCTTCTGCTGCAGGACATAAATATGCAATCCAACTAACTTTTAACTTATCTGCAAAAGGCTGTAAGTTTGNNCGCCATAAGTTTGATATAAAACCAACCAATTATTTACCATAGCGACTTTCTCTCCTTGAATATCTCTTTCTTCAAGAGTCATTACTTCATCATGAGTAAGATCCCGGACATATTCAGATGTGCCTCTATGATAATAAACTATATCGGATTTATGCAAATAAATAGGAGACAGTAATGCATATCTACGCGTATTCGCATTAATACTAATAATGCATATTTCAAGCCTGTCAAATATCTTAGCATGAACATCTTTAATCGCAATCCTTATAGCATCTTCACTACGTTCACCTGGCGCATTATCCTCACTACCTAAATAGACAGGACCATCTACAGGTAAAAAATTAGTCGCATTGTTTTCACCATCATTAAACCTAACTGCTACATAGTATGCCCCATTTGGCAGATCGCGACCTCCTTTTTCAACAACACTTAATTGAGTTGCTCCCTTACATGGATTTACAAATAATAAAATATCTTCATACTTTAACTTTTTTGTAGGTGCATCCAAATCCAATACATAGTATGTACTACCGCTACTCCATATCACATGTAAATGATTACATGGATTTTTATGAAATGTAACAATAGTAATTTTCTTTATTCTATTAAAACACAAACTACGCTTCTGACCGTTTTCATCATACAAAGCAGAATCATCAAAACACTTTACATAACGATTACGCTTCTTATGAAAGATACCGATTTCAGCGACTCTTGTTTTTTCATTATAGAGAAACAATAAAAAAGCATCTTTATCTACTAAATTTTTCCAGCCTCTTAATTTATAATTAGGCCCAAATTCATGTAAAGGAATTGTACTTTCTTCAAAACTTAAACCATATCCTATCTTCTCATCATTTTCCAATGCGCCATTTAACATAAACGGATAACTCCCTGGCTCTTGCTGCCAAGGATAACGCTGGTTACGCATACCATTCCTAAAATCTTGATGCTGGCTTTGATTCATTCAAACATATTAAGTACGTTATCAAAAAAATCTTCTGTACGTCTTCCTAAGTTCTGGTCCATATTATACTCAGGCACTCTTCTATTCATAATTTTACGCCACATAGATTTGAATACATCAGGATCGCTTTGCTTCAAAATATTATAAGCAACACTCATGCTCCTTGCGGATTTAGTTTCAAATGCTTGCCACATCTCGCAACTAAACTTATCAGTGCCCTTTCCATACTTGCAATCAAAAAGAAATTTTTGGGTGTCAATATAATCTCTTAAGGCTAAATATACCCTGGCATCATCAGGAACCATGTGCCATCCTTTATCATCATACATTCTAGATCTGTATGCCATTAAGATTTGACCATATTTAAAATTCAAAATGATATGGGGCTTCTCTACACGATATCCTAATTGAATATCAAAATCAATTCCCTGGCAATTTTCAAGATAATGATTAGCCGCAAACATATAATTCTCTGCCGGAAGAATTACCTGAAATTCATCATTACACATCCGCAATCCCTTTTTATTTCGAGCATACGGAAGTGTATTTACAATTTCAGTCACAAAAGGACTGCGTTCAAATTGACTATCATCATAATTGATTCTTTCAATATATGAGTTTAGATCAATAATAAAATTAGCACCTTCACTTGCACAATCACAAGGCTTTGGATTTCCACAGCTATCACAATTTATAGTAATCGTAACATCACATCCAGGCTTAGGCTTCGCTACCCATTCAACAAACTCGCCTGCTTTCATCGGACGATTTACTATACGCGCCATCACGATTTTAGTTGTTTGATGCCCCTTTGGCAATAACCCATGATAATCCCTAATATTGATTAATGCTAATCGACTACGCCATTGTGTTGCAGGAACCATTCTTTCTAATGCATCATTAATATGACGCTTAACCAATAATTCCTCCATATCAGCATACCCTTCTGGCTGCGATTTGCGCCAATCCTCATACGCTCTATCCGACTTTACATATTCTAAATTCATATCGTTATCTTTAAAGGAGCGTCAATAGATTTTTTGAATAAATTCCTTGTTGTTTTAGTTACTGCATCCTGAATCATTTTACCTACAAGCGGGCCTATTTTTATACTGTAAAGCATGTGATTGCTAAATCTTTGGTAATTTCTATTCCGCTTCCACTGCATCCCAAACTTATATCCACCGGTTTCAAGATTCATATAATACACTTTCTGTCCAAATAATGCACTTGCTTTATGATCAATACCGGTCTTACTTTTTTTCCGCGAGGCAATAAATGGCATTATGTTAATCTTACGAAGCGCAAGAATACCCATCATATTAGGCAGTCTCCAAATTCCACGTTCCCATACAATCTCCTTAATATGCAAAGCCGTTATTTCTAAAAACATTTTGGTAAAAGGCCCAGGAGGAATATGCCCTCTACGATGAGGGTCATTTATATAATATGCATGAAGGTCTTCAACAGTATATCTCTTTTTTATTTTCATTTAATGCTGGCTTGACTTACTGTATTATCTACATCATCTCCTTTTATATCAGGGCCCACTCTAGGAATTGAACGTAACAATGCCTCAGTCGCCATGGCTATACACGCTTGTTTCAAATCCCCATCAATCTGAAATGGCAAATCCGGAAAATACATACACTTGTTTTCCTTTTTGTTACATCCATTGAACTTATGCAAATCCGTAATATCGTCAAGCATCTGCTTAACCATAACCGTTTTTAGATGTTTGTCCGATTTCAATAAAAGATATACATCTGTATCTGTACTACGCAGGGCATACAAATTTCGCTCGTTATAAACAGGTAAACGATCCTCAGCTTTGGCAAGCAAATCACTTATATCAACCCGGGTAAATACAGTACCTCCGGCACTCATAACCAGCTCGGGCTTACCTCTCATAGCCTTGGGTAATGGAAGTTTCGATTTTAATAGAAAAAACCCTTCTGGAGGAATACCATCACAATCAATAAGACTTGCGCGAGTAAGCTCTACACATAAATTGGAAAAGTACCAATCATGCATCTGANNGGTTCTTCTGGAGTACGAATTCCCTGCGCTGGGTTTTCCTGTTAAGTCCGCGAGCCTGTTTCGAACTTGATCGATAATTTGATTTATAGTCTCCATTATATACAAAGATATTAAAAAATCAAAACGCAGTTACCCCTTTTCAGCAGTAACCGCGTCAACCAATCCCAGAACGGACCATAATTTTAATAAAAGTGGCCTATGTACACTTTACAGTCTTTGTGAACACTTGACTCGTACATCCAGCATCCAGGAAAACCTGGACCTTAATTACCGCTTTGTCGATAGTAGTTTCAGGTATTTTAATTACCCATCTGTTTGGCCAACGATTTACAGCATCAAACGAACCTTCATATTCCCTATACCAGCTCTCGGCTGCCGTATTATCCGCAATAACAGTAATCTTGCCACTATGCGTATCCCAATCATCCAATGGATGTTTGTCAATATAAATTTCTTTGTTGTTGCAGTTATAATCTATTGAAATATTTGGAGCAAAGCCTTTGCAAGGATCTGCGGGAACACAACCTGCCTTTAAACAACCGGCTTCAGAAGAATGAATATCTCCTCCGGAATATTCAAATATTTTAACGCATTTGTTTGCAATACACTGCCATTTATTGCAATATNNGGGAGACCAGGATCGTCTTTAGGATCCCCTACGCCTGGATCCTCCCCGCCATTACCCGAATCATTACCACCACCATTACCGGTATCGCCCCCGCCATTACCGGTACTACCTCCGCCACCAGAACTTGTACTGCCTCCGCCACCAGAACTACTAGAACCACTAGAACCAGACCCTACAAAAGAACTTGATTGTGATTGATTACTGCCTAAATTCTGCCCTTTACAGCAATTTGCCACGATGATTTCCAATGCAGATAACCGCTGAATGGTATCTCTAAGCATAGATTCCAAAGAGCAAATCTTTAATTTATGATTATCTAGTACTTCCTGAATTGATGATTTCGCGCCTTTTTCCTCACAGTCACTG
>JRYJ01004312.1_pt1 | contig 13054 bp, 15 predicted proteins | sample 235371 | NCBI WGS metagenome assembly JRYJ01 (sample SAMN03074219, study PRJNA261477) | activated sludge metagenome | biome: Wastewater Treatment Plant; feature: Wastewater; material: Activated sludge; isolation source: activated biomass of a wastewater treatment plant treating hydrocarbon... ... | reverse complement strand
CGGTTGGTGTACTTCTTGGCGATGGAGATGACCAGGCGCAGGTTGGCCTCGGTCATCTCGCGCTTGGCGCGGCGGGCCTTGGCTTCGCCGGTGGACATCTGCTTGTTGATGTCCTTCAGGTCCTTGAGGGGGATGCCGATGTGGTCCTGCAGGGCCAGCAGCTTCTTCTGCTCCTCCTTCACCGCCGGCACGTTGCGGGAGAGGACGGGGCCGTAGGTCTTGGCGGCGGCGGTGACTTCGCCGTCCACCCAGTCCAGGTTCGTCTCGTTGCCGGGGAAGACCTTGATGAAGTGCGGGCGCGGCATCTTCACCTTGTCCACGCAGATCTGCTGGATCTTGCGCTCGGAGGCGCGTACCGATTCCACCATGTCGCGCACCGAGTCGCACAGCTTCTCGATGGCGCGGGAGGTGAAGCGGATGTTCATCAGCTCGTTGGAGATTTCCTGCTGCAGCTTGAGGTAGGTCTTGTCCTGGGAGCCCTTGGAGACGAGCGCCTTGTGCATCTTGGCGTGGAGGCCCTTGATGGTCTTGAAGCGCTCCAGGGCATCGGCCTTCAACTGCAGGAGGGAGGCGGAAACGGCGCCGCCGCCTTCGCCGCCTTCGTCGTCTTCCTCTTCCTCTTCCAGGTCGGCTTCCTCGGCTAGCTCGGCGGCCGGTTCCTCGTCGACGGCGTTGGGGTCGATGAGGCCGTCCACCAGCTCGTCGATGCGCATTTCCTCGCTTTCCACCTTGGCCGCCATGTCGAGAATCTCGGCGATGGTGGTGGGGCAGGCGGAAATGGCCTGGATCATGTGCTTCAAGCCGTCCTCGATGCGCTTGGCGATCTCGATTTCGCCCTCGCGGGTGAGCAGTTCGACGGAGCCCATTTCGCGCATGTACATGCGCACCGGGTCGGTGGTGCGGCCGAACTCGGAATCGACGGTGGACAGGGCCTGCTCGGCTTCCTCTTCCACTTCCTCATCGTCGGCGACGGTGGGGGCGGTCTCCGACATGAGCAGTTCCTCGGCGGCCGGAGCCTCGTCGAAGACCTGGATGCCCATGTCGTTGAAGGTGGAAATGATGGACTCGATCTGCTCGGCGTCGACCACGTCGTCCGGCAGGTGGTCGTTGATTTCGGCGTAGGTAAGGTAGCCGCGCTCCTTGCCGAGCTTGATGAGGTTCTTCAGGCGCGTCTTGCGCGCCTCGGCGTCCAGGGGAGCCGGCGCCTCGGTCATCGCGCCTTCCAGCAGCGCCTTCTCGGCAGCCCGTGCCGACGCCTTGCTGCTGCGTGCCTTGGGAGCTTCCTTCGCGGGGGTCTTTGCCTTAGCCATCACCACAATCCGTAAATTGGGAAAACCTCAAATTCTACCACAACTTAGCCCCTTTTCCCCTGGCTGGAGAGAAGGTGCAGGTACGCCTGTTTTTCTTCCGGGGTCAGCCCGGCGACGCCCAGGCGCTGGACCCGGGCCTGCAGTTCGGCGAATGCCTTCTTCTGCCCGCCCTGTTCGAGCTTGGACAGGGCGTCGGTGAATTCCGCCTTCACTTCCGTCTCGTCGAAGGGCAGGGCGAGCACCTCCGAAGCCACCTGCTCGACCAGCGCTTCCTCCGGCGAGCCGCGCAGCTTTTCCCGCAGGGTGGCGTAGGTCGTGCAGCCCTGCGCGGCTTCGGCTTGCAGGCGAAGCAGCGCCGATCGTTCGGGGGCCTCCGGAAGCAGGTCGACCGGCAGGCGGGCGGCAAGTTCTGGATTTTGCAGCACCAGGCGCAGCAGGCTGCGGGCGAGGGAGGGGGCGGCCCGCCGCGCCCGGGGCGGCGCCGCCGGCGCGAAGGATTTGAGGTCGCACAGGCGTTCCACCTCGGTCTGGGCGAAACCGCTGGCCTCCGCCAGGCGCTTGACCAGTTGCAGGCGCAGGAAGGGCGTGGGCAGGCGGGAAAGCAGGGGCTTCGCCTCGTATACCAGCTTGGCCTTGCCCTCGGAACTGGTGAGGTCGCAGCGCTGGGCCAGTTCCCGCAACAGAAAATCCGAGAGGGGCATGGCTTCGGCGACCATCCGGTCGAAGGCGGCCTTGCCGCGGCTCCTGATGAAGCTGTCGGGGTCGTCTTCCTCGGGCAGGAAGACGAAGCCGATGGTCTTGTTGTCGGCCAGGGCCTCCAGGGAATTCTCCAGCGCCCGCCAGGCGGCCTTCCTGCCGGCGTTGTCGCCGTCGAAACAGAAGACGATGCGGTCTACCTGGCGCAACAGCTTCTGCACGTGGGTGGCGGTGGTGGCGGTGCCCAAGGTCGCCACGGCGTTGCCAACGCCGTTCTGGGCGAGGGCGATGACGTCCATGTAGCCTTCGGTGACGATGGCGGTGTCGGTCTCGCGCAGGGCCTGGCGGGCCTGGGGCAGGCCGAAGAGCTCGCGGCCCTTCTCGAAGAGCGGCGTTTCCGGGGAGTTGAGGTACTTGGGCTCGCCCTGGTCGATGATGCGCCCGCCGAAGGCGATGATGTCGCCCTTGGGATTGACGATGGGGATCATCAGGCGGTCGCGGAAGCGGTCGTAGCGGCGGCCGCTGTCGTTGTCGATGACCAGGCCGGCGGCGTGGAGGGCCTCGGCGTTGTAGTCGGGAAAGACCGTCTGCAGGTTCTGCCAGCCGTCCGGTGCGTAGCCGATGCCGAAGCGGGCGGCGATTTCGCCGGAGAGGCCGCGCTTCTTGCAGTACTCGATGGCCCGGGGCGAACGCTTCAGCTGTTCCTTGTAATAGGCGGCGGCGCGGGCCATGACCTCGATCAGGGTGCGGGTCTGCCCCGGCTTCTCGTCGTGGAAGGCGCGCCCCTCGGCTTCCGGCACCTGCATGCCGGAGCGCCCGGCCAGTTCCTTGACGGCGTCGATGAAGCCGATGCCCTGGTACTCCATGACGAAACCGATGGCCGTGCCGTGGGCGCCGCAGCCGAAGCAGTGGTAGAACTGCTTGGTCGGGCTGACCGTGAAGGAGGGGGTCTTCTCGCTGTGGAAAGGGCAGCAGGCGGCGTAGTTGGCCCCGGCCTTCTTCAGCGGGACGTAGCTGTCGATGAGGTCGACGATGTCGACTCTTGCCAGCAAGTCCTGAATGAAAGACTCCGGGATCACGGCTCGATCAGCCCGCCAGCGCCGCCTTCACCTGCTTGGAAACCTCGCCCATGTCGGCCTTGCCGGCGAGCCGCGGCTTCAGGACGCCCATCAGCTTGCCCATGTCGGCGGGGCCCTTGGCGCCGGTTTCGGCCACCGCGGCGGCCACGGCGGCGGCGATTTCCCCGCTGCTCATTTTTTCCGGCAGATAGGCGGAGAGCACGGCGATCTCGGCCTTTTCGGCATCGGCCAGGTCCTGGCGGCCGCCGGCTTCGTACTGGGTGACGCTGTCCTTGCGCTGCTTGACCAGCTTTTCGATGACGGCGCCGACGGCGGTGTCGTCGAGCTCGATGCGTTCGTCCACTTCCTTCTGCTTGATGGCGGCCAGCAGCAGGCGGATGGCCGCCAGGCGGGCAGTTTCCTTGGCCTTCATGGCCGATTTCATGTCTTCGGTGATGCGTGCTTTCAGGCTCATGGCGTTCGTTCCGGCGATTACAAAGAAAAAAGCCGCCGGCTCTGTCGGGCTGGCGGCTCTTTCTGCAGCGTGGTGTACTGGATCAGTACAGCTTCGGCGGCAGGGTCATGCTGCGGATGCGCTTGTGATGACGCTTGACGGCGGCAGCCAGCTTGCGCTTGCGCTCGGCGGTGGGCTTCTCGTAGAACTCGCGGGCGCGCAGCTCGGTCAGGAGACCCGTCTTTTCGACCGTGCGCTTGAAGCGGCGGATGGCCACTTCGAACGGCTCGTTTTCCTTGACACGAATGCTCGGCATATTAAATCACCCCCTTCCGTCAGGCGCCCGCCCGGTCAAGTATGGGGCGGTGCGCGCAATTCGATATCCGCTGGCTTGCGGAAAAGTCGGCCAGTATACGGCAAAAAACCTTTATCTCTCAAGTGCTAAAATGCGCCCCCTATGTTGATCCTCGGCGTCGAATCCTCCTGCGACGAAACCGGCGTCGCCCTCTACGACAGCGCGGCCGGCCTCCTTGCCCATGCCCTGCATTCCCAGGTGGCGATGCATGCCGAGTACGGCGGCGTGGTGCCCGAACTGGCCTCCCGCGACCACATCCGCCGGGTGGTGCCCCTCCTGCGCGAAACCCTGGCGCGGGCCGGCAAGTCCCTGGCCGATGTGGATGCCGTCGCGTATACCCGCGGGCCGGGTCTGGCCGGCGCCCTGCTGGTCGGCTGCGCCTTCGCCGAAGCCCTGGCGGTGGCCGTCGGCAAGCCCACCATTCCCGTCCACCACCTCGAGGGACACCTGCTGTCGCCCCTGCTTTCCGGCGACCCGCCGACCTTTCCCTTCGTCGCCCTGCTGGTTTCCGGCGGCCACACCCAGTTGATGAAAGTCACCGGCGTCGGCGAATACGAGTTGCTCGGCGAGACCCTGGACGACGCCGCCGGCGAGGCTTTCGACAAGAGCGCCAAGCTCCTCGGCCTGCCCTATCCGGGCGGCGCGCTGCTCTCCAGGCTGGCGGAGAGCGGCACCCCGGGCCGGTACGAGCTGCCCCGCCCCATGCTGCATTCCGGCGACCTCAACTTCAGCTTTTCCGGCTTGAAGACGGCGGTGCTCACCCTCGTCCGCGAACAAGGGGAGGTGCTTGCCGACGAATTCAAGGCCGACGCCGCCCGCGCCTTCCAGGAAGCCATCGTCGAAGTGCTGGTGAAGAAATCCCTCAAGGCCCTGAAGCAGACCGGTCTCAAGCAGCTGGTCGTGGCCGGCGGCGTCGGCGCCAACCGGCAGTTGCGCGCGACCCTGAACGACGAAGCCCGCAGGAAACGCTTCCGCGTCCACTACCCGGAACTGGAATTCTGCACCGACAACGGCGCCATGATCGCCCTGGCCGGCTGCCTGCGCCTGCAGGCGGGCACGCCGGCCAAGCCCGCCGGCAGCTTCGCCGTGCAGCCCCGCTGGCCCCTGATGGAACAGGGTTAGGCGCTTAGCCCGGAAATTTCATGAGCCGCCTGCTTTGCGCTACCGCCTTGCCGGCCAATACGGCATTTCGGCGCGCTGGCAACCGGCGCCGGATCGGGCCGATGACGGCGCCGGCATCCGCGGTACTTATGAGATATCCGGGTCAGAACCGCCGGGCCACCCAGTAAGTGGCACCCTCGTCGCCGTAGCGTTCGGCGTGGGGCGCCTCCCGGTCCAGGGCGAAGGCGTCGCCGGGCCGCAGGTGGCGGGTGGCGCCGTCGACGCTCAGCCACATCTCGCCCCGCACCACCAGGGCGCGCAGGGCGAAGGGGTGGGTGTGGGTGTCGATGACCGTTGCCGGGGGCCAGCTCCGTTCCACCACCTCGTCGTAGCCTTCCCGCCGGGCCCGGGCTTCGAAATCGGCAAAAGCCGGGAGGGGCATGGCCACTCAGAGTACCGCCAGGGCCGCCGTGTAGTCCGGTTCCTGCTTGATCTCCGGCACCAGCTCGCTGTGGATCACCCGGTTGTTTTCGTCCAGGACCACCACCGCCCGGGCGGCGAGGCCGGCCAGGGGCCCGCTGGCGATGGCGACGCCGTAGGCTTCGAGGAATTCACGGCCGCGCAGGGTGGACAGGGTGACCACGTTGTCCAGGCCTTCGGCGCCGCAGAAGCGCGCCTGGGCGAAGGGCAGGTCGGCGGAGATGCAGAGCACGACCGTGTTTGGCAGGCCACTGGCCTTGGCGTTGAACTGCCGCACCGACATGGCGCAGGTGGGGGTGTCGATGCTGGGGAAGACGTTGAGGATCTTGCGCTTGCCGGCGAAACTGGCCAGGGTGATTTCGGCCAGATCCTTGCCCACCAGGGCGAAGGCGGGCGCCACATCGCCCTTGCGGGGGAAGCGGCCGTTCACGGCGATGGGGTTGCCGGCCAGGGTGACGGTCTGGGACATGGGATTCTCCAAGGGGAAAGGGTTCCCGTTGGATAGGCTGGCGTGCCTTTGGTTCGCTGCCGATGGCAGGGGTCAGTTGCGGGCGTGGGAGAGGTTGAAGTGCTCGACGCCCTCGAAGCGGGAGAGTTCCTTCGCCAGTTCCGGCATGGGAGCGCCCTGGTCCTTGCCCAGGGCGACGGCGACGAAATGCCAGACCGGCCGGCCTTCCCGTTCCTCGATGCGCAGGGTTCCCCAGGCGATCTCGTAACCCCGCTCCAGGGCCACGCGGCGCAGCACGTCGTCCCGGGGCAGGAAGCCGGCGCGGAAGCCCATGGTGATGGCCACGGCGGGGCGGGAGGGCAGCCAGGCTTCCAGGCGCGAGACCAGGGTCATGCAGACGGCGGCGAGGAGGGCGAGGAGGATGGCGGCGCCATAGAAGCCCACGCCCACCATGACGCCGATGGCCGAGGAGGCCCAGATGGAGGCGGCAGTGGTGAGGCCGCTGATGGAAAAACCTTCCTTCATGATCACCCCGGCGCCGAGGAAGCCGATGCCGGTGACGACGCCCTGGATGACCCGGGTGGGGTCCGGCGGCGGCGCGCCGACGAAGCCCGAGTGGCCGCCGTACCAGAAGTGCGGGTAGCCGGAGATCACCACCAGGGCGCAGGAGGCGGTACACACCAGGCCGTAGGTGCGCATGCCGGCGGCCCGGCCGTGGTAGGCACGCTCGTAGCCGACGAACAAACCGAGGGCCAGGGCGCCGGCGAGATTCATGAAGATGATGATGTTGGCGGCGATTTCCTGGGCCGACCAATAGCCGGCGAGGGATTCCAGCGACAGCAGGGACATGGCGGCGCTCCGGGCAAGGGTGCCCGGCAGTGTTCTCCAAATCCGCCGCCGCCGCAAGGGGCGGTCACGCCGGCAGCGCCTCCTCGGCCGGGCGCTTGCGGGTGATGGCATCCGCCGCCATCTCGCCGCCGGCGATGAGGCAGCCGTAGGCGATGGCGAGCAGGTCGGCGACGCCGCCCATGGTGAGATTGGCGCCGACGTAGGCGCGGTTGGTCGCGTGCAGGAAGGGCAGCCAGTCGCCGCCGGATGCGATCAGGCTTTCCAGCCGGCGGCCGTCGCGCCGGAGGCGGGCCAGGCCGGCCGGGCCGCCCCGGTGCAGGGTGGTGGTGTCGTCCACCGTCTGCATCAGGCGGCCCAGCATGGCGAAGGAGGCGACGGTGCAGGAAGCGCCTTGCCGCCGCCGGTGCCGGAAGAGGGGGAGGGCCTGCTCGAAGACCGCCGGCAGCCCTGCCGTCGCCTCCGCCATGATGCCGCCGGCGCCGTAGCACTGGCGGGCGAGGTGGCCGTGGCTGGCCGTTTCCCGGCGGGTGGCGAAGAAACGGGTGGCCAGCGCCCCCAGGGTCCGGCGCAGGGCCGCCTCGTCCGGCCCGGGGGCATGCCAGCGGGCGATCAGCAGCATGCCGGCGAGGAAGATGTAGCCCTTGTGGGTATTGGTGCCCAGCTCCTCGAACATGCGCCCTTCGGCGGCCCGGCCGATGGCCGCTTGCCGGGCGAAGTCCTCGCCGGCGGCGAGGGAGCGGACGATGGCCTGCAGGGTGTCGGCGACGATGGCGAGGGAGCGCTCCATCGTCGCCAGTGACAGGTCGGGATGGGAACCCCGATCGGCCCGGTCGACGAGGCCCGGCTTGGGCGTCAGATAGAGTTCCAGGGCAGCGCCCCGGGCGAGGGCGGCGGCGAGCCCTTCAAGGGCGGAAATGCGCGAGGAGGGCATGGGCTTCGGCGACGACCTGGTCGCAGCGGTGGCGTTTGGTGCGGATGCAGTCCACCGCCGGGCGCTGGCAGAGGAGGCAGGGCCGCGGCGGCAGGCCGAGGGCGCCGCGGCCGACCTGGCCGGCGCTGGGCGAATGGACGTCGAGGTCGAGCAGGCGGGCAGCGGGGAGGGCTTCTTCCAGGCCGATGCAGAGGCGCTTGGCGGCGACCGGGTCGGTATCGAGGGCGCGCAGGGCGAATTGCCCCAGGGCGTCGGCTTCCCGGGCGAGCAGCAGCGAACCGGGGAAGGCCGCGGCGATGCGCTCGAAGCCCCAGGCGAAGAGGCGGTCGGCCCCCGGGGGCACCTTGTAGAGGCCCGGCAGATTGAGCGAGAGGAAGAGCACCGCCGGCCGCCCCGCGGCCAGGGCGGCCGTCAACAACTCCTGCCGCGCGTCTCGCGCGGCCAGCAGCTCACCGGCGAACCTGGCGGACGACATCGATGATCGATCCGTCGCGGTACTCGATCAGCCCGACGATCTTGTCGTCGAACTCGACCGGCCGCGGCACGCCGGTGATGGCATAGATTTCGTCGCGCAACTGGCGGATGTCCTTGACCGGCGCGCGCATGCGCAGGAGTTCCGCCTTCAGTTCGGGGAGGCGGTCGTTGACCGCGATGCCCCGCTCGGTGACGACGACGCCCACCGTCTCGCCGGGGGTGGTGATGGTGGTCACCGCGTCGCGCACGATGGGCAGGCGGCCGCGGATCGACGGCGCCACGACGATGGACAGCTTGGCCCCGGCGGCGACGTCGCAGTGGCCGCCGGTGTTGTGCAGCAGGTAGCCCATGGATTCGGTATTGACGTTGACGTTGAAATCGACGTCGACTTCGGTGGCGCTGAGGATGGCGCAATCGAGGCGGTTGACCACGGAGCCGCAGTTGAAGGGGTTGGCGTAGGTGCCGGCGGTCATTTCCTGGTGCTTGCGGTTGCGGCCGATGGATTCGACGGCCTTGAGGTCGAAGCACTGCACGTCGAAGAGGGCCTCGAACAGCCCCTCCTCCAGCATGTCGACGAAATAGCCGGTGATGCCGCCGCAGCCGAAGCTGCCCTTGACCCTGCCCTTGCGCATCATGTCGCGGACCAGTTCGGCCACCGCCAGGGAAATGCCGCCGGTGCCGGTCTGGAAGGAGAAGCCGTCCTTCACGTAGCCCGAGGCCTGGATGACCATCGCCGCATACTTGGCGATCTGCAGGCCGATGGGGTCGGTGGTGATGCGCGTCGTCGACGAGACGATTTTCGCCGGGTCGCCGTGGCGGGGCACCCGGGCGACCAGGTCCACCACCGTCTGGGGGATGCCGACGGGGATGGCGGGGAAGGGCACCAGGTTGTCGGTCACCGCCACCACCTTGTGGGCGTGCTGGGCGTCCACCTGGGCGTAGCCGAGGCTGCCGCAGGCAGAGGGGCCGTAGTAGCCGTTGAAATTGCCGTACTCGTCGCAGCAGGGGGCGGCGAGAAAGGCCACGTCCACCGGCACCTCGCCGCAGATCAGCGCCCGCGCCCGCCCGCCGTGGGAGCGGACGATCACCGGGCAATCCAGCTCGCCCTTGGAGATCAGTTCCCCGATGGGGCCGTTGACGCCGCATTCCAGGCCGGTGATTACCCCTTTCCGGATGTAGGGGATCAGCTCGGCATGGACCACGTGCACCGAACTTGCCGCAATCTTGATGTCGCGGATGCCGAGGGCGTCGATTTCCTTCACCAGGTCGTTGAGCAGGAAATCGCCGTTACGGAGGCTGTGGTGGGTCGAGATGGTCATGCCGTCCTTCAGGCCGGAGGCGACGATGGCCTCCCGCAGGCCGTCCACCAGTTTGCTGCCGTTGTGGGTGAGGCGGCGGATCGCCCGGGTCGAGCGTTCGGCATGGGGCTGCCGCGACCAGGGATCGGCGTAGGGGGTCAGGGGGCGGCCGGCGAAACTGTCGGGGATGTCGCGGCCCAGGCTATTCCGTGCCATGGATGTCCTCCTCGCTGATGACGGTGTCGATGAGGCCGTGGGCCTGGGCGGTGCGCAGCACCCGCGCCGAACGGACGACGATGGGGGCGTCGATCATCTTGCCCTTGAGGGAGATGACGCCGGTGCCCATTTCCCGGGCGCGCTTGATGGCGTCGATGACCTGCAGGGCGTATTCCACCTCCTCCGGCTTGGGGGCGAAGACTTCGTGGATGATGTCGATCTGGCGCGGGTTGACCATGCATTTGCCGGTAAAGCCCAGCTTCTTGATGAGTTCCGTCTCCCGGCGCAGGGCTTCCATGTCGTTCACGTCGGCGAAAATGGTGTCGATGGGCTGGATGCCCGCCGCCTTGGCGGCCCACAGTACCCGCATGCGGGCGTTGAACAGCTCCTCGCCGCCCTTGGTGCGGTCGATTTCCATGGTCGCCGTGTAGTCCTCGGCGCCGAAGGCCAGGCCGATCAGCCGCGTCGAGGCCCGGGCCGTGCTGGTGGCGTTGATGACCCCCTGGGCCGTCTCGATGGACGGCAGGATCTTGAAGTGGCCGATGTCCAGGCCCAGTTCCTCCTCGAACTCGGTGAGCAGCGTGTCCAGGCGCTCGACGATTTCCGGCGAATCCGCCTTGGGCAGGCGGATGCCGTCGGGCAGCCCGGGCAGCACGGTCTTCAGGTCGTCGATGGCCCACTTGGTGTCGAGTCCGTTGATGCGGACCAGGATTTCCTTGTTGCGCTGGCGGTAGTCGTCGAGGAAGCAGCGCACCAGGATGCGCGCCGCGTCCTTTTCGTTGAGGGGGACGGCGTCCTCGAGGTCGATCAGCACCGCATCGCAGGCGAACAAGGGGATGTTCTGCAGCATCGACGGCATGTTGCCGGGCACGTAGAGCAGCGACCGGCGCAGGCGGAAGGGGGTCATGGCTCGATCTCCTCGTCGAAAAAGACGTTGGCGGTGCCGGCCGTCGCGGAGCGATGGCGGGCGATGCCCTCCACCAGCAGTTCGCTGAGGACGATCTCGCAACTGGCGAAGACCTCGGCGTCCAGCAGGTTGCCGCCCACCACATCCCCCGACGACTTGCTGGCGGTGATGTGCAGGTGGCAGAGGGGATCGCCGCCCTCGTCGGGGACGATATTGCCGGTGAGGCCCAGGAGCTCGAGGGGACCTTCGACTTCGTGAGGGGTCAGCCGCGCCGCCGTGATGGGCAGCCGGGCGCCGCTCTTGATGTCGTTGAGGCGGACGTTCTTCACCGAGCCGATGGCCGAGACGATGACCCCATGGGCGATGCGCTCCTTCTGTGCGAAGCGCGCCAGGACGTCGGCGAGGCGTTCTCCCGGCAGCAGCTTGAGGAAGAAGCGGCGGCCCTGCCGGTATTCCTTGTACCAGAAGCCCTTGTCCTTCATTGGAAACCTCCCGCGCGCTGCAGCGCCGTCACGAGCCGCGCCTCGATGGCGTAATCGAGGGCGCCGCGGTCGCTGACGCTGACGCGCAGGCCCTCGGCGCCATGTTTGGCCAGCACCTGTTCGATGCGGGCCCGGATCAGGTGTTCGAACTGCCTCTTGACGGTCGATTCGATTTCGATGGACAGGGCCTCCGCCGGCTCGACGACGACCATCAGGTCGCTCGACTGCATGGTGCCGGCCTGGCCCCTGCGCTGGATTTTCATGGGTTTTCTCCTGGGGTTGGGATGGGGGGCGTCACGGTGATGCCATGGCCCGCGAGGATGCGGTCCACCGCCGCCCGTTCGTTCCCGGGCGCTTCCTCGGCCAGGAAGTAGTGGACGATGCCGAAGGCCGGCGCGATGTGGGCGGCGAACAGGGCGGCGTCGAGTTCGGCCCGGATGCGCGCCACCGGCGCATCGGCCGGCAGGAAATAGGTAGGGAAGCGGGCGGCGGTGGTGCGGTACGGCCCGGCGTCGAGGACCAAGGCATTGGCCAGGCCGTCGGTCACCAGCCGGGCCAGCCCCAGGCGCTCGGCGAAGGGGGTTGGCGCGCCGCCGCCGCGGGGAACGAACACGTACAACTGGTCCACCTGCCGGGCCGCGGCCTCGACCAGAGGGCGAAAACCCCGGGCGAGGGGATCGCCGCCCATGACCACGGCGCCGTTGGCCCCGGGCCTCGCCAACGGTTGCCGGGCGGCGAGCCAGTGTCGCAGTCCGTGGCCGAATTCGAGCCACGCCGCCGGGCCCTGGCTGGCGAGCAGGGTGAAGTTCAGGGCCGCGAAGCTGGCCGCCAGCGGCGGCTTGGTAAAGATGAACAGAGTCTCGCAGTCGGCCTCCAGGCCGCCGGCCACCAGGGCGGAGACGATCTCGCCGAGGAGGGGGCCGCCCCGGTGGGCGGGGGCCACCGCCAGCATCTTCAGGACGCAGCCGGCGCGGGCGCCGACGGCCGCCAGCTCGCCGCCATCGTGGATCCCGACCAGCTCGTCGAAGCCGGCTTCGAAGCGCAGGCCGCAGGCTTCGATCAAGGCCCGGGCGGCGGCGATGTCGGCGGGGGCCAGCAGTGGCGTGAGCATGTCGGCTTCCTCGGCGCGGCGTTGCGGCGGCAGGTCAGTTGTAGCCGAGGATGGCGACGACGGTCATTTCGTCGGCAGGGGCGGCGCCCGCCATGCCGCCATCGGCAGCGGGGGACGGGGGAGCGGCGTCGCCGGACGGGCCGGGGAGATGGACGCCGGACATGGCGGGGAGGGGGGCGCTCGGAACGGGGGAGGGATTCATGCGGGTTCTCCTGGGGAGGGAAAAAGGGTCAGGCCACCGGCCGCCGCGCCGCCAGGGCCCGGACCAGGGGGAGGCGCAGGAAGAAGGCGCACAGGGCCGAACCGCCGCTGGTCAGCAGCACCAGGCGCAGCACGTGGGCGGCGGTGACGAGGGGGACGCTCCACCGCAGCACGGCGGCGGTGACGCTCATCTCGGCCATGCCGCCGGGGGAGGCGGCCAGCACCAGGGACGGCAGCGGCAGCGCCGTGCCGGTGGCGAGGAGCCAGGCGCCGGCGCCGCACAGCAGCAGGGCGAGGGCGGTACACAGCGTGGCGACGCCGAGGTAGCGCGGCGCGGCGCGGAAGAAGGAGGGGGTGAAACGGCTGCCGAGGGAAACCCCCAGCAGCAACTGGCCGCCATTGACCGCCCAGGCCGGCGGCGGCGCGAGGGCGGCCCCGCTGGCGGCGAGGGCGCCGACGGCGGCGATGGGTCCCAGCATCCAGGCGTTGGCGATGCGCAGCCGGCGGAAGAGCAGGGCGCCGGCCAGGGAAACGGCGAGGAGCGGCGCCAGGGTTGCCGGGTCGGCATGGCCGGGGGCGGGCAGCGCCAGCTCCGGCCCGGTGCCGGCCCAGTGATGGATGACGAAGGGAACGGCGACCACCACCAGGGCGACGCGCAGGGCCTGGGCGGCGGCGACGCGGTC
>JRYJ01007499.1_pt1 | contig 13086 bp, 11 predicted proteins | sample 235371 | NCBI WGS metagenome assembly JRYJ01 (sample SAMN03074219, study PRJNA261477) | activated sludge metagenome | biome: Wastewater Treatment Plant; feature: Wastewater; material: Activated sludge; isolation source: activated biomass of a wastewater treatment plant treating hydrocarbon... ... | reverse complement strand
ACGGCTCCGCTACGCGCCGATCCCGACATTCCTTCGTACACCACTTCCTGGGACGTCAACACCACAAGCCCACGGAATTGCGTTTTCGGACTATCTCTCGAGCAAGCGCGTTATCAAGGTAAAGACGCAAGCACCGCTCCGAATCGGCTTGTTCATGGAATTTCGCGATCTCTAAGCCAGCTAGCCCTGGCGCGCCGGACACAGGCGTCAGACGGATAGGTGCATGAACCCCTCAGACAACGCCCAGGCGGTTGTGGGTCACGGTTCGCGATGAAGAAGCGAGCGCCACCGCCAACTGCGCTTCTTTGGAGCCGGTCGCATNNCGACGAGGTCCACCAACAAGCGCTGCTGCCGATCAAGTGGCCACTGAGCCGATCAACCTTCGTGAGTGGAACGTGCCCGTCGGAAGCTTGTGGCGCGGCAACTTGTTCACCTGTGGACGACCTGGGCGTGCGACGCACGGACGCGCGAAGGTGGTCGTCTCCGAGGCTCTGATCGACTCTTGGGAACGCGGGCTACCGGCGGCCACCGTACTCCACATCATCTCCCTGCTCGGCCGGAAAACCGTAAGCGTCCGGCCGACACCACCTTGACGGCGGCGAGCTGAGTCAGGCAGCCAGGGGGAGTTTATCGCGCAGTTCGTCGGCAAGGGCCCAGGGCAGGAGCTCGTCGACGCGGTTGATCGGATGATCGGCGATGCGCGCGAGCACCTCGCGCAAATAGGCTTCGGGGTCGAGGCCGTTCAGTTTCGCCGTGCCGATCAGGCTGTAGATCGCCGCGGCGCGCTCCCCGCCGACGTCCGAGCCGGCGAAGAGGTAGTTCTTGCGTCCGAGGGCCACCGCGCGCAGCGAGCGCTCGGCGGCGTTGTTGTCGATCGCGATGTGGCCGTCGTCGCGGTAGCGGATGAGGGCCGCCCAGCGCGTGAGCGCGTAGCGGATCGCGATCGCCAGCGCCGACTTCGCCGACACCTGCGCCAGGGTCGCTTCGAACCAGGTTCTGATGTCCTCGAGCAACGGTCCGGCGCGCGCGCTTCGNNGTCCTTCGCCGCTTCCTCGATCGCGAACAGCGCCCGGATCCGATCGACGGCCTGCTTCGCCAACGCCGGATCGGTCGCCTCGGCGTCGATGAACTTGCGCCGCACGTGCGCCCAGCAGGCCGCCTCCCGGATCCGCGCGTCCTTGCCCTCGTAGAGCCGGTCGAAGCCGGCATAGCCGTCGGCCTGCAGGATGCCGGCGAACGACTTCAGGTGGCGCTCGGGGTGCTCGCCCCGGCGATCGGGCGAGTAACGGAACAGCACTGCCGGGGCGGCGCGGTCGGCCCACGGCCGGCCGTCGCGCACATAGGTCCACAGCCGCCCGGTCTTGGTCTTGCCCCGACCGGGCTCGAGCACCGGCACCGGGGTGTCGTCGCCGTGCAAGTAGGGGCTCGCCACGACGTAGCGCCCGAGTGCCTCGACCAGCGGATCAAGGAGCGCCGCCGTGCCACCGACGCAGTCGGCGAGCGTCGAGCGCTCCAGCGCCACCCCCTCGCGGGCGTAGATCTGCGACTGCCGATACAGCGGCAGGTGATCGGCGTACTTGGCCACCAGGATGTGCGCCAAGAGTCCCGGACCGGCAATGCCGCGGGCGATCGGGCGGCTCGGGGCCGGTTCCTGCACGATCTTCTGGCAGCTCGCGCAGGCGAGCTTCGGGCGCACGTGGCGGATCACCTTGAAGCTCGCCGGGACGTACTCCAGGACCTCAGCGACGTCCTCGCCGATCTTCTTCATCGTCGCGCCGCAGTCGGGGCAGGTGCAGGCCGGGGTGTGTTCCACCGTCTCGCGCGGCAGGCGTTCCGGAAGCGGCCGACGCACCGGACGACCCTTCTCCTCGGGCTGCGCTGCGGGAGCCTCTGGCGCGCGCGCCTCGCGGCTCGCGCNNGGCTCGCGCGGTTGGCTTCCAGTTCTTCGACGAGGAGCTCGAGCTGGCCGATCTTCGCGTCGAGTTTCTCCGAGGAGCGACCGAACTGCAGGCGGCGAAGCTTGGCAATCAGCAGCTTCAGGTGCTCGATCTCGTGGTCGCGCTCGGCGAGTTGCGTCTGGCTCTCGATGACCAAACGCTTAAGCGTCTCGATGTCATCGGGCAGATCACGAGCGTTGAGCACAACGCGAGTCTACTAATTCACTTCGCATGAGTGAAGTATCCGTGCGAACTTTTTTTGCACGCGCTCGATCAGCGTCGCGCGAATCGCACGGCTCGCGTGTGCGTCGATCAGTACGCGAGACTCGGTGCGTGCGTTCTCACCGGACGGCGCCAGTCGATGCCCTCGAGCAGCATCGAGAGTTGCGCAACGCTCAAGTGCACAGCGCCGCTACTCGCCTGCGGCCAAATGAAGCGGCCGCGCTCAAGGCGCTTGGCGAACAGGCACAGCCCCGTGCCGTCCCACCACAGCACCTTCACCCGATCTCCGGCTCGCCCGCGGAAGACGAACACGTGGCCCGAGAACGGATTCTCGGCGAGCGTGCCTTGCACCAGCGCGGCCAGCCCGTCGAAGCCTTTCCTCATGTCGGTCATGCCCGCAGCGACCCAGATCCGCGTGCCCCCGGGCAGCGTGATCATCGCCACGCGCCCAGGGCGTCGAGCACGAGACGAAGCTGTGCAACCTCGACCTGCCCGCGCACGATGAGGCGCGCCGCGCCAATCTCGATCTCGATCCAGCCGCTCGCCCGTTCCGGCGCGCGCTTGCCGGCGCCACGCTTGGAGATCCTCGTCGTGATCGCAGGCGGTTCGATCACACTGACCGGCAGGAGAGCCCCGGCGCTCCGGGCGATCGCACGGCCCGCTTGATGCTTGATGATCCATTTGCGCACCAGGTTCGTGTTGAACCCGTGCGCCAGGGCGACCGCCGAGACCGAGGCGCCCGGGACCAAGCACTTCTCGACCACGGCGTGCTTGTGCGCCTCGCTGAAGAAGCGCCTGCCATTGCGGCTGACCCGCAGCGGCTCAACGGGTACTCTACGGTTCTCGCGTTTCATGGTGTCCACTACCGTTCGTAGTGGACACCATCGTCAGGGTCGCTGACTCAACCGGGAAGAGTGGCCCAGACCGGACGCTTACGGAAAACCACGGGCCTCTCGGAGTTCAGCTACTACCCCTTTCGTTCATGCAAGGAGGACGGAGCGAAGCACGTCTTCGAGCAGTGGCTTAACGAGAGGTACGAACGGCGGTTCGTCGTGCATGAATTTCCGACAGTCGACGGCCGAGGCATACCGAGCGCTGTTATAGACGCAGCGGGACGCCAGGTTATCGAGTGCCTCAGAGCTGGACACACCACGATCGTCATCGACTCGGCCGGAGCCGAAAGAACCGCCCGCCTGTGTGAATCACTCGGTTGTTCACCGAAGAATCGCGCGGCTCAGCCTTGACGCGGAGCGATTGCGAGTGTACGGCAATATCGGCGCGGACGATCCAGCGATAATCAACGAACGCAATCGCCCAACCGAGAGTTCCCGGCGTTTCCGGCGTTCCGCCCATCGACGACGGGCTGCACGTCCAAGTTGCCACGCAACGCCCAACGTGTTGCGGGTTTCCACTCTGGGCAGTGCAAGACGTGGATTGCGTGAAAGCTTGCGAGCATCGCAATAGCGTTCGTGCTGTCAACTGCGTCGTCCAGCCGGCTACCCCGCAGGGTAGCCAGCCCGTCATGAGGCAAACGAGGGCAAAGTCGCTGCTTAGACAATTGCAGCCTAGCCGAACACTTGTCCCGACTGCTTTAGGAAGTCGAGAAAATTCACGCACTCGACATTGACAGTGTTCATCTTACATACGGCTGGGATCTTCATTTTTTTCAGGACTTGAGGAAGGCTCGGCTGCTTTTCCTCGTCGGAGATCAGCGTCAACCCGTGAATGCGACAGACGGAGATGCTGATGATGTCGTTTTCGTCAACACCTTTTGGATGGTACTGGTCGTTCGTAATTCCAATGAGGCCTTTGATACGTAAGGCCTCTAGAAGTTCGACCTCGCCCGCGGGCAGCACCTCGATGTCGTGATCGCGAAGCCATTTGCCGAGTTCTGGGGTCTTGTGATTTACCTCACCCAAGGCCACCTCGCAGATCGTCAGTTGCTGAACCTTGACTTGCTCTCCAAGCCACTTCCACAGCGGAGGAAACTGATCAATCGGGTAGTTATCCCAACCGTAGATGATGGAGGAAGCGTCAAAGACCCGCATAGAACCTTTCTAACTGGTGCAGGTCTTTGATCTTCAGGCTATCGAGATACGTGCTGGCCTTTGCGAGTGTAAGTTTTCGCGCAGATAGAGAGTTCAGTACTGTTCGCACATAGGTGTCGCCAAAGATATGAACGGGCTCGCGGTGCCGATACAGTCGGGCGCCCCCTTCCTCGGTTGTCGGCGCTATTTGGCGTCGCCAATGCCTATAGGCGTCGTATAACTGGTTGGATAGCCGGCCGGCATCCGTCAACCTCCGAAGAATGACCTCGCCACTTACGCCCCAAGAGCGCCTTTGCGGTTCAAGCCAAGCGTCAAAGGCGGAAACCTCATTAGGTCGAAGGGCGTCATTAATCAGCCCAAGGAAGGTGTCAGGCACGAGCACTCTTCCTGCAAAAGCATTCGCTTCCTGCTCATGCCCTTGGTGGGACTGGAGATCGCCCTCATCGTCGATAGAACTTTCACGGTGCAAGAGAATGTGACCGAGCTCGTGCATGAGGGTGAAGGACTGCCGAGGCTCCCAATCAAGCTTCTTCACGACGATTACAGGACAAACGGGGTCATAGAGAGAGAACCCGAGGATCGGGGTCTCCTTCGCCATCTGCCATTTGCCGTTGTAGCCGTTGCTTCGGAAAACGAGCACGCCGCGGGCTTCGACCGCCTTTCTGAACGTATCGAACGAGTTCTCGATCTGCAGGCCAAGCCATTGCCGCGCTAAGGCAGCGGTCTCGGCGGGAGTCCTTCCACCAACGTTCGGTGGTTCGTACCTAGGGTAGTCGCCCTCGTCCAAATCCTCCCGGAGGCCCAAGTAGAAGTCCCGGTGCCTTTCGACACGCTCAATCAGCCCCCTTAGCTTTGCAGACAGTTCGGGCTTCTGGTTCGCGAGCGTGCGGAACTGCGTGGTATGAACCGTATCCGCATCAACCGGCCCGGCTTCGAGAAAGAAAAGGACACCTCGGCCGAAATATTCGGCGATAGCACGCAACTGCTTGAATGTGAGTCCACCATCGCCGTCCATGACCCCTTCTAGGGTGGCGCGAGAAATGCCGCATTCTTCCGCGAGTTGATCCACGGTGATGCCATGATCCGCACAGCACCATGCGATTCGGTCAGCGTTGATGGAGTGGATCCGTTCCATTTGCAAGATGATAGCCAGACTGGAAACATCTCGGGAAACACGGCCTTAGCCGGACATCGAAATCCCATTATCCAGCGATGATGGCTCACCTCGTGAGCCTTGGGCGAACGTCTGCTTCTGAGCCGGGACCCGCCGGTCTCAGCCGCCTGGGTCACTCGAGTTACGCGCCTCGGGCGGTTCGCCCGGACTCGCCACACAACGCTTAATGTGTGGCGAGTTCTAAGAAGCGCGGAGCGGGCGAACTCCGTGGTCCCCGCTCTTCGGCGTGGGCGATAGAGGGACGTCGGAACGCGGAAAACTGCAAGTGGGTCGTTTGGTGAGCCAGCGCGTCGAGTAGCCTTGGGCGATGACAGCCGCGACCTTCAGTCCCTGGCGGGACAACTCGGCGCGCGATTGTCGGACGTGCATTCATGCGATCGGGCGCGAGGATGGCGTGCATATCTGGTGCCTCCATCATCGCCTTGTCGTGGTATTCCCCTGCGGATGGTGGGAGCGGGAACCGGGTACCGAGATTCCCGAACCAGCGCATCGAGACAAGGCTGACAGGCTTATCTATCCACCCGGCTGACGAGCGAAGCAAGGAAACGCACCCGTTATCGAAACCGGAGGAGACGGCTCCGATTTCCGGTCGCCGAGACACGCGCGAGTCCGTTTGCGTCTATCGGACCTGCAGGGACAGGCGCGCGAGCACTTGCTCGAGAATCGGCTGCAGGAGGTCGGCGACGGTCTCGACGGAGAGCAGCCCGCCACCCCGGCGCGGGCCAAAGTCGTACCAATTGAGGCGCCAGTCGTTCCGAATCACCTCCTCGAGCGTCCCGATCCCGTCGACGAGACCAAGGGCGCGCGCGTCGCGACCAAGCCAGACTTCCCCCGTCGCGATGTCCGCGCCGTCGCTAAGGCGGTGACCGCGTAGTCGGCGGACCTCGGCGACAAATGTCTGCCCAATCCCGTCGATCAAGGTACGGGCTTTCGCGTCGGATTCCGGTGTAGTGGGCTGGAAGGGACTGAGCATCGCCTTGAGGGGACCCGAGGCGTAGAGCCGCTGGGAGACCTCGAGCCGCTCCGCAGCGCGGTGCAGGTCCCAGCTGGCAAGGACGGCGCCGATCGAACCGACGAGGCTGTACTGTCCCGCGTAGATCTTGTTCGCGTGCAGCGCGATCAAGTACGCCGCGGATGCACCGACATTGCTGATCACTGCCACGACGGGCTTACCGTGCTCCGCGCGCAGACTTTCCATTGCGCGGTAGATGCGCTCGGCTTCGCCGGGCGAACCGCCCGGAGAGTCGATGGCGAGCACAACGGCCTTCACTCGCGGAGACTCGAAAGCTCGTCGCAGTGCGGGGACGACCCGTTCGGCGGACGCGCGCGATGCCTGGGTGATTTCCCCATCGATTCGGACCACCCCCACGACGTCGCCAATCGGGCCCACCCGCCAGCCAAGTTGCGGGGCCCAGAGAAAGAAGTAAAGAAGGGACAGGGCGAGGGACCCGCCGATGAACAAGGTGCGGGTGACCCACCTCCAGCGTCGCTCGAGACGGCGCTCGCGAAGCAGGTCGGCAACCAAGGCCTCGGCCATGGCATGTGTCAAATCAGGTACCGGGGGGGTATCCAATCGAGCCTCCTAGAACGCGTGCGACGGGAGCGGAGCTGTGCTAGCGTGTTTCGGCAACCTCGAAGAAACGGGGTGTCTATGACCCGACAAAACCGCAATCTAATTCTTCAGTTCGCACTCGCGATCGCTGTTTGTGGCGTGATCGGCTGGTTTGATCGTCCGCTGATTGGGATCGTCGGATTTGGTCTGTGCGTGATAATCATTGTGGCGAGCTTCTACTTTCGCAGTAGGGCTCATGAGTCGAGGGGGGTTGCGAGTTCTCAGACGACTGTGGCTGCGTCGGGGGACCAAATCGTCTACGCCCAGGCCCCGCATTGTTACCAACCCGGAAACCCAATCTACTACCCGCCAGAGGGTGAGAGAGAACCTCACGGACGTTGATCTGGTGGGTTTTCACCACCGGTATCGAACTCCCGCTGGGTGGTAAGTGGTGACTCTGGCCCGGGTTTGCCACCCGGGTTTGAATTTGTGAAGGCGCTCTTGTCTTCATAGCGACGCGCTCGCTCATCATGCAGTACGCGCTCATCGTCAGCGACCCGTCGCTCGGTGGCCACAACACCACCCTCCACGAAACGTTTCATGTCTACCAGGTGTGTTGCGGCGTCATGCATACCAGGGGCTTGATTCTCGGCCTCGCCGTCTCGTGCATTCAAACGAGAAATGCGCTCTTGCGCCCTCGAGGCCTGATGTCCCACCGCCTCGGGCGAGGAAAGCACGCCTGTTGAGAAGGCAGGGGTGGAGAGCTGAGTTGCGGATGGGATCTGACCGTTCGGATCAAGATCGGTTAGCGGATTCCCCAAGGAGGAACCATATCTCTCCAGGAAATGACGCCGCGCCACGTCCATCATTGCGCTTGGGTCATTCATGGCTGCCCTAGAGATGCCCTCGGCCTCCGCCCGACGGTGAATCGCGTAGGTGTCATCGCCCGTTATCGAAAAGCCATCTCGGGTCACGACAGACGCTGCGCTCCTCAATGCCTGGGCCTCTGAGAAAGAAGACGACGCCTGCCGCTCATATGCCACTGCCACGTCGTGCGACGCCTTAAGCTCGCCTGCCCCCCGTCGGCTGGCTTGTTGCCCGTTCTCGAATCCGCCGCCAGCCATCGCCGCATGCACGAGTGCCCGCTCATTGGTGAGCCCAGCATCACGGCTCGACTGCTGAACTTTACGAACCGTGTCCATGATCTGCTCGTCGCTCGAATTCCGCGCGGAGGCGCCTGCTGCAAGCCGAACGACATGGGGCGTTCCAGCCCCAAGGCTTGCCTCAAAGACCCGAGACGCCGCGCTAGAGTCTGTGATTCCCAGGTCGTTCGAAATGATGTCCAGACTACGGGCAACCGCCTGCTGTTGAGTGCTCATCCGAGCGCCGTCCTGCCAGGTGTACCCACCCGTTTCTCGGGAGTAGCTCGAATTGTCCCGAACGAATGAAATCGCATTCTGGGTTGCCGCCCGCCAACTCTCCTGCGCCTGCAAGGATTGGGTCTGACCGATCTGCGTGAACCGGTCGGCTTGCCGCGACCATTCGTGACCGGCTGAAGCCATCATCTGCGGGGTGACCACGCCTCGCCCCTGGTTCGTGGTGTAGACCGGCCCGTAGCCCCCTGCCCCAGTCTCGACGGTTCCCGTCACGTCGGTGAAGCTCGACCGGGACGGCGACGTCGTGGCTCTCGAAAGAGACCAGTTGTGGGCGTTTCGGTTGTCCCAGCTTGCGGTTTCCCAGGTTGCATTTCCGAATCCCACATTCCCGGCGCCGGCAGCAGCGCCGGCGCTCTGCGCGCTCGACTGCGCGGGACCCATTACGGTCCCGGTCATGCTGGTGAGCGACTGCGCCCCTCCCGCGACTATCATGGTGGCGATCACCGGGACCGCGAGCGTCATCATCCCGGCGACCGCTTGGTCGGAAATCAGCGTCGAGCCGATGATCGCCGTTGTTGAAAGTGTCCACCCTGCAACCCCTTGCGCCGCGGCCTGTACGTTGGTTGCGCTTTCCAGGGTGGCGACGTAGTTCAGCACCGCGTAGAGCGGTGCCCAGAGCTGGACCCACACGAAAGCCATCACGTAGGTTTTGATCACGAGGCCGGCTTTGCTGCCGGCGGCGACGATCAGCAGGACGATGATCGGGAAGACGGCGATCACGAGGATCTCGACGACGTTGCGGATCTTCGGGAGCGCGGACTCGGCCATCTTGGCCATCGTCACAAAAGCCGACTCCGCCGTGACTTCGGCCTGCGCCTGGGCGAGCGCAGCCTGGACGGCTGCCGGATCAGCGAGGAGTTGCGGGATCGCCACCGACGAGTCCCGCATGAGGTTGATCATCATGTTCTGGCGGATGGTGTCGCTCGCCGTCGCCGACCCGGCGAGGAGGAGGTTCGTCACTACGGGAAGTTGAGCAGCGATCAGTGCGGAGGCATTTAACGGGTTCGGTTCGTGAGGATTGAGGAGCCGGCCAAGTCGCGTCTGCTCTCGCGCGGCCGCGCCAGTGATCCGTGTGTTGAGCACGCCGTACACCGCGGGACATGTGTCGACGTTCGCACCCAGGTCGTAGGTGACGAACCGTCCGGGGTTGAGAACACCGGGGGCACCAATATCACCCCAGATGTTCGTGCTCCGGACCAGCGTGTCGATATCCAGGGTGCGGTTAATGAGCTCCGGGACCACGCACTCCTTGACGAACTGGATCATGTCGCGCTGGAGGACGGGCTGATCGATCGCAGCACGTCGGGCCTCTTGCAGGACCCGGCTGCCGAAGAGCAGTCCGCCGCCCTGGAACCGGACCTCGTTCGGAAGCGAGAACACGGTTTCGAAGCTCCGGGTCAGCCAGTCGCCGACGTGGCTCGTCATCGACGCGAAGAAAGCCACCCCCAGGGGCACGTTCGCCACGACCGCGGGCGGGTTGGTGCTCGTGCGGTCGATGACGGTAACGGTGACTTTCGGGAGGAAGAGGCCGGCGTAGAAGATGACGAGGAAGATCATCCAGGTCCCGAGGTCCTCCCCGCGCATGCGCAGGAGGGAGGCGACGGCGGCGATGATGAGCCCAAGCACCGCCGTGGCCCGCAGGAGCCCGACAAAGTCATTCTGACCAGCGATCGCGGCGATGCCATTGAAGATCGCCACGAGCTGCGTGACGTTCCAGTAGGCGTAGACGTCGTACATCCGCCTTGCCCTCCCTCTCCGTTGGCTACGGCCGCCCCGGCCGGGCGAACTTCAGGTTCTCGGAGAGCACGCTCGGCATGTGCGCGTGGAGCGTGCGCTCCATCCGGAGGAGGTCTTCGGCGATGGCGGTGTTTTTGGCGGCGTTCTGGTAGAGGCTGCGGACCTCGTCGCGGACTTCCTGCTCGAGCTCCCGCATCCGGGTGTCTAGGCGTGCGAGCTGCTCGTCCTCAAATGCCGTTCCGTTCGCGGCATGGACGGTCACGGCCTGTCGGACGGTGTCGATCCCCCGCTTGACGAAGGCCGCTGCGTACTTGGCGGCGATGAGGTCCTTGTAAGTGTCGATCAGCGAATCGGAGAGGCCGGGGAGCGAGCTGAAGGCGGCGACCGACATCATCCGGTAGACGGGCAGATCTGACACGTTCACGAAAGCGATGTCCGCCGCGGTCTGAGGCGTGCGGGCGAGGATGTTGTTCGCGACCGCGCGCAGACGGTCCTGGACGATCGAGCCGAAGGACGGATACATGGCAGCCGCGTCGAGGTCGACCTGGAGGCACTGGTCGTCGCCATAGCCGTCGAGGCAGCGGTAGAACTCGAGCGACGCCTCCCCCGTCGCCGCGTTTCCGATGTAATGGAGGAGCTTGTGGTGGCCGGGGCGGACGATGAGACGCGGGGATTCCTGGTCGTTCGCGGGGGGCACGTAGATGACCGTGCCGATGAGGGTCATGAGCTGGCGCTTCTGGAGCGTGTTCAGCCCGAGCGCCGGATGCGAGAGCGCTTTCCAGGTGAAGTTGCCGGTGGGGATCTGGTTCGAGAAGCCTTGCCCCGCGGGCGGCTGAATCCCAGGGATGCTCGACTTCGCCCGAGCCTGGGCGTCGTAGATCTGGGTGTTGGTCGTGGTGTTGACCCAGGACCCGATGCGATCGGAGAAGTCCCCCAGCGTCACGCGCCAGTTGCGGGCCCGCTCTTCGTCCGCCTGCATGTACCGACCCACGGTCCCGTCGACGACGCTCCGGGCCGCCTGGCACGAGTTGACGTTGAGCGCATTGATCTTCTGGGCCTGATCCTGCAGCCACTCGATCGTGACCGCGATTTCGGGAGCCATCGATTTCAGCGCAAGCTGGAAGAAGTAGCCGAGGGCGTTCTGACCGATGTTCTTGAGGAGTGCGACGAACTGGGCCTCGTTGATGAAGCTGAAGGATCCGGCGAAGAGATCGATCCCGCCGCAGCCGGCTTTGAGGTTCGGGCCCGCCACTCCGGCGAGCTGATAGGTGCGTTGCGGCGCCCGCACAAACATGCTGCCGCCCGTGAAGAGGCCCATCGTCTGGCCGCGATAGGCCCCGGGCCCGGTGACGTTCGCGTACAGCCCTGCCTCGTTGTAGAAGTCGGTCATGCCGTAGGCGCGAACGGTGGCAGGGATGAACGCCACTGCAGTGAGCAGGCCGGCGAGGACGGCTGATCGTGCGCGCATCGGAATCTCCTAGAAGTCCTCGCCGGGCTTGGTTTGGGTAAGGACGTACATCCGCTCGAGAATCTCGTCGGCGGCAAGCACGCCGTAGCCGATCGGTTGCACCCGGCGCCCGAGCTTGGAGCTCAGGAAGAGCGCCGGCACCTGTGCGACTTCGAGCACGCGGCTGATGCCGTTGTCCGGGTAGGCGTGCGGGAACTGCGGCAGCCGCCCGCCATCCAGGCTGACCGGGAAGACCTCGAGGCCGTGCACGTCCTGCAGGTATTTCAGGATCGGGGCGAGCTGATGGCAGTACGGGCAGTCACCGCGGAAGAAGAAGAACAGCCCGTTCTCTTTCGCGAGGCGTGCGATCGCCTGGTCGCGCGTGTCGCGCCGTGCCGACTTGAAGGCGTCGATCGCGAGGCTGTTGGTGGGCCGACGGAGGGAGTAGTCGAGCTCCGCGGTTTCCCAGACGACGCGGCGCGCCATGTCGGCGAAGGTGCTGCCCTTCCCCATCACGTATTGCTGCGCCTCGAGGTAGGTCCGGACGTTCTCCTTCGTGGGGTTGATGACGGCCTCGTCCTTGAGGCGGTCGAGCTCTTCGCGAATGTCCTTGGTGGTCGTGAGCTCGCGGATCGACTTCCGAGGCGGAGGCGGTGGAGGCGTAGGCGGCGACTCCGGAACGGACGGTGCAACGCGCTCGGGCGGATACCACTGGTACGACCGATCGGGGTTCTCCCAGGCGGAGCGGTCCCACCAGTGCGTCATGGCCTCGATTTGCAGGGCCTCCTGCGCATGGACTGCCGGAGAGAGCACGATCCCGGCGAGAACAGCCGCGGCGACTTGCTTGATCGGTGTCATTCCAGGGTCCGCGGGGGCTGCCCGTCGCGGCAGTAATTGAGCTGGAAGGCGATCTCGCGGTCGGACGGCGGTGCATCGCCCACCTTGACCGCGCCCTGCCGGAACTGGACGTTGAGCCGTTTGCAGCCGGGCTCGCGATAGGCGCGCAGCGTCGTCACTTCGACCAAAAGGGGCGCTGCTGAGATGCCGCGACTTCGCAGCAGTTCGGCAAACGGTCCCGCGAGGGTACCGGCCGCCCGCCCGTCGGGCGCGTCGATCGCGGCCACGAGGAACGGCCGTAGATCCGCCGCGACCTCAGGCGCTGGAACGGCGCCGACCCGTTGCATCGCCAAGAGCACCCCGCAAAGCGCAACCGCCGCTGCAAACCTCGCACCACGATGGCTCAGTCGGGATTGCGCGGCGTTAGTCTCGCGCGCTTGCATGATCGTCTCCGGGTGCAGTGGGCGCGGTCGCAGCATGACCGGCGCGCGCCTGGATCGCGTCGGCGTGGAGGCCAAGTTCGGCGTGCCGCCCGAGCGCATCGTCGACTACCTGGCGCTGATCGGCGACAGCGTCGACAACGTGCCGGGCGTCGAGAAGGTCGGGCCCAAGACGGCGGCCAAGTGGATCGCCGAGCATGGGTCGCTCGATGGCGTCATCGCCGCGGCCGGGCAGATCAAGGGCGTGGCCGGCGAG
>JRYJ01002553.1_pt1 | contig 13172 bp, 16 predicted proteins | sample 235371 | NCBI WGS metagenome assembly JRYJ01 (sample SAMN03074219, study PRJNA261477) | activated sludge metagenome | biome: Wastewater Treatment Plant; feature: Wastewater; material: Activated sludge; isolation source: activated biomass of a wastewater treatment plant treating hydrocarbon... ... | reverse complement strand
ATCGCGCTCGTCCCGCACGTCCTCGAAACGCACCTGGTATTACTGGGCCGAGGGGAAGGCAGGCGATCGCCCCCCCAACAACTGGGCCGCGCGTTTCGGAGGATCGGCCTGGACTCGAGACCCGCACACAGGCCAGTACTATCTGCATTCGTTTCTACCGGAGCAACCGGACCTGAACTGGACCAATCCCGCCGTGCGCGGCGCGCTCTTCGACGTGGTTCGGTTCTGGCTCGAGCGCGGCGTGGACGGCTTCCGGCTGGACGCCATCAACTGGCTCGGGAAAGACACCACCTGGCGGAATAATCCTCACCGGCTGGCTTGGCGCAGCTATTATCGCCAGGTGCACCGCTACGACCGCGACCAGCCCCAAACCCACGAGGCGCTCCGGGCGCTTCGAGCCGCTCTCAAAGATCGGCTCGACACGGTGCTCGTCGGCGAGGCCTCCTCGGACACCCCCGGCGGACCCGCGGCGTTCTATGGGACCGGCTCGGACGAGCTGCACGAGGTATTCGACTTCCGCCTGCTCCGGTCCCCGTGGCGAGCGGACGTGTTTTGCCGGCTGATCCTGGAAAGCGACCGGGCCGTGCCTCGCGGCGGCTGGCCGCCGATCGTCTTCAGCAACCATGATCAGTCTCGGCACATCGATCGCTACGGCAAGGGAGGCGATCCCATTCGGCGGGCCAGGGCCGCCGCTCTCCTGCTCTTTACGCTTCGCGGTACGCCTTTTCTCTATTATGGGGAGGAATTGGGGCTGCGGGACGGGAAACTCCGGCGATCCGACCTGTGCGATCCCTACACGATCCGCTATTGGCCCTGGAAGAAAGGACGGGACCCGGCGAGAACGCCGATGCCCTGGGACAATTCCCCACAAGCCGGGTTCACAACCGGCAAGCCCTGGTTGCCATTGTCACCGGACTGGCTATTGACGAATGTCGCGCGCGAACAGCGCGATCCCGGCTCGATGCTGTCGCTGTACAAGCGCCTCATTCAATTGAAGAAAGGGTCAAGAGCGCTCACCGCCGGGACCTATGAACCGATCGAAGGTGGCCCGAGCGACTGCCTGTTATTCCACCGGCTGGTTCAAGCAGAAGGTCATCGAGAAGCCATGCTGATCGCCGTCAACTTCAGCGCGCGGGCGCACATCGTGACACTTCCGATGACGAGGCCGATCTCTGGGCGCATCGGCACCCTCATCCTCTCCACCGATCCCCGGCGAGGAGAAGAAGGTTGGAGCGCCGAGCGATTCCAACTTGGTCCGGACGAGGGGATCGTCGTGAAGCTGAAGTAGGGCTCTGCCGGCAATTACGGCGGCCGCACGAGTCACTATCACCCCCTCTTCGTTCCACCACTCCCTAACCTCGAAATCTGAACCGAGATACCTGCAAAGGGCCGTCTCCAGGCTGAAGTCACCGGCCCTCAGGAATCCTGAGGCTCGACCTCCGAACATTCAATTGGACTGGCGACCGGAACGACCTTATATACCCATACACCGACGCAAGGATCTCGCCGGCGAGGCGTGGCGTAGGCGCCGGGCCTGATGGCCGGCGGTTCAACCCACGGAGTCATCACAGGAGGATTTGCAATGATTTCGAACAAGCACAGCGCGTATGTGTTTTCGTTTTTCATGGCGTTGCTCATGTCGAGCATCATGTCGTCGATTATTTCAATTTTCAACATGGGTCTGATCAGCGGCATCATCGGAATCTGGCTCAAAGCCTGGGCGCTGGCCTTTGCGATCGCCTTCCCGACGGTGACCCTGATCACTCCGCTGGTTCGCAAGTTGGTGTCACTGGTGGTGGAACAGAAGGTTTAACGGACAGGCAGCGGCCGGCCCGCCGCCGTGCGGTCGAGCCGGCCGCTGCCTCGACTTCCCTCCATGGCGCTCATGGAGGACATGGAAGGAGCATGATGATGAGCATCGAACTCGTGAACCTTGCGGGTGCAGTGGTCGTCGGCATCGGCGCAGCTTTATTCATGGATCTCTGGAACCTTTTCCTGCAACGCGCCTTCAACATCGCGTCGCTGAATTTTTGTCTGGTCGGGCGTTGGCTGAGCCATATGGCCCTCGGGACCTTTACCCACACTCGCATCGGAGGCGCCGCGAGGAGACCGGCGGAATGCCTGATCGGCTGGACGGCGCACTTCCTTATTGGTATCGCCTTTGCCTTGCTGCTTCTCGTTGCGACGTCGGGCGCTTGGCTCGAACATCCGTCTGTCTTCCCCGCCCTAGTGGTCGGCGTCGGCACCGTGCTCATCCCCTATTTCGTCGTACAACCGGCCTTGGGGCTCGGGATTGCCTCGGCCAAGACGCCTCATCCCACTCAAGCCAGGCTGAAAAGCTTGATGACCCATAGCGTATTCGGCCTTGGGCTCTACCTCTCCGCTGTTGCATGGAATTACCTCCTGCACGCCGCTGTCCAGTGAAGGACAGTACCTGTGGCAAGCCCGTCGCGGCTTCTTCGCGACGGGCTTTCGAGCCTAGGGGCCGCTATCCGGCCCATACCACACACGTCGATGGCACCTGCCTCTTGCCAAATGCTCCGGCGGAGTGGTTCCATCATGCAGGTCGCGGAAGCAACCGGTAAGGCTCCGCTGCAATTCGGCCTCAGCAGGTCGGCCGGCGGTCTGAACGGGCAAGTCTGGCCTATAGGAATCAGGATCACCGACGGATCCTTCTGATGCACAGGTGGAGGTTCCTGCGATGGAAATCTATCAATTGAGAACGTTTGTGACCGTCGCCCGGGAAGGCAGTATCACCCGCGCCTCGGAACTCTTGTTTCTGAGCCAGCCAGCGGTGAGCGCCCATATCAAGGCCATGGAGGATGAGCTCGGGCTGGTCTTGTTCGACCGTACCGCACGGGGCATGGGCCTCACCGGCCATGGCATAAAGTTACTGGCCAAGGCGGAACAGATGCTGACCCTGCATCGAGACCTTATCGAGGAGGCAAGACGCCTCAAGGGCGGCGTGAGCGGGAAGATCCGCATTGGGTCGAACCGCAGTACCAGTGCGCTGGTGGTGGGGAAGCTGTTGACCAGGCTGGCTGAGACGGCTCCGGACATCGAGGTCGCGCTCGAATACGGGAGCTCGGCCGAGATCCTGCGCTCGATCCGGAACGGCGCGCTGGATGCGGGCTTTTACACCGACGACGGCAATCCCGCTGCAGAGCTGGAAACCATCGAGATGGATCGGATCGAGATCGTCCTGGCCGCCCCTCGTGGCTGGACCCATGATCCGGCGCGCCCGGATTGGCACAGACTCGCGCGCATGCCCTGGATCTGTCCCGCGTCGAACACCTGTTGCGGACGCGCGGCAGAGGCCTTGTTCGATCGGAACGGATTCCGTCCGGAGAAGCTCGTCAGCGTGGATCAGGAGACGGTGACGCGAACGTTGATCGCCGGAGGCGTCGGCGTCGGCCTGTTGCATGCCGATACGGCGAAGGAGGCGGAGGCGAAAGGGGAGATTCAGGTGCTCGGTGGCGCCCAATATGAGGTCCGGGTGCTCTTCGCCTACCTCTGCCGGCGCGCACAGGAGCCTCTCTTGGAAGCCGTCACGTCTGTGGTGCGCGGCATCGTCGGCTGATGCCGATGGAGGTCTTGGTGCATTGCGCCATCAAACGGAACGGCAGATTGCCGACTGCTCATCCATGCTTGCGACTGCGCCAGTATAAGAGAAGGGCCGCAATCACGGCGCCTGGAATCAGCACGAACAACCCGATGGTGAGGCTATAAAATGGGGCGCCCAGCAGGCCGGAGTTGCGGGAATCGTGATAGTCCACCCCGCCGGCCGCGATGAAAGAGGCCACCATCACGCCGACGAACGATGCCGCCACCACACGGGCCAGCCACCACCAGCCGCCTCCTCCCGGCAAATAGGCCGTCAAAAATGTGAGAGGTATCCCCGCCAGCGGAATCCCCACCCAGAGCGTTTCGAGGAATTCGTTTCCCGACGGGGTCGAGGGATGATTTCTCACCGCAAAGAGATAGGCCACGAGGCTGATGATAACCCACAATCCCTCAGGCCCCAGAAGGACGGACAGCATGCGCGCCATCACCACCTCGGGGCGACGTTAGACATACAACACCTGTTCTTCAGTGAAATAAGTGATTCTCGATGCCAATTTCTCTGTCAGGATTCGATGGCCTGTCGGGCTTTCCGAACGGTTAGGATTGTGCACGCGCAAAAAATCTCGAACTTCGCCAGAGATAATTGTCGGCCTCCTCTTTTTGATTTCCTCGATCGCATCCGTTAACACGCTTTTTATGGAAATCAATAACTCGTCGATAGCGCGATCAGGGATTTTGCCGACGGTGGATTTCGGAGCAATCCTCGCCTGCCAAAGGATTTCATCGGCATAGGCGTTCCCAATGCCGCGGAGAATCGATTGGTCTAGAACCTATCTCAAAATTGAAAACCACCGTCCGGTCGGACATGAGGCAGGCGAGATCCAAGGTGTTGATCGCAAAATTTCCAAGTATTTTCGAACTTGCCCTGGCTGACATCCACAAAGTGACGCTGATCGGTCATGGCAAATCGATTTTGAGATAGGTTCTAGTAAGAACGCCTTTACCCGCATCTTTGGCCTCTCCGATAGTTTCCTTCGAAAGTAGGCGCCGTCGACTTCGAGCGCATCGGGCACCAAATTCGGTGGAGGGTTGAGAGTCAGGCTCACTAGCCCTTTGGGATCGCTGATCACAAGAGCTTCCTCCTCGAGCCTCAGTATCAGTATGCGAAATTTCTCCGAATGCGGATCGGTGGCAATGGTAAATCGGCCCTGTACCATTAAATGCACGGACAGTGTGACTTGATTGGAAAATACAAACGCAATTTCCTTCCCGGCTCGCCGGACCGACACAATCGAGGTGTTGCAGAGTGAATCCCGCAGTTTTTCAGGGCTTGTGTTCAGCCGTATGGTTCTATTATGGCACTCGACCGAGAAAACCGTCCGCCCTTGAAGACGGGCCTGTAGATTTTCTGAAAACACCGCTAAGTCGGGCAGCTCAGGCATACATGCTTCTCAAGACGAAATTTGAGCCATGTTTTAAGTAGGTAGGACCGGAGGTCCGGCAATCCCGGCTGCGCGGCATTGTATCTTGGGGGAAAGACCCGTTACTTCTCTACAGCCGGAAGCCGCAGGCACCAGCGAGAGCCGTGGCCCTTCACCGACGGGTAATCACGATACCTCTTCGATCTTTCCATAATCATAATACGGCTTGATGTGCTTATTCACGAACCAGCCGATGGATTGGGCCCGCAGGAGATCGATGAAGTCATCCACCGGCACGTTGAAGTATTCATAGACCTCTCCGTCAATGAACCGCACAGAGAGGGCATGCCGGTCCTCGTCGTATCCTATACCGCGAACACTCGAGGAATTCACCCATCGCTTATTTCATCAATGATTCGCTGCCTGAACAAGCCGAAGGTTTACGTACCGGCCCGGCGACTTCACACGCGACGACTGTTCAGCAATCAGTCGCAATCTTCTTCTTTGGACACGAAAAGGAGAGCACGTCATGAATCTTGAGACGGCCACCGTGAAGCCTGCGGTCAATTTCCCCGCCGCGCATCCGCACTGGGCCGGCCTGCTGCTTGGCCTGGCCACGGTCCCGGTGTTTCTCGCGCTCCCGAAACCTGTGGCTCAGCAGTGGGCTGCGCTCCTGCTCGCCATGATCGGCGGGGCCTATGTCGGCTTCGCCGCACGCGACGGCCGGCCCAGCGCAAACCTCATCGAGTTGACCGGCGCGGTGGCATTCGCCTCCGTCGGACTGGCAGGTCTCCAGTTCAATCCGCTCGTGATCGCCGGAGGCTATGTGGCCCATGGGTTCTGGGATCTCGTTCATCACCGCCATGGCTCTTACGCCGACACGCCGCATTGGTACATCCCCTTCTGCGTCGTCTACGACTGGATCATTGGGGCGTTCTTGCTGGTTTGGTGGTGGTGAGACTTCCCCAGACTCGGCCGAGATGGGATAATCTTAAAACATGCGGATTGCCACCTGGAATGTCAACTCGCTGAAGGCTCGCCTGGAAAAGGTCCTGTGGTGGCTGGAGCGGGCGAAGCCGGACGTGCTGCTGATACAGGAAACGAAGCTGGCAGACGAAGACGCGCCTGTCACAACATTCAAGCAGGCCGGATACGAGCTGGTGCACCATGGTGAGGGTCGATGGAACGGCGTGGCGATCGCGAGTCGGTGCGGCATCGGCAGCGTGGTCACAAATTTCGGAGAGCCGTTACGGCCGGCGCAGACGTCGGAAACCGGTGACGATGAACCGCTGGCGGAGGCGAGGATGATCAGCGCCGAATGTGCGGATCTGCGCGTCGTCTGTGTGTACGCGCCGAACGGCCGGCAGGTCGATTCGCCCTTTTATGAAGCGAAGCTCCGGTGGTTCGACAAGTTGGCCCGCTGGATCAAGGAGGCAATCACTCCCGAGACACCGGCCGTCATCGGCGGTGATTTCAATGTGGCGCCCGAGGATCTCGATGTGTGGGACCCAGCCGCCTGTATGGGAGGCACACACGTGTCCCAGCGCGAACGGCAGGCCTACGGGCGGCTGACGAGCGCGGGATTCGTCGATGCCTACCGATTGCATCACCCCGAACCCGGGCGGTACACCTGGTGGGACTACCGCGCCGGCAATTTTCATAAAAACATCGGCATGCGCATCGACCACCTGCTCGTGACGGCGCCCTTAAAGGACCGCGTGGTCTGGGCGGAGATCGACCGCGAGGCGCGGAAGGGAAAACCGCTACCCTCCGATCACGCCCCGCTGGTCATCGACCTCGACAGCCAGGGCCATCCGTTCGATGCCGGATGGGCTGAGGCGGAGTCGCGCATTGCCGCGCGCCTGCGGAAGCAGTGATGAGGCATGGGGAGCGGATGCTTCTAAAAAGTAGCCCGGTGTCGCCACACCATCCTATTCCAATTGACCGAGAGAAGGTCTCTCTGAACAAAGATCCAAGCCCTTCGCTTGGCCCACTACTTGCACATGTCCTATATTTAGGACATACTAGCCGACGTGAAGCCGGTTCTATTTCACCCTAAAGCGCTGGCTTTCGTTCGAGGGCAAGAGCCGGACATTCGGAAGCAAATCGGCGAAGCGCTACGCGATCTGCAGAAAGGAATCAGCTTAGGGCTTCCTCTCAGCAAACCCATGCCCGCAGTGGCATCAGGCGCCCATGAACTGAGGGTCAGGAGCAAGACAACAGCAATTCGGGTTTTCTATTTCGTCAAACTGGCCGAGGCGATCGTGGTGTTCTACGCGTTTCAGAAAAAGACGCAGAAGACACCAGCCCATGAACTGGCGATCGGCCGACAACGATTACACGAGGTATTGCATGGCAACGTCTAAGTCTCGCAAATTAATCAAGGTTCGTACTGCGAACGAGTTGGGTCGCGCGCTCGGCTTGTCTGCCAGCGACACGGCAGAAATGGAATTCCGCTCGGACCTCACCGTCTCGCTCGCCAAGATCATCCAATCCGGACGACTTACCCATGCCGATATCGCCAAGCGTGCAGGCACGTCGAGAACCCGCGTCACCGCTATTGCCAACGGCAATACTAGAGGGGTATCAACCGATGTGCTCATCCGAGTACTCGCCGCCACGGGCCACCGCGCAGAGGTCCGGGTCAAGAAAACAGCAGCTTAGCCACCGCGTTCGAGTAGATTTATAGAGAAACCTGAGGGCGATCGCCGTGGCAGATAGAAAATATGGCCAGCGAGGGTATCGCGAATCCGAAAAGGAGGGGGGAAGAAGGCGCGAGGGACCGTCGAGACCGCGTGCGCCCGGGATGCTTCCAAGCCGCACCGTCTTCCGTTGCGCCGACTGTGGCGCACTCCTCCCCTCCTTGACCGACGGGCTCGGCCACTGTCCCAAGTGCCGAGCAGAGCTGCATGCCTGCCAGCAGTGCACCCACTTCGCCCCAGGCCAGCGGTTTGAGTGCACGCAGCCCATCCCGGAGCGTATCTCCGACAAGCGCGCTCGCAATAACTGCACCTTCTTTTCCCTCCGCGCCACGGTGGAGCGAGAAACGTCGTCTGGACCAGGGCGCCCTGACGACGCGCGTCGCGCCTTGAACGATCTCTTCAAGAAGTAGCTGGTTAGACGACCGCCTCTTCCCCACCCGCCGACTCACACAAAATGGTTCCTGACACCTTTTTCTAGAGCGCGTTGTCTGGGCTGAAATCGATCGCGAGGCGCGGAAGGGCAAACCGTTACCTCGGATCACGCACCGGTCGTCATCGACCTCGACAACCCCGGCCATGCCTTCGACGCCGGCTGGGCTCAGGCGGAGTCGCGCTTCGCGGCGCGCCTGCGGAAGCAGGGATGAGCCACACGGGCGGGCGGGACTCTGATGCATCGGATCAAATGGTCTCCTGCCTCAGCCTTGGTGTAGGCTAGCGCCATGGCATAGGCACTGAGAGCCAAGTAACGCCGTCGCGCGGGGCTCTCTTTGTTTGTTCCCTGTCGTCTTTCTGTCGTGGAAGATGGACGTGCTATGGCGTAGGATGCCGTTAAAAAAGGAGGGCATTCCATGGACCCTAAGGTGATCGCAGAGAACATCCGTCGGCACAGAGAAAAATGCCACTGGACTCAAGAAGAGCTAGCTATCGCAGCGGATATTGATACACGGACAGTACAGAGAGCCGAAAGGGGACAGAGAGTTCGCGTGATACTCTCAAAGCCTTCGCCTGCGCATTCGACACCACCGTTGACGAGCTAGCCAAAGATGACCAAGAGCCTGGGAACCAGCCGTTGCATATTGTTTGGAGCTGTTCAGAGTTGGACGCAATCTGGTGGAGCAGCACTCATTCAGACCGGCATTCGTTCTATAACACGCATGTGCGGACCTGTCCCAGGTATCGGGACAAGAAGCTCTTGCTAGACTGGCGTGGCTTCGATGACTGCAAAGAGACGATCGAGCAGTGGGTGGTTGACTCTGGTCTGATCAATCTAAAGGACGCGCTACACTCTGAGGACAGGTTGTCACTGGAAGGCGTGCTGTCCGAACAGCAAATTCTAGCCATCAATGCTCGTTTCATGGAGGCGGAACGCCAATGGGCCTCCGCGGGTCTTGAAGCCATAGCGGGGCTTTGGGAGGCTTTGGACCGTGATCTCATAGATATTCTCGAACGCACGGAGCATCAAAACCACCAGACGCCATACCAAGGGGCGCGGCCCGGCTAAGGAAATGACCAATCAGGATGCACAGACCGGGAATTTCCGCTTCGATGAAGCAAAGAGCTTCTCGGATAATTGCGACGCGTTCCTTTCGCGTCTTGAGAGCATTGACGCAGGGATGGCCGCGATTCTGCGCGACAACTGGGATGTGCTAGTCGCTATTGTCCGACAAGGAGAAAGGGATTCAAAAGCTCGCGGCGAATTCAATTCCAAAATTATGATGGCGCTGGATTCACTCGTCAAGCTGGCCAATCCGACGGACGGTACATGATGCCACGCTACTTCCTTACAAGACTGTCGATTGAGGGTTTTCGCGGCATCAATAATGAGAACGACCCACTCAATATTAGTTTCCGGGCGGATGCCGTCAACTCTGTGTTCGCCGTCAACGGCATCGGAAAGAGTTCGATATTCGAAGCCCTGTGCTATNNCAGTTACTCCAGGCGCAGCAACGGCCACAGGATTACTACTGCAACCGTTTCCATTCAAAGAATGCCGCCTCCATACTTATTGAATTCCTGCCCGACGACAGCACAGCCGCTGTCGCCATCCGAATTGACCGCGACGCAGCTGGCAACCGGGTTGTCACCAGCCCGAGTGGACATCCTGATCCCGAAGGGTTCCTCGCGACGCTAAAGGCAGCGTTCGCCCTTCTCGATTACAAGACTTTCGCCCGTTTCATCGAAGATTCGCCTCTGGAGCGAGGCCGGACATTTTCGGCTCTGCTTGGCCTTGCCGAATACTCCGATTGCCGTCAGGCACTACAGACCGTATGTGACTCGCGCACCCTGAACACGGACCTTGAGACCAAGGTTCTGGCCATGGCGGTCGGAGCGGCGCAAAAGGCGGCGCAACAGGCTCTCGTCACCCTGAGATCGAGCTATGAGAGCGTCACGGGCAAGGCTCTTGAAGACATAGACAAGATCGATGAGTGTGCGGCCGAAGTCACCGCCGCACTCGGCAACGTGCAACTCCTCAAGTCGCATTTCACCGGCAAGAGCCTTGGCGACATAAACTTCGACGAGATCAAGACGACGATCAAGACGGCCGAAGGTGGCGAGAGGCGGCGTGAGCTGAAGAAAGCCATCGAGTCTATCGCCGCTCTTGAAGCACTCGCCGTTCATGATCTCACTGCCATAGGGACCGAGCAGCAGAAGATCGGTACACTAATTGACGAAAGAGACAAATTGCTTGCTTCGACCCGCGGCGACCTTTTCAAGCACCTATACGAGTCTGCCCGAGAAATGATTTCAAAGGGCGCCTGGACGGAAGACGAGAAGTGCCCGCTGTGCGAAAGCGAACTTTCGTCGTCGATAAGCGAGCACGTTAACGAACAATTGGCCCAATACGCGGACGCCGCCGCCAAAATCGCAGAGATCAAAGATACATGGCAGGCATCCGCGTGGAAGAAATGCCTTTTGGCCCATGAAACGGCACAGCCTCTGGGGGTTGAGCGACAGAACCGAAAGCTGTCTTCAGTGGATGAGAAATTCACTTTAGGCGATATCTCCAAAGGCGACTTCGCTGCTGCCATAAAATGGACTTCTGACCTCATGGGGCAAGTTGTCGGGGTGCTCAAAGTCGCACAGGCCCGCAGAGAGGCGATTGAGAAGGAACTGTCTCCGTCGCTGGTCCAACTGACGGAGCAGGTCGAGTACGGGCGGCACTTCAAGGACGCGCTGAAGCTCTACCGGGACAACCAGCAAGAAGAGGCAGCACAGCAAGCGCGCCTCGATACGCGGGAGAGATGGCGAACATTCATCTCAAAGGCAACAACAGTCTTCGCCGATGCCGAGGCGGCTTTGTCGAAAGCGAGAATCAAGGGCATTGAAGCGGAATACAAATCCATGTTCCGTGAAATCATGCAGGTGGGCGATGTGGTCCCCGATCTGCGGCGCACTGACGACAGGGAAGACCTCCACGTCCAGCTCAGCGATTTTCACGGGCAGCACAGGCTTTCTGCGCGGGCGCTCTTATCGGAAAGCTACCGCAACGCGCTCGCGATTTCCGTTTTCCTCGCTGCCGCGTTAAAACATTCCGGAGCACCGCGTTTCGTTGTCCTAGACGATGTCAGTTCCAGCTTCGATGCTGGCCATCAGTGGTTCCTGATGGAGCTGATACGGACCAAATTGCAGCAGCCACAGAACGCCGATGGCCTACAATTCATCATCCTAAGTCACGACGGACTGCTGGAAAAGTATTTTGATCGGCTAGGCGGTACGCCTGGCTGGCACCACAACAAGCTTCAGGGCTCGCCGCCTATGGGCGCGATCTTGCACCAGGCCCAGGGAGCAGATCGCCTCAAGATGACCATTACATCGCTTCTGTCCGCTGGACAGGTGACGCAGGCCGAGCCACTTATTCGGCAGTATTTGGAGTACAAGCTCCAGCAGATTATTCGCAAGGTCGATATCCCAGTGCCGATAGATTTCGCGATCAAGGACACATCGCGGATGGTTAGTAACTGTCTTGAGGCTATCACCTCAGCGATTGATCTGCACAAGAAAGCGGGAACGCTGGTGCTCGACGCCAAGCAGGTCCAAGATATCGACACCTCGCATGTGCCCGCGATTGTCGGTAATTGGGTCAGCCACTATGAAACAGGTTTGGGCAGCAGCCTCTCGGCCCTAGCGCTCCGCGGTGTCATCAATTCTATCGACGCGCTTGCCGAGTGCTTTAAGTATGACGATATGTCGGGGGCTTCGAGCGTACGTAAGTGGTATAGATCTCTTTCAAAACGATGATTGCGGCGGAGATATGCCACACTCAGCTAAGGGCTGCGATCCAAAGCCGTCACAGCGCTCCTTCAAGCTCATAAGCTAAGAGCCAAGTCAGATTAGCTGTATAACTCAGAACTTCATCTGACAGACAACGAGTCCTCACCGGGGTTAGGCCGCTCGCATTTGCTCCTTGGCGAGCGGCACGCTATCGATAACCGTCTGCATGGGCGTCTTGCCATAGCACCAGCGACCCTGATGGGGGCGGTGCTCATTGTACTCCTGGAGCCAGGTATCCAAGTCGGCCTGGAGTTCCTCCAGCGTCCGATCGATCTTCTTCCGGAACGCCACGCGGTAGAGCTCATTCACCATCGTCTTGTGGAACCGTTCACAGATCCCGTTGGTCTGAGGATGCCGGGTTTTGGTGCGGGTGTGATCGATGTTCTCCACGGCCAGGTAGAGTTCGTATTCATGGCGTTCAGGTGCGCCGCAGTACTCCGTCCCGCGATCGGTGAGGACCCGGTTGAGCGGAATCTCGTGCGGCTCGAAGCACGGCAACACCCGATCATTGAGCAACTCGGCCGTCGTCACGGGCGTCTTTCGATCGTACAGCTTCGCAAAGCCCACCTTGCTAGAGGTATCGATGCAGGTGTGTTGAGAGATCCGGCCGACTCCCTTCAAAGTCCCGACATCGACCGGATCTTGGGCCCCACAGTAGCCGGGACATTCGCGCTCGAATTCCCCGTGCGCTTCGTTGTCGGCTGTGGCCTTCTCCAAGGCGACGACCTGCGCGTCCGTTAAGACCACGCCTGCTTGGGCGACCTTGGCCTCCAAGGCCGTCAACCGTTTCCGCATCGTCGCTCGATCATGCCGCAGCCAGATGCACCGGACGCCGGCCGGTGAGATGGTCAGCGCCTGCTGGCGCAGTTCGTTCGCCACGCGGGCTTGCCCCCACGCGGGGTGCTCCAGGGCCATCTGCACGATCGCCTGCGCCCCCTCGGGGGCGACCCGATTCGTGAGCAGCGGTTTCTGCCGCGAACTCGCTTGGAGCGCGGCCTCGCCCCCGGTCTCATACAGCTCCTTGAATCGGTAGAAGCTCTCGCGGCTATACCCCATCAGCTGACAGGCTTTGGAGACGTTGCCGAGTGGCTTGGCCAGTTCCAACACACCCACTGTGGTCTTGATGATCTTCTGTTCCGTCGTCATCGTCCTCACTCCCTCGGTGAAGGAGAGGACTCTCCCTGACGGTCAGATTAAGTTCTAGCTTTCACAG
>JRYJ01015810.1_pt1 | contig 13183 bp, 14 predicted proteins | sample 235371 | NCBI WGS metagenome assembly JRYJ01 (sample SAMN03074219, study PRJNA261477) | activated sludge metagenome | biome: Wastewater Treatment Plant; feature: Wastewater; material: Activated sludge; isolation source: activated biomass of a wastewater treatment plant treating hydrocarbon... ... | reverse complement strand
GCGCGCTGGCGGCGGCGGCCAACAGCGAGGCGGTGCTGCCGGCATACCTGGTCGGTCTGGCCATGGCCGGCGTAATGATGAAACAGCGCGACGCGGTCCGGCGGATGCGGACGACCGTCTTCGCTCTGACGACGCCGTTCTACTTTCTCCTGGCCGGCACCAAGGTCTACCTTCCGGCGCTCTGGTCCGGACTCGGACTGGTGATCATCCTCCTGCTCGTGAAAGTTGGCGCGAAGGTGGTTGGCGTCTGGCCGCTCGCCCGTTGGTATGGCATGTCCGCGCGCGACAGCCAGTATACGACGCTGCTGATGTCGACCGGGTTGACGTTCGGCACGATCAGCGCGCTGTTCGGATTGAACAATGGGAAAATCGACGCACAGCAGTATTCGATTCTGGTCACGGTCGTGATCGCCAGCGCCATCGTGCCCACGATGATTGCGCAGGCGTTTTTCCAACCTCGGGATCACGAGATCGTCCGGGCGGATTCGCCGATCTCCGTCGCTCGGGAACCGCTGGAAGATGGGCAACCCGGCGAGCATAATCTGAGAGAGTCAGTCCAGAAGAGACCATAAGCGGCTGCAGGCCTGTTCCGCACTTCCGGCGCCGCACCGCAATTGGAGGAACGCTGGTGCCAACAGCAACACAAATTCTCCTGGTCGCGTTCGGGTCGGCCCTGGGCGGCCTGGCTCGTTGGGGCGTGACGGTGTGGTTTGGCCGATGGCTCGGCGCCGCGTTTCCCTGGGGTACATTCACCGTCAATATTTCCGGCAGCCTCTTTCTCGGCTGGTTTCTCACCATCTTGGCCGAGCGCATGGCCGCCGTGAAATCGCTGTGGTTCAGCCCCGATGACCTGCGGCTGATGGTCGCCGTGGGTTTCACCGGGGCGTACACGACTTTTTCGACGTTCGAGTATGAGAGCCACCGGCTGCTCGGCGACGGCGACGGCCTCGCCGGGGCTGCCTACGTCGCTTTGAGCGTATTTCTCGGTCTGATTGCGGTTCGCGCCGGCGTCGTCCTGGCTCATGCCGGCACCGGAGGTGCGCCGTGAAACTCGAAGGCGAGCAGACACTGCTCCGCGTCTATTTGCGAAACACGGACAAGTATGGCTGGTGGCGATCGGCCGTCGATACGCTGGTGCAGCGCGCGCGTCAGCGCGGATTGGCCGGCGCCACCGTCCTCCGCGGATTCTTCGGCCTCGACGTCGATGGCCATCTGCTCGAGCAGAGCCTCTGGTCGGTGGCCGAACGCCGCCCCGTGGTCGTCGAGTTCGTCGATACGCCGCAAGCCATCGGGCAGTTTCTGGCGGACGTCGCGGAAATCGTCGTCGAAGGTCTGGCGACGCTGGAGCGGGGTCACGTCTTGATGTATCGCCACGAGGGCCGTTCCGCCGCCCGGGCCGCCGAGCGACTGAAAGTCCCTGGTTCCGTTCCCGAGCTCTCCACGTTGCCCAGTCCCGAGGAGTTCCCTGTCATGAATCTCAGCGAGAACGGCCGGCTGCTAAGGATCTTTATCGGGGAATCCGACACATGGGAGGGAGAGCCGCTGTATCGCGCCATTGTGCTGAAGGCGAAGGAACTCGGCCTGGCGGGCGCGACCGTCCTGCACGGCGCCATGGGATACGGCGCGAATAGTCGCCTGCACACGACGCGACTTCTCGAGCTGTCGACCGACTTGCCCGTCGTAGTCGAAATCGTGGATACGGCGGACAAGGTGGAGTCGCTGTTGCCGTTTCTCGATCAGGTTGTGGCCGAGGGGATGATCACGATCGAGGCGGTGAAAGTATTGCGTTATCGCCACAATCAGGCCAAGGCGTGAGCCGCCGGTGACGTCCGGCGGCTGAGCGCAGCGGTCTTGACCTGGCCCGAGGCAGCGTCAATAATTGATCAATAATCGGTGATGGAGTTCACCGGCCGCGAAAACCACCTCTTTCGAGAGGTTGATAACTCCTGCCTGGGATCTGGTCCCGCCGGTAGGGGTTTTTTTTCATGTCTCAATCATGCCGGCATCCCAATCACGAATCAGCCGGCGCCGACGGGCCGAGTCTTCGGTTTCCATGCGCGGAGCGGGGTCAAGCGATGACGGCGCCCCGCGATGACCAGCGCTGGATCGACGACCTGGCCACAATCGAGTCCATCGTCCGCGAATTCCAACTGGAATCGCTGTCAACGCCGTTGCACGCGTGCATGGATCTCAGCCTGGCCGATGCGGTGATGGACGTGGCGGTTCTCGGGCAATTCAAGAGCGGCAAGTCGTCGCTCCTGAATGCGATCCTGGGCAGTGACATCTTCCCCGTCGGAGCGCTGCCGGCCACGGCCGTCGTGACCCGTGCGTCTGCGGGTACGTCGCTGACGGTGCACGTCCGGCATCGGGATGGCCGCGTCAGTATCGTCGAGCCCCAGCGACTCGCCGAATTCGTTACTGAGTCCGGCAATCCGGACAATGTGCGCGACGTTGCCGTCGTGGACATATTCACGCCGGCGCTCAGCGAGTGGTCTGGCATTCGGCTCGTGGACACGCCGGGCCTCGGCAGCGTCCACCGCCTCAACACCGAGGCGACGAAGGAGTGGCTGCCCAACGTGGCAATTGCGCTTATGGTGGTCAGCGTCGAGCGGCCCCTGAGCGAGGAAGACTTGCGCCTGCTGGCTGAAGCGAGACAATACGCCGGCCGCACGTTCGTCATTTTGACAAAGGTCGATCTGCTCTCCGAGGCGGAAAATCGAGACGTCCTGGCGTTTGTGCGGCACGCCCTCGCCGAGAATCAATTCCATGACACGCCGATTCTGCCGTGCTCAACGCGGCGCGATCGCGACTCCTGGATCGCCGAATTGAAACGTTTGGTGCTCTAGCGACTCAAGAACGACATGCCCGCGGAGCGCCGCCACACGCTGGTCCAGAAGATGGCCTATCTGGTCCGCGCCGCCCGAGCCTATCTCGAAGTCGGCTTGCGAGCGGCGGAGCACTCCGAGGCGGCGCGAGCGCGGCTGCGAAGCGCGGTTCTGAACGAATCGGTCTAGGTCGATTTGATTCGGGACGAGTTACGATTGGCCGCGGCCCGCGCCGGTGAAGCCGTCCGGCCGACCTTCGAGCAGCAGCTAGCTCCGCACCGCGATCGAATCGTGCGGCAGATCGCCGCGGCGCTCCGGGCGGAGTCTCGAGCCTGGACCGGCAACTTGGCCCAGCAAGTCCGACAATTTGAAGCCTGGCTCACGAAACAACTGCTGACGGTGCTGGCCCCGCTCGCCCAAGATGGCGAACGCGCGGGAGAACAACTTCTCGCCCAGGCGGAGGAGCGATTCCGCCGCATCGTGGACGCGTTTCGCGACCGGTTGGGTCGCAACGTTCAGGAATCGATGGGAATCGAGATTCCACCGGTGACCTGGGACGCCCGGCGACCCCAGATGCCCCCGGTGCCGGTGATGGTCGGCCAGACATTCATGACCCCCTGGGAAGTGCTCGGGTATCTCGCGCCGATGTGGCTCGTCGGGCGCATGTTTCGCCGGCATATCGAGAACCTGATACCCTGGGAGGTTGAAAAAAATCTGGCCCGCCTGGTTGCCGATTGCACCGCGGCTGTTCAGGGTGCGATCGCTTCACTCCAAGATCAAGCCGCTCAATGGGTCGACGCCGAGCGGGGCACGATTGAGGGGATGCTCGAACAGAAGGGATCGGACGCCCGCGCGTTTCGTGAAGCACTGGCGCGCCTGGATCGCATCAAGTTCGGACCGGCGCTCCTCGAGGATGGTGCAATTGGCCTGAATCGCCCGGGGGAACACTTCGATGAAGCTCCTGATCCTATCGGACATTCACGGCAATCTCCCAGCGCTCGAGGCGGTCCTGGAGGCTGAGCGCGGCTTCGACGCCGTCGCCTTTTGCGGCGATCTCGTGGACTACGGTCCTTTTCCCGTGGAGAGTATTGCCTGGCTGCGGAAGCATGCGGAACACGCGGTGCGCGGCAACCACGACAACGCCCTCGCATTCGACAAAGACTGCCATTGCCAGATGCTCTCGCCCGAAGCCTCGTTGGCCACGCGGCAGTGGCACCGATCATTGGTCAGCACCGCTGACCTGGAGTTCCTGCAAAGTCTCCCGACGCTGGACTTTTTCGAGTGGCAGGGCCGTCATTTCCGCGTCTCGCACGGCACGCCGTTCGGCAATCCGTTCGAGTACTTGCACGAGGACCAGTGGGAACCGCTGCTAGGCGACATCGACGCCGACTACGTCCTACTTGGACATACGCACGTTCAGGGCATCCAGCGGCACGGCAAAGTGACCGTCATCAACCCCGGCAGCGTGGGATTCGCGCGCGATCGCCGAGGCCTGGCCGCGTACGCCGTCTACGAAGACGGCGAGATTCAGTTGAAGCGCGCCGAGTACGATCGCCAGCGGACAATCCGGGCCCTGAGAGAATCGCCATTGCCGCCGCGCGTCATCACGGCGCTGCTCAAGTTCCTCGGCGAGAACAATGGACAGTAGTCCGCGCCGCGATCACCGATCCTGCCATGCCGCCCTCGGCCGGCATGGAGGCGCGCCTTGAGTTCACGAGATGATCGCAACAGCCGTGCCTCGCCGGGCCGCTGGCTCAATCGGACGGTTCTCGGCATTGGCNNGCCGGCCCTGCTGGCCGCCGTCGGCGCGACCTCGGCCGCGCTCGGGCTGATCGAGGGACTTTCCGACGGGCTGTCGAGCTTCGCCAAGCTCCTTTCGGGCGTGTATAGCGACCGACTTCGGCGGCGGAAGCCGCTCGCCGTCGCAGGTTACTTCGTCACCGCATCCGGGATGGCCAGCTTCGCCTTGGCGACTCATTGGTGGCACGTGCTGCTCGGGCGCGTGTTCGGCTGGCTGGGACGCGGAGCGCGAACGCCCGTCCGCAATGTGCTGCTCACCGAGGCGATTTCACCGGAGACTTACGGCCGAGCATTTGGCTTCGAGCGTGCCATGGACAGCGCCGGCGCGATCGTCGGCCCACTATTGGCGCTGCTGATCACGGGCACATTAGGCTTGCGCTGGAACTTCGCACTCACGCTGATTCCCGGGTTGGCGGCTGCCCTACTGATNNCGGTGCATCTGCGCCTGAGCATCCGGGCCCTGCCGCACGAGTTTCGCAGGTACTTGGTGGGCGTGGCTATTGCCGGCCTCGGCGACTTTTCGAACACGCTTCTGATCCTTTGGGCCACCGAGGCGCTGACGCCGCGATTCGGCACCCACCAAGCCGCCATCGTCGCGATGGTGCTCTATGTCGGCTACAACGTCGTGTACACGATCTCCTGCTACGTCAGCGGCATCCTCGCCGACCGATTTCCCAAGAACCGCGTGCTCGCGATTGGCTATTCCGTGGCGGTGATTCCCGCGCTGGCATTGATCGCGCCCGGCGATTCGCTCGCCAAGTTCGCATTGGTCTTCGCATTTTCCGGCCTGTACATGGGCGTCTGGGAGACGCTGGAAAATGCGACCGCGGCGACGCTGCTTCCTCCCGAGGTGCGCGGCGTGGGCTTCGGCGTGCTGGCAACTGNNCATCGTGACCTCGCTGGTCGGCGCCGCAATCATCGCGCGGACGCACTCCGAGCTTCGAAGCGCGACGAAGCCACGTTCGCGACCGTAAGGATGCCAGTCCCTGGACTTGCTGAAATTTGTCGATCGAACCCGGCATTCGTTCGATCGGGCGGGAAGAGAGCACTCAACGGTTGTGATCGGTATGGACTCATAATGCGCTCCGGTTGTGCGGAATAATCGGGCGCGCGGACGGATCGGCGGCGACTGGATCAGGGGATTCGCGACCGGTCCGACTGGAATCGGCAGTAAATTTGCTTATGTTACCCTGATTACCTAATCCGATTTGTTTCTAGAATAAAGGGCGTTGTGAACGACTCGCGACAACCTCGGCATGGTGTGGAATCGTGCGGCGAAGGAGTCATCTGCGCCGCGTGGCCGACCATCGCGTCTGGGTTCAGGAATGATCCCGATCACGATGCAGGTGGACTCCGAGCCAATGCGTGACGAACTCTCGATCAACGAGCTGCGCCGGCGGTTGGCGCAGGTGTTGCCAGGACTATTGCAAAACACAGTTCCGTCCGATCCGCCCAACGGCGAGGTCGAACCCGCGTTCTTCGCCCGGCTCCGCGGTATTCCCACCGTGGAAGTGTGCCGCGGCGGCGAAGCGCTCGGCGTCAGCCCGTTCTTCATTCCAGCCGAAGCGCTCGACGGTCCGACCGCGGTCATTCATGGCCGCGAAACGCTGATGCTCGGGTCGAATAATTATCTCGGCCTGACGCGGCATCCGGAAGTCATGGAAGCCGCCCGCGAGGCGCTGGAGCGATACGGCACGAGTTGCACCGGCAGCCGGTTGCTCAACGGCACCATTCCGGTCCATATCGAATTCGAGGAAGAGATCGCCGATTTTCTCGGTTACCCTAAGGCGATCCTGTTTTCCTCCGGCTTCATGGCCAATCAGGGCGCGCTGTCGAGTCTGTGCCGCCGGGGCGACCAGGTCTTCTCCGACCGCGACAATCACGCCAGCATCGTGGACGGCATGACGGGCTTCGGCGTGCGCTACGTGCGCTATGCGCACAACGACATGGAAGACCTCGAGAAGCGCATCAAGAGCTTCGAACCGGGCCCGCCGCGGCTCATCGTCAGCGATTCGGTCTTTTCCATGTCCGGCGAGATCGTGAAACTGCCGCAATTGATGCAGGTCGCGCGGCGTCACGGAGCGCTGGTCTATCTCGATGAGGCGCACGGATTAGGGACGCTGGGCGCGACCGGCCGCGGCGCCGCTGAGCACTTCGGCCTTTCCGATAAGCCGGACCTCGTCATGGGCACACTCAGCAAATCACTGGCCGCGGTGGGCGGGTTCATCGCCGGGCCAACGGTGGCGATCGACTTTCTGCGGTTCTGCGCCCGGTCGTTTGTCTTTTCGGCAGCGGCGGCGCCCGCCGTGGCCGCCGCCGGCTTGGCCGCGCTCCGCATCCTTCGCCGCGAACCCGACCGCGTCGAAGCCGCGCGTTCCAACGCCCGCTACCTGGCAAATGGCCTGCGCCAGCTGGGATTCGAATGCAGCTCGGGAACCGTGCCCATTATCGCCGTTCAAGCTGCCGACGCCATGGAAGGCTGCGCCATGCACTTCGCCCTCGTTCAAGCGGGCGTGTTGACCAACATGGTGCTGTACCCCGCAGTGCCGAAGAACGAAGCAATGCTCCGAATTAGCGTCATGGCCACGCACACGCGGCAGCACCTCGATCACGCGCTCGAAGTCTTTGAAACGGTCGGCAAGAAGATCGGCATGATCGGCAGCGGCGACGCGCGGCGACGCGAGCGCGCCGTCAAATAGTCGCACGTCTTTAAATCACGTCGACGTGCACAGCCACGAAGCCGCGTCGATCGGGCTACCTCGACTTGTGTTCCGCGCTGCCGTTGGCTGGAGCCACTTCGTCACATATCGAAGTGGGACAGCTGGTGAACAACGCCGGCGGATACCATCGATCGCACAGTTTCAGGTGTCGATTGATGTAAGGATTCAGCGAACGATCGAAGAAGATGTCGCGCGGATACGTCGCCGCCGGGCGAGTCGTTTCGGGATCGAGCGCGCAGGCGGCGACGAGCGCCTCAAGAGCCAGCTCCGAGCAGTAAAAGCTCCGGCGATTGCCGTGCGGTCCGCCGAACCAAGCCGTGCGGATCGGCCCGCGCGGCCGGAAAACGGTCAATTGCTTGGCCAGGCGGCCCAGCGCGAAGAATTTCCCCTCCTGCTGCATCGCGAACTCGGTCAGGCAGCGCGACTGCTCGGGGGTCAGCGGACAGCGGCGCTGCCGCACCCAGACGAGGCCCTTGGATTCGTAACAGCGCAGGTGCGGCACGGCGTCGAGGATGCGAATGCGAATCGTGTCGTATTGCCCCGCTTCGAGAACCGCCATCGAGCCGTCCGGCCGCTCAAAGACAACGCCCGTATGGTGCGGATGACCTGTGCCGGCGAGATTGTGAGTGATTTTCCAGAAGATCTTGTCGTCCGTGGCCAGGACGATGTCGCCCGGCTGCGGCTGGTAAGGACGGGCTGGCCCGCGGCGCACGTTGTCCAGGCAATACGCCGGCTGGTATAGGTAGGACCCGCAGCCGTCCGCATCGCAACTCAAAAGCCCGGCCAATAGTACGAGCGGCGTCATGCTGGCTCTCCCGTCGTCCTGGACGCGCGAAGGGTCTGTCTGACTATCTGCCCGCTGAGAGTTTCAGATTCAAGGAATCGCGACAAGTGCGCAATGAACTGCTCGACGGCCGCAGCCTGAGACCGGGTTTTCCGAGTTTGCGGGGTATGCGGCGCCGGCCGGCCGGCAAATCATCGCGGGAGGCCGACGTCCAAAGACGCCAAGCCTCCCGATGGAGTTTCATGGCCGAACTCTAGGAGCCAATCGTTTCACGCTCGGCTTGGAGTCGACAATCAACGCGCGGCGGCCGACCCGCCAAAGTCGCAAGCCGGCATGCGACACGACGAATCGAGTGATCTTCATCGCGACAACCGATGGAGGACACGCGCTTGGCCGCCATGCGTTGAACCGCGGACCGCAGGGCAGCCGCGGTCGGCGAGTGATCGTCGAGCCGACGAATTGCGCGACGCACGATTCTCAGCCATGGCTGAATATCAGGCTCATAGCCGAGCACGGAGTCGAATTCGTCGTGCCGCCTGGTCATCGCCGCCTCGATTCCCACGGGTTCTCCTCCGCAGGTGCGAACGCCTCATGGCCCGATCCACAACGTCAGTGGAGTGGCCGACACTCCGAACCACTCCACCGTGTAGAGCGTGACGAATCCGCCGGGCTGGCCGGCTTTCCAAAGAAAGCTTCGGGAGAAGTACCCGCCTGAATCGACCGGAAGGAACTGGTTGTTGACCTGCGGTACGGTGCTTTGCAGGCCCACAGTCATCACGTGGGGAGCCTCATCGATTACAAACCCGGATAGGAGATACAAATTGCCGGATCGTTCAACTTGGACGTTATGGAATACCGGGGCATTGTTCGTCGCCGGCAGACTCACAACAGGCGACTGCAGTCCAAGCGAATCGGTGACTTGCACGTTGACGAGGCCGGGTTGCGCTGGGGGCAGCGTGTAGCTGAAATTGCCTAGTGAGTCCGGCGTCGTTTGGCCGGAGCCGATGCCGGAAATCGAAACGTTGGAAAGGTGCGGATCTTCGTCCGAAACGACGCCGCTCACGCTGAACTGCCCTGGTCCGCTTTGCGTGATCTGGAAGGTCACGCCCGGAGCGAGGTTCTGATAGTCGTAGTAATACGGCTTGGACAGCGGCGTGCCTTGCATGCTGAAGACGCGGCACTGGATTTGCCCGAAGCCCGACGTCACGGCATTGCCTGAGAACTCGCCGTTCGAATTCAAACTAAAGATGGCCGACGCCGCACCCGTGAGCCGAATTTGCATGGTCGCCGGGTCGGTGTACAGCGCTCGGCCGGAAGCCGCGATGTTGCGGCCCTGCAAGCGCGTCACGTTGAATTCGATCATCGTCGGACTCGACGGGCAATCGCGGGACTCGAGGTGGTCGAGTCTCAATCGCGCTGATTGCTGAGCCGAACCGACACGCTTCTGGGGACGGGTCCAGAGCCGCAGCATGATTCAGACACCTCCCGTAATTTTCCGCTGATCGGCGCCGGCGCCAAAACCGCAGGGGGACGCGGCAATGGCGCAGCCAGATTCGGCGCGAGATCGAATGCTCTCGTTTCATGACCTCCGACCATCGTGGACACTGCGTGCGGCCGATTTTTTGTGCAAAACTAGTGCGATTTGCCGTTCAGATCGGAAATGATTCTGCGAGTTCTCTGAATTGCCTGAATTACCAAATGGGCTCGCGTTTCGAAATCTGATCGCCTGCGATACGAAGGACTGATCTTTCGATAGGGCTCCAGCCCCCGCGTGTCATCGATCTGATTCGCCGCTGGCCATGTCGCGCATGCGACACGCGCTCCGAATTCCCCGCTTTTGGATTCAAATACGGGAACTCACTTCCGGGGGCTCGGCGTCTCTAATGGATCCATGAGAAGCAAGTCAGCTGCTGCATCGACAGGGTGGATGGCAACGACGTCCGGGGGCAACGCCTTCACGATTGCTCCGATCTTCGGGCAGTTTTCGAGCTGCTCTCGCGGGTAACCGTATTCGATCGCTTTCCGCGCCCATTGCTGGACGCTTGCGGACGCGGCCGGATCGGCTTCCTGGCCGAACCGGTTGACATACTCCTGCGCGAGGACCGCCGCCTTGTAGTACGCTGTGCGAGTGTGAAGGCCCAGTGACACGGCCCGAGATGCGTCTTGATAGGCCAGAGCAAATTGGTCGTTCGACCCAGTTGGCAGCTGCCCAAGTTGGAACCGAGCCATGGCCCGAATCATCAGTGTTTGAGGACAATCGACCAGCTTTGTCAAAGCTGACTCCGTCGAGAGCAAGGCTTCCTGCCAATTCGATATATCCAACTGACAAACAGCGCGATTGTTCAGCAACTGGCCGTTCATGAACCCCGCTCGCTTTGCGAGATTACATAATTCAATGCTTAGATGAGGCTTACCCAGCGCCGCTTCGCAATACGCTCGGCATGCCAAGGCTCGTCCATCTCGCGCTTCGGGATCCGAGTCCATGAGATCCTGCAGCGCCTTGGAATGCTCTCCGAGCAGCATGTAAGCCCGTCCGCGGCCGAAAAGCGCTTCGGGTTGATTCCGATCCAAGTCGAGCGACTTGGAATACGCGGCCACGGCGGCGTGCAGCTTGCCCGCGCGCAGGAACTCGTCGCCGGCTTGTGACTGCCGCGCGGTCAAGGGCGGCATCGTGGCCAGATAATGCGCCGCGGCGCCGGCCGGCACCAGCGCCAGGACGCCTGCCGCCGTCACGCTCTTCCAATTCGCGATCGCCCATCGCCGAGCCCGCCGGCCGAGCGATTGAAACCACCGCAGCTCGTGGGCCATTTCGCGCGCCGTCGCCGGTCGATCCTTCGGATCGCACGCAATGCACCGGCCGGCGAAATCCGCCAGGCGGCGATCCACGTCCGGATTGAGCTCACGCAGCGGCCGCGGCCCCTTGCGGAGCCGATCGAGCAGCCAGTCTCGCGCCTGCAACGTCGAGAGCTTCGACGGCACAGGGCCATAGGGATGAGCCCGCCCCAGGAGTTCGAAGATGATCACGCCCAGCCCATACAGGTCGCTGCGCACATCGGCGCATGCGCCGCGGTACGCCCGGCGGTGATCAATCGCTTCAAGCTGCTCGGGCGGCATGTAGGGCAGGGTGCCGCCCAGCCGATAGTCATGGACCACTCGGTCGAGCGCCAAGTTGAAGTCCAGAAGCAGCGGTACGCCATTGGGACACAGCAGGACGTTCGAAGGCTTCAGGTCACGGTGTACGATGCCTTCGTCGTGGACATAAGCCAATGCGCTGGCGAGTCGTTCCGCGACGTGCAGGGCGCCGTCGACGTAGCTGCCACGCGTTAACGTGGCCGCTGGCTGTGGCGCGTTCTCGCCGGGCCAGCGAGCATCTCGCGCCGCGTCGAGCAGAATCGTCGACCGCTTCGGGCGCGCCGTCGCCGCCGCGGCGTAATCGATCACGTGGCACAACGTCGTGCCGCCCAGAAACGGCATGACCACTACCGTGAACCCGGTCCCCGGGTCGTGATGCGTCGAATAGATCGGCACAACGTTCGGGTGCTGCAACCGGCCGAGGGTGTCCGCCTCATGGTCGTCGTGGAGCGACAATTTCACGGCGACGAGCCGGCCGCCCACCGCCATTTCCTGGGCGAGATAAACTCGCGCGAATGCGCCGCGGCCCAGCTCCGACAGCATCCGAAATCCAAGAAAGGAATCGCCGGGCTCCGGCCAGCGGACTGAAAGTTCCCGCAACAGACCCGGGTTTTCCTGGAGGTGACGATGGGCCTGCACCAACCGGCGAAGCGAGGTTTGAAAGGCCGGAAAGCGGCCGCAGTATGCATCGGGATCGAGGTCCTCGCCACCCTCCACCCGCTCGCAATACTCCTCGTAGGCCTGATCGATCAGGTCGGAGCGCTCCGCCGCCGACAACGGTACTTCGGGGAAGCGTACCGTCGCGGCCAATTCCGTGAAGTCAATGGAAGCCGAGGCGTCGATGGAGGCGTTCATGGCGTGTCGTTGTGTCGAGTAATGCGGCGCAGAAGCCGCTGGACGGTTTTTGCGTCAAGTCGGAGTCGCTTCGCGATTTCGCCGGGAGTGGCGCCGTCGCGCAGCCATTTTAACAACAATTCGTCGCTTGGCGTCAGCCGGCCCAAGCTGTTGGGTCGGGGCTGCGGGCGACCACTGCGGGTGACCGTTGGCCGGCGCGTGTCGTGGGGATTCGTCGGGCGTCGAGGTTGCATCGGAAGAAGCACAAAAACCCTGTAACTCGTGCGGCGACGGCGCGACAGATGCCATCGCCGGGGCCTCTCCGTAATCAACGGACTCCGAGTGGCGACTGGTCGCGGTTGGAGGCGGAAATCTGCCCGGGCTTGCGACGACGCATGCAAACACGATCGCCGGCGCGCGGGACGGCCTCTCCCGCCGCGTCCGTGCCCCGTCTGGAGCCTCGCCGACCAACGCGCCGCCATGCCGTGACCCCGTAGCCATCGACCCCGCATTTTGGGAGTCGTGGATGCAATCCGATCAAATGTAGGTCACGTTTTTCCGATTTGCACGAAAAAATCGACGCCACTTGGCGCCGTGCCGGTGGTCTGCATAATAAAGCGATGTTTGGTCATTCGGCGTGGCCCGCTTCGCGGCTTCGAACCGCGAAAGAAATGGTGTTGCGCACTCATCATCGAGGCTCTCCATGATCAGCACCCGAATTCGCATCCCGATCCTCAAGAGCTTGCTCGCAGTTGCATTGGCGTCTCCGATGGCCGTCGCTGGGCCGGTCAGCTCGACTACGAATCCCCAGGCGAAAATTGAGGAAATCGAAAAGGCCGGCGCCGCTCTTATGAAGGGTCAGGTGGACGAAGCCTACCGACTGCTCCAGGAAGCATCCAAGAAAAACCCGTCGCTCCGACCGCCGCGGCTCATGCTCGCTCTGCTGTTCCTCAATTCGAACTCCCGCGACGGAGTTGTTCAAGGGCGCAATCTGCTTGAGCAAGCCATCACCGAGAATCCCGAAGATCCGCGATGCTCCCACGACAAAGCGCAGTAGGCGATCCGCGACGGGCGAATGCCCGACGCGA
>JRYJ01004898.1_pt1 | contig 13199 bp, 13 predicted proteins | sample 235371 | NCBI WGS metagenome assembly JRYJ01 (sample SAMN03074219, study PRJNA261477) | activated sludge metagenome | biome: Wastewater Treatment Plant; feature: Wastewater; material: Activated sludge; isolation source: activated biomass of a wastewater treatment plant treating hydrocarbon... ... | reverse complement strand
GCCGCCCGAGCACCTGCCGGCCTGATTTGGGCTGCATTGCCGGCCGTTATCGGCCTTTAGCGCGAGCGAGCGCCGCCTAACCTGACGTCATCGGGCCGCTGGGCCCCTTGTCGTCTGGAAAGGACCGCCGCGCATGAGCTCGATCCCCGCCATCCACCTGTGCATCGTGCAGCCGAGCGGGCTACGTGCACTCCCTCGGGCTGGTCGACCCGGCGCGCTACTTCCGCTGGCAGTTCCGGCGCCTGGGCGCGAACGTGACGATGGCCAAGAACCGGCTGCGCCACGACGCGGTGAACTTCGTGTTCGGCGCGCACCTCGGCTTCGACGCGCAGCAGTGCCGTCGCCACGCCTGCATCTTCGTCAACCTGGAGCAGCTGGGCGAGGGCGGAGCCCAGGTCGGCCAGACCTACCTGAACCTGCTGCGCCAGGCCGCGGTGGTGGACTACGACGCCGAGAACGTGGCCGCCTACCGCGACGACCCGTCCGAAGTGCCGGTGCTGCCGTTGCTGCACGCGCCCTACCTGCGCGGCGGCACAGCCGCTGCCGCTGGAGGAGCGGCCGATCGACCTGCTGTTCATCGGCAGCATGAACGAGCGCCGCCGCGCCTGGCTGGACCGCATCGAGGCCTTCGGCCTGAACGTGGCGATGTTCGACTCGGCGGTGTACGGCCCCGAGCGCGACCAGTTCATCGCGCAGGCCAAGGCGGTGGTGAACTGCCACTTCTACGAAACCGGCCGCTTCGAGCAGCCGCGCGTGGCGCACTGCCTGTCGCTGGGCACGCCGGTGATCTCGGAGCGCACCGAGCGCACCCGCCCGCACGAGGCCTTCGAGGACTGCGTGCTGTGGCTGCAGGGCGAGGAGCTCGAGCAGTTCTTCGGCGAGGACTTCGGCACGCCGGCCTACTTCGATGCCGCGCGCGCCGCGCTGCAACGCTTCGAGGCCGCCGACCCGATCGAGGCCTACGCCGACGCGCTGGCCTTCGCGGCCGGCTTCGGCGGCGCCCACCACGAGCGCCGTCCCGCCGGCGCCTGGGTGCCGGAGCGCATCAACCTCGGCTCGGGGCGCGACTACAAGAGCGGCTGGCTCAACCTCGACGTGATCGAGCGCGCCCAGCCCGACCTGCTGCTGGACCTCGCCCGGCCGCTGGCGCTGCCGCTCGAGGCCGTGTCGCCCACCGCCGGCCCGCTGCGGCTGGAAGCCGGCAGCGTGCAGCGCATCCACGCCAGCAACGTGCTCGAGCACGTCACCGACCTGCCGGGGCTGATGACCAACTGCCTCGCGCTGCTGGCCGACGGCGGCGAGATGCACGTCGAGGTGCCCTACGAGCGCGCGCCGACCGCCTGGCAGGACCCGACGCACGTGCGCGCGATGAACGAGAACTCCTGGCTCTACTACACCGACTGGTTCTGGTACCTCGGCTGGTTCGAGCACCGCTTCGCGGTCACCGCCTCGACCTGGCTGGACGCCCAGCTGAAGGAATGCGGCCGCGAGCAGGCGGCCTTCATGCGGCTGGTGCTGACCAAGGTCGAGACCACGCTGGCCGAGCGCACCGCAGCGCGCACGCTGCAGGCCGAGCTGCGCTGGCCCGAGGACGAGGTCCCCGAGCCCTTCGTCTACCGCCCGTCGGCGCCGGTGCGCGAATTGCCGGCGCTGGCCGCCTGAGGGAGCCTGCCCGATGATCATCACGCGCACGCCCTTCCGCATCTCCTTCTTCGGCGGCGGCACCGACTATCCCGCCTGGTACCAGCAGCACGGCGGCGAGGTGCTCTCCACCACCATCGACAAGTACTGCTACATCAGCTGCCGGCACCTGCCGCCGTTCTTCGACTACAAGCACCGCATCGTCTACTCGGCGATCGAGAACGTGCGCCACTGGGACGAGATCAAGCACCCGGCGGTGCGCGGCGTGCTCGGCTGGGCCAACTGCAACAAGGGCCTGGAGATCCACCACGACGGCGACCTGCCGGCGCGCTCGGGCCTGGGCTCCAGCTCCTCGTTCACCGTCGGCCTGCTGCACGCGATCGCCGCGCTGAAGGGCTCGTACGTCACCAAGGACCAGCTGGCGCGCGACGCCATCCACATCGAGCAGAACGTGATCGGCGAGAGCGTGGGCAGCCAGGACCAGATCGCCGCGGCCTACGGCGGCTTCAACCGCATCGAGTTCCTGCGCAGCGGCAACTTCCAGGTGTCGCCGGTGATCCTGAAGAAGTCGCGCCAGAAGGACCTGCACAAGCACCTCATGCTGTGCTTCACCGGCTTCTCGCGCATCGCCGCCGAAGTGGCCAAGGACAAGATCGCCAACCTGAAGCAGCGCGAGACCGAACTGCGGCGCATGCGCGAGATGGTGGACGAGGCGATGCGCATCCTGCACAGCTGCAGCCGTCCGATCGAGGAGTTCGGCGACCTGCTGCACGAGGCCTGGCGCGCGAAGAAGGCGCTCTCCGACAAGGTCAGCACCTCGGACATCGACCAGATCTACGAGACGGCGCGCAACCACGGCGCCATCGGCGGAAAGATCCTCGGCGCCGGCGGCGGCGGCTTCCTGCTCCTGTTCGTGCGGCCGGGCGACCAGCCGCGTGTCAAGGAGGCGCTCAAGCACCTGGTGCACGTGCCCTTCAACTTCGACGAATCGGGCAGCCGGGTCGTCATGTACCAACCCAACGGCCTGGCCTGAGGAGCCCCCGCCCATGATGACCGCCGAAGAACTGATCGCCTTCGAGGAGGAGGTGGCTGCGCGCTTCAACGCCGGCAGGATCCGCGCCCCGGTGCACCTTTACTCGGGCAACGAGGCGCAGATGCTCGAGGTGTTCAAGGGCATCGGCCGCAACGACTGGGTGTTCTGCTCCTGGCGTTCGCACTACCAGTGCCTGCTCAAGGGCGTGCCGCGCGAGCAGGTGATGGACGAGATCATGGCCGGGCGCTCGATCTCGCTGTGCTTCCCGCAGCACCGAATCTACTCGTCGGCCATCGTCGGCGGCGTGCTGCCGATCGCGGTGGGCACGGCGATGGCGATCGCGCGCAGCGGCGAGGACGCCCGCGTGCACTGCTTCATGGGCGAGATGACGGCCGAGACCGGCATCGCGCACGAGTCGATCAAGTACGCGCGCAACCACCGGCTGCCGATCCGCTTCATCGTCGAGGACAACGGCAAGTCGGTATGCACCGACACGCGCGAGGCCTGGGGATCGACCAAGCTCAGCTTCGAGAACCAGCGCGACGAGTACATCCACTACTACCGCTACGAGACGCGCTGGCCGCATGCCGGCGCCGGCGTGCGGGTGCAGTTCTGAGGCGAGGGCGCATGAAGTACTTCGACGAACTCAAGCGCTCGATGGAGTTCCTCGCCGCCGACCCGCGCACGGTGTTCATGGGCCAGGCGGTGGCGGTGCCGGGCACGGCGATGAGCAACACGCTCAAGGGCGTGGACCCGAAGCGGCTGATCGAGCTGCCCGTGGCCGAGGAGATGCAGATGGGCATGACCACCGGCATGGCGCTGGCCGGGATGGTGCCGGTGTCGCTGTTCCCGCGCTGGAACTTCCTGCTGTGCGGCATCAGCCAGCTCGTCAACCACCTCGACAAGATCGCGGTGATGAGCAACGGCGGCTTCCGGGCCAAGGCCATCGTGCGCACCGGCATCGGCTCCGAGCGCCCGCTGCATCCGCAGCACCAGCACGTGGGCGACTTCACCGCCGCCATCCGCAGCATGTGCTCGACGATCGAGGTGATCCGCGTCGACGAGCCGGAACAGGTGTTCCCGGCCTACGAGCGCGCGCTGCTGCGCGACGACGGCCGCTCGACCATCGTCGTCGAGTGGGGCGACTACTACGGGGAGAAGTGAGATGGCGGCCAAGTACCCGCTGATGCGCAACAACATCCTGCGCGAGGATCTCGATGCCGTCATCGAGCACCTCAAGCAGGACGACCCCATCCTCACCAACGGCCCGCAGTGCCTGGCCTTCGAGCAGGAGTGGTCGCAGTGGCTGGGCGTGAAGTACAGCGTGTTCGTCAATTCCGGCGCCTCGGCCAACCTGCTGTCGATGGCGCTGCTGAAGCTGCGCCATCCCGAGGGTGGCGAGGTGATCGTGCCGCCGCTGACCTGGATCTCCGACGTCGCCTCGGTGCTGCAGAACGGCTTCACGCCGGTGTTCGCCGACATCGACCCGCGCACGCTGGGCATGGCGCCGGCGCAGATCCTGGCCAAGATCACCGAGCGCACCCGTGCCGTGTTCCTCACCCACGTGCAGGGCTTCGACGCGCTGACCGACGAGCTGATCGCCGAACTCGAGCGCCGCGGCATTCCGCTGATCGAGGACGTGTGCGAGTCGCACGGCGCCACGCACGGCGGCCGGCGGCTGGGCAGCCTCGGCTGGATGTCGAACTTCAGCTTCTACTACGCCCACCACATGTCGACCATCGAGGGCGGCATGGTGTGCACCAACGACCCCGAGGTCTACCAGCAGATCCGCATGCTGCGTTCGCACGGCATGGTGCGCGAGAGCAACGACGCCGAGTTCCGCGACGGCTGGAAGCGCGCCCACCCGGAGCTGAACCCCGACTTCATCTTCGCCTACCCGGCCTACAACGTGCGCAACAACGAGCTCGGCGCCATCCTCGGCCGCAGCCAGCTCAAGCGCCTGGACGCCAACGTGCAGCGCCGCACGCAGAACCTGCAGCGCTTCCTCGGCCGGATCGACGGCTCGCGCTACCGGACCGACTTCAAGCTCGAGGGCAGCAGCAACTACGCCTTCAACCTGGTGATGAAGTCGGCCGACCCCGACCACGTGCAGCGGCTGATGGCCACGATGCGCGAGACCGGCATCGAGTTCCGCCGCGGCAGCGCCGGCGGCGGCAACCAGCTGCGCCAGCCCTACCTGCGCGGCATCGTGCCGGACGGCCACCACCGCGAGTTCCCGCACACCGAGCACGTGCACTTCTACGGCTTCTACATCGGCAACTTCCCCGACCTGCGCGACGACGAGATCGACGCGATCTGCCGCATCCTCAACGCCGTCTGAGCGCCGCATGACCACCGCGATCATCCTGGCCGGGGGGCTCGGCACCCGTCTGCGCAGCGCCGTGCCCGACCTGCCCAAGCCGATGGCGCCGATCGCCGGCCGCCCCTTCCTGGCGCACCAGATGGAGCACTGGATCGCGCAGGGCGTGAGCCGCTTCGTGCTGTCGGTGGGCTATCGCCACGAGGCGATCAGCGGTCACTTCGGCCGGCGCTACCGCGGCGTGCCGCTCGACTACGTGGTCGAGCCGGCGCCGCTGGGCACCGGTGGCGCACTGGCGCTGGCCGCCGCCGGCCTGCCGCGTGGCGAGTACGCGCTGCTGCTCAACGGCGACACCTACTTCGACGTGCCGCTGCGCGAGCTGCGGGCGCACGCCCGCCGCCACGACGCGGACTGGTGCTTCTCGCTGTTCCGCCACGACGATGCGGCGCGCTACATGGGCGTGGGGCTGGGCCGCGACGGCCTGATCACCGCGCTGCGCTCGCCCACCGCGCCGCTGGCCAACGGCGGCGTGTACCTGTTCCGCCCGGCCGCGCTCGACGCCACGGCGCTCGCGCCCGGCCAGGCCGCTTCGCTGGAGAACGACCTGTTCCCGCGCCTCGTCGCCGCCGGCCAGCGCTTCGCCGGGCTGGAGAGCCGCGGCGCCTTCATCGACATCGGCGTGCCCGCCGACTACCACCGCGCCGCTTCGGTGCTGCCGACGGCGCGCGCTCCGGAGACCGACCATGCCCTCGCCGGCTGACTCCCCCATCCAGCGCATCCGCCGCAACCTCGACGCCTCGATCAGCGCCAAGCAGCAGCTGATGTCCGACACCGCCACGCTGGCGGTCTTCGCGCAGGCGGTGGAGACGGTGGTGGCGCGCTACCGCGACGGCGGCCGCCTGTACGTGGCCGGCAACGGCGGCTCGGCCGCCGACGCCCAGCACCTGGCGGCCGAGTTCGTCAGCAAGCTGGCGCGCGACCGCGCCCCGCTGCCGGCCGAGGCGCTGACCACCGACACCTCCATCCTCACCGCGATCGGCAACGACTACGGCTTCGAGCAGGTGTTCTCGCGCCAGCTGGCCGGGAAAGCCACGGGAAAGGACGTCTTTCTCGGCATTACCACCTCGGGCGAATCGGCCAACATCCTGCAAGCCCTGGCGCAGTGCCGTCGCATGAACATCCCCAGCATCGTCTTCACCGGCCGCAGCGGCGGCCGTGCCCGCGCGCTGGCGGACTTCTGCGTGGTCGCCCCGGGCAGCGCCACCAGCACCATCCAGGAACTGCACATCGTGATGGCGCACACGCTGTGCGAAAGCGTCGAGGCCGCGTTGTTCGACGCCGCCTGACGAACCCGAACACGGAGAGACCCCCATGGCCTACGACATCCTCGTCACCGGCGGCGCCGGCTACATCGGCTCCACGCTCGTGCCCGCGCTGCTGGCGGCCGGCCACCGCGTCACGGTGCTGGACAACTTCATGTTCCGGCAGACCAGCCTGAACCACGTGGCCCACGACCCGAAGTTCAGCGTCGTCAAGGGCGACATCCGCGTCGAGAGCACGATCGCGCCGCTGCTGAAGAAGGCCGACATCGTGATCCCGCTGGCGGCGCTGGTGGGCGCGCCGATGTGCAACGCCGATCCGGTGGGCGCCAAGACCATCAACCACGACGCCGTGCTGCTGATGCTGCGGCTGCTGTCGAAGAACCAGCGCATCCTGATGCCGACCACCAACAGCGCCTACGGCACCGGCGATGCGAACAACTTCTGCACCGAGGAATCGCCGCTGCGCCCGATCTCGATCTACGCGCGCGAGAAGGTGGCCATCGAGGGCGAGCTGATGCAGCGCGACAACGCGATCAGCTTCCGCCTCGCCACGGTGTTCGGCATGTCGCCGCGCATGCGCATCGACCTGCTGGTCAACGACTTCGTGCACCGCGCCGTGCACGACCGCTTCGTCGTGCTGTTCGAGGGCGACTTCAAGCGCAACTACATCCACGTGCGCGACGTGGCGCGGGTGTTCCTGCACGGCATCGAGAACTTCGAGGCCATGCGCGGGCAGATCTACAACGTCGGCCTGACCGAGGCCAACGTCTCCAAGCGCGAGCTCTGCCAGCGCATCCAGCAGCAGATCGCGGACTTCGTGTTCCTCGATGCGCCGGTGGGCAAGGACCCGGACCAGCGCAACTACATCGTCTCCAACGCCAAGATCGAGGCCACCGGCTTCAAGCCCGCCATCACGCTGGACGCCGGCATCCCCGAGCTGATCAAGGGCTTCACGATGGTGAAGAACACGGTGCACGGCAACGTGTGATCGCGGCGTCTGCGCGCACCGCACCGGCATGAAGATCCTCTACGTCCAGCACGACATGCTGGTGTGGGCCTCGGCCCGCCAGTGGTCGTACACCACGCACATGGCCTACGTGGAAGGCCTGCGCGCCGCCGGGCACGAGGTGCTGGTGCTGTTCACCTCCTGCTGGAGCCGCGCGCGCGAGATCGTCGGCGACCACCGCTTCGACCAGGTGTGGATCAACGACGTCACCCACGTGCTGGGCCAGCGGCCGGCCTGGGAGGCGCCGGCGCCGCTGGGCGAGGCCGATTTCGCCTGGCTGGCCACGCTGGCGCCGGTGCGCGTGGGCATCGTGATGGAAACGCTGCACTACGACGCGGCCGACTACGCCGAGGTGCCCGAGCTGGGCCGGCGCGTGCCGCTGATGCAGCAGGCGGTGCTGCCGCACGTGACGCATTTCTGCGTGGTCGACGAGAACGACGTGCGCCACGTCGAGAACTGGGGCGCGCAGGCGGTGTGGACGCCCTGCCACGTGCCGCGCCGCTTCTTCCGCGCCAGCGCGCCCGACCCCTCGCGTCCGGCGGTGTTCATCGGCAGCGCCTACGCGCGCCGCGCCAAGTACCTGCAGAACCCGCGGCTGGCCGCCGGTCTGCTCGAGTTCCGCGCCTCCGGCGAGCACGCCACCGAGGTGCCGGCGATGTTCGACCAGCTGCACAACGCGGTGCGCCCGGCGCTGCTGGGCGACGCCTGGCGCAACGCCGACTACCTGCGCTTCGTCGACATGGCGCAGCAGCTGCGCGCCAAGCTGTTCGACCTCTTCCTCGACGGGCTGACCGGCAGCGCCGCCACCGTCAACCTGCCGTCCTTCGTCAAGACCTACGCCGGCCGCGTGGTCGAGAGCATGGCCATCGGCCAGCCGGTGGTGTCGTGGCGCATCCCGGGCCGGCCGCAGACCGCCCGGCTGTTCCGCGAGGGCGAGCACATCCTGTTCTTCGACGGCGACGACCCCGAGCGCCTGGCCGACGTGCTGGAGCGCCTGCAGCGCGAGAGCGGCCTGGCCGCGCGCCTCGGCGAGCGCGCGCTGGCCAACGCCCGCACCCACCACAGCTCGGAGCACCGCGTGGCGCAGGTGCTGGACTGGATCGCCACCGGCCTCACGCCGCGCCACTGGGACTGATCACCGGGACCCTGCCATGACCGACCGCGCCCTCGACGTCCTGTTCATCCACCCCGACTCCTCGGCCACCGCCTACCAGGGGCTGGCGACCACCTACTCGGCGATCGAGCCGCCCACCTGGGCGCTGCTGCTGGCGCAGAGCTGCCGTTCCAAGGGCTTCGGCGTGGCGATCATGGACTGCGACGCCGAGAAGCTCACGCTCGAGGCGGCGGTGCAGCGCGTGAAGGACCTCAAGCCGCGCCTGGTGGTGTTCGTCGTCTACGGCCAGAACCCGAACTCCGGCACCACCAGCATGATCGGCGCGACCCGGCTGGCCGAGGCGCTCAAGCAGCACGACCCGCAGCGCCCGATCGGCTTCGTCGGCTCGCACACCAGCGCGCTGCCGCGCGAGGTGCTGGCCCATCCGTTCGTGGACATCGTCTTCCTCAACGAGGGCGTGTACGCGCTGCACAACCTGCTGCGCGGCAACCTGCAGGACGACGTCGCCAAGGTGGCCGGCATCGGCTACAAGAAGCGCGACCGCGACGGCCGCCCGGTGCTGTGGCTCAACCCGCCGCAGGCGGTGGTGCCGCAGGAGCGCATGGACGAAGACCTGCCCGGCTACGCCTGGGACCTGCTGCCCATGCGCGAGCGCCCGCTGGACCTGTACCGCGCCCACTTCTGGCACGCCGGCTTCGACCACTCGAAGCGCACGCCCTTCGCCGCGATCTACACCTCGCTGGGCTGCAACTTCGGCTGCGACTTCTGCATGATCAACATCGTCAACCGCGCCGACAACGGCGAGGACGTGCATGCGGCGCACTCCCGGGGCATGCGCTTCTGGAGCCCGAAGCTCATCGCCGGCGAGCTGGAGAAGCTCGCGAAGATGGGCGTGGAGACGGTGCGCATCAGCGACGAGATGTTCTTCCTCAACCGGCGCTACTACGAGCCGCTGCTGCAGGACATCGTCGAGCGCGACCTGAAGCTGCGCATGTGGGCCTACTCGCGCGTGGACACGGTGCGCCCGGCGGCACTCGACCTGTTCCGCCGCGCCGGCATCGGCTGGCTGGCCCTGGGCATCGAGGCCGGCAGCCAGGTGGTGCGCAGCGAGGTCTCCAAGGGCAGCTTCAAGGAAGTGAACATCCGCGAGATCTGCAGGACGGTGCGCGACGCGGACATCAACGTCATCAGCAACTACATCTTCGGCTTCCCGGACGACACGCTCGACACCATGCAGCAGACGCTGGACCTGGCGCTCGAGCTGAACACCGAGATGGCCAACATGTACCCCTGCCAGGCGCTGCCCGGCAGCCCGATCTACCGCCAGGCGCTGCGCAACGGCTGGAAGCTGCCCGACAGCTACGCGGGCTATGCCTTCCTGTCCTACGAGTGCGAGCCGCTGGCCACCAGGCACGTCGGCGCGGCCGAGGTGCTGCGCTTCCGCGACGACGCCTTCCACACCTACTTCACCAACCCGGCCTACCTGGCGCTGGTGGAGCGGCGCTTCGGCGCGCAGCAGCGCGCCAACGTCGAGGACATGACGAAGATCCGCCTGAAGCGCAAGTTGCTGGGCGACTGACTCGGTCTTTGCCGGCGGCGCCGGTCACGGCGGCGCGCTGGGCGTAGCATCGGCTGCGTGAGCGAGTTCCAAGAGGGGCGCCGGTGACGCGTCCCCTGCTGATCGGCGTCTCCGCACGCATCTACCACCCGGGCGGCCCCGTGCTCGACCTCGGCGGCGTGTGGACGCGCACGCTGCACTACCTCGAACAGTCGGTGGCGCACTGGGTGTTCTCGCGCGACGTGCTGCCGGTGATGGTGCCGGCGGTCGACCGCCAGAGCCTGGTGCGGCGCAGCGAAGTGAGCCTGAAGGGGTATGCCGAGGCGCTCGACGGGCTGCTGCTGCAAGGCGGCAACGACATCGCGCCGGAGAGCTACGGCGAGACGCCGCTGTCGCCCGAGTGGGCCGGCGACCGCGTGCGCGACCGCTACGAGATCGAACTGCTCGAAAGCTTCATGCAGGCCGGCAAGCCCGTGCTCGGCATCTGCCGCGGCTGCCAGCTGATCAACGTCGCCTTCGGCGGCACGCTCTACCAGGACATCGCGACCCAGCGGCCCGATGCCGGCCGGCATCTCGACGCGGCCATGTACGCCCACCAGTTCCACGAGATCGAGCTGGTCGAGGGCAGCCGCTTGTCGGCGCTGTATGCCGGCGTGCGCCGCGCGTCGGTCAACTCGATCCACCACCAGGCGATCAAGGACCTGGCGCCGACGTTGACGATGGAAGCGCGTTCGGTGCCCGACGGCATCGTCGAGGCGGTGCGCTGGACGGGGCCCGGGCACGTGTTCGGCATGCAGTGGCATCCCGAGTTCCTCGCGCAGCACGAGTGGCACGACACCCAGCTCGACGGGCACCACATCCTCGACGACTTCCTGCAGGCGGCACGGCGCCGCCGCGACGCCGGCGCCGGCTAGCTGCGCCAGGGCGCAGCGGCGTAGGCGCGCTGCAGGCCCTCGCGCAGCGGCACGGTCGGCGCCCAGCCCATCGCCAGCACTCGCGAGGAGTCGAGCAGCTTGCGCGGCATGCCGTCGGGCTTGCTGGCGTCGAACACCAGCCGGCCGGTGAATCCGACCGTCTCGCACACGGCCTCGGCCAGCTCGCGGATGCTCAGGTCCGCACCGCTGCCGATGTTCAGCGGCGGTCCGTCGTAGCCGCGCTCGGCGAGCATCAGGCAGGCCTCGGCGCAATCGTCCACGTAGAGGAACTCGCGGCGCGGCGTGCCGCTGCCCCACACCACCAGTTCGGCGTCGCCGCGCTGCTTCGCCTCGTGCGCGCGGCGCAGCAGGGCGGGCAGCACGTGGCTCTGGCCGGGTGTGTAGTTGTCGTTCGGGCCGTACAGGCTGGCCGGCATCACCGCCACGTAGTTCCGGCCGTGCTGGCGCTGGTGGCTCTCGCACAGTTTCAGCCCGGCGATCTTGGCGATCGCGTAGGGCTCGTTGGTCGGCTCCAGCGGCCCGGTGAGCAAGGCGCTCTCCGCCATCGGCTGGGCGCACTCGCGCGGGTAGATGCAGTTGCTCGCGAAGTAGGTGAGGTGCTGGATCCCGGCGCGGTGCGAGCCCTGGATCAGGTTGGCGGCGATCTGCAGGTTCTCGTAGAGGAAATCGGCGCGCAGCTCGTTGTTGGCCTGGATGCCGCCGACGCGCGCCGCCGCCACGAACACATGCTTCGGCCGCTCGCGCGCGAGGAAGTCGGCCACGGCGCGCTGGTCGAGCAGGTCGAGTTCGGCGCGCGTGCGGGTGATGACCTGTCCGTAGCCGCGCCGCTGCAGCGCACGCACCAGCGCCGAGCCGACCATGCCGCGGTGGCCGGCCACGTAGACGGCGTCCTCGCGTGCGATCATGCGGCGCGCTCCAGCGGCGCGTCCGCGCGCGCGATGACCTCGTCGAGCAGCGGCGGCAGCAGCCGCGCCATCGGCAGCGCGGCGCGGAAGCGGTCGTGCGCCTGCTGCGCGAGCGCGCGGCGGTTGTCGAGCTTCAGCGCGGCGAGCGCCCAGGGCACCAGGTCCTCGGTGGAGGCGGTCAGCACGAAGGGGTCGAGCGGGCTCGCCAGTTCGTAGGCCTCGTGCAGCAGGAAGCTGCGGTTCTGCAGGTGGAAGTGCATGCGCGAGACGGACGGGATGCGGTTGTGAGGCGACAGCCGCAGCGACAGGCACACCTTGGCGCGCGAGAGCTGGTCCTGGCGCAGGTACTCGGGCGTGCTGTGGTCGTTCACCACCACCACGTGCCCGCGCGACAGTTCGGCGAGCACGCGCCGGCGGTGCTCGGTGAGCGCGCCGGAGAAGTAGAAGTCGATGTCGCGCTCGTGCTCCGGGCGCTGGCGCACGCTGGCGAAGCCCTCGGCCCAGCCGTGCGGAAGGAAGCGCACCGGCAGCTGCGGGAACTGCTCCGCGTAGGCGCCGCGCATGCTCTCGGCCAGCACCCAGATGGCGTCGGCCAGCCGCGCCGCCACGCGGAACGCGTCGTAGCGCAGCTGCCAGTAGTCCCGGTTGCTGTAGTGCCAGTGGCGGTCCTCGATGCCGCCGTTGAAGCGCCCGCCGGCGATCGGCTCGGTGGCCACCAGCACGATGCGCGCGCCGCGCTGGCGCGGCCCTCGATCAGGCGGCGCAGGCTGTCCTCGTCGACGAAGTGCTCGATGACGATGTTGATCGCACCGGGCGCCGGGTGCTCGTTGACGCGCGCCACGTGGCCGCAGTCCTGCAGCGCGCACTGCAGCAGTCGCACGGTGTCGGTGATGCTCGGCGAGTTCGCATGGTTGCCGCTGCAGATCGAGAAGTCCATCGTCAGGCTCCGGGGGTCAGGCGTGTTCCAGCATGCGGGCGAAGGCCCGGTGCGAGGCCGCCGGCGCGTGATGCTGCCGGCAATGGGCCAGGTTGGCCAGGGCGTGGCGGTGCGTGGCGCGCAGGTCGGCGTGGGCGGCGAGCAGGGCGGCGAGGCTCGCCGCCATCGTCTCGGAAGGCTGGCGGAACGGCGCGTAGGCGTCGCTGACCCAGCCGCCCGGCTCGTCGCGGTAGACCCTCTCGCGCACGCCGCGCCAGACCGGCACGCTCGCCGGCAGGTCCGCCACGTACTCCTCGTAGCCGAGCGCGTCGGAGACCACGGGCACGCAGCCGTGCGCCATCGCGCGCAGCAGGCTGTGCGAGTGCAGGCCGGCGGCCGGCAGGGCGAACAGGTGGTGGCCGAGGAACAGCGCGTCCAGCGCGGCGTCG
>JRYJ01000065.1_pt1 | contig 13228 bp, 9 predicted proteins | sample 235371 | NCBI WGS metagenome assembly JRYJ01 (sample SAMN03074219, study PRJNA261477) | activated sludge metagenome | biome: Wastewater Treatment Plant; feature: Wastewater; material: Activated sludge; isolation source: activated biomass of a wastewater treatment plant treating hydrocarbon... ... | reverse complement strand
GTAGGTCGTCGCGTTCGGATGGATGGCGAACAAGATCTCGCGGAATACCTGCTTGTAGAGGACGACGGCGCGCATCATCTTGACGCCGCCGCCGGTCGAACCGGAGCAGGTGACGAAGCTGCACAGGAACAGCATCCACAGCGGGGCGAAGAACGGCCACTTGGAATAGTCGGTCGAGGCGTAGCCCAGCGTGGTCGCGACCGATACCGTGTTGAACGCCGCATGGCGCAGGGCGGTGGCGAAGTCGACGTAATAGTTTTCGTGCCAAATGTACAGAGCAACCAGCAGTACGCTCGCCCCGAGCACGCCAACGTAGAATCGTGCTTCGCCGTCACGCAGATAGGGGCGAACGCTGCGGCCGGACAGAGCGGCGAAATGCGTCACATAGCTCAAGCCGGAAATCAGGGCAAAGCCGATGGTCACCGTCTCCATTGCCGGCGAATCGAAGAAGCCGAGGCTGGCATCGTGGCTGGAAAAGCCGCCCAGCGCCACCGTGCTGAAGGCATGGGTCAGCGCATCGAGCCATCCCATGCCGAGCCAGCCGTAGGCGAGAGTGCACAGCACCGTCAACGCGAAGTAAATGACCCAGAAGCCCTTGGCGGTTTCCGTCACCCGCGGCGTGATGCTCGTATCCTTCACCGGTCCCGGTACTTCGGCTTTCATCAGTTGCCGGCCGCCGACCCCCAGCAGTGGCAGGATCGCCACCGCCAGGACGATGATGCCCAGCCCGCCGATCCAGTGCAGTTCGGTGCGCCACAGGTTGAGCGAGGGCGGCAGATGGTCGAGGCCTGACAGCGCTGTCGCGCCGGTAGCTGTCAGCCCCGACACTGCTTCGAAATACGCCACGGTGAAGCGCAATCCGGGAATGCCCAGCATGAGCGGCACGGCGGAGATCGCCGGCAGCAGCACCCAGCACACCACCACCAGCAGCACGCCGTCATTGGCGCGCAACTCGCGGCGGAAGCGCCGTGTCGCCAGGAAGAGCAGACCGCCGCCGGCGAGCAGTCCGCCAAGCGCCTCGTCGAACGCGGTGAGCGCACCATCGTCAAGCCACCACGACACACCGATCGGAAGCACCATGGTCAGCCCGAATATCGTGGCGATTCGGGCAAAGACACTCAGGACGGCAAGGAAGCGCTCCAACTACTTTCTCCAGAACGCTGGCGAGAACACGACCAGAAGGGTAAAGATTTCAAGCCGGCCGAGCAGCATGGCGACCGCGCACACCCAGGTCTGGAAGTCGTTGAGCGACTTGAAGGTGGTGGCGGGGCCAACCTCCCCCAAGCCCGGGCCTGTGTTGTTGATGCTGGCCACCGTGGCGGAAAATCCGGTAACGATGTCCAAGCCGGAAAAACTCATCAGCAGGGTGAGGGAGACGATGATGGCCATGTAGGCGAAGGCGAACGCCATCACCGCGAAGATGATCTTGGTGGTCAGCGGCGTCTCGGACAGCTTGACTGCACGCACCGCGTTGGGATGCACCGTACGGACGATCTCGCGCATGACCTGGCGGAAGACGATGAGGGCACGCATCATCTTGATGCCGCCGCCGGTAGAACCTGCACAGGTGACGAAGCTGCACAGAAACAGCATCCACAGCGGGGCAAAGAAGGGCCAGGTCGCGTAGTCGGTGTTGGCATAGCCGGTGGTGGTGGCGATGGAAACGACGTTGAAGGCGGAGAAGCGCAGAGCGGTCGGAAAATCCGGATAGGTGTCCGTGAACCAAAGAAATGCTGCGATGCCCAGTACGCTGGCATACATGACGCCGACGTACCAGCGGATCTCCGGATCCGCCCAGTAAAAGAGCAGCGTGCGCCGACGCACGGCCATAAAGTGCGTGGCGAAGTTCATGCCGGCCAGGGTCATGAAGACAATGGCCACTGCTTCAATGGCTGGCGAGTTGAAGAAGGCGTAGGACGCGTCGTGACTGGAGAAGCCACCCAAGCCAAGGGTGGTGAACATGTGGATGAAGGCCTCGCCCCAGTCCATGCCGGCCCAGCGATAGCCGACCGTGCAGGCGATTGCCATGGCCAGGTACACCAGCCACAGCCCCTTGGCGGTCTCGGCCATGCGCGGGGTGAGCCTGGTCTCCTTGATCGGACCCGGCGATTCGGCCGAGAACAGTTGCCGGCCGCCTACACCGAGCAGGGGCAGAATTGCCACCGCGAGGACAATCAGTCCCATGCCGCCGAGAAAGACCAGAATGGCGCGCCAGAGGTTGACAGAGAACGGCAATGTATCCAGCCCTTCGATCACCGTGGCGCCGGTCGTCGTCAGGCCGGAGACGGATTCGAAGTAGGCGTCGGTAAAGCCCATGTCCGGGAAGAAGAGCAGGAAGGGAATCGCGGCGAAACCCGGCACGAGCACCCAGACCATGGAAACAAGCAGGAAGCCGTCGCGTACGCGCAGTTCCTCAGTGTGTCGGCGCGTCGCGAGCCACACCAATGCGGCCGCGGATGCCGTGATCAGGAACGCAAACTCGAAGGCGCCAACGGCGGAATCCTGCGCGACAAAGGCGGCGGTAGCAGGTACGAGCATGGTGTGCGCAAACACCAGCAGCACGAGCGAGAAGACGCGCAGGACCGCCAGCGGGTTGCTCATGGCCCTTTCCTGTCAGATCCGGCGCGTGCTAGAAGAACCCCAGGCCGACCTGGAACAGTTTCTCGACCTTGGGCACCAGGCGCTTGTTGACGACGAAGACAATGACGTGGTCGTCGGCCTCGATCACCGTGTCGTGATGGGCGATGACCACTTTCTCGTAGCTCTCGATCACGGCCATATTGCTGATTCTGATCGACTCGGGCTGCTCGGTGCGGCGCACCAGCGCGCCGATGGTGACGCCCTTGGGCAGCTCGATCTCGTCGACGCGCCGGCCGACCACCTTCGACGATTCCCGGTCGCCATGGGCCACCAGTTCCAGTGCTTCGGCGGCGCCGCGGCGCAGGGAATGCACCGCTGCGACGTCGCCGCGGCGCACGTGCGCCAGCAGCGAGCCGATACTGGTCAGGGCCGGCGAGATGGCGATGTCGATCGGGCCGCTTTGCACCAGATCGACATAGGAGCGACGGTTGATCAGCGCCAGCACGCGCCGTGCCCCCATGCGCTTGGCGAGCGAGGCGGACATGATGTTGTTCTCGTCGTCGTTGGTCAGCGCCAGGAACATATCCATGTCTTCGATGTTCTCGCTCTCCAGCAGGTCTTCGTCGGTGGCGTCGCCCTGCAGGATCAGCGCCTTCTTCAGCTCGGTCGCGAGATACTCGGCGCGGCGGCGGTTGAATTCGATCACCTTCACCTGGTGGCTGTTCTCGATGGATCGCGCCAGACGAAAGCCGATGTTGCCGCCGCCGGCGATCATGATGCGTTTGATCGGTTTGTCCTGCCGGCGCAACTCGCGCATGATGCGGCGGATGTGCTCGGTAGCGGCGAGGCAGAATACCTCGTCGCCCGCTTCGATGACGGTGTTGCCCTCCGGAATCATGGGCTGGTCGCGGCGATAGATGGCAGCGACACGGGCATCGACGTTGGGGATGTGCTTGCGGATATCCGACAGCGGATGCCCGACCAGCGGCCCGCCCTCGAAGGCGCGCACCGCCACCAGGCTGACGCGCCCGCCGGCGAACTCCAGTACCTGGAGCGCTTCGGGAAACTCGATCAGCTTGACGATGTAATCGGTGACGATCTGCTCCGGGCAGATGCTGAAGTCGACCGAGAAGTTCTGATCGTCGAGCAGCTCAGGATGGTCGACGAAGTCCGGCGAGCGCAGCCGAGCAATCTTGGTCGGCAGGTTGAACAGCGTTGCGGCAATGCGGCAGGCGCAAAGATTGGTCTGGTCGCTCTGGGTGACGGCGATCAGCAGGTCCGCATCCTCGGCACCGGCTTCGCGCAATCGGGACGGCGAGGCGGCATTGCCGACGACGGTGCGCAGGTCGAGCCGGTCCTGCAGGGTTTGCAGGTGCGCGGCATCGGTGTCGACAACGGTGATGTCGTTGGCTTCGGAGACCAGGCTTTCCGCAACCGACGTCCCGACCTGGCCGGCGCCGAGGATGATGATCTTCACAGTTGGCCGAAGTGCTTGTTATTGGGAATCGCCGCCCCGGCCGATCCGGGATGCCGGAGGGTCATTCTACGCCTTTGCGTGCCCGACGCCCAATGACATCCCTCAACGCGCCCGGACAGGCGGTCGCGCGCCTACTCCTCGCCCTTGCGCCCGACCGGCAGGCCGAGCGATTTGAGCTTGCGATACAAATGAGTGCGCTCCAGTCCCGTCTTTTCCGCCAGCCGCGTCATGTTGCCGCTGTCCAGACGCATATGGTGCTCGAAGTATAGCCGCTCGAATGCCTCCCGCGCCTCGCGCAGCGGCAGGTCCAGCGGCAGGGCAAAGGAGGTCACCGGGTTGGCGGGCGCGAGCAGCCGCCGTACATCGTCGTCGGTGATCTCCTCCTCGAGCGTCGCCAGTGCCAATGAGCGCACGGCGCTCTTCAGCTCGGCATATCCGCCCAGCCAAGGCTGATTGCGCAACACGTTCAGTGCCGAGGTGGACATGCGCCGCGGCGGCACATCACCGGCCTCGACGAGATGGGTCAGCACCTGGGTCACGATCTCCGGAATCTCCTCCTTGAGCTCGGCAAGGGAAGGCGTCGGCAGGGAAACTTCGAACAGCCGCCGCAGCAGCAGCTCCTCCCACCCCGATTGCAGCAATTCCGCCAGGCTGTGAGTCGTGGCGACGATGAGCCGGACGCTGAATCGCTCCAGGCGCTCCAGGGCGAACAACAGGTTCTTCTGTTGCGCCCGGGACAACTGTCCCAGCTCCGCCGCGAACAGGACCCCGCCGCCAGCCTTTTCCAGCAGCGCTACGTCGATGGGCGCGGCGTGGGAGGCGAGGTCGATCCACGCCTTGCCCGCCGAGTGCAGCGTTCGCGCGACCACTTCGGCGATGCTGCCCGGCGGCGACTTCAAGAGAATGCAGGCGCTCTTCGCCGCCACCTGCTCGAGGCGCTTTTTCAAATCGCGCAGCGGCGCGGAACGGGGGAACGCGCCAAGCGTCAGCCCCGTCGCGGCATGGGTCGGCGCGCGGCTCAGGCCGCGCTTGACCGCCGAGAGCAATTTCTGCAGGGCGATCGGCTTTTCCAGGAAGTCGAGCGCGCCAATGCGGGTGGCCTCGACGGCAGTATCGATGGTGCCGTGGCCCGACATCATGATCACGGGCATGGTGAGCTGGCCGCCGGCCGACCATTCCTTGAGCAGCGTGATGCCGTCGCTGTCCGGCATCCAGATGTCGAGCAGCACGAGATCGGGGCGCAGTGCGTTGCGCGCCTCGCGCGCCCTAGTGGCGCTCTCTGCCAGCGCAACGTCGTGGCCCTCGTCGCGCAGGATCTCGGAGAGCAGCTCGCGAATGCCGACTTCGTCGTCGACGACCAGTATCTGTGCCATAAAATTCAGTCGCGCAAGGCGTGAGGAGGCTTCCCGCGTGCCGCGTTGGCTTCCTGCGCCCGCGCTGCCGCGCACGCACGGCGACTGCTCAAGGCCTTACTGCTCACTTCTCACTCCCCGTTGCCTTCACGCCGCCAACGGCAGCTCCACGCGCACCTCGGCGCCATGGGGCTCGCGATTGGCGATATGCACTTCGCCGTGATGCTCGTCGACGATCTTCTTGACGATGGCCAGTCCCAGACCCGTGCCGCGCGCCTTCGTCGTAACGTAAGGCTCGAAGGCGCGGGCCAGGATCTGGGGTGGAAAACCGCCGCCGTTGTCGGTCACCACCAGGCGCGCGCCGCGGCCATGGCTTTGCGTTTCGATGCGAATCTCGGCCTGCCGCGTGTCGCCCAGCGCATCCTCGGCATTCTGAAGCAGATTATGAATCACCTGGCGCAGTTGCGTCGCATCCCCGGCCACCGGCGGCAACCCCGGCTGCAGCGCCACCGTCAGGTGCGCCCCGGTGGATTCGTACAGGCCGAGTACCTCCGTCACCAACTGGTTCAGGTCCAGCGGCGCAAGCACGGGCGGCGGCACCCGCGCGTAGTCGCGGAAATCGTTCACCATGCTCTTCATCGCTTCGACCTGGCTGACGATGGTGGTGATCGAACGCGCCAACATGATGCGATCGGCATCGTCGAGCTTGTCCGCAAGCTTGTGCTGCAGGCGCTCGGCGGAAAGCTGGATCGGCGTCAGGGGATTCTTGATCTCGTGGGCGAGACGGCGCGCCACCTCGCCCCAGGCGGCGCTGCGCTGGGCGGCGATGAGCTGGGTGATGTCGTCGAACACCACCACGTAGCCGCCGCCGGTCGCCTCCGGCAGCCGCGAGCCGCGCACCAGCAGCACCTGGGTCATGCCCGATGACGCCTGGGTTTCGAGCTGCTGCTGCCATTGGTCGGGATTGTCGGCGAAGCCGCGCGTGACCGCTTCGGTAAGATCCTTGCGGCGCGGCCATTCGGCGAGGGGCAGGCCGCGCAGTTCGACCAGATCCTCGCCGAGCACCGTGCGCGCACCGCGGTTCGCCGCACGCAGCCGGAACTCGCTGTCGAAGGCGAGCACGCCGGCGGAGAGATTGGCCAGCACGCTCTCCAGGTAGGCGCGCGCCGCCTCGGTTTCGGCGCGGCTGCGTTCGGCCAGGGCGCGCGCCTCGTCCAGTTGCCGTGTCATGCGGTTAAACGACTGTGTCAGCACGCCCAGTTCGTCGCGGGCCGGCAACGCCTGGCGCGGACTGTAGTCACCCTGGGCCACCGCCTGGGTGCCCTCGGCGAGAATCGACAGCGGCGCGGACAGGCGGCGGGTAAGCAGGAAGGCGACAGCGATGGCGGCGAACAGCGCCAGCAGCAGCGTCAGGGTCAGCGTCAACGAGTAGATGCGCCGCAAGCCCTGCCGCGCCAGCGACAGTTCCTGATAGTCGCGATAGGCCGCCTGGACGTTCTCGGCGCTGCCGGCAAGCGGCGTCGGCACCGGTTGCAGCAGTTGCAGGATGCGCGTCTCGGCGGCCAGCGCCGTGCCGCTCACCGGCACCAGCACGCGCACCGTCAGGCCGCTGGTGACATCGCCCTCTATGGCACTGAATTGACGACCCTGGCGCGCCTGGCGCAACTGCGTCGGCGTCGGCAGGTCGGGCACCAGCGTGCCCATCTCGCTCGAGCTGCTCACCAGCACCTGGCCGCTGGCGCCGAACAGCGACGCTGAGGCCACGCCGGCCTGCTCGCGCAGCCGGTTGAGCAGGGCGGGCTTGGGCGTCCCGGTGACCTCGGCCAGGTCGAGCGCCATCCCATTGGCTTTGCCGATGAGCTCCGATTGGAGATGATCGAAAGCGCTGCGGCCGAGATTGACGCCGCCTTCGAGGGCTGCGTCCACGCGCACGTCGAACCACGACTCGATGCTGCGCACGGCGAATTGCATGGAAACGGCATAGATCAGCACGCCCGGCACGATCGCCATGAACGCGAACATGGCGATCAGACGGTACTTGAGGCGATAGCCGAAAACGCGCGCGCGATACTCTCTCCACAGTTTGCGCAACTGAAACAAGACGACGCCGAAGAGGGCGACGGCTACAGCGCCGTTGACCGCCAGCAGCAGGGGATAGTGACGGGCGAACAGCGTCGTGTTGGCGCTCGCCGAGGCGAGCAGGAAGATCATGATGGCGGCAAGCGCGGCGGCGACGATGATGAACGAGTTCATTTCGTTTCCTGTTCCGGCGCAGTGTAGGCCCAGCGCTGCCAGTCGGAGCCGAGGTTCCACTCCTTGCTGCCGATGGCCGTGACCTGGAGCGGCTTGGGCAATTGCGTAAGGTCGACGCGCAAGCGCACGGCCGCGCTGTACGTCTCACCGGCCTTGAGCGCCGATTTGTCGGCGATGCTCCAGTCGCGTACGCGCGCGACGATGTGCAGCGCCTCGTCGAGAGAGTTGAAGCTCTGGTGCAGGGCACCGGTGGATAGCCGGTACTGACGGGTGATGGCGTGATAGGACAACCGATAGGTCTGTGTGCGCACCGCAACCTTTTCGTCGAACCAATACCAGCGCGGCCGTGTCAGCTCGAAGTCGAGCACGATATACAGCGGCACGCCGCGCGAGACGACATCCTCCAGCCGGCTGCTCAGCTCCAGGGTCGCGTCGGCATTGAGCACGTAGGCTTCGTCGCCCGGCGCGATCCATGCATTCGATATGCTCATCTCCGCCGCCGCGGCGCAGGCCAGCCACAGCAGGAGCAGCGCCGCCAGTGCGACGCGACGCGATTGGCATGGCGTGCCTTCAGGCGCGCTTGTGCAGCAGGGCGTAGTGGAAACCGTCATGCTCGGGTCGGGGCAGCAACTGCAGCGCGTTGGGATGCCCTGGCGCGCCGTCCAGCGCCAGCGGCACGCAGTCCTTGTGGCGCGCGCCGAAGGCCGCGACCTGCCCGCTGTTCTCCTCCGGGAACACCGAGCAGGTGGCATACAGCAATTTACCATCGGGCGCGAGCACCCGCCAGAGCGCGTCCAGGATCGCCGCCTGGGTGGCGGCGAAGGCGGCGATATCCGCGTCCCGGCGCAACCACTTGACGTCGGGATGACGGCGCACCACGCCCGAGGCGGAGCAGGGCACATCGGCAAGGATGCGATCGAAAGGGCGACCGTCCCACCATTGCTCGACGGCACGACAGTCGGCGCACAGCACGCCGGCCGTCAGTCCCAGGCGTTCGAGGTTGGCGCTGACGCGTTCCACCCGCCGGGCATCGACATCGAGCGCCGTCAGCTCGATGTCTGCCAGCTCGAGCAGGTGGGCGGCCTTGCCGCCCGGCGCAGCGCAGGCGTCGAGCACGCGCATGCCCGCGCGTACTTCGAGCAGTGGTGCCGCCTGCTGGGCGCCGAAGTCCTGCACGGAAACCAGTCCTTCGGCGAAGCCAGGTAGCCGCTCCACCGGCACAGGCCGCGCCAGCAGCAGCGCTGACTCGGCCAGCGCGCGGCCGTGCATTCCCGCGGCGGCAAGTTGAACGGCATACTCGTCGCGACCGCAACGGCGGCGATTGACCCGCAACGTCATGGGTGGATGGCTGTTTCCCACTTCCAGCACCGACTGCCACTGCTGCGGATAGGCCGCCTGCAGGCGTGCGATCCACCAGCGCGGATGTTGCCAGCGGGCAACCGGATCGGTTGCTGCCTGGGCTTGAAGGGCCGCGCTGCGGCGCAGGAAACCGCGCAGCACGGCATTGACCAGCGCCTTGAAGGCGCCACGGCGCATGGCCGCCGCCGCGTCCACCGCCTGATCGACGGTGGTGTGGGCGTCCTCCGGCCGTGCCTCGAGGCGATACAACGCCGCCAGCAACAGCGCCCGGATCTCGGCTTGCGCTAGCGGTTTGTGCACTAGGCGCGAGAGGAAAAAATCGCCCCGGCCGTAGCTGCGCAGCGTGCCGTAGCACAGATCCTGAATCGCGCCGCGCGCGGCGCCGGCAAGTCCCGGCTGATCGCGCCAGCAGCGCTCCAGGGCATCCGTCAGGCTGCGCCCGTCGAGCACGGCGGCGATGACGCGGGCGGCACGATGCAATGCGCTGGCGAGGGAATCGGGTGCCAATTCGGGCTGTGCCTCGACCATCTGAAGAAACGTTCGCCACCGTCATGACGGCCGACCAGCGGCGATTGTAACCGAGTTCGCTTCGCTTCCCCTACGGCGGCGGCCGGCGTACCATGCAGGTCGATATACCCACGATCAGGTCAATGGCATGAACGACAGGCTTTCCTACGAGACGCCGCCCGCCCCGTTGGATATGGGCGCATCGTTGCCCGATGCGCCCGCGCCGCGCCAGGATTCCGACGTGGAATCCATGATCCTGGGCGAGCAGGTGCGCATGCTCTACCAGCAATCGCCGGTCACTTCCGCCGGCGCGTTCCTGGCGGCGTTGCTGCTCGCCTGGATCATGTGGGACAAGATCGCGCCGGCGATCGTCCTTGCCTGGCTGCTAACTTTGAACGTCACCCAGGTCGCGCGGGTGCTGCTCTATGTGCGCTACCGGCGCACGCCGGCCCGTGGTCTGGATGCGGCGCAGTGGATACGCTATTACATGTGGGCGGTGCTCTCTGCCGGCGTGCTGTGGGGCATCGGCGGCGTCGTGCTGTTCGTGCCGGCCGATCTCGCCTATCAGGCATGGCTGACCATGGTCATGTTCGGTCTGGCCGCAGGGGGTGTGTCGGCCACCTCGCCACACCTGCCGACGATGTACGGCGTGCTTTCCCTGGTTCTGGTGCCGATCGCGCTGCGCACCCTGGTGGAGGGTGGCGTCGTGCCCACGGTCATGGCGACCTTCGATCTGCTGCTGCTGGTGACGCTGTCGCTGTTCGGCCGCAATCAGGGTCAGAGCATCGTCGCCTCGATCCGCACGCGCTTCGAGAACTTGAACCTGATCGAGGAACTGAAGGCGCAGAAGGCGGCCGCGGACAGTGCGCGGGAGCAGGCCGTTCAGGCGAGCCGGGCGAAGTCGCAGTTTTTCGCCGCCGCCAGCCACGACCTGCGCCAGCCGCTGCACGCCCTGGGTCTGTTTTCCTCGGCGCTCAAGGGCGAGCAACCCGGGCCGGGCCAGGACCGTGTCATTGCCAACATCAACAACGCGATCGAGACGCTGGAGGAGATGTTCAACAAGCTGCTCGATATCTCCAAGCTCGACGCCGGCTTCGTCGAGCCGCACGTGCTCAGCTTCCCCGTGCAGATGGTGCTGGAGCGGGTCGATTCGACTTTCGCGCCGGCGGCAGCGGAGAAAGGGCTGGAATTCGCCCTCGAAGAAAGCAAAGCTCTGGTGGTGAGCGACCCGACGCTGCTCGAGCGCATCGTCGGCAATCTCGTTTCCAACGCTATCCGCTACACCCCGCGCGGCGGGCGCATCACGGTCGCCTGCCAGGAACGCGGCGGCGGGCTGTGCCTGGAGGTGGCCGACACGGGCATCGGCATTCCCGAAGACCAGCACGCCCGGGTGTTCGAGGAGTTCTACCAGATCGGCAATCCCGAGCGCGACCGCAAGAAGGGCCTGGGACTGGGACTGGCGATCGTCAAGCGTCTCACCGGTCTGCTCGGTCACCGACTGACGATGGATTCGGCGCCCAAGCGGGGCACGGTGTTTAGCCTTTACCTGCCGCTGGGTGCGACGGACGAGTCGGCCACGGCGGCGGTCGAAGGTCAGATGGATATGCCCGCCGAAACGCTCAAGGGTGCGTTCATCGTCGTCATTGACGACGAGAAGGCAGTGCGTGACGGCATGCAGTTGCTGCTCAAGCAGTGGGGCTGCGAGGCCCTGGCAGCGGGCAGTTCGCAGGAGGCGTTAAAGATGCTCGCCATGACCGGGCGCAAACCCGATCTGCTCATCGTCGACTACCGGCTGCGCGAGGGATTTACCGGCATCCAGGCGATCGAGACCCTGACCGCCTTCCTCGGCGAACAGGTGCCTAGCGTGCTGATCACCGGCGACACCGCTCCCGACCGCCTGCAGGAAGCCAAGGCGAGCGGCTTTTATCTCATCCACAAACCGGTCCGGCCGTCGCGGCTGCGCACGCTGGTCACGCGGGTTCTGAGCGGAAAGGCCTGAGCGGTGCAACCATAGCGCGCGCGCCTCTGGCGTTCGGGGCAAGGACACGGCCAGCACGATGACCCCTTCCACCCGCGCGGGCGATGGCCTGCTGCGCAAGCTGGCGGGCGGCGATCGCCGCTCAATTGGCCGGGTGGCAGAAGTGATCGCGGACGTCGAGGCCAACCCGCGGCTGTTTTCGTCGCTGGTACGCGCCATGGTCGCCACCGATGCCTGCGTTGCCATGCGCGCCGCCGATGCGGTGGAAAAGCTCTCTGCGCGTCATTCCGACTGGCTGGATCCGCACGCCGAGTGGCTGATCGGCAAGGTGTCAGGCAGCGCACTGCAGGAAGTGCGCTGGCACTTTGCCCAGATCTCGCCGCGGTTGAAAATGAGCCGGGGCCAACGCCAGCAGGTGGTGGCGATCCTGGAGTCCTATCTCGACGATCGCAGCGCCATCGTCAAAACGTCTGCCATGCAGGCCCTGACCGATGTGGCGCTCGCCGACGACAACCTACTACCGATTGTTGCGCGACACATCCAGGAACTCACCCAAACGGGCACGCCGGCCATGCGCGCGCGCGGCCGCAAGCTGCAGGTGCGACTGGCGCGGGCGGTGGACGAAAAGGAGGGCGCACCGCGGGAACGGTGCGCCCGGGGGGTGCCCCTGAGGAGGGAGTAGGGGCTAGAAGGAGCCTTGTGACCTGCCGGACGACGGTCGTGCTTTCTGCACCGATTCGTCCGCGTTGCTTTCGTCGTTCGTCTTGGCTGCGGTGGTGTCCGCAACCGGTTCCACGGTGCTCGACGCCACTGAGCGCAGGGGCTGGGCAGCAGGCGTGAGACTGGTCACGTCGCCGGATATCTCGCCGCCCGCCTCGATCACGATCTTGCCGTAGCGCACCTTGCCCGACACCTTGCCAGTGGCGTGGATAACGAGTTGCTTGCGTGCCGTCAGCTCGCCCTCGAAACGGCCGCGGATTTCGGCCACGTCGATGCCCACGGTGCCGACGTAGGCGCCGTGTTCCGCAATCTGGATGACCCGGCTATCCATGGAAGCCTCGACCCGACCTTCGACCACGAGCGTGTCGCAATCCGTGATCTCGGCCCCCTTGAGCTTGATGTCCGGCCCGACGATCAGACAACTGCCCTTGGTCTCTTCGGCCTTCGCGCGCGGCGCCTCGGGCTCGGGGGGCGGCGCTTCGCTGCGCACCGGCTCGGGCTGGGCGGGGGCGGCAGGCTGATTGGCCGCCGGCAGGTCGAAGCTGCGGCTCTCGCGCCGCTGGCGGTCGGCCGGGTTGAACAGCCCTTGTCGATTCAGCATGCTTCCTCCTTGAGTGGACATCACCGCGATGCCGACACCGTGCAGCTAGGTCCGTGCCTCGCGGCCGCGCCCCTGCGCACGCGCGTGCGGTCGCGCGCGCGCGGTGTCGCTCGCGCACGACGACGGCCGCCCGACGTTTGCCAACCCGCTGTTTCGGGGGCAGACTGCATGTCGCCCGCGCACGACATGGCCTGACGCGCGCGGGCACGCACCCGATCGGATCATCGATGCCTCGCACCCTGCCCGGCCTGCGTCCCGGCACGAGCGACGACGCCGCGGAGATCGCGACGCTGTCGCGCGATCTCATCGAGCGCGGGCTGGGGTGGAGCTGGACCGCCGCGCGCGTCGCGCGCGCGCTGCGCAACCCGGCGGTGGCCACGGTCGTCGCCGCGGCGCCGGCG
>JRYJ01000474.1_pt1 | contig 13284 bp, 6 predicted proteins | sample 235371 | NCBI WGS metagenome assembly JRYJ01 (sample SAMN03074219, study PRJNA261477) | activated sludge metagenome | biome: Wastewater Treatment Plant; feature: Wastewater; material: Activated sludge; isolation source: activated biomass of a wastewater treatment plant treating hydrocarbon... ... | reverse complement strand
GCACCTGCTCAACATCACCGTGGCGCCTTGCGCCTGGCACCAGGGACACGCGCGCGCCATGCTGGCGGCGCTGGAGGCCACGTGCCGGCAGCGTGGCGCGCGGCAGCTGTGGCTGGAGGTGCGCGTGAGCAACGAGCGCGCCCGCGCGATCTACCGCCGACACGGCTTCGTCGAGGTGGGTCGCCGCAAGGGCTATTACCCTGCCGCGCAGGGGCGGCGCGAGGACGCCATCGTGATGAGCCTGGCGATCGAGGGAGCCGACGATGGGCTGGAGTGAGCGCCAGCAGGCGATGCTCGCCGAGATGGGGATCCGTCTGTGGCAGCCGCCGCCCACGGAGCCTGCGCCCATCGAGCCCGGTCGGAGCTCGCCGTCCCCCGCCGCGCGCGAGGACAGCGCGGCGCCCGCCGCCGCCGCGCCGGTCAACCGCGATCGTGCGGTGGGTGTCGAGGCCATGGGCTGGGACGCCTTGCGCGAGGCGGTGGCGGCCTGCCGTGCCTGCAAGCTCTGCGAAGGCCGTCGACAGACGGTCTTCGGCGTCGGCCACACCAGCGCCCACTGGATGATCGTCGGCGAGGCGCCGGGCGAGCAGGAGGACCGCCAGGGCGAGCCCTTCGTCGGCAAGTCGGGCCAGCTGCTGGACGCCATGCTGCGCGCCATCGGCCTGACCCGCGCGCCGGCCGACGCGGCACGGCAGGTGTACATCGCCAACGCGCTCAAGTGCCGGCCGCCGGGCAACCGCAACCCGGAGCCCGAGGAACTGGCGCAGTGCGAGCCCTTCCTGATCCGCCAGGTCGAGCTGGTCAAGCCGCGCATCATCCTCGCGATGGGGCGCTTCGCGGTGCAAAGCCTCTTGCGCAGCCACGAGCCGATCGGCAAGCTGCGCGGGCGGGTGCACCGCTATCAGGGCGTGCCGCTGATCGTGACCTACCACCCCGCCTACCTGCTGCGCAACCTGGAGGACAAGGCGAAGGCCTGGGACGACCTCTGCCTGGCGGTGGAGACGCTCGAGGCAGGGACGGCCTGATGGCACGCCGCGGCCGAGCCGATCTCGCGCCGTGGGACGCGCTGCCCGGCATGGTGATGGTGCTCGACGCGTCGGGCGGCGCGGTGCAGGTCAACGCGGCGTTCGCCGCCTTCGCGCGGCGCGCGCCCCCGCACCTGCTCGGGCGTGGCTGGCAGGAGCTCGTCGACGCCGACACGCGCCATGCGCTGCTGGAGCTGCTGGCCACGCGCACCGAGTTCCAGCACGCGATGTACGTCGGCGGCATGCCGGGGCGGCCGGGTGCCTGGGTGGAGTGGGCTGCACGCTGGCAGCCGGCCACGCGCCGCTGGCTGTGCCTGCTGCACGACGCGAGTGCCGCCAAGCGCTCCGAGGCCGAGGCGCGCGCCCAGGCGCTGCTGTTCCGCCTGCTGGCGGACAACGTGCCGGTGCTGATCGCCTACTACCGCGCCAGCGATTTCCAGTGCCAGTTCGCCAACAAGGCCTATGCGCGCACCTTCGGCACCGACGAGCGGGCCATCGTCGGGCGCACCTTCGCCGAGGTGATCGGCGACGACGCCGCGGCCCAGATCGAGCCGCGCGTGCAGCAGGTGCTGCGGCATCAGCAGGCCGCTGCCTACGAACGCGAGCTTGCGCAGCGCGACGGCGGCACGCGCTTCATCGAGGTGAACCTGCTGCCGCACGTGGGCGAGGGCGGCGACACGGTCGGCTGCTTCGTGCTGATCTCCGACATCACCAAGCACCGCCTCGCCGAACGCGCGGCGCGCGAATCCGAGGAGCGGCTGGCGAAGTTCATGCAGGCCAGTGCGGAGGGCATCGTCTTCCACAAGGACGGCTTCATCACCGACGCCAACCCGCCGCTGTGCGCGCTGATCGGCTACTCGCTGGAGGAACTGCGCGGCCGGCCGGCGCTGGACTTCGTCGCGCCCGACCAGTTGCCGCGCGTGTCGGCGGTCATGCAGGCCGGCCAGGAACTGACCTACGAGACCGCCATCGTCGACCGCTCCGGGCGCCGCATCGCCGCCGAGTTCATCGTGCGCACCATGCTGCGCAACGGCGAGCGCATGCGCATGACCATCGTGCGCGACATCCGCGACCGCCAGGCCGCGCAGGCGCGCATCCACCACCTCGCGCACCACGACGCGCTGACCGGCCTGCCCAACCGCATGTCGTTCATGGAGCAGCTGGAGCAGCACATGGCCGCCGCCGAGGCCGAGGGCACGCGCCTGGCGCTGCTGTTCATCGACCTCGACCACTTCAAGCGCGTCAACGACTCGCTCGGCCACCTGGTGGGCGACACGCTGCTGCGCACGGTCTCGGCGCGCATCCTCGCGAGCCTGCGCGCCACCGACCTGGTGGCGCGCTTCGGCGGCGACGAGTTCATGGTGCTGCTGCACGGCGGCCCGTCGCACGAGCAGCAGCGCACCGACGTCGACGAGGTGGCGCGCAAGCTGCTGGCCGCCATCGAGGTGCCCGTCAATGCCGAGGGCCGGCCGATCTCGGTCACGCCCTCCATCGGCGTGGCCTTCTTCCCCGGCGACGCGAGCACGCCGGACGAGCTCATCAAGAACGCCGACAGCGCGATGTACCTGGCCAAGTCCCGCGGGCGGGCCAACCACCAGTTCTTCGACCGTGGCATGGCCGAGAGCGCCTACGCCGCGCTGGTGCTCGAGGGGCAGGTGGCACACGCGCTGGAGCGGGGCGAGTTCGAGCTCTACTTCCAGCCCCAGGCGCGGCTCGGCGACGGCGTGCTGGTGAGCTGCGAGGCGCTGCTGCGCTGGAACCACCCGGAGCGCGGCCTGCTGATGCCCGACCAGTTCATCCCGGTGGCCGAGCGCCAGCGCCTGATGCTGCCGATCGGCCAATGGGCGCTGACCGAGGCGGCGCGCTGCGCGCTGCGCTGGCAGGGCCTGGGGCTGGGCATCGCGCCGGTGGCGGTGAACCTCTCGACGGTGCAGTTCCAGTCGGTCGGCTTCGTCGAGGCGGTCGCCCAGGTGCTGGAGGAGGACGGCGACGCGCGCGCGGCCGCCCGGCTGATCGAGCTCGAGCTGACCGAACGCATGCTGATGGACGACCTCGGCGAGGTGAAGCACCGGCTGCTGCGCCTGAAGGCCATGGGCCTGGGCATCGCGGTGGACGACTTCGGCACCGGCTACTCGTCGCTGGGCCACCTGAAGGAGCTGCCGATCGACAAGATCAAGATCGACCGCTCGTTCGTGCACGACCTGCCCGGCAACCGCGACTCGGCGGCGATCACGCGTGCCATCGTCCAGCTCGGCCTGAGCCTGGGCATGACGGTGACCGCCGAGGGCGTCGAGACCGAGGCGCAGCGGGCCTTCCTCGCCGAGCAGGGCTGCGAGCAGATCCAGGGGCTGCTGGTCGGCCCGCCGATGCCCAGAGGGGAGTTCGAGGCCTGGGCGCAGCGGCGCCGCGAGGCCGAGCGGGGCGCGGTGACTACTTCTTCGCCTTGACCGGGCGCGTCCAGCCCGGGATGGCCACCGCCTTGGCGCGCGCCACCGTGAGCTGGCCGGCCGGGGCATCCTTGGACAGCGTCGAGCCCGCACCCACGGTGGCGCCCGCGCCGATCGTCAGCGGCGCCACCAGCACGCAGTTGCTGCCCACGTGCACGTCGTCGCCGATCACCGTGCGGTGCTTGTAGGCGCCGTCGTAGTTGGCCGTGATGCTGCCGGCGCCGTAGTTCACGCGCTCGCCCACCGTCGCGTCGCCGAGGTAGGCGAGGTGGTTGGCCTTGGCGCCCTTGCCCAGCGTGGAGTTCTTCACCTCGACGAAGTTGCCGATGTGGACGTCCTCGCCCAGATCGGTGCCGGGCCGCAGACGCGCGTATGGCCCGATACGACAGTCTGGTCCGACGCGCGAATCTTCGAGCAGGGAAAACGCGGCGATGTGCGTTCCCGCCGCGACACTGACATTGCGCAGGACACAGTTCGGCCCGACACGAACGCCGTCGCCCAGTTTGACCTGGCCTTCGAATACGCAACCGACGTCGATCTCGACATCGCGCCCGCAAACGAGCTCACCGCGCACGTCGAACCGGGCGGGGTCGGCCAGGGTCACCCCCTGCTCGAGCAGACGCATTGCAATCTCACGCTGCAGCGTGCGCTCGAGTTCCGCGAGCTGGATCTTGCTATTCACCCCCAGCGTTTCCCAGGTGGACCGTGGCTGCGCCGTCCTGACGTCGATGCCCTCGCCCACCGCCAGCGCAACGATGTCCGTTAGGTAGTATTCGGCTTGGGCATTGTTGTTTCCGACCCGGCTCAGCCAGCGCCGGAGCGCTGCAACAGGCGCAACGAGAATGCCGGTGTTGATCTCCCGGATGCGTCGCTGCTCGGGCGTCGCGTCCTTTTCTTCGACAATGAAGACGACGCGTCCGCTCGCGTCGCGGATGATTCGTCCGTAGCCGGTTGGCTCGTCCAGTTCGACCGTGAGCAGCGCCAGCTTGCCGCCCTCGGCTTCCTTGATCAGGCGTTGCAGGGTTTCGGCCGCGATCAACGGCACATCGCCGTAAAGGACAAGAGCAACCTCGCCGTCGTCGAGAAGCGGCAGCGCCTGCTGGACAGCGTGCCCCGTGCCGAGTTGCGGTTCCTGCTTGACCCAATCAAGGTCTTGTCCAGCGAATGACGCCGGCACCCGATCGCCACCATGGCCGTAAACGACGCAAATTCGCCGGGCTGACAATGCGCGAGCCGTCGCGATGACGTGGGCCAGGATTGGTTTGCCGGCCAACGGCTGAAGAACTTTGGGTAGGTGTGAGCGCATCCGCTTTCCCTGACCCGCTGCGAGGACTATGACTTCCATACTGGTTGCTCTGCTGACTGCCGGGGCCAGCCGATTCTAGCACGCTCGATTTTCTCGCTTTTGCGCAGTTTGGCACGCCCAGGCAGCATGTCGCGCGCCTGGAATAGCAGTGTCGCGGAACACGTCAGGTTTCATGGCGGCATCCTATGGATGAAGGCTTCTTAGACCACGCTATCCGCGCCGATTGCCCCCGGAACGATTTCGCTCGAAAATGTTCAAATGTGCGTTCCCGACGAAGCGTGCCGCGATCCAATAATGAATTTCGCTGCCACACCATGGTTTGTCTGTTCGCTGGTGTTGTGTTCACTGACTGCCGCGAGCGCAGCACACGGGCAGGTCTACAAGTGGGTAGACGAGAAAGGTGTCGTCAATTACGGCAGCGAACCGCCCAAACGGGCCGCGGCGAAGGCTTTGCCGCCCGAGGCGTCGACGGTCACGATCATTTCCGGGCCCGCCTCCGCGCCCAGGGTGGACGCGCGCGATCGGGAGTTGGAGAGGCGTCTGGCGCGGGCAGAGCAAGAGCTGGAGGAGGAAAAGCGCGCCCGTGCGAATGCCGCACAAGCCCAGAGCGACGCTGAAGCCGCGCGCCTGGCCCGGCTACGCGCAGCGTGCGAACGCGAACGTCGAGTCGACTGTGATTCCGACCCCTACGGCGCGCGCTACGACACTGTGGTGGTAGTCCCGCAAAGCCGGTATCCCTATCGGGCTCAAGTCCGGCCACCTCTCAATCCTGTGAGCGTTACTCCCGGAGCGCCGCGCAGCCTACGCACCGAGAAACCCCGATCGACAGCCGGGACCCACGTCCGCGACACGGAGACGCGGTCGACCTCAGCGCGGTAGCGTCGAGCAACCCGTCAGGAACTCGTCCACGGCCCGCGCGCACTGCCGGCCTTCCCGGATCGCCCACACGACCAGCGATTGGCCGCGTCGCATGTCGCCCGCAGCAAATACCTTGGGTAAGGACGTCTGATAGGCGCTGCAGCCATCGGTATCCGCCTTGACGTTGCTGCGCGCGTCCCGTTCGACGCCGAGTTCATCGAGCAAACCTTTCTGCACCGGACCGAGGAACCCCATCGCCAGGAACACCAGGTCGGCTTTGATCTCGAACTCCGTGCCGGGAATCTCGGTCATCCTGCCGTCCTTCCACTCGACCCGGACGGCGCGAAGAGCCTCCACCTTGCCGTCTTTGCCGAGGAACTCCTTCGTCGCCACGGACCAGTCGCGGGCACAACCTTCCTCATGGGAACTGGAGGTGCGCAGCTTGAGCGGCCAGTACGGCCAGACCAGAGGGGTGTTTTCCCGCTCCGGCGGCTGTGGCAGCAGCTCGAACTGGACCACCGTCGCGGCGCCTTGTCGATTCGACGTGCCAACGCAGTCCGACCCCGTGTCGCCGCCGCCGATGACCACCACGTGCTTCCCAGTCGCCAGAATCTGGGCAGGCAACTTGTCGCCGGCAACGGCCCGGTTCTGCTGCGGCAGAAATTCCATTGCGAAATGCACGCCATCGAGATCACGTCCTGGGACCGGCAGGTCCCGTGGCTGTTCCGCGCCCCCGGCGAGCACGACGGCGTCGAACTGGTCCGCGAGCTGCCGGGCCGGTACATTCACACCGACATTCTGATTGGTCCGGAATTCGACCCCCTCGGCGCGCATCTGCTCCAGACGGCGATCGATAGTGCCTTTCTCAAGCTTGAAGTCCGGAATGCCATAACGCAGCAGGCCGCCGATCCGATCGGCCTTCTCGAACACCACTACGTCATGGCCCGCTCGCGCCAACTGCTGCGCGCATGCCAGTCCCGACGGGCCCGAGCCCACCACCGCTACGCGCTTGCCGGTCTTGTGCTCCGCTGGCTGCGGCTTCACCCAACCATCTTGCCACGCCTTGTCGATGATGAAATGCTCGATGGACTTGATGCCAACCGGATCATTGTTGATATTGAGCGTGCACGCCGCCTCGCACGGCGCCGGACAAATGCGGCCGGTAAACTCCGGAAAGTTGTTGGTCGAGTGCAGTACCTCGATCGCCTCGCGAAATCGCCCGCGATAGACCAGATCATTCCAATCGGGTATGACGTTGTTGACCGGACAACCGTTGTTGCAATAGGGAATGCCGCAATCCATGCAGCGCGCCCCTTGCTTGACGGCGTCATCATCGGACAACGCGAACACGAACTCGCGATAGTGCGTCAGCCGTTGCGCAACCGGTTCGTACGTCTCGCTCAGACGCTGCAGTTCAAGAAATCCCGTGGGCTTGCCCATCCAACCGACTCCAAAAAAATCTCAAACAACCAACCGCCAGGACACACCTACGCTGCGCATGCCCTTGTCGCATCGTTCCCTCACGCCGCCAACCAAAACTTTCACTTTACCGGTTGTGTTGCGGCCTTCCCTGCAAGCTCCTTCAAGGCCCGACGGTATTCCTTCGGAAATACTTTGACGAACAAGGTCCGTGCCACCTGCCAGTTTCCCAGAATCGCCTTTGCCACATCGGATCCGGTAAAGCGGGCATGGCTGTCGATCAGCCGCCGCAGCAGCGCGTCGTCATCCTCGCCGTGATGGCGCAGATCCTTTGGAGTCGTGCCCGGCGCGGCAAGCGCCTCCAGGTCGACCATTGACAGATTGCAGCGGTCCTTGAACGCCCCACCTGGATCGTAAACGTAGGCAATGCCACCGCTCATGCCGCCGGCGAAGTTGCGCCCGGTGCTGCCAAGCACGACACAGGTTCCACCTGTCATGTATTCGCATCCGTGGTCGCCGACGCCTTCCACGACGGCCGTGCCCCCCGAGTTGCGCACCAGGAAGCGCTCGCCCGCCACACCCCTGAAGTACGCCTCGCCGTCGATGGCTCCATACATCACGGTGTTGCCGATGATGATGTTCTCCTGCGGGTTGCCGCGGAATTCGGCGTGGGGTCGAACGATCAGCCGTCCGCCCGAGAGCCCCTTGCCTGTGTAATCGTTGGCATCGCCGATCAGCTCCAACGTCACGCCGCGAGCGAGGAACGCACCGAAGCTTTGCCCGGCACTGCCCGTGAAGGTGATGTGAATCGTGTCATCCGGCAATCCGGCGTGACCCTGCTTGGCCGCGATCCGGCTCGACAGCATGGTGCCGACCGTGCGATTGACATTGCGGATCGGCATGTCGATGCGCACTTTCTCGCCGCGCTCCAAGGCAGGAAACGCCAGCTCGATCAGTTTGTGATCGAGCGCTCTTGCCAGGCCGTGATCTTGCTCTTCGCAGTTGTAGCGGGCGACGTCGGCCGGAACCTGGGGCTGAAAAAACAGTCGGCTGAAATCGAGCCCTTTCGCCTTCCAGTGCTCGACGCCCTTGCGCGTGTCGAGCAAAACCGCCCGACCGATAAGATCGGCGAATCTCCTCACCCCCAGCTGCGCCATGATTTCTCGCACTTCCTCGGCGACGAAGAAGAAATAGTTCACCACGTGCTCTGGCTGACCGGAAAAGCGCTTGCGCAGGACCGGGTCCTGGGTGGCGACGCCCACAGGACAGGTGTTGAGGTGGCATTTGCGCATCATGATGCAGCCTTCGACTACGAGCGGCGCCGTCGCAAACCCAAACTCATCGGCACCGAGCAGGGCACCAATGACGACATCGCGGCCGGTCTTCATCTGGCCGTCCACCTGAACGGCAATGCGGCCGCGCAGCCGATTGATGACCAGTGTCTGCTGGGTTTCGGCGAGCCCGAGTTCCCAGGGCGTGCCGGCGTGCTTTATCGAACTCCAAGGCGACGCGCCGGTGCCGCCATCGTGGCCAGCGATGGTCACGTGATCGGATTTCGCCTTGGCCACGCCCGCGGCAATGGTCCCCACGCCGACCTCGGAGACGAGCTTCACAGAAATTGAAGCACTCGGATTGGCGTTCTTCAGATCATGGATGAGCTGCGCCAGATCCTCGATCGAGTAAATGTCGTGATGCGGAGGCGGAGAAATAAGCCCGACGCCCGGCACGGAGAAGCGCAGTTCCGCGATGTATTCGGAGACCTTGTGTCCGGGCAGTTGGCCACCCTCACCCGGTTTCGCGCCCTGGGCAACCTTGATCTGAATCTGGTCCGCACTTACCAAGTATTCCGTCGTAACACCAAAGCGCCCTGACGCGACCTGCTTGATCTTGGAGCGCAGGGAGTCACCCGCCTTGAGCACCAAGTCGCGCTCGATGCGGTCCTTACCGAGCAGGCCGGCGAGGGTGTCACCCTCCTTGATCGGCTTGTAGCGCCGCGGATCCTCACCGCCTTCGCCGGTATTCGACTTGCCGCCGATTCGGTTCATGGCAATCGCCAGCGTCGTATGGGCTTCGGTGGAGATGGAGCCGAGCGACATCGCGCCAGTTGCGAAGCGCTTGACGATTTCCCGGGCTGGTTCGACTTCCTCGATCGGAACGGCGGCGCCGGCCGGTCTGAATTCGAACAGGCCACGCAACGTCATGTGGCGCTTGCTCTGATCGTTGATGATGCGAGCGTACTCCTTGTACGTCTGAAAATTGCCCGAGCGCGTGGAGTGCTGCAACTTGGCGATGGCATCGGGCGTCCACATATGCTCGTCGCCGCGCGTGCGCCAGGCGTATTCACCGCCGGCATCCAGCATGTTCGCCAGCAGCGGGTCGTTGCCAAAGGCACTGCGATGCAGGCGAATGGCCTCCTCGGCGACCTCGAAGATACCGACCCCCTCCACCTGCGTCGGCGTGCCGGTGAAGTACTTGTCCACAAACGCCTTGCGCAGCCCAACCGCCTCGAAGATCTGGGCGCCGGTGTAGGACATGTAAGTGGAGATGCCCATCTTGGACATGACCTTCAGCAAGCCCTTGCCGATCGCCTTGATGTAGTTCTTGATCGCCTGCTCTTCGTCGATCTGACCGGGCAATCCCGTCGCGATCTCCGCCACGGTTTCCAGCGCCAGGTACGGATAGATCGCCTCGGCGCCGTATCCGCCCAGCAGCGCGAAGTGGTGCACCTCTCGCGCCGAACCGGTTTCGACGACCAGACCGGCGCTCGTGCGCAATCCCCGCGTCACGAGGTGCTGGTGGATGGCGGATAACGCCAGCAAGGCGGGAATAGCAACGCAGTTGCGATCCAGCTGGCGATCAGACACGATCAGAATGTTGTAGCCGGAGTTGACCGCCTCCTCCGCCTCTGCGCACAGTGAGGCCAGTCGCGCCTCGACCCCTTCCTTGTCCCAGCCGACTGGGTAGCAGATATCGAGCTCGTAGGAGCGGAACTTGCCGTCTGCATACTTCTCGATGTGGCGGATCTTCTGCATGTCCGCTTCGGAGAGCACCGGCTGAGACACCTCCAGGCGCATGGGCGGATTGATGTCGGTGACATCGAGAAGATTCGGCTTCGGCCCGATGAACGACACCAGGGACATGACCAACTCTTCTCTGATCGGGTCGATAGCGGGATTGGTCACCTGGGCGAAAAGCTGCTTGAAGTAACCGTAAAACGGCTTCGCCCGGTCCGAGAGCACAGCGAGCGGCGAGTCGTTGCCCATTGAGCCGATCGGCTCCTCGCCGTTAATCGCCATGGGTTGCATGAGAAACTTCAGATCTTCCTGGGTATAGCCGAATGCTTGCTGGCGGTCGAGCAGCGACTCGCGCGCGGCTTCCACGCGCTCGGAGGGCTTGGGCAGCGCGTCCAGCTTGATGCCAATGCGCCGAATCCACTCGCGGTACGGCTTGGCATTGGCGAGCGCATCCTTTAGCTCTTTGTCATCGATGATGCGCCCTTCCTCGGTGTCGATGAGAAACATCTTGCCTGGCTGCAATCGCCACTTCTTGACGATCTTGGACTCCGGCACCGGCAGCACGCCCACTTCCGAGGCCATGATCACGAGATCATCGTCCGTGACGACATAGCGTGCAGGGCGCAGGCCGTTGCGGTCGAGCGTCGCGCCGATCTGGCGTCCGTCGGTAAACGCCACGGCGGCCGGTCCGTCCCAGGGTTCCATCATGGCAGCGTGATACTCATAAAATGCGCGCCGGTGCTCGTCCATCAGCGTGTGCTTCTCCCACGCCTCTGGAATCATGAGCATCACCGCGTGGGCAAGAGAGTAGCCCGCCATGTAGAGCAGTTCGAGCGCATTGTCGAAAGAGGCCGAGTCGGACTGTCCTTCGTAGATCAGTGGCCACACCTTGTCCAGGTCGCGCCCGAGGACTGGCGAAGAGATCGCTTTCTGGCGCGCCTTGATCCAGTTGACGTTGCCGCGCAGGGTGTTGATCTCGCCATTGTGAGCGATGAAACGGAATGGGTGAGCGAGATCCCACGTCGGGAAGGTGTTTGTGGAGAAGCGCTGATGCACCAATGCCAGCGCAGAGGTCGCGCGGGGATCTTGCAAATCCTTGTAGTACACGCCCACCTGCGGCGCCAGCAACATGCCCTTGTAGACGACGGTGCGCGCCGACAGGGACGGAACGTAGATCTCCTTCCCGTGCTTGAGGCGCAGTGCCTGAATCGCGTGACCGGAGCGCTTGCGGATGATGTACAGCTTGCGCTCCAGGGCATCGGTGGTCATGATGTCGCGGCCGCGACCGATGAAGATCTGGCGGATCACGGGTTCCTTGGTCTTGACGTAGGGCGACATGGGCATGGAGTGATCGACTGGTACATCGCGCCAGCCGAGCACCACCTGTCCCTCGGCGCGCACGGCGCGCTCGATCTCTTCCTGGCAGGCAAGGCGCGACGCCGCTTCCTTGGGCAGGAATGCCATGCCAACGCCGTACTCCCCCGGCGGCGGAAGCGTGACGCCGGATGCCGCCAAGTCTTCGCGATACAGGCGATCGGGAATCTGCATAAGCAGGCCCGCCCCGTCACCCATCAGCGGATCGGCACCCACCGCCCCACGGTGGTCGAGGTTCTTCAGGATCAGCAGCCCCTGCTCGACGATGTCGTGGCTCTTGACACCCCGGATGTGGGCAACAAATCCGACGCCGCAGGCGTCATGCTCGTTTGCCGGGTCATAGAGACCCCTGCTCAAAGGGAGGACCATGTTTGCTTCCTTGGGGTTACAGAAACGACCGAATTGCCGCCTGGGGTTGCCGGAGCCCGCGCTCGCCTGCCGGCACACGTGAAGGACTGATTACCAACACTACGGTGCCGAAGGCGCGCCAGCGCGCGACCAGCCGTCTCGACAAAATCTCAGGGCGAACTTGTAAATATACCGGCAAACGGAATGCGACTCAAGAAACACGCCAATCCAGCCCAAGCTCGCCTGCGACGCCGCGGCTACGCGAGGGGTGAAGCCGCGCGAGCAGAGGACTTGGCGGGAATGACATCGATTCGGGCCATCATCGCCGGCGACGACGCCGCCAACACCGCCTAGATCTCTCCGACGGCGAATAACCGCCGGTGCTCCCGCATGGCGTAGCGGTCTGTCATGCCGGCAATGTAGTCTGCAATCGCGCGTGGCCGGTCCTCACGCGCCCTGTCACGATGTTGAGGTGGAAGAAGTTCGATGTCGGCGCTCAATGCGTCGAACAGTTCGCTGACGATACGCCGGGCCTTGTTGGTCATCCGGCACACTTGATAGTGCCGATAGAGATTGGCACGCAGGAACTGCTTCAACTGTAGTTGCGCCCGCTCCATTGGCTCGCTGAAGGCAACGAGGATCGGCGCATTGCGCACATCCTCTACGGTCGCAGGGGAGGCTGTTGCGATATTGCGCCGGGTCTGCCTGATTACGTCGAGCATGAGGGCATTGATCATGCGCCTGACGGTTTCGTGGATGAGACGCCGCCCCTGCAGGCCTGGGAACTCGGCACTCGCCTGGTCGCTGTGCTGGGCGAACATATCGATTGCTGCAAGTTGTTCGAGATCAATCAGCCCCGAACGCAGACCGTCGTCCACGTCGTGATTGTTGTAGGCGATCTCGTCGGCGAGATTGCAGATCTGCGCCTCCAGGGAGGGCTGAGTCCTTTCTTGAAACCGCTTGCCCAGTTCGCCCAGCGATCGCGCGTTCTGGGGCGAGCAGTGCTTGAGGATTCCTTCCCGAGTCTCGAAGCACAGGTTCAACCCGTCGAACGCCGCGTAACGTTCCTCGAGTAGATCAACGATGCGCAGCGACTGGAGATTGTGCTCGAACCCGCCGAAATCCTTCATGCACGCGTTGAGGGCGTCCTGGCCTGCATGACCGAAGGGCGTGTGACCAAGATCGTGGGCAAGCGCGATCGCCTCCGCAAGGTCTTCGTTGACGCGCAGTGCGCGGGCGATCGAGCGTGCGAGTTGCGCCACCTCTATGGTGTGGGTGAGCCGCGTTCGGAACAGATCCCCTTCGTGATTGACGAAGACCTGGGTCTTGTACTCGAGGCGTCGAAAGGCGGTCGAATGAACGATACGGTCGCGGTCGCGCTGGAAGTCGCTCCGCTCGGCTGGGGTCGGCTCGGGATGGATGCGTCCCCGCGAGTTTTCCGGCGTAACCGCGTATGGTGCGAGTTCAGGCATTTCCACTATATTGCGCGATGG
>JRYJ01007172.1_pt1 | contig 13349 bp, 10 predicted proteins | sample 235371 | NCBI WGS metagenome assembly JRYJ01 (sample SAMN03074219, study PRJNA261477) | activated sludge metagenome | biome: Wastewater Treatment Plant; feature: Wastewater; material: Activated sludge; isolation source: activated biomass of a wastewater treatment plant treating hydrocarbon... ... | reverse complement strand
CAGTTAGTTGACCGAGCTGCAACCTCATGATTTGCTTGGCGCGCTTGACTTCGCGACCATGCGATGTTGCCGACCGATCTCTCGCGAGTGAATCGCGAGTTCTGAAGAGTTGCCTTGGCAGCACTTGGGGGAGGATGCCGACCTGCGCATCCTCCCCTCTTTTTGATCCGCAGTCGCGACGGAATACAATCGATCTTCACGTTCAAGTTCGTAATTTCAACTCTTACCTAACGTCGCTATGCAAATCTCGATGTACCCTAAGCTGCTTGCCTTGTCAACGCGCTGGACCAGTCGCTCGTCGCGACCTACAGTGACCGTCGAACCCCGATTCCGAGCCGCTCGATGTCCGACGAGAATCTCGCCGCTTCCGCGGATGACGCCGTGCCCGTGCTCCAATCGGCCGGCGAGCACGAACCGGAGCCGACGCCCCGGTCGCACCGCCGTTACTGGTTGCTGCTGACAATCGGCCTGGCCGCCTACGTGAGTCTCTTTTTCCTCGGCGGCTGGTGGTGGCGATTCGCGCTGGCCNNGGCGATTCTGGCCTACGTCGCGGATCACAAGCCGCACTGGCGGCCGGCGAGTTTCATCTATTGGGCCATTCTCATGGTCGTCGTGGCGGGCATCGTGCTGCTGCTCTCCATGGCGGCGGTCATGCGGCCCGAGGCGATCAGTGCCATGGTCAAGCCCGGCGCCGGCCGGTACGACGGTCCCGTGTTCGTGCCCGGCGGCGCGCTGCAGATCCTTCAGATTGCCGTGGCCTTCATCGGCGTGGGCATCCTGAGCTTGTGCTTTTATCTGGGCAACGTCCGTCGATCGGTCGCCGGCTTGTTGCCAACCTATTCCGGTTCCTACGTGCACGCCGTGGCCGTGGCGACGGTCTTCACGATCACTGCCGTGCTCGTGTTCCCGCTGATTATTCTCGGCGAACCGCCGGTGCTGCGGCTGTTTCAGGGCATCGACGGCACGGAATCGATCAGCGGCATGTCTCGGAAGGAGCAGATCTTCGACACGCTGGCCGGGCTGATCTGGCTGGTGCCGTGCGCGATCCTGGCCGTGGGCTACCCCTTCGCGCGGACGATTCGGGAGTCGCTGGAGCGGATCGGACTCGTCCGGCCCACGCGCGGGCAGGTTGTCTTCGCCGTGCTGGCCGCGCTGGCCCTGGTCGGCGTCATGCATGGCGTCGACTATGGGATCCAATGGCTCTGGACGGCGATGGGCTGGCCGGTGACCGACGCCAGGGCGTTCGAACAACTCATGGAGTTTGCGTTGAATCCCGTGGGCGCCGCGGTGATCGGCGTGACGGCCGGACTGGGGGAGGAACTCTTCGCTCGCGGCGTCCTGCAACCGCGCATCGGCATTCTGCTCTCGAACCTGCTGTTCACGGCGGCGCATGCGCTGCAATACAACTGGGACGCGCTGACGAGCGTGTTCCTGATCGGGCTGGTCCTGGGGCTGATTCGGCAGAAATCGAACACGACGACTTCGGCCATCGTGCACGGGACCTACGATTTCACGCTGCTTCTTGGGACGTATTACGGCTGGTTCTGACACCGGCGCGCGGGGCATAAAGTTGCAGCGCCGCCGGCAACACGACCAGCGCGGCCAGCATGCAGAAGGTCACGCCGAGCGCCAACGTGAATCCCAGGCTGATGAGGCCGCGGTGCCGACCAATCATCAGCGTGCCGAAGCCGAGAACCGTCGTCAACGCGGCGACGGCGATGCCGAGCCCCGTCGTCCGCGCCAAGGCATAGGATCGCCGCCGGCCGCTCGCCAGAAAATCGTGCAGCACGTGGACGCCATTATCCACGCCGACGCCGACAATCAGCGGCAGCGCAATCATGTTCGCCGGATTGAGCGGCAGCCCGAACAGACCCATCACGCCGAGAGTCAGGATCGAGCCGACGGCCAGCGGCCCCAGTGCCAGCGCCGTGTGCCGCACGGTGCGAAAGTCGATAGCCAGGACGGCGACGATCACCATGAGGGCGTACGCGCCGGCCGAGGCGAAGCCCTGCTGCATGGCGCGCAGGCCCTCGAGCGTGCCGAACGGCTTGCCGGTCGCTTCCGGATCGACGGTGCGCGCGACGCGGACGAAATGCTCAAGCGGTTCGATGTCCCAAAGCCCGTCGCGGGCATAGGCCTGGACGAGCCAGCGGCCGGTGCGGCCCAGGAATCGCTCCCGCAGCGCGGCGGGGAGGTCGGCGACCGTGATGGCGCGGGCTTCGCAGACCGACCGCAGCCGGTGCAGATCGGCAAGCAAGTCGTTGGCCAGCCGGCGGCCAAATGCGTCCAATCGCTCTTGCGCCGCCGAGCCGATCAGCGCCGCGTGATCGCGCAGCTCGGCCAGGCTGCGCAGCAGTTGCTCGAGGATCGGCTGCGGGCTGACCGGCGCCTGCGGCTCGAGCGCGCCGATGAGAAAGCCGATCTCCTTGCGCAGTTCGATCGGCCGACATGGCAGGGGCTCAATTTCCGTCGCCGGCGGCGGCAGCCCGTTGAGGCGCTCGCCGATCGCCCGTACCAGCGGGAGCTTGCGGTCCTGGTCGGGCGGGATCAGCGCAGCTGCGGTGACGACGCGGCTGACCTCGGGCAACGCCTGATAACGGCGTTCAAGTTCACGAGCCTCGTCCGCGGTTCCGACGTGGCTCAGCGCGCACCAACTGGCGCCCGATGATCGCTCGAGCAGCCGGTGCTCCCAGCGCACGGAATCGAGAGCCGCCGACTGCATGTGCAAAAGGTTGTGATCGTAACGGACGCGGGTCGCGGCGGCGCCGGATGCCACGACGACGAGCAGGCCGGCGGCCAATACCCAGCGGGGATGACGGGCCAGCCCCGGCAGCCAGACCGGCGGCGGCGGCGTTGCCACGGCCGGAACGTGGCGGCCCGCCGCCGTCACCAACGCCAGCGATTGGCCGATGGCGCCGCGCCGATCGCACAGCGTCAGGAATGCGGGCAGCACCGTCAGAGTCGCGACCGCGCAAAAGAGCACGCCCCAGCCAGCGATCCAGCCGAGCTCGGCCACCGCCTGGAAATCGGCCAGCATCGTGGCGAAAAAGGCCAGCGCCGTGGTCACCGCGGCGGTCAGCACTCCCGGTCCGACCGTCAGCGCCGTCGCCCGATTCGCTTCCGTCACAGTACGCCCTTGCCGCCGCTCGTCCTCATAATGGGCCATCCAGAGTACGCCGTAGTCGCCCAGGCCGATCAGCATCACCGCAAAGCACGAGGACAGGATGTTGAGATGTCCCACAGTGGCCGTCAGCCAGCCCATCGCCCAGAGCGTGCCGATCAGCAGCGTGGCGACGGTCAGCAACGGCTGGCGCCAGCCGCGGTAGACCACGAGGTAGAGCAACCCCACGCCGCCGAGAGCCAGCCAGCCGGCCTTGCTGGTGTCGTCTTGCGACGCCTCCATTTCGTCGGTTTCGAGGACCGGCATGCCGGTCAGCCCGAACTCAAGGTCGGGGAAATCGGATCGCACCCGGTCGATGATTTCCCGAAGTCCGCGAACGCTGACGAGCGCCGGCGTGAATGAGCCATTCTCTTTGGTCGGGCGCACGAGAAGCAGCGTCGTCGATTCGGGCGCCGGTTCGAAGAATTGCGGCTCGTCGAGCATGCGCGAGTTGTCGCCGGCGCCCGGAAGCAGGCTCGACCACGGATTGCGGTAGCTGCCCGCGTCGCTGAGAGTCGAACACGCGGCGCGAACCACGGCGTTCAGTTGGGTTAGGAACTGCGTATCGGCGTCGGCGAGCGGCCGGCTGGGGTCGAACTGGCCGGCGCGGGCTCGCGCCTGCCGGAGCAGCACCGTCAGGTTCAGGTTTTTCCACGCCAGCCCGCTGATCGGGCCGTTGAGAAGCGGACCCATGCGCCGCACGTTGTCGTCGATCGATTCCAGCTGGTCCGGCGTCAGGAACAACAGCGCCCGGCTGCGAAGCCCGGTCAAATCGACCTTGAAGAATAGCCGCTCGAACAGGTCGGTACGCGGCGCCACGGCAGCGGCCAAAGCCTCCACGGCGGCGCGACGGCGAGCGCGATCCGGTCCCTCGACCACGACCACCATGTCGTCGTCCTCGCCGAACTCAGCGACAAACGCCTTCCAGCGCGCCTGATAGTCCTTGTCGGGACTCATCAGGTCGCTGCGCTGCGTACGGTAAGTCAGGCGCGTGCAAAAGGCCACGCCGGACACTGCGGCGAGAGCCACCGCAACGACCAGCACCACCACGGGATACCGGCCGGCGGCGGCGACGATGGCGGCAAGGCAGCGGGCGATTCGTGAGGCGGGCGATTCCGACATGCGACGGGCGGGACCTCGGGGGCTACGAACCCAGGCTCCCGCGACATAGCCGTGGACTTTCCCGACTGCAAGACGAAAACCGGCGAGGACCGAGCACCTTGAGCATCAAGAACCACAGAGGCACAGGGGCACGGGGACGGTCAACTTTTGATCTCCGCGTCTTGTCCGTGTTTCCGTTTCGGCCTGGTTCCAGAGGATCTGACCGCGTTGTTCGACGAAGGTATCTCATCGATCGACAGCCGTTCGCAGATATCCCATCGCCTTGCGCAGCACGGGGTCGTTGGCGGAATCGACGACTTCCGACATACCGGCCACGATGTCCTGCTTTCGGCGGGCATTCCGAGCCGACAGTCGTTCATCGTCGCTCAGCGTCACTTCAAACCCGGGAGTCGGGCGAACGCCCCAGTCGTCCGCGTCGCGGCTGTCGGGGAAGCGATGGATGTTCTTGCCGCTCGGCCGCCAGTAGCTCTGCGTGGTCAGCTTCAGCGCGGTCGTGTGGTCTTCCATCGAGAAGATGTTTTGCACGCTACCCTTGCCGTAACTGCGTTCGCCGACAATGACGGCTCGATTGTGATCCTGCAGCGCCGCGGCGACGATTTCGCTGGCGCTGGCGCTGGCACGGTCGATCAGGACGGCGATCGGATGGCGGTCGGGCGGCTCGAACAGCGTCCCACTGGCCCGGGCGTCGTAGGATCGCTCCGGCTGCTGCCGGCCGCGAGTGCTGACGATTCGGCCCTGCGTCAGAAACAGGTCGGCGACTTCCACGGCCGAGGTCAACAGTCCTCCCGGATTTCCGCGGAGATCGAGCACGAGACCGCGAGTTCCCTCCAGGTCCAGCCGTTCGACGATCTCGCGCACCCGGGCGGCCGTCGGCTCGTCGAACTCGATGATCCGCACGTACGCAATCTTGTGCTCCGGGTCGATCAGGAAGTCCCATTGTTTCGGATTGTCGTGGCGGCGGCGGAAACCCAGCACGGTCTCGACTTCGATGATCGCGCGGACCAGTTTGAATTCGAGCGGCTTCGGCTCTCCGGAGCGCTGAATCGTGAGCGTCACGGTCGTCCCCGGCTCGCCCTGAATGAGTTCGATGGCCTCACTGTTGCGCAGCGCATCGACCGGATGGCCGTCCACCTTGACGATCTCATCGCCGGGAAGAATGCCGGCGGCCTGAGCCGGCGAACCGGCGATCGGCGACGTGATGACCATCGAGCCGGTGACGCGATCGACGCTGACTTGGATGCCGACGCCGCCGAACTTACCGCGGCTTTTGCGTTCGAACTGTTTGTATTCCTGAGCGTTCATGAACCCGGAGTGCGGGTCGAGTTGCTCGAGCCCGCCGTTCAGCATGTCTTCGACGAGTTTTCTGCGCGCCGCCGGGGTCAACTCGCGCACGTAGTTCTGATCCACTTCGCTGAGGACGTCCACGACCAGGCGGACCAGTTCGTAGTGCTGATCCCGATCGCGCAAGGGCGGGGCGCTGTAGGAGATCGCCAAACCCAACGCGACGCACAGCGGGACACCGATGAGCCAGACGAGCGTGGCGCGTGACATACGAAGTGATGGACGACAGCGGCAATGTTGGACCAGGGAGGCGTGGAGACAATCGCGCGGCGGACTTGCCATTCGCTGCGCCTCGGCGCCTCTGCGGTCCCATTGTAACGAGTTTGCGGGTCGGCCGCGACGCGGGATCCCTCGGATCGCTTTTAGGGATCATGCCGGACGTGCGGCCGAGGAGGAGTCTGCGGGCGGCCGAGTCAATGGAATCCGCGCCGGCGCTTCAAGTCGCTTTGCATTCGCAGCCCGCCCAGATTACCGTGATGACCACGATTGACGACTCGTACCGCGAGGCTCCTGCGATGTACAGCGTGGTCCTGACGGCGATGATGTCCACCGGCGCTGCGGCTCCGGATTTCGGCGGGTGGTTTTCCAGCGGCGGACACGGCTGCCAAGGCTGCGTCGGCTGCCTGGGTTGCGGCGGGTGCTACGGCAGCGGTTTCGGCTGCGGGGGCTGCGTCGGTTGCTGCGGCGGCTGCAGCGGCTGCGGCGGAGGGTTCCTCGGCCTCGGGTTGCTGAGCGCGTCGCGCCGCTCCTGCTTCGGCTGCTCGGGCTGTTTCGGTTGCGGTGGTTGTTGCGGCGGCTGCTTCGGCAGTTGTTTCGGCTGTGCCGGCAGTTGTTTCGGCTGCATCGGGGCGCCGATCATCGTGTCGAGTGGCTACGGGTTGGATCCCGTCGGATTCGGCATGCCCGGCCCGACCATGCCGATGATTCCGGGGCCGTCGATGGGTCCCGGCGGGACGCCGGTCGCCCCGCCCGCGCCGGGCGCCGCTCTCGGAGAAACGCTGACGCCAGCCAATCCGCCGTCGGCGGCGCCGCCGACCGNNAGCTACTACTACATGCTCTCGATTGAGGTGACGCGCGACGGCCGGACGCAGCGATCCGAGGAGCGCGTGCAGCTCGAAGCCGGCAAAGTGGCGCGCGTGAGCTTTACCGAGCCGGCGCCGGCGGCCGGCAACACGGCTCAACTGCGCATCCGCGTGCCGGAGGGCGCGAGTCTCGTCGTCGAGGGGCAGCCGGTCGACACCCCGGGCGGCGTGGCGGTGATTCGCACCCCCGCTCTGACCACCGGGCAGACGCACGTCTACGAACTCAAAGTCGAATTCACTCGGCAAGGCCAAAAACATGCGATGTCGCGCGAAGTGTCCTTCCGCGCCGGGCAGGAAGTGCGACTCGTATTCGATGAACCGACGAGCCGGCTCACGGGGCGATAGCAAAAAATCAAGGATGAAGATGATAAGTGAAGCGGGCCGACGATTGGAGCGGATTCAAAAAGCAGAAAATGCTCTTTGCCGTGACGGCGAGAGGTGCTAGAACAAAAGGGCGCGGCTTCCGCCGCAACGTTCCCCCCCTCTGAGCCGGCTCAACACCCCGTCCCTTGGAGATCGTTGGGATGTCTCCCGACGTGGGTACGTGCGAATGGCTCGCCGCTGAGATCGACGCGATTCATCTCCTGCCGCGCGAGGATTGGGAGCCAATCGTCGCCGCGTTCATAGCTGAGAATCCCTACGCCGACGCGGCGGCGCTTGCGGAGCACCTCGTCCGCGNNATGGGCACGGTCTATCGCGCCTTGGGCAAAGGCGATCGTCAGTCCTACGCGGTGAAGGTGCTGCCGTCGCGCGGGCCGTGGAACATTCGTCAGGCGCGGCAGCGGCTGTCTCGCCTGCCCGCGGAGCCGCATCCCGCGCTGATCCCGCTGATCGACGTCGGCACGTCGGCGGGGCAGCACTATCTGGTCTGGCCGTTTACACCGGGCGAAACCTTGAGTCAGATCGTCGAGCGACAGGGGCCGATGGCGCCGGCCCGAGCGGCTCGGATCGGCCTGCAACTGGCTGTGGGCTTGCAATTCTGCGACGCTCACGGCGTCTTTCACGGATTAATCAAGCCGTCCAATGTCGCGCTGACGCCCGATGGGCAATCGCATCTGCTGGATTTCGGCGTCGGCGCGATGCTGGCGGACGCCGAATCGAGCGATTCGCTGGTCGACACGCTGTCCGCGTCGAATACGGCGCTGAACATGCTCGATTGCCTGTGTCCCGAGGCGATCGTTGATCCGTCGCGGCGGTCGATTCGCGGCGACCAGTATGGCCTGGGCTGCACACTGTACTTCGCTCTCAGCGGCCGGTTTCCATTTCCGGATGGGACGGCGTTCGAGAAGATGGCGGCGCATCAGTTCGCGCAGCCGACGCCGCTGGCGTCGCTGAACGCGGCGGTGCCGCCGCGGTTGTCGGCCGTCGTGGAGCGGTTGATGCAGAAATCGCCCGAGCTGCGGTACAACAACCTCGACGAGCTCATCGAAGCTTTAGCGGAACTCGCCGAGCCGGATTCCTCGAGTCCGGCCGGGAGCGGTTTGCCGGCGTCGGTCCGGCCGACACGGGGCCTGATCGCGCCGAGTTGCACGCCGCTGCCGCCGGCCCGAGGTCTGTCGCCAGCCGCCGCGACGTTCCTGGCCGCGGTGCAGAGCCGTACCACGCCGCCGGTCGAAGTGACGCCGGTGCCGCGGGCGCGAGCGCTGACTCCGACGGCGTCGAGCGAATCCGGGCCGTCGTCGTCGGCGCTGTCCGCGGCCGCGCGGGCGCTGAACCCGGCCGCGAGCGTGCCGGCCGCGCCTCCCTCGATCTGGCAGAAGCTGGCGTTCTGGCGCCCGGGCCGCCGCGCCGTCGCCTGCTCCCTCCTCGCGCCGCAACATCTCCTGCCCGGCGAATCCGCGGGACTTCACGTCGTGCTGCACTCGGCGGATCGCATCGCGCAGGCGCAGGCGATGCCCGGCTGGCGCGGTACGGAGACCATTGCTCCGCGGCTACGGTCCGGCTCGCAAGTGACCCTTCGCTTAGAGTTGCGCGATGCCGCCGTCAGCCGGCCCATGCAGCAAATCACCTGGTCCGGCAGTTCCGCCGGCACGCAGTTCCACATTCGGACGCCGGTCGATTGGCCGGCCGGCGCCGCCTTGCAAGGAACGCTGTTCATCTCGGTCGGCGACGGGCCGCCGGTGCCGTTGCCCTTCGCGCTCATGATCGGCTCGCCGCAGAATTCCGCGATTCTCGGTTGAGCGGCTCGCGCTCGTCGAATTCCAATCTCCTGTGGCCTGCCCTGATCGTACAATCGACCATCGTCGGTCGAGGAGCGCCTATACTCGTGAGTTCGGCATGATACGCGTCGCAATTCTGGGCGGTTCCGGCTACACCGCGCTCGAGTTGATCCGTCTGCTGCTGCGGCACCCGCACGTGCAGATCGCGGCAATCACGACGACGCAGCCGGGCCGGCCGCCGATCGCGGAACTCCATCCGAGCCTCCTCAACCGAATCGATCTGGTTTGCGAGCCGTTCGACGCCGATCGCCTGGTGGCCGCCGACGTGGACGTGGCGTTCGGCTGCTTGCCGCACGGCGCCAGCATGACGACGCTGCCGGCGCTTCTGGATCGCGGCGTGCGGGTCATCGACCTGAGCGCCGATTACCGCCTGCGCGATCCCAATGTCTACGCCCAATGGTATTCCGAGAGTCACGCCGACCTGGCGTATCTCGCGCAGGCGGTGTACGGCCTGCCGGAACTGTACGGCGATGAGATTGCAACGGCGCAACTGGTGGCGAACCCTGGCTGCTACCCGCAGACCGCCATCCTGGGCCTGGCGCCGCTGGTTGCCGGCGGAGCGATCGAACTCTCCGGGATCATCGTGGACAGCAAGAGCGGCGTCTCGGGCGCCGGCCGGTCGCCCAAGCTGGCGACGCACTTTCCGGAGTGCAACGAGAGTGTGTCCGCCTACAGCGTTGGTTCCCACCGCCACACGCCGGAAATCGAACAAGCGCTGAGCGACGTGGCCGAGTCTCCCGTCGAGGTCGTCTTCACGCCGCACCTGATCCCGATGGACCGCGGCATCTACACGACGGCTTACGCCGTGCCGACGCGCCCGTTCAGCGACGAGCAACTGCTGGAACTGTATCGCGCGTTCTACGCCGAGCGGCCGTTCGTCCGCGTCCGGACGGGCCTGCCGGCGACCAAGGATACGCTGGGCACGAACTTTCTCGACGTCGGCGTGCGGTCGGTCCGCGGCCGAGTCGTCGTCTTGGCCTGCGAGGACAACCTCGTGCGCGGCGCCAGCGGCGTCGCCGTGCAGAATCTCAATCGAATGTACGGATGGGACGAGCGGACGGGACTGTGGTGACGGGCGGCCGCCGCCGCGATTCGAAACGAATCCGCGGTCAACGGCCGCCCGCACATCAGCCGAACTGACTACTTCTTCGCGCTACAGCAATCCGATGCGGCCTTGTCGCCGCACGACTTCCCGCCGCAGCATGGCGAGCCCGGGTAGCAGCAGGGTGAACCCGGGAAGCAGCACGATTGGTCCCCGCAGCACGGGGAGCCCGGGAAGCAGCAGGGCGAACCCGGGAAGCAGCACGACTGCCCATCACAACAGGGCGAGCCCGGGAAGCAGCACGGCGAACCCGGGTAGCAGCAGTCCGGCGTCGTCTTCGTGAGCCGAACGGTCTGCGGCAGATTGCAGCATGGCGCTTCGAGCACGCAGCACGAACCACAGGTCGATCCGGTCGTGCGGCCGAGCGTCGACGACACAGCCGATCCCGCCCAGGTCAATGCGCCCAGGGCCAGGAAGCCGGCAGCATATTTCATCATCATGATTACAATCCTCATACTTGAGTGCATGGCGCGACGCAGCGAGCGGCCGATCGGCCGCAACCCGCGCGGCGTCGCGCGGCCGGCTCGGCGCGCATTAACAGCGCAGCTTGTGCTGAACGTCGAGTAAATCAGCGCAGTCGAGGAACGGGTGATGAGCCGGTTCCGCGATGGGCGATCCCGCGGCTGTGTCCGCCAGTAATTCCAGCGCGGTCGCGATTGCGGCGATCGATACCAGCGACAGCCATTGGGCTGACAGCGAACTCGTCGCCAGACCCGGCGCCACGATGCGGCAGCAACTCGACGACTGCCGGCACGGGCACTCTCCCGGCGGTCGCTTCGACGCTGGTGCGGGTGCGGCGTTACTGTCGCAGTGCTTGGAGCAACAGCAGGCCGGCGGCTCAGCGGCCGATTTGTGCTCCGCGGCGGAGACCAACGCCTGCCCGAACGCGCAGCAGCACGCGATCGGCCCGACGACCAACGACAATGCCAGGTATCCGCACACGATCACGCGAATCATGGCTCACCACTGTCAGATTCTACCGATCGCGGACGTTGAGGTGCAACCGCTCGTCGGCAAACTTGTCGAAATCCAGCGGGTTTCTATACTTATGACTTCCGTTTGCGAGGAGCTGGGCCATGGGAATGCAGTGCGCGATCAGCGGTAAAAAGCCGGTTGGCGGCAACAAGATCCGTCGCCGCGGCAAGGCGAAGTATCTCGGCGGCGTCGGCCGAAAGGTCACCGGCATCACCAAGCGCAAATTCAAACCCAATCTGCAGCGCGTGAAGGTGGAAATCGACGGGACCGTGAAGACGATCCGCGTGGCGGCCAGCGTCATCCGAAACGGTCAGATTCAGAAACCCGTCAAGCGCAAGCCATTCCGGTCCGTGAACGTGTAGACCCGGCTACTCCGACCGCGTTCGGCCGGTCGTCAGTGCTCCGTAGAGTTCTGGCCGGCGATCCGCGACGCGATTCAATTCGTACTCGCCCGGGATATTGACGATCCGTTTCTGCCGAGCGCGCTCCGGATCGATTTCGGCGTAGAGAATCGTCTCGCGGTCGTCATCGCTGATGGCCAGGAAGTCGCCGGTGACGTCGCAGATGCGGCTCTGGCCGATGAACCGAAATCCGCGCTCCGTTCCGATGCGATCGACCGCCGCGAAGAAGATGCGGTTTTCAAGAGCGCGGGCTGGGACCAGCAGTCGGGCCGTCGATGCGGCTTCGGGTGGCCAATTGGTCGGCAACACGATCAGGTCGGCGCCGGCCAGCGTGAGCACGCGGCTCGCTTCGGGAAACCCGCAGTCGTAACAGATCAACATGCCGACGCGCAGGCCGCCGAGGTCGTGGACTTCNNCGGCCGATCAGTCCGTTGGGCCCCACCAGCGCCGCGGAGTTGAAGAGCCGATCCCCGGCGCGCTCCAGTAATCCGAAGATTGCGAATGTGCCCAGTTCGCGGCAATCCGTGGCGAGGGCCTCGGACGCCGGCCCGGGCAATGGCTCCGCGACGGATGCGGCCTCGGCCGCCGAACTGAAACAATAGCCCGACAGAATACACTCGGGGAACGCGATGAGCCGGGCGCCCCGCCCGGCGGCTTCGCGCAGCTTCGATCGCATCACTGAAAGGTTGCCGGCGGAATCGCCGAGTCGGCAATCCATTTGCACGGCGGCGATGGTCCAGGTCGGCATGTGCAGTCGCCCGGCACACCCAGGGGAGTCGCTAGTCGGCGACGATATCCTCGACCAGCTTGGCGATCGATTCGTGCGTCAGGTCGAAGGGAATCGCTTCGCGGCGCCCGCCGGCGCGCGGGGCCTGAATGCGGCGGAGTCGGGCGGCGTGGCGACCGCTGAGCAGCAATTCGTAGTACTGCAGGGAATCGCCGCGGACCGCCGGCTTGTCGCTCCGCAGCAGGGCTTCGGATCGCCCCGCGTCGACTTCAATCAGCCGGAGCGGTTCCAACAGGCCGGTGATGCGAGCGGCGGAGCGGACGGCCCACTGGGTCAGTTCGGCGGCGCTGACCGGCTGCGGCGACCGCGGGCGCTGCACCTGCACCTCGCTGGCGCGGCAGCCGAGCGATTCCGCGCGCTCCGCCGTCACATCCACGCTCCAGCCGTTACCGGCGTCAGCGTGGAACGAGTGCGGGCCGGGACCGGCCGGCCGCCACTGGCTAAGCTCGCGATGAAGGGCTTCGGCGATCATCGGAATCTCCGATCACCTTGCTGGTGTGTTCCGTCCCGTCGAACGACCACAACGTCGGTTTCTCATCCACCACCGTTTCCAGATGCACGGGGCGACCCCACATGTATTGTAGATTCGCCAAAGTGTCCTGTGCTTCCTTGATTTTCAGATCGGCGCCGGCGTGATCGTGCCGCAGCAGTAATTCTCCTCGGTTCCGGTAATTCCCGTCGATCACGTAAATCCACGGTTTCCCGAAGTTCGTCAAGCTGAAAAGCAGCTGCTGCTTGATCTTTTCGAAGTCGCGCGACTCGATGTAATACTGCCCGGCTTGCTCCTGCCAGGCAAACGTGAACAACTTGTGCTGAACGCAGAACTCCGGCGTCAGAAACGTATCGATAAACGTGATATCGTTGTGCACCCGGCGGACCTCAAAGATTTTCTGTCGCCCTAAACCGAGCTTGAGATCCCACTTGCGCCGAGCGATCAGATCGTCGCATTCATCCCATTCCTTCCCGAATTGCCCCGTGTTCCAGCGCTGTTCGATGTCGCGGAACAGTTCGATGCCGATCTTGTAGGGGTTGAGCCGGCCGCCGGTCATCGCCATGGTTCCGGAATGATGATCGGCGTAATCAACGCACTCCCAGGCCTCGAGCGCCTTTTCGGTCATGATCGTGGAGTGCCAGTACGAGGCCCAGCCCTCGTTCATGAT
>JRYJ01009263.1_pt1 | contig 13351 bp, 14 predicted proteins | sample 235371 | NCBI WGS metagenome assembly JRYJ01 (sample SAMN03074219, study PRJNA261477) | activated sludge metagenome | biome: Wastewater Treatment Plant; feature: Wastewater; material: Activated sludge; isolation source: activated biomass of a wastewater treatment plant treating hydrocarbon... ... | reverse complement strand
ACCGGAGAGGCGCGTGCGATATCGGCGGACCTGCGCCGGGCTGCAGAGACAGTCTTTTGTCCGGTCGCCGAAGTAGCCGCAGGGACAGGGGTTCATCGCGGCCACCAACATGAAGCGGGCCGGAAACCGGAGCGACCCGCTTGCACGCGTGACGGTGACGGTTCCATCTTCCAGCGGCTGTCGCAATCCATCCAGGATCGAGCGCCCGAATTCGCCTGCCTCATCGAGGAAGAGCACGCCGTTGTGGGCCAGGGACACTTCGCCAGGCCGCGGGAACGAGCCGCCGCCGATCAGACCGGCCTCCGAGACGCTGTGATGTGGAGCGCGGAAGGGACGCCGACGAAGCAACGGTGCGTCCCGGGAAAGCGTCCCGGCCACGCTATGGATGCGGCTGGTGTCCAAGGCTTCGTCATGGTCGAGCAGCGGGAGAATGCCCGGAAGCCGCCGAGCCAGCATGGTTTTTCCCGCGCCTGGAGGGCCGATCATCAGCACGTTATGTCCGCCCGCTGCGGCGATCTCCAGCGCACGCTTGGCCTGCTCCTGCCCTCTCACGTCGGCAAAATCCTCGTCCTCGTGCGGACTCATCTCCTGGGATGCCGCCCACCTTACCGTCGCCGGAGCGACCTCCTGCGCGCCCCGCAGGAACTCCACCGCCTGGGGCAAGGTCAGGATCGGAAAGACATCGCACCGTTCCACCATGGCCGCCTCGGATGCATTATCCGCCGGAACGAGCAACCGGTGCGTACCCCGGCAGACCATGCCGATCGACAAGACGCCGGTGATCGGCTTCAGTCGCCCGTCCAGCGAGAGCTCCCCGACAAATACGTGGCCTGCCACGGATTCCCGCGGCACAAGTTCCTCGGCGGCGAGAATCCCCACCGCAATCGCTAGATCGAGCCCCGCACCTTCCTTCTTGATCGTCGCCGGCGCCAGATTGACCGTAATTTTCTTCACCGGAAACTGAAACCCGCAATTCTTCAGCGCGGCCCGCACCCGATCACGGCTCTCGCGCACGCTCGCATCGGGAAGCCCAACGATGGAGAACTGCGGCAGCCCGGCTGCAATATCGACTTCGACGTCGACCAGATGTGCATCGACCCCGACGATCGCCGCACTGACGACGTTGGCAAGCACGAATACCCCCGTGATGGTTCGGAACACCAGGCGAAAAATATCGCAAACCGGCTACGGCCGGCGGTTCCCGCGCCTACAACAAACGGCCGGCCGCCGATTTCGTTGACAAGCACGGCACGTCGGGTAGCCTGCCTCCCTTGCCTTCTGTATAATGCCGCCCATGGCTTGCCGGCCCCGCACACCTGACTCCCCACCGGTTTCGCCTCCTGATCCCAGTGCTTGTGCGTCACGTCTCCATCCTCGCCGATCCGAAACCGACCTGGGTGCCGCGTTGCGTCCGGTAATTGCGGTGATTGTTGCCGCGCTCTGTTCGACCGCCTCCTTTGTCCTGGCTGCGACACCGCAATTCATCTCCCAAGGCACCGCCCCACAGGGCAGGACCTCGTCGCACTATGTGGGAGCCGTCATGGCCCTGCTGGCCACCTTTGACGACGCAGGCATCCTGCCGCCGGAAGGAACCCCGCAGGCCAACGGCATCATCAAGGCGGTCATCCAGTTTCAGTCTGCCTTTCTCAAGAGCCGACACCCCGCCGTGCGACAGTTTTTCACAGAAGCGCATCAGGCCAAATTCGGCGACAAGGCGGCTGAACTAGAAGCTGCGTTTCAACGGGGCGGGTGGAATGCGGAAACGTTCGAAGCCTTCATCGAAGCGGGTCTCGCGCGGCCGGATTGGACTTCCACCGGGATCGAGGAGGGGTTTAAGGAATTCAACATCGGCAGATCGGACTTCGATATCCTGGCGGACCTGTACCGAAAGACGACGACCGCGTTCTCCGGACGCGGGAAGTCGCTGTCGGAGGTCTATGCCATGCGACGTCGCGAGATGCCGGGTGCCCAATAATAGAAGGGAGCGGGACGGTCATCCTGCTCGACGAACCACAGACCTAGAGGTCCTGACGGACGGCAGAAGGAGGCATGATGGCGACCAAAGCGTACATCCTCATCAAGGTGAAGGCGGGCAAAACCAAACCGGTCCTGCACGCGCTCAAGAGCATCCCCGGGGTGGAACAAGCCAACCCCTGTTTCGGGCAACCGGATATTTTCGTCTTTATCAATGTGGCGGACGAGCGGTCGCTCTCAGACGTGGTCATCTCCAAAATCCACGCGATCGACGGCGTCGAGGAAACCGACACCCACATTGTGGCCGAGACCTGATCAAGAATAGTCGACCGAGACCGGCCGCCCCCCTTGCCTTGCGGAGGCATAGCAAGCCTCCGCGATCTCGACCGCGCGGCGTCCGTCCTCAACCGTGATCGGCGGCGGCGTGCCGGTCTGTAGGGCCCGGGCGAACGCGCGCAGCGTCGCCACCACGGTCGCGTCCGGCGGGGTGGGCCACATCCCGTACCCATCACGGCCGGAGACCCGGCTGAGTTGGTGACCGCACCAATCCGCCGTCAATTGCCCGTCGGCTCCGATCAATTCGGCGCGACCGATGCGACCCGACGACACCCGGGAAACGTCCAGCAGGCAGGGAATTCCGCGCCGGGTGACCAAACGGCCCATGATCCGCTGTTCGCACCCGGCCGGCGGCACGACATCCATCTCACACGAGACGTCGCGCACCTCGTCACCCGTCAGCACTCGGATCAAATCCAACACATGGATCCCAATTTCCAGCAGACACCCCCGGCCGCCGAACCCACGCAGCTGTTCGCCTGACGGTTCCATCCGGCTGGTCAGCGTCAGGTAGCGAAGGGAGCCGATTTCGCCCCGTCGATCGAGGAGCGCTCGAATCGCCGAATCGAACCGCAGCGTCTGGGCTGTCATCATCGGCACGCCGGACTCGTTCGCCGCCCGAGCGATCATTTGGGCATCCTCCGCCGTGGTCGCGAGCGGTTTCTCAACCAACACTGGTTTCCGTGCATCGATCGCAGCCAGACAGATTTCCCGATTGAGGATCGGAGGTGTGACCACCACGACGGCGTCGACCGAGGGATCGGCAATGAGCGCACGGTACTCCGGGTGACACGTCACGGAAGCCGACGGTGGCAACCCGCTGCCCTGCTCCATGTGCCGTCGACTGACCGCGACCAGACGGGCTTCCGGCACGTCCGCCAACAAATGACGGGCATACCGGCTGCCGTGCCGACCCAAACCGATGAGCCCGATCCTCAGCGGCGTCTCTGGCGTGGCTCCCATGATAGGGACGGCACTCTACTCAGCGCATCCAAGGGGGTCAAGTACTCATTGCGCTGCCATCCGGTTCATTGACAATGCTCGAATCGGCTCCCTATAGTACTTCTCAGCCAACGTTTCACGGCCCGGCACTCGTAGAAAGGAATTCGGCACGTATGACCACCCAGACGGCTCCTTTTTCGTTGCAACAGATCGGCACCGGCACCGCGCGGTTCCCCAGCGGTGTGGCGATTCCCACCCGAACGGACGCCGCGGTCGATCCGTATATCCGAACCCGCACGACCAAGGATGTGCAGGTCGAATGCATCGAATTCTGGCCGCAGGAAAAAGGGACATACCCGGGAATCGTGCTGTTGCATGAGAACTGGGGACTCAACGCGCAGATCAAGGATTTGGGCGCCCGTCTGGCCTGCGAAGGGTACGGCGTCATCATTCCGAACCTCTACGGCAGGCTCGGCGGGATGGTCACGGCCAACGCCGAGGTGGCCGAGGCCCTCATGGCCAAGTGCAACGAACAATTGCTCCTGCAGGACATCAACTCCTGCTGCGAATATCTGAACACGCGCGATCACATCAAGCGCAACATCCACGGCGCCGTGGGATACGGATTGGGCGGCACCCTCGCCATTCGCTTCGCCACACAACGGAAGCGGCTGCGCGGAGCGGTGGCCTATTACGGCAAGGTGAGCGCCCCCGAGACGCTGTCGGCCATGCTCTGTCCCCTGCTCTACCATCGAGCCGAGAACGATGCCTGGGTCACGCAACAGGACATCGAGCACCTGGAAGCCGCCAAGACCCAAGGCAAACGCATCGAGATCAAGACCTACCCGGGCACCAGCCACGCCTTCTGCAATGAGACCCGCCCGGCCGGCTACGATGCCGACGCCACGGCCCAGGCGTGGGAGGCTACGGTTGCGTTCCTGAAGACCTGTTTCCAGGGAGCCTGATCCTCAGCCACGCTCGCCCCATGACCATTCCATCACTCGGCATTGTTGCACTCGGCGTTCTGCTGATCGGGAGCGGCTCTGTTGCCGCCTCCCCCTCCGCCGCCGCAGAAGATGCGCCGCCGGCAACCCAGGCGACGTTGCCCGACCGGCTTCCGGCGTTCGAGGAGCTGCTCCGGACCCATGGAGCGCAGCTGGCGACCATGCCGTCCGGCCAGAATCCCCTGGCTCTCTTCACGGAAACTATCGGGATGCAGGCGGGGCTGAAGGATGCGGCGATGACGTTGGCCGCCAAGAATCTCCCGGCGGCTATGAGTAAAGACCTGATGCTCGAGCAGGTCAAATCTGCAGCCATCGACATGATGAGAGGGTTGGCGGCCTGGCACCTCGCCCGGCAGGCCAGGGCCTTGAACCCGTCCTCCGATGCCTCCTTGCGAGAGGCCACCCTGAAGCAGGCCGAGGCGCAGGCAGACTGGTTGACCAGGGGAATGGACCACAACCATCCGCTGCGACGCCTGCTGTCTGCGTTGTACCGGCCACAGGCGGCTGATCAGCCAGGCATGGCTTCGGTCGAACAGGGCTCCTCGCACGACACCCAGACCGGCCTGTCGATGGACGCCGCGGCGGCGGAAACGTGGGCGATTGAAACCGTCCATCGCGAATGGTTTCGCCTCCACAACTGGAAGGATACGATCCGGCAGCAGCGGGGGTTGGCGCGGCTCTGCGGAAGCTGGCAGTGGAACATTCACAACCACCAAAATCATCGCGAAGAGAAGACCGCCGTGATTTTTGCCCCGCCGGAGACTGCTGCGGCGAACACGCCGGCCGAGATCATCGTGCTGGGCGACGCGGTGTATTTGCGATGGGAAACCAAAGCCGGCATGCAAGAAGACAGCCTGTTGTTCACCGGCGAGGGACAACGCCTCGAAGGGACGTTCGTCAATTCAGCCGGCGGCTGGGGCTCCATCACAGGCAAGCGGACGGCATCCTGTACGAAAGCGGCGGGCGAGAAAGCGACGTCGCCTCCTCGCCGGCATCACTGAGACCAGGCGGCCTGCCAGGCCGCCCACGCGACCAGCAGCCATCCGGAAATGAACGAGACGCCGCCGAGCGGCGTCAGCGCGCCCATCCACCTGAGGCCCGCCAGCGCGACCACGTACAAACTGCCGCTGAACAGGATGATCCCGAGGCAGAACAACCAGCCGGCCCTGGCGACATGGCCGGATCGCGTTTCGCGCAACAGCCAGGCTACGACAAACAGCGCGAACGCGTGATACATTTGGTACCGCGCCGCCGTTTCGTAGACCGCGTGCCCGGGTGCATCGAGCACCGCCTTCAACGCATGCGCGCCGAACGCGCCGGCCCCGACCGAGAGCGCGGCAAAGACGCCGCCCAGCGCGGCGAAGAGCAACGGACTTTTCGTGGCGATCATGACATCCTCCGACTCACAGACCGTCCGAGACACGATGACGGCGGACGCGATTGTAGCATGGGTCATCCACCGGCGTGAGGCCACCGATGCCGCTTGAATGTCCTCGCTGCCTCCTCANNCCCTTCGCAAAGCCGGCGGACACGGCTCAACGCACCGGGATGTTTTCGCACGAGATGGGACGGAGCAGTTTCCTGCTGGGGACGATCTTGATCTGGTTGGCGCTCTCGGTGGGGGAACTCTACCGCATCCGCGCGGAGCTGCCGCGGCGCCCGAAGATGGAACTGGCCCTGAGCAGTTTGATGGTCGGCCTCACCGATTTGGCGGGGGCGCTCATGGTCGGCGCGATCGGCTGGGCCTGTGTCTGGATCGCGCTGGCGGCGCAGAGCAAACGGGACGGCAGTCTCTGCCCGAAACGCACCACCTTCCTGGTCACGCTGGTCGCCGCAGGCGTGCTCTTCGTCACCCGCACGATCGAACCCAGCGTGCTCGTACAGCATGTCATGCAGATCTTGTTCGTCCTTGCGGTGGCGATTGCGTCATATTACGCGGGCTGTCGGGGGTGGCTGGGCAAGTGGTGATGCGGAACGGGTGCGGGCCTACCGTCTCGTTAAATACAGATAGAACTCCGTGAAATCCCCCGAATCGATCGCAAGACGAACGGGTTTCGTCCGGTTGCCGCGCAACAAGGTCCACTCCGCCGCAAGGATCGCCAGCCGATCCTCCTGCACGCCGTGTGTGCTCAAAAGATTGATGGCCGCCGACGTCAGCGTCACGGTCAACGTCTCCACCGACGGCCCGTAGCTGAACTTGTATTCACCGCCGCTACGAAACAACAGCAGCAGTCCTTCGCGGGATTGAAACCCCCGGTGCCCGCATTGAGGACAATGCAGAATATCGAGACCGGACGTACTGTCGTCTGCGTGGGAATCCAGCTCCAGGGTTCCTTGACAACCGGCGACCGGACAGCGTCGCTCCCTCACATGCGTCTCTGCCCCGTTGGATGGACTGGACGACGATGCCAGGGGGGATGGTATGGACGTGGCGCTCTGCTGAGGCTCAGTGTCCGGTGAGGGAAGGGATCTGGCGGGATCTGCCATCCGTGGCCTCCGGGTCAACACGGTCTCGGGCGCACGGATTCAAGTATAGCAAAGGGTGACTCCTACGGAAGATTACCAGGCCTGTCAGTCCGCCACCTGCACCAGCACCTTGCCCATGGGTCCCTGGGCCAACCGGTGGAATCCCGCCTTCAACTCGTCGAACGAGACCGTGCGGTCGACCTGCGGCCGCTTTCGGATGACATCCAGTCGATGCACGATCTCCTTCCACGCGGTCTGTGCCGCCTGAGCCGTATAGTCTCCCACCGCAACCCCGCCGATCCGAATCCGGCGGAAGAACAGGGTGGCCGTATTGAACTCCGGCACGGTCCCGCCGCTCCTGCCGACCACGCTGATCCTGCCTCCATAGCCCATCAAGGCAATGACCTGGGGCAACAACGAACCGCCCACGTTATCGACAACCAGGTCCACCCGCTTCGGGCTGATCGAGGCTTTCACGGCATCCACCAGGTTTCGGTCGGTCGGATCACACACGACATCGGCCCCGAGCTGTTTCAACCTGGCGCCCTTCTCCGGACTGCGTGATAATGCCACCACGGTGTGTTGCATCGATTTTCCCAGCAAGACAGCCGCCACGCCGACGCCGCCGGACCCGCCGGTCACGAGCAGGACCGTGCCAACCGGCGGAGGTGCAGGCGGGTCGCTCCACTGCGTCAGAGCCTGCCAGGCAGTGAGAAACACCAACGGCGCCCCGGCCATCTCTTCGAGAGACCACCCGGAGGGGACTGGGGCGACACTGTCTGCAGGCACGACGACGTGCTCAGCCAGAGTTCCCCACCGATCCACGCCCACGTCGCAGCGCAGGATCCCCACGGTTTCGCCCGCCCGGACATGCTCGACCGCGGGTCCGACCATCACCACCTCCCCCACGCCGTCGCGCCCGAGAATATGCGGCAGCGCCGGCTTGGCCGGATACTGTCCCTGCGCAAGAAACGCATCCGCCGGATTCAAGGCGGCGATTCGCATCCTGAGCAGCACCTCTCCCGGCCCGGGCTGTGGGTTGGCCACCTCGCCAAGCCGCAGCGCCTCGACTCCGTCATAAGAATCCATCAGCCATGCGCGCATCGTCCTTCTCTCTTGGCACATCCCGCGACACCCCGAACTAGCCGACCGTACCGCCCTGCGCGGTAATCATGACGGTTACATTGTGGCGCCAAGATAACTGTGTCCGCTGAAAGGTGGGAGAAGTTGCTGAATCATTGAAGAATGACCGGTGTCATTCTCAACGGCTCACTTCCCGCAAGTTGTGTATGTCGCGTAACGGTGGTGCGCCGAACAACCGGCTGTACTCTCGACTGAATTGTGAGGGGCTTTCATAACCGACCTGAAACGCCGCGGTGGCGGCGTCCAGACGATCGGTGAGCATCAATCGCCGCGCCTCAGTCAAGCGCAGCCACTTTTGATACTGCAACGGGCTCATGGCCGTCAGCGCCCGGAAATGATGGTGGAAAGTCGATGGACTCATATTGCTGTGCGTTGCCAAATCGTCGATTCGCAACGGCTGCGCGAAGTGACTCTTCAACCAATCAATGGCCCGTCCGATCTGGTGGCTCTGACTCCCGGCCAACGCCATCTGGCGTAGGCGCGCGCCTTGATCGCCTATGAGTAACCGGTAAACAATCTCCTTTTGAATCATCGGCGCAAGAATCGGAATATCTTTTGGTTCATCAAGCAAGTCGATCAACCGCTGAAAGGCAGTGAGCAGCGGCAACGTGACCTCGCCGGTCGCCATCCCGCGGCTTGACTGTTGGGCATCCGGCGGCGGGAGATTGCTGTCCGCCATCAACTGTGACATCTCGCGTCGATCAAGCTTCAAGACAAGACCCAGATAAGGCTTCTCCTGGCTCGCTTTGATAACCTGCCACACCGCGGGGAGATCCACGGACGTGATCAAAAAATGGCGCGCGTCATACACATACACGTCGTCTCCGAGCAGCACCCGTTTGGCTCCTTGTGCGGTCACGCAGATGCTCGGCTCGTACATGTAGCTCGCCGGCTGCGTCGGTGCGGCCCGCCGGTACAGTGACAAGCCCGGGATCGCGGTCATCAGCTGGTCGCCCTTGTCGGTCCATCGAGCAATGCTCTTCCCCAACGCTTGGAGTGCAAGGACCATGCTGTTATTCTCGGTTGTCTGATGAACCGCCTGGTTGGGCATTGATTCCTCCAATCCAACCTTACTAGCCACCACGACGCTAAACAACTCATTTATCGTCGGGCTCGCAGGATTAGGCAAGAAATGCGCAGGATCGGTCTACCGATCGTTCTTCGCTCGCGAGTACAAGAGTGAGGGTCAACGGCGAGTCCGATGAGCAGCCTGAGAGCAGGGAGTTATGAGCCATTCATATATAACTCCGTCCACGAAAACCACATATCACAGGAGGTGCAATCATGAGCAGAATGCCCAAAGAGAGAATAGAAAAGGCCCAGGAACAACTTAAGACGATTTCCAAAGAAGATTACGCAAAGGTCAAGAACTTGGCCAACATCGTCAGGCCGCTTCGAAGCGTGCTCTTCAAGACTCCGGACGACTATGGGATGACGGGATGGCGGAATATCTATTTTCCGTCGGATGACGGCACTCCTCTGGAAGGCTGGTACATCCCCGCCAAAGGCGGCGAGAGTGACAAACTGGTCATCTTTAACCACGCGCTCCCGATGTGTCGTGCAGGATTTCCTGGGCACCTTGGCGAGCCCTGGAGTATGTATGACGCAGTCGAGATCGATTTCGTGATCCAATACAAGCATCTGGCCGACGCCGGATACAACGTGCTCACCTACGACATCAGAAACCACGGCAACAGCAGCGCGGCGAACGGCGGTCTTTCCGGTATCGGCCAGTGGGAGTGGCGGGACTGCGTCGGCGTGAAGAAGTATGTCGATAGTCACCCCACGCTCGGCAAAATGAAAGTCGGACTTTACAGCCAGTGCATGGGCGGGAACTCGCAATACCACGCCATCTTCAGGCGGCCGGATCTGTTTGAGAACGTTCGGTGCTTATGCAGTCCAATGGTGGTGTCCATGGCGGCGATCTATTCAGCCATGTCGGAGCTCCAAGGCGTCAGCCAGTACCAGGAGCTCATCGATCTCGAGTTGCTCAAGATGGGGGCCTTCGTCGCCGCGGAAATGACTCCCCATCTGTGGGCCTCTGGCGTGAAGATGCCCGTGCTCATGGTTCAAGTGCTGGAGGACGAATGGACGAGAAATCCTGAAGACGCACAAAAGACCTTTGACCTGCTGGGAAGCAAAGACAAGGAATTGTTGTGGATCAAGAACACCAAGAAACGCTTCAAGGACGGGTACAACTACTTCGGACGGCACCCGGAAAAAGTCCTCTCGTTCTTCGAGAAGCATATGAAGTAGCGCCTTGGGCCGCAGAAGGGGGGTGCGCAAGACACAAGTCGCTAAAGAGGTTTATCCGGCGCCGCACGTGAGCTTAATCACTGGCGGGTTTTATCCCGTCGCCCACGAATCGGAGAATCACTGGTGGTGTTTATCCGTCCGCATCACTGAAGAGAAGCTACGCTTGATGAGCGGACGGTACGCGCAAGCGCGGTGTGGTGCCGGAGACCGGGATCGAACCGGTACGGGCCTTGTGAGCCCGAGGGATTTTAAGTCCCTTGCGTCTACCAATTCCGCCACTCCGGCGAGGAAGCGCCGGAGCGGAATCTAGCACTGGGTCTTAGACCGGTCAAGGTAAGGCGGGATCACTCGGCGGTTGCAGTAGAATTCTCGCGGATGATGCGGGCCGGAAAACGCACACAGCCTGCCCCTTGCGGAGACAGGCCGTTGCCGCACCCACCCGAAGATGATTGGAACTACTCAGACCTGACAATCGCTCACGCAGCTTCCACGACCGGCTTGTCGGTCTTCTTCTGCACGATTGCCTTGCTGCGCTCGACGATGTCCGTGACGCCGCTCTTCACCGCGCGACTGAATCTGGTCGCCTGCACTTGTGCGCGCCGCGCATAGCGAGCCACGTCCCGTCTGGTCTCCACTCCTGACTGGGGAGCAAAGAGCAACCCGAGCGCCGCCCCGACCACCGCCCCTCCACCGATCATCGCCGCCAACTTTGCTGCCTCACGCCCGTTCATCGACATGGTGTTCCTCCCTTTGTGTTGAAAAAAGGTCTGTCGTCTCAGGCTTGGCGAAGCTACTTCTTCATACAGCATCAAGCGTGCCAGAGCTGCGACACGTCGAAACACGCGCAAAATGATTGAAGGCCGGCCGGCAGGTTAAGCGGCTCTAATAAACGGTGCGGTTTTGTCGACAGAACGAGGAGACAACCGTTTCAGAATTTCCACATACGTTCGTATTATAGAACCGTCAGAGCCTAAAAAGCGGCTATCGGCAAGGGCTGCCGGCCTGCCTTGCAATGTCCCGCCGGCTCACTTAAGATCGCGAAACCATTCGGAGTCTCTTGATGCCGCCTGTCTATCACGCCATTCCCTACCCGAATATCGACCCGGTTTTTCTCCGTTTGGGCCCCTTGCAGTTCCGCTGGTACGGGCTGATGTATCTGATCGGACTCACCCTCGCCTACTTCATCATCGGCGCCAGAGCTCGAGCCCAGAAGCTCCCCCTCAACAACGATCAGGTCTACGACATGATCGTCTATGCCGCGGTCGGGGTCTTCGCCGGAGGCAGGCTCGGGTACGTCCTGTTCTACAACCTGTCCTATTACCTGGAGAATCCGCTGAAGATCTTCGCCGTCTGGGAAGGCGGCATGAGTTTCCACGGGGGACTGATTGGAACCATTATCGCGCTCGTGCTGTTCGCCAGACGGCGGGGGATCGCCGTGCTGACCATCGCAGACCTGGCGGCCGGTGTGACCCCGGTGGGCCTCGGACTGGGGCGAATTGGCAACTTCATCAACGGCGAGCTCTATGGGCGCCCGACCGACGTGGACTGGTGCATGGTCTTCCCGGCCGGAGGACCGGCCTGCCGTCACCCCTCCCAACTCTACGAGTCGGCCCTGGAGGGAGTATTGCTGTTTACGGTGCTCTGGCTGGTTGCGCGGCAGAATCCAAAACCGGGGACGGTCTTCGGGACGTTTCTCGTGGGGTACGGAATCTGCCGGTTCGTGGTGGAGTTCTTTCGGGAGCCGGACGCGCAGATCGGGTTCCTGTTCGGCACCTTCTCGATGGGGCAGTTGCTGAGCCTGCCAATGGTCATCGCCGGAGCGATCATCCTCACCATTGCAGCACAGCGAAAGGCGGGGGACACCGCGTCAGCTCAACAATAATTGTCTCAACTCACAACTTGAAATTCCGGCCCAAACCGGTCCGCCGCGTTACCGCGGGTTCGGATCCATAAAGGACTTCTTCTCCAACCCCATCGTTGCTTCGTGCTTTCGTAACGGGGGCGCATCCCAGATCACCTTGTTGCCGGGCGCCAGGTTCGCGGCTTCCACGTATTGCTTCCGGGCCCCCGCCTTGTCCCCGAGTCGCTCCAGCGTCAACGCAAGATTGTAGTGCGCCTCCGCCAATCCCGGATCGGCCTTGATCGTTGCCAGGTAGGCCTCACGTGCCCCGTTCCAATCCTGTTGGGCGAACAGTTGGTTGGCGTGATCGAGCTGCTGGCTCACCACCGCGCTGGTGCCGGCCGGGGCACGCAGGGTGACCATTTCTGGCCTCTTCTCCGTGGCACAACCGCTCGCAAGAGCAGCCAGCACGACAAAACTCCATAGTGCTTTCATAGGATCGCTCCTCCGTTCAGACCGTAACGCTCAGACCGTGCCGGACGAACACAAACTCGAACCCCGCCGGTTCACCCAACGAAGCAGCCACCGCCTCGACATACACGCGTGCCTGCTCGCGATAGGACTGGGCCCGCACGGCCACCTGATCGGCCGGAATCATATCCGTCTTGTAATCGACAATCCAGAGCCGCCCGTCCAACCGACAGATCAGGTCGATGACCCCCTCCATGATCTGGCTCCGCTCCTTCCAGGGAATGCGGAACGGCACCTCCCGTCCCACAATGTCGGCTCGCCGGAGCCGGGCATAGAAGTCGGACAAGGCAAACCGTCGCAGCAGCTCACGCACCTCCAGTTCGAGTTCGTCGCGGCTCAGCACCGGCCGGAGATCTCCCTCATCGGCCTCGGCAACGTGGAGCTTCGACAGTTGGGCTTCCAGATCACCGGCAAAGTCCCAATACTGCAGCGCACGGTGCACCGATCGACCGAGGGCCGGGCCGCCGACGGTACCGATCCCAGCCGAGGGTCCGCTCGGTGCCTGGCGATCACGCGAAGCCATCAGACGGGAAGGAGCCACCGACAAGGGTCTCGCGCGACAAGCAGCCCAGTCCCGATCCCGCTGTGCCCAGCGAATGGCCAGCACCGCCCCCTCCGGAAAGGCTTCGAGCCTCGCAGGCCGGTCCCGCTGTCGGCCGGCCTCAGGCTCCCGACCCGGCGTGACGACTTGTGACGCGCGGGCCTCACCGATCTTGACGTGGGCTGCGGTTTCCTCCCCGAATCCCTCGCCGAAAGCCTGCCGGAGCAAATCCATGAAGGTGCCTCGGGAGCGTTTTCTGCCCACGGCCCCGGACAGCACCAGACACTCCCTCGCCCTGGTCATGCCGACGTACAGGAG
>JRYJ01006719.1_pt1 | contig 13364 bp, 11 predicted proteins | sample 235371 | NCBI WGS metagenome assembly JRYJ01 (sample SAMN03074219, study PRJNA261477) | activated sludge metagenome | biome: Wastewater Treatment Plant; feature: Wastewater; material: Activated sludge; isolation source: activated biomass of a wastewater treatment plant treating hydrocarbon... ... | reverse complement strand
CGCATTGGTGGCGCTCTCCAGCGCCACGCCCAGCCCCTGCGTCGCGGCGTCGAGCGACATCTGCGCGCGATCGAAGCGCAGCGAGTAGCGATCCGGTGCGCGCAGGTCGGCGAAGCGTTTCAGCCAGTCGGACCACTGCACCACGCTGACGTTGCTCTGGATCAGCGGCACGTCGAGCAGCTGAGGGATGCGCTTGAGCCGGTGCTCGCGGATGAAGGCCGGGCTCGCCAGCGGCACGATGCGCTCCTCGAACAGCGGCTCCACCACCAGGTCACCCCACTGCGGCACGCCGTAGCGGATGTCCAGGTCGGCCTGGCCCAGCGCGAAGTCGCTGTGCGTGTGGGCGGCGGACAGGTTCAGCGAGATGTCCGGGTGGGCCTCGGCGAAGCGGCGCAGGCGCGGCATCAGCCACAGGCTGGCCAGCGTCGGCGCGGAGTGCACGTACAGGCTGTTGCCCACGCCCTGGCGCAGGTCGTCGGTCGCCGAGGCGANNGGTCGCCGAGGCGATCGCCTTCAGGGCGCCGGCCACGCGCTCGAGGTACTGCTCGCCGGCCACGCTCAGCCGCACGCCGTGCGCGCTGCGCTCGAACAGCTTCACGCCGAGGTCCGACTCGAGCCGTGCGACCTGGTGGCTGATCGCCGAAGCCGTGAGGTGATGTTCGGCGGCGGCCCCCGCTATGCTGCGCCGCCGCGCGACCGCCTCGAAGGCCAGCAGGTTGGTGACGGGGGGCAAGGAGGCCATCGGGTTGACCCTCACGTTGGATGACGATTCGTCATCTTAGGGTGAAAAAACATCGCTTGTCGTCAAGCAGCACGGCGCCGACCATTCGCAGCACGTTCCCCACGAACCCGGAGATGGAAGACATGCTGCTCAAGGACAAGGTTGCCGTGATCACCGGTGGCGCCGGCATCAACGGCCTCGGCTATGCCACCGCACGCCAGATGGCCGCCCAGGGCGCCCGCGTGGTCATCCTGGACCTCGCCCGCGCCGAACCCGCAACGGCCGCTGCGCGCCTGGGCGAGGGCCACCTCGGCCTGGTCGCCGACGTGACCGACAAGGCGGCCTGCGAAGCGGCTGCCGCCGCGGTGCTGAAGGCCTTCGGGCGCATCGACATCCTCGTCAACAACGCCGGCATCACCCAGCCGGTGAAGACGCTGGAGATCACCGGTGCCGACTACGACCGCATCCTCGACGTCAGCCTGCGCGGCACGCTGTACATGTCGCAGGCCGTGCTGCCGACCATGCGCGAGCGCAAGTCAGGATCCATCGTCTGCATCTCGTCGGTCTCGGCGCAGCGCGGCGGCGGCATCTTCGGCGGCCCGCACTACTCCGCGGCCAAGGCCGGCGTGCTCGGCCTGGCGCGCGCGATGGCGCGCGAGTTCGGGCCGGACAACATCCGCGTCAACTGCATCACCCCGGGCCTGATCGAGACCGACATCACCGCCGGCAAGCTGTCCGACGCCAAGAAGGCCGAGATCAACGCGACCATCCCGCTGGCCCGCCTGGGCCGCGCCGACGACGTGGCCGGCGCCTGCGTGTTCCTCGCCAGCGACCTGTCCGCCTACTGCACCGGCATCACGCTCGACGTGAACGGCGGCATGTTGATCCACTGATTCCCTCCCCCGACAACCCCGACAACCCCAGGAGACAAGCGACCATGCATCGCCAGACTTTCGTTCGCACCCTGCTCGCCGCCGCGGCCGGCGCCTTCTGCCTCGCCGGCGCCCACGCACAGGCCGTGAAGCTGACCCTCGGCCACGGCGCCGCCGTCGGCAACCCGCGCCATGAGGCGGCCGTGAAGTTCGCCGAGGTCGTGAAGGCCCGATCGGGCGGCCGCATCGAGGTGCAGGTGGCGCCCTCGGCGCAGCTCGGCGACGACGCCGCGATGGTGACCGCGCTGCGCACCGGCGCGCTCGACATGAGCGCCAACTCGCAGGGTGCGGTGGCCAACGCGGTGCCCGAGTACGCCGCGTTCGGCATGCCGTTCCTGTTCGGAAGCCCCGCCGCGGCCTTCAAGCTGCTCGACGGCCCGCTCGGCAAGGAGCTGGCCGACAAGTCGGCCGAGAAGGGCCTGGTGCTGCTGGGCACCTGGGACAACGGCATCCGCCAGATGACCAACAGCAAGCGCCCGATCGGCAAGGTCGAGGACATGAAGGGCCTGAAGATGCGCGTGCCGCCCGACGCGACGCTGGTCGACATCATGAAGTCGCTCGGCGCCGAGTCGCAGCAGATCAAGTTCGCCGAGCTCTACGTGGCGCTGCAGCAGGGCGTGGTCGATGGCCAGGAAAACCCGCTGGTCAACATCCACGCGAGCAAGCTCTACGAGGTGCAGAAGCACCTGGCGCTGACCAACCACCAGTTCCAGATGACGCCCTTCCTGATGAGCAAGCGCAGCTGGGACAAGCTGAGCGACGCCGACCGGAAGGCCGTGCAGGAGGCCGCCGCCGAGGCCACCGCGCTGCAGCGCAGGCTGTCGGCCGAGGCCGACGACAAGCTGCTCGCCGAGCTCAAGGCCAAGGGCGTGCAGGTCACGACGCCGGACAAGGCCGCCTTCGCCAAGGCCACGGCCGACGTCACGGCGAAGTGGGAAGCCGGCCCGATCGGCGCTTACGTGAAGAAGGTCGTCGCCGCCGCGCAGGCGCAGTGACCCCGCGCGGGCGCCGCCGGCGCCCGCGACACAACAAGGAGACAAGCATGCAAGCTGCCGAGCCGGGGCCTGTCGATTGCGCCATCGCGGCCGTCTGTCGCGGGGTGCTGTGGCTGTCCACCAGCGTGATCTTCGCGATCCTGGTGGCCAACACGGTGCTGCGCTACGCCACCGGCACGAGCCTGCAGTGGGCCAACGAGGTGCCGGAACTGCTGTTCCCCTGGCTGGTGATGGCCGGGGTGGTGCTCGCGGCCCAGCACGGCGCGCACATCGCCACCACCTTCCTGATGGAGGCGCTGCCGGCGGTGGCCAGGCGCATCGTGGCCACGCTCGCCTGGGCCGTGGTGGCGGGCCTGTACGCGACGCTGGCCTGGGCCACCTTCCGCATGCTCGAGATCGTGCACGACGAGAAATCGCCCATCCTGCAGGTGCCCGGCTCGATCACCTACGCCTGCGTGATGGGCGGCATGGTGCTGCTCGCGGTGCTCGCGCTGCAGTCGGCCTGGCGCGCCTGGCATGCACGGCCCGCCGCCGAAGCAACACAAGCCGAGCCGCCCGTGCCGGCGGCCCACTGGTGAGCGCCAGCCCCTCGAAGGAGCCGTCATGAGTGCATGGATCCTCGTCGTCTTCATGGTCGCCGCCGTCGCGGCCATGCCCATCGCCCACGCGCTGCTGGTCGCGGCCATGGCCGCGGCGGCCAGCTCCGACAAGGTGCCGCTGGACCTGCTGGTGCAGCAGATGGTGGCGCAGGTGCAGAGCTTCCCGCTGATCGCCATTCCGTTCTTCATGCTCACCGGCACGCTGATGATGGGCGGCAAGCTCGGCGAGGCATTGATCGGCGTGCTGTCCACGCTGCTCGGCCGCTTCCACGGCGGCCCGGCCCAGGTGGGCGTGCTGTCGTCGACGCTGTTCGGCGGCGTCTCGGGCTCGGCGGTGGCCGATGCCTCGGCGATCGGCTCGCTGCTGATCCCCTGGCACAAGCGCCTGGGCTATCCGGCGGCGTTCTCCGCGGCCACGCTGGCGGCGGCGGCCACGATCGACATCCTGATCCCGCCGTCGATCCCGATGATCCTGTTCGCGCTGACGTCCAACGCGTCGATCGCGTCGCTGTTCGTCGCCGGCGTGCTGCCCGGGCTGCTGATGTGCGGCGGCTTCATGGCGGCGTGCTGGTGGGTCGGCCGCCGACGCAACTTCCCCCGCGAGACGGCGCCGTTCGACGCCGCCGCGTTCCGCCGCCACCTCGCCTACGCCTCGCCGGCGGTGATCCTGCCGGTGCTGATCATCGTCTTCCTGCGCTTCGGCATCGCCACGCCGACCGAGGTGGCCATGCTGTCCACGCTGTACGCAGGCCTGGTCTCGGCGCTGATCTACCGCGACCTCGGCTGGAAGCGTCTGAACGACGCCATCGTGCATGCCGGCCTGGCCACCGGCGTGGTGCTGCTGGTGATCATGGCCTCGGCCGCGATCGGCTGGCTGCTCACCTTCGACCGGATGCCGCAGGGCGTGGCGCAGTGGGTGCAGCAGAACGTGCACGCCAAGTGGCTGGTGATCCTGCTGATGAACGTGATGATGCTGTTCCTCGGCATGTTCATCGACCTGCCGGCCGCCGTGCTGCTGCTCACGCCGGTGTTCGTGCCGCTGGCCAACGCCATCGGCATGGACATGACGCAGCTCGGAATCATGATGGTCGTGAACCTGGCCATCGGCCTGTACACGCCGCCGGTGGGCACCACGCTGTTCATCACCAGCGCGCTGGCCAAGGTGAAGGTGGGCCACACGGTGCGCGAGCTGGGGCCCTTCTACCTCGTCGCCTTCGGCGTGCTGGCGCTCGTGTCCTACGTGCCGGCCTCCATCCTCAAGTGACACCCCCAAGGAAACTCGAATGAACCCACGACTGCAAGACCTGTCGCGCTCCGCCTGGCGCATCCGCCGCTACGCCGTGCGCATGGGCGAGGTGCAAGGCCAGGGCTACATCGGCCAGGCGCTCGGCTGGGCCGACGTGCTGGCCGTGGCCTACCGCCATGCGCTGAACCTGCGGCCCGCCGAGCCCGAGTGGGAAGGCCGCGACCGCTTCCTGCTCTCGCACGGCCACTACGCCATCGCGCACTACGCCGCGCTCATCGAGGCCGGCGTGATCCCCGAGAGCGAGCTCGAGACCTACGGCAGCGACGACAGCCGCCTGCCGATGTCCGGCATGGCCACCTACACGCCGGGCATGGAGGTCTCCGGCGGCTCGCTCGGCCAGGGCCTGGTGATCGGCGTGGGCATGGCGCTCGGCCTGAAGCAGAAGAAGAACCCGGCCTTCGTCTACAACTCGATGTCCGACGGCGAGCTCGACGAGGGTTCGACCTGGGAAGCCGCGATGGCGGCGGCGCACCACCGGCTCGACAACCTGATCTGCCTGGTGGACATCAACAACCAGCAGGCCGACGGCCCCTCGACCAAGGTGCTGGGCTTCGAGCCGCTGGCCGACAAGTGGGCGGCCTTCGGCTGGCACGTGCAGCGCGTCAAGGGCAACGACCTGGCGGCCGTGCTGCAGGCCTTCGACGCCGCGCGGGCGCTGAAGGACGCGAAGCCGCGCGTGATCCTGTTCGACACGCTGATGGGCAAGGGCGTGCCCTTCCTCGAGCAGCGCGAGAAGAACCACTTCATCCGCGTCGACCCGCCCGAGTGGCAGCAGGCCCTCGACATCCTCGATCAGACCCGCCCCGAAGGAGCCCTGGCATGAGCCGCGCCACCGTGACCGAGAAGAAGCCGAAGCTGACCACCTCGGCGATGATCGCCTCCATCGCCTCGGAGGGGCAGCGCGTCAAGGCCGCGCCGTTCGGCAAGGCGCTGGTGGAGTACGCGGCGAGCCGCCCCGAGGTGGTCGGCCTCACCGCCGACCTGGCCAAGTACACCGACCTGCACCTGTTCGCGCAGGCCTACCCCGAGCGCTTTTTCCAGATGGGCATGGCCGAGCAGCTGCTGATGGGCACGGCCGGCGGCCTTGCGAAGGAGGGTCTGGTGCCATTCGCCACCACCTACGCGGTGTTCGGCACGCGCCGCGCCTACGACTTCATCCACCAGGTGATCGCCGAGGAGAACCTGAACGTCAAGATCTGCTGCGCGCTGCCGGGCCTGACCACCGGCTACGGGCCCAGCCACCAGGCCACCGAGGACCTGGCGATGATGCGCGGCGTGCCCGGGCTGACCATCGTCGACCCCTGCGACGCGCTGGACATCGAGCAGGCGGTGCCGCAGATCGCGGCGCACAAGGGACCGGTCTACATGCGCCTGCTGCGCGGCCAGGTGCCGCTGGTGCTCGACGAGATCGAGGGTTACCGATTCGAACTCGGCAAGGCCAAGACGCTGCGCGAGGGCGACGACGTGCTCGTCATCTCCAGCGGCATCCTGACCATGCGTGCGCTCGAGGTGGCGCAGGACCTGGCCCGCGACAGCATCGGCGTGTCGGTGCTGCACTGCCCGACCATCAAGCCGCTGGACGAGGCGGCCATCGTCGACGCGGTGCGCTACAAGCACCGGCTCGTCGTGGTGGCCGAGAACCACTCGGTGGTCGGCGGGCTCGGCGAGGCCGTGGCGAGCGCGCTGCTGCGGCACCGCGTGCAGCCGGCCCGCTTCGAGCTGGCCGGGCTGCCGGATGCCTTCCTCGATGCCGGAGCCCTGCCGACGCTGCACGACCGTTACGGCATCAGCCGGCAGGCGCTGGGCGCGCGGATCAAGGGCTGGCTGGATTGAGCCTCGCCGCTGCGAGCGCCGCTCGGCCGGTGCGAGAGCGTGCTGGCAACAGCCCGGTCCGCGCAGGCCGGCTGTCCGCTCAGGGTCGAAGCAGGGCGCCAACTTGACGCGCGGCGCCCCGACGGCGCTCGCGCCCCGGCCTCACGCCGTCACGCCCCTCGCCACCAGCTCCGGATACAGCGCCTCCACCACCCGCTTGGGCCGGCGGTCCACCGTGAACAGGCCCCAGTGCTTCTCCGGCTCCAGCGGGTCGGTCGATCCCTTCCACGGCTCGTCGAAGGCCTCGAACACGAAGCACAGCAGGCCGGCCTCGCGCGTCCAGTCCATCAGGTCCTGGTAGTAGATCGCCTGCAGCTCCTGCGCCGCGTGCTCGGCCGGCATGCCACGGCCGTTGCTCGCGGTGCACCAGCCGGCTTCGGTGATGACGATCGGCTTGCCGGGGTAGCGCGCGGCCACGCTCTCGACGTTGGCCTGGGTGTAGTCCAGCGCCTCGTGGATGTGCTTGTACTCCCACACCGGGTAGGTGTGCACGGAGATGAAGTCGAGCTCGGCCACCAGCTCGCGCAGCTTGTGCTGCCAGGGCACGTAGTTCTCGCAGAAGGTCACCGGCTGCGCCACGGCGGCCTTGACGCGCTTCACGTGCTCGATCATGCGCGGCACGGGCACGTAGTGGTCGGTCCAGTCGACGGTGGCCTCGTTGCCCACCGCGACCGAGAACACGATGTCCTCGTGATCGTTCGCCAGCGCGATCAGGCGCGCGACCTCGGCGTCGTTCTCGCGCCGGTTGGCCTCGAGCGTGGCTTCGTCGTACGTGCCGCCCCAGGGACAGCCGAAGTTGTTCATCTCGGCCCCGAGGTAGGCGCCGAGCATCACCTGGAAGGGCAGCGCGTCCTCGCGGATCACCTGCAGCACGCGCTCGGCGTGCAGGCTGCAGTCGTACAGGCGCAGCAGCTGCCAGTGCTTCTTCAGGATGTGCAGGTCCTCGCGAATCTCCGCGACGGACGGGTAGAGCCGGCGGTTCGGGTCCTGGCCCTGGCGGTAGCCCGAGTAGCAGATCGCGTTGCCTCGCGGAAGGTTCGGCGTCATCGTGTCGTCGTCGCGCTCAGGCGAACTTCGGTCGCGCTTCCTTGTCCCACAGGCCCCAGTACGCGCCCACGTCGCCCTCGGCGCCGACCTTCCAGGCCTCGTCGAAGGCGGCGAAGTAGAAGACCTCGATGCCTTCGTCGCGCGCCCAGCGCATCGTGTCGATGAAGTAGCGCATCGCGCCCTCCTCCGAAGGCAGCGCGCCGTGGAAGGGGCTGCCCTGGTCGGGCCAGCCGGTCTCGCTGATCAGCACGCGCTTGCCCGGCGCGGCGGCGCGGGTGCGCTGCACCATGGTCTGCATGTAGGCCAGCGCCCGCTCGCGCGGGCAGCCTTCCCAGAAGGGGTAGCAGTTGGTCATCACCACGTCGCAGGCGGCGGTGACGCGCGGGTGCTTCTCGAACAGGTAGTAGGCGTCGACGTAGCCCACCGGCACGCCGGGCAGCGCCTGCTTCACGCGCTCGATCTGCGCGATCAGTTCGTCTTCGCTCAGGTCCTCGCGCAGCAGCACCTCGTTGCCCACCGCGACGATGTCGGCGTGGCCGGCGCGCGCCACGGCGATCGCGCCCTCGATCTCGCGCTCGTTGATCGCGGCATCGGTGCCGAGCCAGGCGCCGACCAGCGTCTTCAGGCCCATCGAGCGGGCGATCGCCGGCGTCTGCTCGTGGCCCTCCGTGCAGGAAAAGCTGCGCACCCAGCGGGTGTGCGGGCGGATCACCTCCAGCCGGGCGCGGATCTGCGCCTCGCCCACCTGCGAGCCGGGCGATTGCCCTTCGAGGTAGGGGCTGAAGCACAGGCCGTGGACGCCGGCGTCGAGCACCGCGCGCAGTTCGGCCGCGAGCGAGGCACGCAGGTCGGCGGGCATCGGTGCCGCGGTGGGTGCGGCCGTCGGCGGCGCGCCGGGGAAATGGTCGTCTCGGGTGGGCCGGGTCATCGGTGTCTCCGTCAGTCGTCGGGGTGAGCCGCGGGTCAGCGCTTCTTCTTCTGCCAGGGCATGCGCCCTTCGCCGCGCGGCTTGGCCGATCCGTAGCCGCCGACCTTCTCGTACACGCGCACGTAGTCGACCACCAGCTCGGCGGGAAAGCGCGTCTGCTCGTTCGGCACGCCGGGGAAGTTGCCGCCCACCGCCACGTTCATCACCAGGTAGAAGGGCTGGTCGAACGGCGCGGGCCAGGGGTTGAGGTCGGCCTCCTTCTGCGGCGCGACGCCGGCGCCGTCCTTCAGGCGGCTGCAGCTCCACCAGTGGTCGTAGGTGCAGGTCTGCACGTCGTCGACGTAGAAGCGGATCTCGCCCGGCTCCCACTCCACCGCATAGGTGTGCCAGTCCGACACCAGGCTGCCGCCGGGCAGCGCATGCACCGTGGTGATGAGCTCGCGCCCCGGAAAGCTCGAACCGAAGTGGATGCTGTTGAGCACCTCGTGCGGCTTCTCGCCGACGATCTCCATCAGGTCGATCTCGCCGCTGGCCGCCCAGCCGCCGTACTTGTCGTCCACCGGCAGCATCCACAGCGCCGGCCACAGGCCCTTGCCCCAGGGCACGCGGGCGCGGAACTCGACGCGGCCGTAGGTGGTGGCGAACAGCACGCTGCCGTCGCGCTTCTTCGTCTTCAGCCGCGCCGAGGTGTAGCCGCAGCCGTGCAGCGATGCCTTGACGGCGCGGATGAACAGGCAGCTGTCGCGCACCACCACGTTCTCCGGCTCGTGGGTGTAGTACTGCAGCTCCTCGTTGCCCCAGCCGGGCACCCAGGCGTGGTTGCGGTAGTCGTAGAAGCCGTTGCCGAGGTCGAAGTCCCACTTGGTGCGGTCGACCTCGTGGCCGTCGAACTCGTCGGACCAGACCAGCGTCCAGCCCTTGCGCGCGCGTGGTGTCGTGGTGCGAGCCATCTCAGGCGGCCTCTCGGCGGAGCGCGCGCTCGGCGTGGCGTGCACGCTGGCGCTGCAGGAAGTCGCGGTACCACAGCGCGCTGTCCTTCAGCGTGCGGCGCTGCGTCGCGTAGTCGACATGCACCAGGCCGAAGCGCTTGGCGTAGCCCGAGGCCCACTCGAAGTTGTCGAGCAGGCTCCAGACCATGTAGCCCGCCATCGGCACGCCCTGGGCCAGCGCATCGCCCACCGCAGCGATGTGCGCGGCGAGATACGCCACGCGCTCGTGATCGTGCACGCGGCCGTCGACCAGTTCGTCGCGGAAGGCGGCGCCGTTCTCCTTCACGTACAGCGGCGGCAGCCGCCAGTCGCGGTGCAGGCGCAGCAGCAGCTCCGTCAGCCCCGGCGGATAGATCTCCCAGCCCATGTCGGTCAGCGCGAGGCCGCTGCCGCCGGCGCGCCAGGTGCCGTCCGCGCTGGCGACCGTGCGCGAGTAGTAGTTGATGCCGAGGAAGTCCATCGGCGCCGCGATGGCCCCCATGTCTCCAGGCTCCACGCGTGGCGCGTCGGCGCCGAGGAAGGCGAGCACGTCGTCCGGGTAGGCGCCGCGGAACAGCGGATCCATGTACCAGCGGACCAGGCGCCCGTCCTCCAGGCGTGCGCGGGCGAGGTCGGGCTCGCGATCGGTGGCGGCGTGGACGGGCGCGAGGTTGAGCACGATGCCCAGCCGCGCCCGGCTGCCCTCGGCGCGCAGGGCCCGCACGGCCAGGCCGTGGCTCAGCAGCAGGTGGTGCGAGACCTGCGCGGCGGTGGCGCGGCTCTTCAGGCCGGGCGCGAAGTTTCCGGTTTCGTGGCCGAGCGTCGCGATGACCCACGGCTCGTTGTGCGTGGTGATGGCGGCGAGCCGGTCGCCGAGTCGCGCATGGACGCCCAGCGCGTAGTCCACGAAATGCTGCACGGTGTCGCGCGAGGCCCAGCCGCCGCGCTCCTGCAGCGCCTGCGGCAGGTCCCAGTGGTTCAGCGTCAGGTAGGGCTTCACGCCGCGCGCCAGCAGGCCGTCGACGAGCCGCTCGTAGAAGCCGAGGCCGCGTTCGTTCCAGGCGCCGTGTCCCTGCGGCTGCACGCGCGGCCAGGAGACCGAGAAGCGGTAGGCGTCAACGCCGAGGGCCGCGATCAGATCGAGGTCCTCCTCCAGGCGGTGGTAGTGGTCGCAGGCCACGTCGCCGTTGCTGCCGTCGGCAATGGCGCCGGGCTGCGCGCAGAAGCGGTCCCAGATCGAGGCGCCCTTGCCATGCGCGCGCGAGGCGCCTTCGATCTGGAAGGCGCTGGTGGCGACGCCCCAGACGAAGTGCTCGGGAAAGAGGTGCGGAGGATCGATGGGCATGTTCGGGTGGCCGCTGCAGGCCGCAATGGCCCGCACCAGCCGCTTTATGAAAGCGCTTTCACACTTTAGGAGAGCCCGGCGTCCGCTGTCAACCGGGGGTATGTGCCGGGGGTGGGCCGGGCCGGAGGTCAGGCGCCCAGCGCGCGCGTGGACTCGCGCACGACCAGCCGTGGCGCGGGCACCTCCACGCGCGGCCGCTCGCCGGCCAGCAGGGCCAGCATCGCCTGTGCGGCGAGCTCGCCGATCTCGTGGATCGGGTTGTGCACCGTGGTCAGGGGAGGCACGGCATACATCGAGCCGGCCACGTCGTCGAAGCCCACCAGGGAGACGTCGTCGGGCACCCGCTTGCCGTGGCGATACAGCGCCAGGGCCGCGCCCAGCGCCATCTGGTCGTTGGCCGCGAAGATCGCGCTGAAGCGCGCACGCTGTGCGAGCAGATGCTCCACGGCATCCACGCCGCTGCGCTCGGTGAATGCTCCCGGCACGATCAGCGACGGATCGACGCGCACCCCGGCCGCCTCGAGCGCCTGCCGGTAGCCCTGCTCGCGCTCCACCGCGTCCGGATGCTCGGCCACGCCGCCGATGAAGGCGATGCGCCGGTGGCCGAGTTCGACGAGGTGCTGCGTGGCCTGCCGCGCGCCTTCGCGGTGATCGAAATCGAGCGACACCAGGTTCGTGGTCTTCAGCTTCCGGCCGGTCACCACCACCGGCAGCGAGCGCGCGACCGATCGCAGGGCGGCGTCCGACAGCCGGCCGGTGAGCACGATCAGGCCGTCCACCCGGCGCGAGCGCAGCACGTCGATGCAGCGCGATTCCTCGTCGGCCTGCCAGTGGCCGCTCATGAACAGCGGGCTGTAGCCGGCCGCGCCGAGCGCCACCTCGATGCCGCGCAGCGCCGCGCCGTAGAACGGGCTGTCGATGGCCTGCGTCAGCACGCCGATGCTGAGGGTGCGGCCGCCCGCCAGGCCGCGCGCCACGGGGTTGGGCACGAAGCCGAGCGTGGCGATGGCCTCGTCCACCGCCGCGCGCTTCTCGGGGCTGACCACGGCGGTGCCGTTGAGGATGCGCGACACCGTGCTCGGAGAGACGCCCGCCCGCTCGGCCACCATCTCCAGGGTCACCTTCGCGGGCATGGCGCTGCGACTGCGTGTCGGCCTGTTCACTTGGAGTCCTCGCTCTTGCTCTGCGTCCCGGACGTGGAGTTTATGCGCTCGTCTGCAAGCGCTTGCAAGACTCCCGCGCGGGCGCACTTCCGCCACGGCCCGGGTGGAGTCTTCACCCTACTGGCGGGTCAACCCGGATGGCGGCGCGAGTGCCTTGCACTAGCGTGTCGCCCGCAAAGGAGTCCACGCCACCATGAGCGCCACCATCGCCCCCGAACACCTCGCCCTGCAGCGCCTCTACCACTGGGAGAAGACCACTCCCGACCGCACCGTCTTCACCCAGCCCATGGGCGGCGGCGTGGTGCGCCAGATGAGCTGGCGCGAGGTGATGGACGAGACGCGGCGCATGGCCGCGCACCTGCAGTCCTTCGGCTTCCCGCCGGGCAGCCGCATCGCGATCCTGTCGAAGAACTGCGCCCACTGGCTGATGAGCGACTGGGCGATCTGGATGGCCGGCCACGTCTCGGTGCCGCTGTACCCGACGCTGGCCGCGGACACCATCCGCCAGATCCTCACCCACAGCGAGGCCAAGCTGGTGTTCGTCGGCAAGCTCGACGGCTGGGACGCGATGAAGCCGGGCGTGCCGGCCGATCTGCCCTGCATCAGCTACCCGCTCTCGCCGCCGAACGACTACCCGACCTGGGACGACATCGTCCGCCGCACCGAGCCGCTGCAGGGCTCGCCGGTGCGCGCCGGCGACGAGCTGTCGACCATCATGTACACCTCGGGCACCACCGGCAGCCCGAAGGGCGTGATGCACAGCTTCGCCACCTTCGCGTGGTCGATCCAGGCCGGCCTGAAGCGCGTACCGATCGACGCCAGCGCGCGCATGCTGAGCTACCTGCCGCTGGCCCACGTGGCCGAGCGCACGCTGGTGGAGCACGGGCTGCTGGCCACGGGCATGAGCGTGTTCTTCGCCGAGAGCCTGGACACCTTCACCGCCGACCTGCAGCGCGCACGACCCACCGTGTTCTTCTCGGTGCCGCGGCTGTGGGTGAAGTTCCAGCAGGGCGTGCAGGCCAAGATGCCGCCGGCCAAGCTGGACCGGCTGCTGAAGATCCCCATCCTGCGCGGCATCGTCAGGAAGAAGATCCTCGCGGCGCTCGGCCTGGACCAGTGCACCTTCGCCGCCGGCGGCGCGGCGCCCATGCCGCCGGAGCTGCTCGCCTGGTACGCCAGGCTGGGCCTGCCGATCATCGAGGTCTACGGCATGACCGAGAACTGCGGCGTCTCGCATGCCACGCTGCCCGGCGTGCAGCGCCCCGGCACGGTCGGCCTGCCCTACGAGGGCGTGCAGAGCCGGCTGGACCCGGCCAACGGCGAGATCCAGATGAAGAGCCCCGGCCTGATGCTGGGCTACTACAAGGAAGAGGGCCTGACGCGCGAGGCCTTCACGCCCGACGGCTGGCTGCACACCGGCGACAAGGGCCAGCTGGAGAGCGACGGCTACCTGCGCATCACCGGCCGCGTGAAGGACCTGTTCAAGAC
>JRYJ01003890.1_pt1 | contig 13382 bp, 11 predicted proteins | sample 235371 | NCBI WGS metagenome assembly JRYJ01 (sample SAMN03074219, study PRJNA261477) | activated sludge metagenome | biome: Wastewater Treatment Plant; feature: Wastewater; material: Activated sludge; isolation source: activated biomass of a wastewater treatment plant treating hydrocarbon... ... | reverse complement strand
ACAAGTGGAACTCGAAGCGCCCCGGCCGGAGCAGCGCCGGGTCGAGGACCTCGACAAAATTGGTCGTGCCAACGACGAAGACGAGTTCATCCTTATGGAACCCGTCCATTTCGGTGAGCAGTTGATTGACCATCGAGTGTTCGACGCCCGAGCCGGTGTACGTGCCGCGGGCCGAGGCGAACGAATCGAGCTCGTCGAAGACGATGATCGACGGGGCCGATTGCCGGGCGCGATGGAAGATCTGCCGAAGGTTGTGCTCGCTCTGCCCGACCCACCGGCTCTTCAGTTCCGGGCCGCTGACAATCGTGACCGCCGCGCCGATCGCNNGTCTGCTCGCGTTCGTCGTGCCCGCCGCCGAGCCCCGCGCCGCGCTGACGACCGACGGCGTCGATCTCGTCGATGAAGATGATGCACGGCGCGGCGTCCTTGGCCTGCTTGAACAGGTCGCGCACGCGGCTCGCGCCGACGCCGACGAACATCTCGACGAAGTCGGAGCCGCTGATCGAGAAGAACGGCACGCCCGCTTCGCCGGCCACGGCCTTGGCCAGGAGCGTCTTGCCCGTGCCGGGCGGGCCCCAGAAGATGATGCCGCGCGGGATCAGGTCCTCGAGCCGGGCGATCGCCTCGGCGTCGATGGTGCGATCCTTCATTGCCAGCACGTCCAGGATTTCCTTCCGCAGCCGGGTCTTCACCTTCTCGTATCCGCCGATGTCGCGATCGAGGTCGAGGTCCGGCACCTCCAGGCTGCCGACGAGGGTCGCCTGGCGCAACTGCCGATAGGCGGGTTTCGGGTCGATCGGGTAATCTTCGCCGACGAGGGTGCTGAGCAATCGGCGCAGTCGCACGGCATTGACCCCGGAGACGTGCTTGTACAGCGCCCAGGGGTTGAACTCCCGGCCGAACTTCCGCGCCTCGCGCCGCGTCACCAGGTTCTTGAGCCGCGGACGCGCCACGCCCAAGAGCGCGATTCGGAATGGAAACAGGTTCTCGATCACCGCCGGCAACGCAAACGAGGGATCCTTGAATCCGAGCCAGACGACCTCGGGGTTTTCGTAGAGGAGCGCGACGACTTCTCGCGCCTCCGAGGTCAACCCGCCGTCACTGGTTGTCAGCAGGTCGAGGTGCGGCAGCGTGAGCACTTTTTTCTCGACCGCCCGGCGCACCTCTTCCCGGAGTTGCGCGACCGTGGCGCCCATCATGCCGACGGGGACGGCGCCAGTCGGCGGCGCCGATTCCGCCTTGCGACCGTCCAGATAGGCGAACTTTAGCCCCTGATTCTTCAGCCGATCGCGGATGTGCACGTACAGAAACGGCACGAGCTCCTTGTCGCATTCGACCAGCGTGGGCAAGCCGCGGAGCAGCCGATCGGCAATCTGTGCCAGTTCGGCGGCGTAAGCGGCCTCGACCGCCTGCGGCAGATCCAGTTCACTGGGCAAATCGGATTCGGGGATGAGTATCGACATCACTCCGCCGCGGCCTGGGTGCCGCGCTCACCCGCGTCGTAAGCGACGCGGCTCTGTCACACTTCGATCTTGATCGTCAGCGAGCCGGTCTGTGGATCCTCGGTCATCTCCTTGATGGCGCCGAGTTGAGCCGCTTTCCGTTTCAGCGCCTCCGCCGTCACGCGGTTGATCGCTTGATTCAGTTCCTTTTGCAGGTCGGCCAGCCGGCCTTCGAGTTTCTTCGTCGCTTCAGCCTGAAGTCGCTCCTGTTCGTGCTCGGCCTGTTGCCCGAGGTCGGATTGCAGTTGCCGTTGCAGCGCTTTGCGAACGGTTTTTTCGGCCGGGCCGATGTCCTCATACGCCAGCCCCTCGCGCTCGGCCTCGAGGTCCAGCGCGCGTTCGGCGGCCGCGGTGAGCGACACTTCTCGGCATGCCGGATCGATGGTCACGGTGACGCCGTCGTCGGTGCGCGTCATGACCCCGTCGCGCTCGGTGAAGCCCCGATCAGCCAGTTCCCGTTTCAGCAATTCGGCCATCTGCTCGGCCGGCAAGACCTCGAGCAGTTCGATCTGCGAGCAGACTTCGTCCTCGGCGGTGAGCGTGCGCCGCAGCGACTCGGTGACGCGGACGCGGTAGGCCCGACTCATGATCCACCTCCGGCGGCGGACGCCGCGGTTTTCAGCGGTTCAACTGAATCCAGCAAGGCGGCGGCGCGCTGGGCCAGCGCGTCGCCCTCCAGCCGCTCCCATTCGCTCAGCCAGAATTGAGCGGCGGAGTAGCCATCATCAAGATAGCCGATTCCCCGGCAGCGGCGCTCCACGTCGCGCAGTCGCAGCACTTGGCGCGGCAACGCCAGAGCGTGACGCTGGACTTCGAGCCGATCGGCCAGCCGGACGGGACCGCCCGCTTGCAAGCCGCCGAAAAACGTCTCCGGCGTGACGTCCGGCAAAAGGACGGCGCGAGCGGCTTCCAATATGAAGCGAGCGAGATCGATCCGGCCCGCGTCCCGAGCGGCGGCCGCGAAAACGGAGGCGACCCGGTCCTGTTCACGTCCGATCGCCGCCAACGCCGGCCAGTCGCCGATCTGACCCTTGCGCTGTTCCAATTCAACCCAGCGCTGTGCCAGCCAGGGATTGAGCGCCTCGATGGCCACCGAGCCGAGTCCATCGAGCCAGGGTCCGAAAGCCGGTTCAACGGTCGCCGATACGAAGTCCTCGGGAAATGCGAGACGTACAAGCCCGTTTTCCGCGACGATCGGCTTGAAGCGAAGCGCGGCGTGAAAGTCCGAATCCCGGAGCGCATCAAAGGTGAGGAACACCAACAACTGATCGGCGATGGTCGCGCCGCTTCGATCGCCGTCGGCCGGCGCCGCCTCGTCGTTCTGGCGCGTCGTGGCGAGCCACAGCAGCCAGTCGAGCGAGCGGCGCGTGAACACGAGCGGCATGTCGGCCGGCGGCGTCCGCTCCCACAGCCGGCCCGCGACCGGCCGCGCGCCCCGCAGCCAGCGCTCACTCCGCCAGCCGCCGACGCGGCACAGGAACAAGATCGTGCCGTGAATCAATGTTTCGGAGATGAGTTCGACGGCCGCGCGGCTCAGAGTGGCCGGCGGCGGCGGGCGCTCCGNNCGTCCCCGGCTTCACGGCGAATCCTCATCGACGCAGCGACAGCGCCCCCGGTGTCGGAAAGCCATTGATCGTCAATTCGCCATCGCGCCAGCGCAGCTCGATCGTATTCGGCCGGCGCCAACACGGATCGTCGGCACGATAGCGCTCGGTCAGGAAGTGCACGCGCTGATTGGCGGACCCGATCCACCGCCGGGCGGATTCCGGGAGGTCGCGCTCGTACCGGCCATCGACCAGAATGTCCGTGAGCGCCAGGAGCTGGGCGACCGCCGGATTCGGCAGCGCCTCGGCTTCCTCCAGCGTGTAACCCGAGAAGATCATGACGCTCAGGCCCAACCGTCTCGCGTGCCCGGCCAGCTCCGCGGCGCCGCTGGCTTGAGCGAGCGGTTCGCCCCCCAGAAGCGTGACGCCTTCGAGATGCCAGCGCTCGTGCGCGAATCGGAGTTCATCGGCCACGTCGGCGACGGCACGTTCCATCCCGCCGGCGAAGGTCAGCATCTCGGGATTGCAGCAGCCGGGGCAGCGGAACGGACAACCCTGAAACCAGAGGGCGAATCGCCGGCCGGGGCCTTCGGCCGCGGTGTTCGGAACGATTTGCGCGATGCGGAGGATGGCGCTCATCACGCCAGTATACATCAAGGGCCGGCGACGCCGCGGACGCGTGTGGATGCAGCCTGCGTCGCCAGAGGCGGGTTGCGATCGCCGTTGGCAAGCGATTCCGACCCAGGGACAGCCTTGCTGGCCCGGATGACGACAAGCCGGAGCCGCGGCCGATCGCCGTCCGTTCGAAAACACGCCGCTCCCAGAGTCTCCGGCTTCTCCCGCGCTCCAAGGATCAGGTATTCGCTCTCGCTGAGGCTGACGTCGAATCGCAGTTCCGGCCAGCGCTCGATCGTGGACTGGCCCTGAACGACCCAGTTGCCAGCACCGTCGGTTGCCGGCCAGAGACTCTTGCGGCCGTGATGAACCTGCGGCTCGAAGAGCAGCGACACGGCATCGGGCGTGATGGACGGCGTGACCTGCAAGCCGCACTGGGCCTGGTCCAGAACGATGGGCGTCGTGGCGCCGTCGAGCACGAGATTGAACCGGCACTCGGGGATGATGCCGCCGAGCTTCAGCCAGCGCGGGTCGCCGGCTTTGCGACGCCATTGGTGCGGCTCTGGATTGCTGCGCTGCGAGGTGAGCAGTTCCAAGAGCGCCGGCGGCGGCAACCCCCCCACGACGCCGACGCGAAAACCGTTATCATCGAGCCGGGCCCGAAGATCCGGCGCCACGGACTGCTCATCGGCCGCCGACCAGATTGTCTGAATGATCGCCCCATCAGCGACGGAGACCTCGAGCGGCGCGACATCGAGGACGACGACGTCAGCAGCCGCGGGCGTCGGCGGTCGCCAGCGCTCGATCAGGTGCGTCGGGCGCCCGATCGGGCAGAAACAACCAGCGCAGCACGCCAGCGCACCGGCGTGGAGGATCGCAGCGAATCGCCGCAGCTTGCCTGGTCGCCCCATTCGCGCACCATTCCCGTGAGGACGCGGACGATAGCGATGCCGGCGGCGGCGGTCAAGCTCGCTCCAAAACCGACAACCCTTGAAATGCGGACGAAGATGATGCCGCGGCGAGTCGTTCTCCATCACGAAAACACGATTGGATTACAACACGAAAAAAAACCAACGACCGGGACAGTTCTTTCGTACTTTCCCGGTTTCGTGTTTTCGTGATTGGATCTCCTTGACTCTATCGAATCGTCACAGACCCTTGCAACGATTCTCGCCCGTGACGTCAGTTCAAACAACTCCGTGACTCGATCGTTCGCCACAGCGTCATCGGATCGAGCGGTTTTTGGAACCAGGCGTCCACGCCGCCAGGACCGGCGCTGACGCCGAGGGCCCTGGGATCGGCGCCGCTGATGGCGAAGACGGCGAGGTCCGCGTGCCGCGGGTTTTCCCGTATGCGAGCCAGCGTCTGCATGCCGTCGCACCGCGGCATCATCATGTCCAGCAGAACCACGTCGGGCGGTTCGTGCTGCGCGAGATACTCGAGCGCGTCGAGCCCGTCCGCGGCCGTGGCGCAATCACACCCGTTCATGCCGAGGAGCCCCGCCAGCAGTTCGCGCTCATTGGTGTCGTCGTCCACGACCAGCGCGCGGATTCGGCGGCGCGGCGGTTCGGGCGCTGCGCTGGTTTCATTCAACAGTTTCTGGAGGAGCGCCTCCGCGTCGGCCTGCTGGCCGTTCTGCAATTGCTTCTGAATCAAGTGCAGCGAGAGCGTCTGGCGCTGGAGGCGATTGCGAAGCCGATGAGCCGACTCCGCCGGCGACTGCGACTGCTGAGCCGGCAGTTCATCGCGCCGGATACTGATGTGATCCGGTGCGTCAATTCCGATCCGCACGCTCCGGCCCCGGGATTGCACAACTCGAACCCGCACCCCGAGCGACGGAAAAACGATGTCTTCGCCAATTTTGCGCGACAGGACGAGCATGCTGCGGCCTCCTTACCGAGCGCCGACATGACGCCGACGCCGAACGAACGATTTCCTGATCGCACAGTGTACCGATTGCGCCGTCGCCGTTTCAAGCTTTTTCCGAGAAAATCAGTGCAGCTGCTCTTGAGCCGGGGCGCAAAGCTTGCGTCGGCCGACCGCTTGCAGAAGCGCGCTGAGTTGCCCCGGCTGGATCGGTTTCGTCAGATGTGCTTCAAAACCGGCGGCCGCGGACAATTGCCGATCACGCGGCTGGCCATATCCGGACAGCGCGATCAGGCGCGTGCGAAGTTCGCCGTGCTGCTGTCGGATGCGACGGGCTAACTCGAAGCCGTCGAATCCCGGCAGGCCGATGTCCACCAGCGCGAAGTCGAACGATCGTCGCGCCAGGGCGTCGAGGGCGGCGGCGCCGTCGGCTGCGGTTTCGACTTCGTACCCGTCCAGGCGCAGCAGAGCCGCGAGCGAGTCGCGGATATCGGCGTCGTCTTCGACAATCAATACGGTCGCGGACGCGGTCCGCTGCGGGGCCGGGGACGCTTGCGGAGCCGCGGCCGGCAACGCTGGGTGCCGAGCCACCGGCAGGCGGACAATGAATTCGCTGCCGGCACCGGTTCCTTCGCTGACCGCTCGCACTGATCCGCCGTGCGCGTTCACAATCTCCCGCACGAGTGTCAGCCCGACGCCGATCCCGCCAGTCGATGGACCATTGGGCGGCGATTGCACGAACAGATGAAAGATCGATTCCAGCATTTCAGCCGGAATTCCGCAGCCGGTATCCCGCACCCGGATCACGCACTCCTCGCCGTCCCGAGTCACGACGAACCAGACGTCGCCGCCCGGCGGCGTAAACTTGGCGGCATTGCGGAGCAGATTGACCTGAATTTGCTGCAACCGCGTCGGATCGCCGTCGACCCAGATCGGCTCCTCCGGAAGGTCGAGATGCAGCCGCACCTTCACGTCGTCGAAGAGCGGCTGGACCTCCTCGATGGCGTCCGTGGCGCACCGGATCAGATCCACGATGTCTCGTCGGAGTTCGATCTTGTTTTGCGTGATGCGGGAGACGTCGAGGAGGTCGTCAATCAGCCGTCCCATGTGCCGCGTCCGCCGCTCGATGACCTGAACCCAGCGATGAACGGAATCCGCGGGAGCCGCCGCCTCGATCATTCCCAGGGCATTGAGGATGGCCGCGAGCGGATTGCGCAGTTCATGGGACAACATGGCGAGGAAGCGGTCGCGCTGTTCGACGGCCTCGCGCGCATCGCGCTCCGCCTTTTTGATCTCGGTGACGTCGGAGAGAATGCCGCCGACGCCGCTGATCCCGCCGGCGCCATCGCGCAGTGGGAACGCGACCAACAAAAAGTCGCGCGGGCCGCCCGTCTCCGCGATGACGAGTTCCGTGCTGGCCGGCTGGCCGTCAAAGACGACGCGGCGGAGGCAATCGGCCATGGCGTCGGCCGCGTCCGTCGGGAACAGTTCGTGAACGCTGCAGCCGATCGGATCCCGCGCGACGGATGCGCGGAGCGAATCGCTGGCCAGGATCAGCCGTCCATCGGTGGACGCTACGAACAGCCGTTTCGGCGAGTAGCGCAAGATGCCGGTGAGCTGCTCCGACACGCCGCGGGCGGCCGCCTCCGCCCGCTTGAGAGCCGACACGTCGATCAGCGTCGCCACCACGCCGTCGATCCCCGCCGCGGAGCGATACGGCAGGATCCGGAGCAGGAAGCACTGCCCGCGCGGGTTGCGGACCTGCCGCTCGATCGGGTTCCCGCTGGCCAGCACGGCACGCAGATCGTCCAGCAGACCCGGATGATCGAGCGTATGCGTGAAGTTGTCGATTCGCCGGCCGACGTCCTGAGGAAACAGGTTGAACGTCTCGCCGATCTTCGGAGTGAATTTGCGGATGCAGAGTTCGCGGTCGAGAAAGATTGTGTGAACCTCGGTGCTCGTCAGGAGGTTCTCCATGTCATTCGTCAACACCGTCAGTTCGGCGATCTTCTTCTGATACTCGGCGTTGACGGTGTAGAGTTCTTCGTTGACGGAGTGGAGTTCTTCGTTGGTGCTCTGAAGTTCCTCGTTGGAGGCGACGAGTTCCTCGTTGGTCGCCTGGAGTTCCTCGTTGCTCGTTTCCATCTCCTCGACCATCGCCTGGAGGTTTTCCTTGGCGCTGCGGAGTTCGGATTCGAGGGTGAGGATCTGGTCACTGGAGGCGCGATCGAGATCGACTTCGCGCGCGGGCGGGGCGGACAACGCCGGCGTGTCGATCGCGTCGAAGCGGACCAGCGCGTGCGCGGGCCCCGGCCGACGCTGCCGCAGCGGCTCAACCGTGAGGTTGATTCGTTCTTCGCCCGCGGCGGTGCGAACGCGGAGGCCCTTGTAAACGAACGGCTGGCGATCGCGGAACGCCTTCGGCAGGCCGCCGGCCAGGGCGATGCGGACTTCGTCATCGACGATGTCGAGCACGTCGCCGGAGAATCGCCCGTCCTTCATGTTGAGATAGCGGCCGGCGCCGCCGAACGTGTGCACCAGCACGCGATCTTCGTTGACCAGCAGCCCGACCGGCATGTAGGTGTCGAGCAATTGCTCGTAAGCGTCGGCGCTGGCGGAGGTCGGAGCCGTGAACAGTCCGCCTTGGCCTCCCGGCGTGCGGACCGTGACTGCCGGGTGCGCCGGCGGCGACGCCAGTTCTGCCGACAATCGGACGTCCCGGCATTTGCGAAACAGCTTCCAGCGGGAATCGAGCGGCTCGAACTCGTCGCCGAGTTCGCCGGGCGTCTCACTCGGTCCGAGGAACAGCACGCCGCCGGCGCGCAAGCCGAAGTGCATCATCGTCAGCGCCTTCTTCTGGGCCGGCGGCTGAAAGTAGATCAAGAGATTCCGGCACGAAATCAGGTTGAGACGCGTGAAGGGCGCGTCCTTGAGAATGTTGTGTTGGGCGAAGACGACCAGCTTCCTCAACTCCTGGACCACTTGGTATCCATCGCCTCGCCGGACGAAGAAGCGCTCGCGCCGGGCGGGGCCGACGTCGGCCAGCATGGCGTCGCTGTACCAGCCGTTGCTCGCCACGTCGAGCGAATCGCGGTGCACGTCGGTGGCGAAGATCTTGAGATGGATTGGCCGATTCGCCGCCTCCAACTGCTCGTAGGCCAGCATGGCCAGCGAATAGGCCTCTTCGCCGGTGGCGCAGCCAGCGCACCCGATCGCGGAAGAAGTGCGTCACGCCGATGAGCAGATCGCGGTACAGCGCCGTCAGTTCCGCGGGATCGGCTTCGAGCCGCGCGATGTAGTCGTCCAGGCTGACGGAATGAGCGAGCAGGATTCGACGTTCCAGCCGCCGGGCCACTGTATCCGGCTTGTAGTGCGCGAACTCGATGCCGAAGGCGTTGCGCAGCAGCCGGAAGATGGCGTCCATTCCAGTCGGCAGCGGCTGCGACGGCTGCAACGGCGCGGCGCCGCGGCCGAACGGGTGCTCCACGTAGCGCCGCAACGCGGCGGCCATCTCCTCCGGCGGCAGAATCAGATCGGCGGCCCCGGTGTTGATTGCGCTCTTGGGCATGCCGTCGAACTTCGCGGAATCCACGGACTGCACGAGGACCAGGCCGCCCGCGTCGTGAATGTCCCGCACGCCGCGCGAGCCGTCGCTTCCCGTGCCCGACAAAACGATGCCAATGGCGTGGTCGCCGGCGTCCTGAGCCAACGAGCGGAAGAAATGATCGATCGGCAAGGTGACGAGCTGCGTGCGGTCCTTGTCCGCCAACAGCAGCCGCCCATTGGCCATGATCATGTCTTTCTTCGGCGGCATGAGGTAGATCGTGTCGCGCTCGATCGGTACGCCGTCCTCGACCTGGCGGATCGGAATCGCCGTGTGGCGCGCCAATAGCTCATCGGTGAGGCTTTTGAAATCCGGAGAGAGATGCTGGACGACCACGAAGGCCAGCCCGGTATTCGCCGGCATTTGCGAAAACAATCGTTCGAGCGCTTCCAGCCCGCCGGCGGACGCGCCGACGCCGACGACATACGCTGGCCGACGGTCCGCGGCGATTGCCGGGGACTCCCGCCTCGTCGTATCTTCCGCGGCGAAGTTGGCGGGACGATCCGTCATGCCTCCTGACTCCGTTCGGACGCAGGCGAACCCTGCAACCCGCGTGCCATTTTCCCCGGCGTTTTTGCCGCACCGGGCGGTTCAACCATTCATAGTTTCGGATGCTCTCGCAAAGCTACGCATCAAAGGAAAATACGGTTCGCGCAATCGAGAAAGGGATCGGACTTGGTCCTTGACGTCAGGGCCTATCGAGAAATGGCTACACAGCGCCGCTGCCGAATCGGCGCCACGTTGCGGCCGGCGGTATGAAATTGCAACGACGGACGCACGGAGAAGTAGCTGGAGCGGCGGATTGTTGGGTCACAACCTCGCCGACTCGCCAACTCAGCATTGAATTCCGCTGCATCTCCTTGCCACCGTCGTGAATACTCCGCCGTCCTCCCGGCCGCGATCACGAGCCGAGTAGTCGGGATGCCTCGTCGTACCCGGGCGCCGGGAATCCGTATTCGCTCGCCGTGACGCGTGCCAGACCCACGAGGTGCCGCCAGCGGAACGCCGGCCGCGTCGCGCCGAACTCCTCGGCGACGGTCTGATAGTACTTCTCAGCGTGCAGCGCGCCATCTTCGCTGGTGGCGTAGCGCAACAGCAACTGGAACACGGGCTGCGGTGGGAATCCGAGTTCGCCATAGCGATGAACGATCGCGCAAACCCGGGGTTGGTCGCGATCGCGAATTGCGGCGTCGGCTTCAGCCAGAAGAGCGCCGGCGTCTTTCGATTTCATGGCGTCCAGGTGTTCCGACCACGGCAGGGGTTGCCGATTCGCGTGCCCCGCTTGCCCGGCGGTGTGATAGGCGGCCACGATCAGCGTGGACAGCACAGTTCGCGGCTCGACGACGCGCGTGATATTTCGCCACGCGTTGGCCGCATCGGACGCATGGACGCCCACGGACGCGCCGTGGACGCTGCCGGCCGGCTTGTCGCCGCTGCCGCTCTCCCGGCCGGGATCGCGCAGCACCAGTCGATTGGCCGCGAGGGAGATTGCCTCGGCAATGTCATCCGGCGCGAAGCCCTCGGCGAGCGCCGCGGCGACGGCTTCGGCGGCGCGGGCGCGATCGGCCGCATACACCGTCTCACTCAGCCGGTCGATCCAGGCATCGTCGGCCCGCCGCTGACCCGCGCTGCGGCCGGCGAGGCGATACTGATCCAGCAGCTTCGGCAGAGCGGCTCGGATTCCCGGCTCGGGCCGATTGTTCCGGATTCGATTCTGCTCCGCGTCCGAGCAAAAACGGATCGTCTGTCGCAGCATCGTCAGCGCCGCGTCCTTGCCGGTGAGGTCGAGCGCTTCCCAGGCGCGCCAGGCGAGGACGACCCGGTGAACGTCCGTGTCATCCTGCACGCATTGTTCCTGCAAGCGGCTGAACGCGGCCGGCAGCGGACTCCGCAGCAGCCCGGCCAGAGCGCGTTCACCGGCGGCGACGTCGCGGCGGCGCGTCGCCTCGCGCAGCAAGTCGGCGCCGGTCGGCCCGTCATCGGTTCCGTGATGCTCAATCTCGTGCAGCCGTTCGCTCTGCCGCCCGCCGAACGACTCGATGAAGCTCGTGTTGCGATAAAGAACCTTGAGGACGGGCAGCGGTCGGTGGCTCTCCGGCGTCGCCTGCGCCATTCTCAGAGCCGGCGCCAGGGCCATGAAAGCGTGGTAACCGTTGTAATCATGTCCGCCAAACGTGCGCGCGTTGGCCAGCGCGCCGGCGGCGACGAGTTCGTTCAGGGACAGACCCGACCGCAGCCGCGAGACGAGAATCGGCAAGAGCCGGTCCGGCGGCGTTCCCTGGAGCAGGGCGACGAGCGGCTCCCGCGCGCCGAATTGGAGCGGACGTGGATCGTCGCCGGCATACGCCGGCCGGACTCCGAGATTGGCCGCCATGGTGTTGCCGACGGCGGCGACGAGCATGCCCTGTCCGACTTGCGAGAGGAACTCGCGGCGATTGCGGCTCATCATGGCTCTGCCCCCAGTGAGAATGCGAAATGGGCGGCAACGGCGTCACTGTAGCACAACGGGCGAGCCAGCGATAGTTTCTTGGTCGCTTTTTTTGCGGGCGAGCCGCCGCGCCGAATCCAGTTGGGGACCGGTTCTCTGGTCGCTGGCGCGACCTTCAGGCAGGCGGAATTGCGAAGTCGAGGTAGATCAGAGGATTGCCGCGATAGCGGATCCGGGCCACCTCGCGAAACCCGCACTTGCGATAGAATTCGCCGGCGCCTGCGGCGGAAGCGAACGCATCGAGCCGGATCGCGTCTGCCGGCCAGTCGCGCGCGATCCGGATTGCCTCCTCAATGCAACGCCGGCCGATCCCCGATCGTTGGCGGTTCGGCGCCACCGCCATGTCGGTCAAGTACAGCGGCTTCAATGCGGGAGGGAAATAGGCAACGTCAATGGCCCAGGGCTTTCGCTTCGACAGAGTCAGCATGGCGATGACTCGCGACCGCTGCCGGGCAACGAAAATCGTGGCCCGAGTCATCGTGAAGCGGACGCCGCGCTCGGTTCCAATGGACGACCACATTCCCTTTCCGAACCGGGCCGTCAGGTCGGCGGCCACGGCCGCGCGCAATTCCAAGATGGCGGGAATATCGGAGTCAACCGCCGGCTTGAGTCGGATTCGCATCGGAATTGCGCACTCCTGTGACCCGGCGATGCCGCGCCAGCCGGAGCTTGAGAAGGCGCTGCACGTCCGGCCATTCGTTCGCCAGGATGCTGTACATCACTGTATCTCGGACCGTGCCGTCGCGGCGCGCGGCATGATGCCGGATCACGCCATCCTTCTTCGCGCCCAGCGCTTCAATGGCCCGCTGTGACGCGAGATTGAATGTGTCCGTGCGCAGTCCGACCACGCGGCAGCCCAGCGCGTCAAATGCATGTCCCAGCAGCAGCAGCTTGCACGCCGTATTGACGTGCGTTCGTTGCCAGGACTTCGCATACCAGGTGTAGCCGATCTCCACGCGGTCAATGCCCGGCACGATGTCGTGGTAGCGCGTGCTGCCGATGATCGTGCCGGTCGTGAGTTCGCGGACGGCCCAGGGGAGCATGTGGCCGGCGTCGCGCCCCGCGAGCGCCTCGGCCACGTATCGCGGCATCGCCGCCGGCTCGGGCNNGTCCGCGGCCAGCGGTTCCAGCCGCACGCCGTCGCCTTCCAGGATGATCGAAGCAATGGAAATCATGCGCGGGTGCAACTCCGGGGCACGGCCAATCTATGTCCAATTGCAAGTTTGAACACGAAGCGAGAGGTTTGAAGTCGATGGCCGGTTTCGATAATTTGCCCTCTCCGGTGACGAGTCGGAAGTCTCTAACGGGAAACCCGCCATGCGATCCAGCATTCTCGCTCTCGTTTCGTCGTTGCTCATGTCCGCCGGTGCCGCGGCTCAAACGTTTACGGACAAAGTCACCACGACGCCGATTGCGATTCAGGACGGATTCGGCCCCGGCGGGCAGTTGNNACTGGCTTACTGCGGGCCGACCGCGTTCAACATGGCAATCGGCTACCTGGGAGTGAACGGCTACAACCGGCTGGGGCCGACCATTCCGACTCCGGCCGACCTCCTGAACCGGGAACGAATCCTCTCCGGTCTGGCGGGGACCAGCGCCGTCGGCGGCACGACGATCGACGGCTTGCAATCCGCAGTCGATACGCTGCTTCAGGCCAAGGGCATCAGCCTCTCGGATCGCAGTTGGAATATCGCTAATCGTCCGTGGGTCGATGACCTGCAAGCGGTCAACGTGGCGCCGACCGTCAACGTGCTGCTGCTCGG
>JRYJ01002444.1_pt1 | contig 13445 bp, 14 predicted proteins | sample 235371 | NCBI WGS metagenome assembly JRYJ01 (sample SAMN03074219, study PRJNA261477) | activated sludge metagenome | biome: Wastewater Treatment Plant; feature: Wastewater; material: Activated sludge; isolation source: activated biomass of a wastewater treatment plant treating hydrocarbon... ... | reverse complement strand
GATGCAGTTGCGCTGACGGAGGCACTTGAGAAAGTCCTCTTCGGTCCAGGCGTATTCAAACGCGTCCTGCTCGGTGCGGAGCACTTCGGGCATGTCGCGCCGAATCATCCAGCGGATGTGGACTTTGACCTGTTCCTTGTGAGCGCGGCCCGTGTTCATTGCCATCCCCTCCCCTCGTCCGCGCGCGGGTCCCGCCATCCTCGCGGGGCCCAGCGGTTGGCGTCGTTCCGTTTCACGGTCCGGACAGTTCGTCCGGCGGAGCGGTCGCGTCGCCGCGGTTCGGGGCCGGTCTCCATTCCGAGCGAGCAGTTATACCCGCTGACCACCCCGTCGCGCCTCAAGACCACTCCCGGCTTCGCCGCCGAAGCTCCTCGTTGCCCGTGCATCGTTGGCGCGAAATGCGGGAAGGGAAGAAAGGGGGGAATCCGTTCCCCGAGTGGCCAGCCGTCATGGCCGCTGCTTTCATTGACTCGTTCGCCGCGGACGGGAATGGGCGGTAGCATAGCGTCCGCCCCAGCCTTTGGCAAACGATTCCCTTCATCATTCCGTCGCCGAAAATCCTCCCCGAATTCTCAGTACACGCGCGAACTTTCTTCCTTGACGACCGGTTGCTTCAGTTGATCGCAGGTCATCTGCACACGGAATCGGTAGTCGCCCGCCGCCAAGCCGCGAACCTTAATCCGATACACGGCATCGGCCTTCGTCGCGAGCCGGGGCAACGGCTCGAAGAGGACCTGTGCGCCCGCGACCCGACCGAGAGTGGGCCCGGCTCCTTCGCGGGGCTGCAACCCGTCCGGCGCCGAGGCCGAAATCTGGATGTTCGTGCAAGGACAGCTGCCCTGATTGACAATCCGCACCTCGTAAGTCAGCTCGCCGCCGACCTCCACGGGGTCGTTCAAATCGATCACTTCGACCGACATCGCGGCGACGCCCTCGACCAGGAACGTGCCCTCGGCGCGGACGATCACGCCCGCATCGGCGCGGGCTGAAGCGCGAGCGACGTGTTCTCCGAGAGCCGTCGCGCGCACCCGATAAGTCAGCGTTCGCTTCGCGCCCGGCGCCAGCGACGCCACGCGCCAGGTGATCGTGCGGCTCGCGGGATCAAATGTCCCGCCTTCGCTTGCCAGAACAAAATCCAACCCGGGCGGAAGCACGTCGGTGACGACGACATTTCCGGCCGGCGCCGATCCGGGATTGGTGATCTCGAGTTCAAAGCCGACCTCGCCGCGCAGGTAGCAGCGCGTCGGACCGTCGCGCCGCAATTGCAGATTCGGCTCGAGCACGTGCACCGCCGCGCGCCCGGAGGCTTCGACGCCCTGCGTCGTCACTGTGAGGTCGCACGACTGCTCACCGCCGCGCACGGCCGAGGTCATCAGCGTGATCGAGCGAGTCTCGCCAGGCGCCAGCGGGCTGAGTTCCGCTTCGATGTTCTGCCCCTGCGGATGCTGCAGTCCTTCCGACAGCCGGCTGCGGGCGACCAGCCCCGAGAGCACGACGCTGCCGGAGTTGGCGATCTGAATCTGAAACGGCACGGGTTCGCCCGCGGCGACCTTCTCCGGAGCGCGGACCGACACGCTGAGTCGTGGCTGGACGACCTGAGTCCGCAGCGTGGCCATGCCGCTGAGCGTCACCGTCGCACAGGTGCATAATTCACCCTCGCCCGGCACCTGGACCTGGATACGAATCCGGCGTTCCGAATTCGGCTCAAGCGTGCCGAGCGNNCGAATCGCACCGGTGCCGGCAGTTCTTCCTCGACGCGGACCTGGTAGGCCGTGCACGGCCCGGGATTGCGAACGATTATCTCGTATTCGATCGGCTGGCCGAGCCGCGTCGTCTCCGGGCCGCGCTTCTCGATGAGGACGCAGGGCGCCTGGACGTGCGGTTGGCCCGCGGCCGAACCGGCGGCCGGCACGACCATCGGCGCCGCCAGGACCGAGTGCGCCAATGGCTCGGGATGGCTGCCGCCGGCCGGCGCGATCCAGTTCGCGGAATCCGGCTTCGGTGGGATTGGCGAACGCGGCCGGGGTATGTTGCCGTTCGGCGTCGGCGGCGCGCCGGTCGATCCGGGCATCGGCGAATACGTCGGGTAATAGAGTCGCGGTCCGAGCGGCGCGGGCGCGGCGTCCGGAGTCGATTGGCTCCGAACCGCGGCGACGGCGAGCAGATAGGCCGCCACCAGCATCGTCAATCGCGCCCATCTCGATCGCACCAGCGGTCCCCCCTCGCAGGTCGTCGGTTCTATTCGCCGCTAGCCCGCCGACTCGGCCGGTTTCGGGTACTTCTCGGCGTTCCGCACCATCTTGGCCTTGATCGCATCGCTCAAGTCGATCCCGGTGCTCACGCTCAAATTCAGGAGCAGAATCGCGACGTCGGCCATCTCGTCCGCGACCGCCGCCCGGTGTTCTCCGCTCGCCGCCCACTGCCGCGACTCGGCACATTCCTGCCAGAGGAACGGCTCCATGAGTTCGGCCGCTTCCACCGCCAGCGCCATCGCCAGGTTCTTCGGGCTGTGGAACGGCTCCCAACGGCGTTCGGCGGCGAAGCGCTCCACGGCCTGTTTCAACTCGGCGATCGTGGTCGAGTGATCGGCCACGGCCCGCGATACCCCCCGGTTCGGCGCAGTCTCCGACGCGCCCGACGCGGTGCGTCCTTCGCCCTTCGGCTCGATTGAGAGGGCGGGACTATAACGGCGGTCATCGCGCTGTCAAGGTCACAATCGCCTCGGTTCACAGGGCCGGAACACGTTGCGATTCCCGTCCCGGCGGCGGGTTGCTAGCATAGGCTGAACTCCGGCTTGAGACGGCGGCGCATGAAGAAGACTGGTTCGGCGAACGGCGACGAGATCCGAGTAGTCGCAAGGAACAAGCGCGCTCTGCACGACTACATCGTCCTCGATCGCATCGAGTGCGGATTGAAACTCGTCGGCACCGAAGTCAAAAGCATGCGCGAAGGGCACGTCAGTCTCGACGACGCCTATGCCAAGCTTGAGAACGGCGAAGTCTGGCTGATCGGCAGCGAGATTCCCGAATACTCGATGGGGAATCGGCTCAATCACAAGCCGAAGCGCCCGCGCAAATTACTGCTTCGCCGACGGGAAATCGACAAGTTTGCCGGCAAGGCGACGCAGCGGGGCTTTACGCTGGTGCCGCTCCGCTTATACTTCAAGCACGGGCTGGCGAAGGTGGAACTGGCTGTGGCTCGCGGCAAGCAGGCCCATGACAAGCGCGAGGCCGCCAAGAAAGCCGATGCCGAGCGAGAAATCCGCCGTGCCATGGCCCGGGGCCGACGCGCCTCTGACTGATATGTTCGGCGGCGCTCGGGTGGCGAGAGTCATCCGCGACATGACAGCGGTCAAGGAGGACCCGTCATGCACCTCATCGCACTGGTCGAATCGCCCGATCACGTCTGCTGCCGATACCGCCTGAGCGCGTATCAGGACGAACTGGCCCGCGCCGGTCACACGCTCGAGTTGCGCTCGTTGCCGAGAACATGGCTCGGCCGCGTCTGCATCGGATCGGACCTCGCGGACGCCGACGCCGTGGTGTTGCAGCGGCGGCTGTTGCCCGCGTGGCAGCGTCGGCTTCTGCGCAGAAGCGTCCGTCGACTGATCTTCGATTTCGATGACGCGATCTTCGGCCGCGACTCCTACTCGCCACGCGGCGTGCGCTCCTTGCGGCGCTGGAAGCGTTTCGCCGCGACGGTGCGGCAATCCGACGCCGTCGTGGCCGGAAACGCCTGGCTCCGCGATCGCGCGCGCGCGGCTGGGGCAGGCGGCCCCGTCTTCGCCATTCCCTCCTGCGTCGATCCGGCGCTCTATCCGATGTCGCGGCACGGTTCGTCGGACGGCCTCGTCCGGCTGGTTTGGGTCGGTTCGGCAAGTACGCAGCAAGGATTGCAGCGCATCGCTCCGTGGCTCAATGCGATCGGCCGAGCGGCGCCGAATGTGCAACTCCGGATGATCTGCGATCGGTCGTTTCGACTCGCCGATCTGCCCGTCGAATTCTGTGCATGGGACTCGGCCACGGAGGCGCTGGCGATTTCCGGCGGCGACATCGGCATCTGCTGGATGCCGGACGACGACTGGAGCCGCGGCAAGTGCGGCTTGAAGATTCTGCAATACATGGCGGCCGGCCTGCCCGTGATCGCCAACCCTGTCGGCGTTCACGTGGATCTGATCGAGCCGGGCGTCACCGGGTTTCTGGCCAAGAGCGAGGACGAGTGGATCACCGCCGTTCGAACCCTCGCGGCGGATCCGGACCTGCGCCGGCAAATGGGAGCCGAAGCGCGGGCGAGGATTGAGAGAGATTTCAGCGTCGAGACTGGCGCCCGGCTCTGGCTCCGTGCGCTCGATTCCCTTGTCCGTGCCAGCAAGGCGGCCTGAATTTCAAGTTGGGGACTGCCCTGTGCTGTTCTTCAATCCGGCGGCCGCGCGGTCCTGGCATCTCGTCGAGCCGCTCCGCGCGCAACGGGACGTCCTCTCGCCCGAGAAACTTCAGGAATGGCGAGCGGCGGGCAATCTGACGATCGTCAAGGAGTCGTCGCATCGGGCTGTCTACCGCCTGACGCTGCCGGAACTGGACGTGCACATCAAGCACAACCGCGGAGCCGATTGGCGCGCGGCGATCCGCGAGGCGATCCGTCCGTGCAAGGCCGAGCGCGAATTCCGACTGGCGCGGATGCTGCGCGAACGCGGCATCGCCGTGCCGGAACCGCTCGGCTGGGCCGCCGATTCGGACAGCCGAGTGCGCTCCAGTTGGCTGATCTCGCGAACCTGCCCCGGCGTGCCGCTGTCGCGGATCCCCGCGGACGGCGCGGATCGCCACGTCTGGGCACGGCGCCTGGGCCAATTCCTGGCTCAGCTCCACGACGCCGGCATTTTTCACCACGATCTCCACCCCGACAACATCCTGGCCGCGCCGGACGGCCGGCTCTGGCTGCTGGACCTGCACGGGGGGGCGCGGCCGCCCGCAGACCCTGCTGCAGTCCGTCGACCTGGATCCTCCCGCCGGTCCTTCGCTGCTGAGCCAGCAGAGCTTCGCCGAGGACTACCGCGACGTGGCCGTGGGGCCGGACGGCGCGGTCTTCCTGGCTCGGCGCGCCGAATCCGCCGTCCTGGGNNCGCATTCGTCGATCAACTTCGTGGCGCCGCCGCCAAGACAATCTCGTAATCTTGAATCGTTTTTTCTCGCTGCGCGCATCCCGCTCCGAGCGATTGCGCTTTTGGCGCGCTTATTTGGCATCGAGCGGCGTGCAGCCGACCGTGCCCGGCGACCAGGCGCCCCGGGAACTGGAGCGATTGACCCTGGAATCGAATCGCCAATTCTGGGCGGCGCGGGATCGCCGCTGCGTTTCCGTCAATCGTCGGTATCGCCAGGTGTGCGCGCCCGGAGTTCGCGGCTGGGCTGTCGCCGAACTGAGTGACGCCGACCTGGCGCGGCTGCGGCGCCACCCGCCCGACCTGCGCGAGACTGCTGCGCCCCTCAAGGCCGGCCCGAGTTCCACGGTCGTCGAAACGATGGTCGAAGTGGCCGGCCACCCGACGCCGGCAATCCTCAAGCACCTGCACCGCGGTCGGCGGCGCGATCGATGGTGGAGCGGCATGCGAACCGATCCCGCGATGCGATCCTGGATCAATGGCCATGCGCTGTTGTCGCGGTGTTTGCCGACGGCGCGGCCGCTGGCGGTGGTGCGGTGGACGGCGGGAGCCGCCGCCGGAGAAAGCTGCCTGCTGACCGAACGCATCGGCGGCGCGATCGATCTCCGGGCCATGGCCGATCGTTGGCCGACGTCGGATTCGGGCCGATTCTCGCCGGCGATGACGGGTCGCATCGAGGCGCTCGGCCGATTGCTCCGGCTCTTTCACGAGCGCGGACTCGCCCATCGGGATCTCAAGGCGCCGAACATCCTGACGTCGCAGTCGCTGGACGATCATCGTTTCTGGTTCATCGATCTGGTCGGCGTCGAGCGGTGCGGCGTGGTGAGCACGGGCCGGCGAGCGCGCGATCTGGCGCGCCTCGCCGCCAGCTTCGTGAATCATCCGGCGATTAGTCGGGCGCATCGACTGCGATTCCTGCGCGGCTACCTCAACTGGGGCCTCAACGGACGCAGCGGCTGGAAATCGTGGTGGCGGCGCATCGCGGAGCGCGTGCAGGACAAAGTCGCGCGGAATCAGCGCCATGGCCGGCCGCTGGCCTGACCTTCAAGTCGCGGCTCGACGAAGGTCGAATAATAGCGGGGACGTCGCGTCGATGGACGACGCCGCCTTCACGCGCTTGCGCCGTTTGCCTCGCCCGCCGCGGCTCGGCAACTCGGCTGGTGAACGCGAACCGCGCAGTTTATAGTCGCCGGGCGAACGATCGACTTTCACCGCCAGGGTCGGCATGCCGCATCGCCTCACTCATCGAAATCGATCCTGGCGCCGGGCCGATGTCGGCATCGCGCTGGTGCTGGGGTTCGCGGCCGGGTGCAGCACCTTCCGGACGGCGAGCGCTCCGACGGTCGATCGGCCGGACAAACCGCCGGCGCTTGCGACCGGCATCGCCGGCGTTTCCCCGCCGAGCAAGTATTCGCTGCGGGCCTCGCAGTTCGTCTTTTACTCCGACGTGGAGTTAAAGGCCGAGAATCCGCTGTTCGTCGAACTGGGCGAACTGCGCGACCAGGTCTTCCGCGAACTGCAACTGCCAACTTCCAACACGCTGATCCAGGTGTACCTGTTTTAAGATCGCGAGCGCTACGATCGATTCATGAAGGCGCGGTATCCGGAGTTGCCGAAGCGGCGGGCGTTCTTCGTCGCGCAGCCGCGGACGGTCGGCGGCGGCGACGAACTGCTCGTCTACACGTTCTGGGGCGAGCGGCTGCGGCAGGACTTGCGCCACGAACTCACTCACGCCCTTCTCCACAGCGTGTTGAAGGACGTGCCGCTGTGGCTCGACGAGGGCCTGGCCGAGTATTTCGAACTTCCGCCCGGCTCCAACGGCGTCAACGTGCAGCACCTCGAGCAATTGCGGCGCGGGGCGTTCGCTCCGGACCTGGCGCGGCTCGAACAACTCAATCAGGTTGCTCAAATGACCCCGGCCGAATACCGCGAGGCTTGGGCGTGGGTGCATCTGATGCTGCGCGGCCCGGCGGACGGCAAGGCCGCCTTGCTCGCCTATCTCCAGCAACTCCGATCGAACGGTTCGCCCGGACCGCTTCAACCACGGCTCACGGCGGCCGTCCCCGGTCTGACCGACGCCCTCGACATGCACCTCGGTCAACTGGCTCAGGCGCTCGCGGCCCAGCGCTAGTTCTGCCCGTCTCGGCGACTGCATCTCCCGAATCGACGATACAATAAGCGACGTCGGCTCCGTGCTCTCCGTGACTCCGTGGTGANNGGACCCGATTCAGTTGCCGCCGCGGATGATCACCCGCGACGCCGACGAATGGCCCGGGGAACGTTATGAGCGCGACCAGCCGGTGCAGCACATCGAACTGCGCCGCTGGGCGGAACTGCTCCTGATCGCGCCGCTGGACGCCAACACGCTGGCCAAGCTCGCGGCCGGCCTCGCTGACAACTGCCTCACCTGCGTCTGGCGGGCCTGGGACCCGACGCGGCCCGTCGTGCTCGCCCCGGCCATGAACACGCTCATGTGGCAGCATCCGCTCACTCGGCGACACCTGAGGCAACTCGCGATCGACGCCGTCGACCGTGAGCCACCGATCGCCCTCGACGAAGACGAACTCGTCGAGTGGATCAACGCTCATGCGCAGCGGCTCAAAATCGTCGGCCCGATCACGAAGCGGCTGGCCTGCGGCGACGTCGGGCCGGGCGCGATGGCGGAGGTGGAGGAGGTCTTGGGGGCGGTTATGGAGACGTCGGCCCCTTGACCCGCGGCTTCTGGGCGCCGTTGGCGTGATGAAGCTCATCCTCAACCAGGCGGCGGATCACTTCGGCGGGCAAAGCACTGGCCACCGCCGCGCGCAGAGCCTCTCGAATCTGCGTGCGCACAATCTGTTGCCGCTCATCGCGGCAGATTTTGCGCGCCTCGGGAGTGATTTCCATGCCCACGCCGCGCCGGGCTGTCACGATGCCGCGCCGCTCCAGTTCCTGAAACGCCCGCGCCACCGTGTTCGGATGCACCCGTAACGTCTGCGCAAGCTCGCGGACGCTGGGAATCAGCGTGCCCGGAGCCATGCCGTCGGCGGCGATCGAAAAAATGATCTGCGACACGATCTGCTCGTAAATCGGCACCGGCGATTGCGGCTGAACAGCGAGAATCATCGCTCGCTCCCGCCATGTGTACTACTGTATTAGTACACCAATACTGTTCGTCGTCAGGCGTCAAGTGACTTCGGTCACGATTTGTCCTGGAGACCGTGCCATCGGAGCGCCGCCGGCTCGGCGACGGGCGCGATTCGACCAAGGACGTTGAAAATGCCACCCGTAAGATGGGCCGCACGATGGCGATCGAGCGGCCCGTCACCGTGCATCTGCTTCCCCAGCTCGCCAGTGGTTTGGCCGGGGCCGTCGCCGTCGTCGTCGACGTGCTGCGTGCCACCACGTCGATCGTCCACGCGTTCGCCGCCGGGGCCGACGCCGTCGTTCCTTGCGCGACCATCGACGAGGCCCGGGCGCTGGCCAAACGGCGAAAATCGGGCGTGCTCCTGACTGGCGAGCGCGAGGGTAAGCCGATCGCCGGCTTCGATCTCGGCAATTCGCCGCGGGATTTCACGGCCGCCAAGTGCAAGGGCAAGACCGTGATCATGGCGACGACCAACGGCACGCCGGCGATCGTGGCCGCCGCCCTCGCCGAGCGGGTGCTGATCGCGGCGTTTGTCAATTTCTCGGCCGTGTGCGAACAACTGCGGACCGATCCGCGTCCCGTTCATATCGTGTGCGCAGGGACCGACGGCGGCATCAGCGTCGAGGACACGCTCCTGGCCGGGGCGATCGTCGATTTCCTGTGCGAGCATGAGGAAGTCGCGCTGAGCGATTCGGCCCGGCTGGCGTGGGACGCCTTCGAGAATCATGGCCGGATACTCGAGGGGGCGCTCGAACTGGGTCAGGGCGGCAGAAACTTGCTGAAGCTTGGCTATCATTTCGACATCCACGACGCGACCCGGGTCGATCGCTTCACGCTTTGCCCGGAACTGCGGCGTGAGCCGCTGCGGATTGAACGGGGTGCAGTCGGGATCGTGCGAGCGCATTGGCCGCGGTGAGAAATGTTCGATTCGCGACGCTTCGTCGAAGCGTCAGCGAACATACGCTTCGTCGAAGCGTCGCGAATCGAGTGAGGGAGACACATGCCCATCGAAATGAAGAATCTCGAAGCGCTCTGCCGCCGCCGCGGGTTTATCTTCGGCTCGAGCGAGATTTACGGCGGCATCAACGGGTTCTGGGATTACGGCCCGATGGGAGTCGAGCTCAAGAAGAACATCAAGGACGCGTGGTGGGAGGACATGGTGCGCAATCCTCCCCCGGGTCCCGACGGCCAGGAAATCGCCATGGTCGGCGTCGATTGCGCGATCATCATGAACCCGAAGGTGTGGGAAGCGAGCGGGCATGCGAAGGGCTTCGCGGATCCGATGGTGGATTGCAAGAAATGTCGGCGGCGATTTCGCGCGGACAAAGTGTGGTTTGGAGGTGTATTTGAACCACTCCAACAAACGAAAGTAGTTAGACTTGTTGGCCCCCCTAAGATTGTGCTCAAGGCCGAAGCGGATGACATTGTTGACGCACGCAGGAAACTGTCTGAAATACACCAGCGACTTGCGGACAAGAGAAAAGTCACAGTTAATTCGCAAGTACTAGTATCCTCTGCGCTCAATTCCGATCCAAGTTGGGTTCGGCCTTGCCCAGCCGAAGGATGTGATGGGCAACTAACTGAAGCCCGGTCGTTCAATCTGATGCTCAAGACCTATGTTGGCGCACTGCAAGATGAGTCTGCAACTGCGTTTCTCCGCCCTGAAACCGCCCAGGGCATCTTCGCGAACTTCAAAAACGTCTATGATTCGTCGCGGCTCAAACTGCCCTTCGGTATCGCGCAGATCGGCAAGGCATTCCGAAACGAGATCACGCCGCGCAACTACACCTTCCGCTCGCGCGAGTTCGAGCAGATGGAAATCGAGTTTTTCTGCCGGCCCGAGGAGTCGATGAAGTGGTACGAGTATTGGCGGGACGTGCGGAAGAACTGGTACACGCGGCTCGGCATCAAGTCGGACAATCTTCGCCCGCGGGAGCAAGGCAAGGAGGAACTCGCGCATTACTCGATCGGCACCACCGACATCGAGTACTTGTTTCCGTTCTCGAACGAGCCACAGGAGCTGGAAGGCGTGGCGCATCGCGGCGACTTCGACCTGAAGGCGCACATGACGCACTCGGGCAAGGATTTGTCGTATTTCGACGAAGAATTGTGGCAGAAGGCCGACAAGTCGATCTATGGCGGCGACAAGAAGAAGGAGACCGAGGCGAAGCAGAATCCGCCGTATCGTTTCGTGCCGCACGTGATTGAGCCGTCGGCCGGGGTCGATCGCTTCGCGCTGGCCGTCTTGTGCGAGGCGTACACCGAGGACAAGCTGCCGGATGAAAAGGGCCAGTTGCAGGAGCGGCTGGTCATGCGGTTTCACCCGCGGCTCGCGCCGATCAAGGCCGCGATCTTGCCGCTCGTCAACAAGGACAACATGCCGGAGATCGCCGAAAAGCTGTACCGCGAATTGAAGGCGGATTGGAACGTGCAGTACGACGACGGCGGGGCGATCGGCCGGCGCTATCGCCGGCAGGACGAAATCGGCACGCCGTTCTGCGTGACCATCGACGGCGAGACGCTTCAGAATCAGTCGGTCACGATCCGCGACCGCGACACCGCCCAGCAGCGGCGGGTGCCGTTGGCAAGCGTCGCGGACGAGATTCGCCGGGCCCTCAAGCCGGAGTGAGCGATGAGCCTGCACAGCCGCATCTTGCTGGGGCTGGTGCTGGGCGCGGCGGCGGGCGTCGGCGTCAACGCGCTCATTCCAGCGGACTCGCGCGCGGCCTACATCGACGATTGGGCGATTCGCTACGTTTTCCAACCGATCGGCCAAGTCTTCCTGAATCTGCTGATCCTGACCGTGATTCCGCTGGTGTTCGCCTCGCTGTCAACCGGCGTGGCGCGGCTCGGCGGCGGTGAGGCGCTGGGCCGCGTCGGCATCAAGACGTTTGCGTACTTCCTGGTCACGACGTTGTGCGCCGCGGTCATTGGACTTTCGCTGACGCACCTGATCCGGCCGGGTGACGGCTTGCCGGCCGAGACCCGCGAGCAACTGCTGACGGCTTATGGCGGACAGGCGCAGACCATCGAGCAGAAAGCCGAGTTCGGCATCGACACTTTTGTCAGAATCGTGCCGCGGAATCCGTTCAAGGCGGCCGTCGATTTCGAAATGCTCTCGATCATCTTCGTGGCGCTCCTCGTCGGCATCGGCTTGACGCGGATCAGCACGGAGCGCGCGACGCTCTTGCTCACGATCCTGGACGGTGTCAATGACGTGATGGTCTTTATCATCGACCTGGCGATGAAGTTGGCGCCGTTTGGCGTCTTCTCGCTGATCTTCGTGGTGACGGCCAAATTCGGCGCCGACGTGCTCAAGCAATTGAGCTTCTACGTGATCACCGTGCTGGTCGGGTTGTCGCTGCAACTGTTCGTCGTCTTTCCGATCCTGATCCGCGCGCTCGGCCGGATGAGTCCGCTGACGTTCTTCCGCAAAGCCTGGCCGGTGATTGTGACGGCATTCTCGACAAGCTCGTCGAATGCCACATTGCCGACTTCGATCAAGGTAAGTGAAGAGAATCTCGGCGTCGCGCCGCCGATCGCCGGGTTCGTGCTGCCGCTCGGCGCGACGGTCAACATGAACGGCACGGCTCTATTCGAGGGCGTCACCGTCCTGTTTCTCGCGCAGGTGTTCGGGATCGAACTGAACCTGGCTCAACAAGCCATCGTGATCCTGATGTCGGTGCTGATGTCGGTCGGCGCCGCCGGCGTCCCTGGCGGGTCGATCCCACTTTTGGCGATTGTTCTGAAATCGGTCGGCGTGCCACCGGAGGGAATCGCGATCATCATCGGCGTGGATCGCATTCTCGACATGTCCCGGACGGTGGTGAACGTCACCGGCGACGTGACCGCGGCGGTCTTCGTTGCCCGCAGCGAGGGGATGCTCAACTCTGCGGCGAACACTGCGCCCGCCAGCGCAGCCAGTGATCCGCCAGGGTGATCGCCACCATCGCCTCGCCCATCACCACGAATCGCGGCAGCAGGCACGGATCGTGCCGGCCCTTGACCAGAATCTCCGTGGCCTCGCCGGTCCTGGCGACGGTCTGCTGCGGCCGCGGGATGCTGCTCGTCGGCTTCACGGCGACGCGCAGGAGGATCGGCATGCCGCTGGAGATTCCGCCCAGCATGCCGCCGTGACGATTGGTCGCTGTCGAAACCTTTACTCCCGGGGCCTCTCCCATCAATGGTGAGGGGAGGAATATGTCGTTGTTCTCGCTGCCGCGGCTCTCGGCGACGGCGAAGCCAGCCCCGTACTCAAATCCTGTGACAGCCGGGAGCGACAACAGGGCTTTGCCCAAATCGGCCTTCAGCTTGTCGAAGACGGGCTCGCCCCAGCCTGCCGGCACGCCCGTGGCGACGAGCTCGCAGACGCCGCCGATCGAGTCTCGATCCTTGCGGACGGCGTCGATCAGCGCGATCATCGCCGCGGCGGCGTGCGGATCCGGACAGCGCACCGGCGTTGCTTCCACCTGTTCCAGCGTCACGGTCGCCGGGTCGCCGATCGCGGCGACGAGATGGCCGATCTGCTTAACGTAGCCCACGACGGAGACGCCCTGCGTGGCGAGCAGCTTTTTGGCGATCGCCCCGGCCGCGACCCGGCACAGCGATTCCCGCGCGCTCGACCGCCCGCCGCCGCGGTAATCCCGGTGGCCGAACTTCGCCTCAAACGTGAAATCGGCGTGGCCCGGTCGGTATTTGTCCTTGATCTCGGAATAGTCGGCCGAGTGTTGGTCTTCGTTGCGAAAGAGGATTCCGATCGGCGTGCCGTCGGTTTTGCCTTCGAACACCCCCGACCAGATCTCGGGGACGTCCGGCTCATCGCGCCGGCTGACGACTTGGGATTGTCCAGGCCGGCGGCGACGCAGGTCGGGCAGCAGGTCGTCCACGGCCAACGGCAGGCCCGGCGGGCACCCGTCCACGATGCAGAGATAACCGGGACCGTGGCTGACGCCGGCAGTCGTCACGCGGAATCGTTCGCCGAAGGAATTGCCGGGCATGATTGGTGGACTCAGCCGCGCAGCCGCTGGGATTCTGCCAAACCAGATGATACCATATCCGCACTGTGCGAATTCAGGAGGATGCGCGATGCAAGCGGCGGCACTTCTCGGGGTGATGGTGGCTCTGGCCCAGCCGGCGCCCGCGCCGAAACCGGCCGACAAGGAC
>JRYJ01003621.1_pt1 | contig 13446 bp, 9 predicted proteins | sample 235371 | NCBI WGS metagenome assembly JRYJ01 (sample SAMN03074219, study PRJNA261477) | activated sludge metagenome | biome: Wastewater Treatment Plant; feature: Wastewater; material: Activated sludge; isolation source: activated biomass of a wastewater treatment plant treating hydrocarbon... ... | reverse complement strand
ATTAAACTTTATGAAAACAAAATTTATCGGGGTTCTTACCCTTCTTTCTTTTGAAGGATTTTCCTAATCGGGTGATCAGTACAATCCCTTGAATTTTAGCGGATACCTTGAAACTTACTATTCTTATGATTTTAGTCGCCCTTCAGATCATAACCGACCAGGCTTTGTGTACTCTCACCATCGGCACAATGAGGTAAACTTAAATTTGGGTTTTGTAAAAGCCAATTATTCAAATGAAAATGTTAGAGCTAATTTTGCTTTAATGGCCGGAACTTATGCCAACAGCAATTTAATTGAAGAACCTGGGGTACTAAAAAATATTCTGGAAGCCAATGCTGGGGTAAAAATTTCCAAAACAAAAAACCTTTGGGTGGATGCTGGAATTTTTTCATCACACATTGGTTTCGAAAGTGCGATTGGAAAGGATTGTTGGAATTTGACCCGTAGCATTTTGGCAGACAACTCCCCTTACTATGAAAGCGGAGTAAGACTATCCTATACTACTGATAACGAAAAATTGATTATTAATGGTTTCGTTTTAAATGGCTGGCAGCGAATCCAGCGCGTAAATGAAAATAATTCAGTCGCTTTGGGTCATCAGGTTATTTTCAAACCCAATGACAAAACCACATTAAACAGTAGTTCATTCATAGGAAGTGTAACCCCAGATTCAAATCGCCTTATGCGATATTTTCATAACCTTTATGGACAATTTCAATTTAATCAAACATTTGGTTTAATCGCCGGATTTGACCTTGGAGTACAGGAAAAATCAAAAACAAGCAGTGAATTATTTGTTTGGTATTCTCCTGTTGTCATCGCAAAATATTCTCTCAGTGAGAAAGTTAATTTATCCGCAAGAGTAGAATATTACAATGACAAGGATCAGACTATAATTGCTACGGGTACCCAGAATGGATTTCAGACTTATGGCTATTCAGTTAATTTTGATTATAGCATAAGCGAAAATGCTCTATGGCGTATTGAGGGCCGGATGTTAAACAGTAAGGATAAGATTTTTATCCAGGATCTACAACCTGATACGAAAAATTACCTGCTGACCAGTTCACTTGCCATTTCCTTTTAATGAGTGACAAAGACAAAACGGTACAACACTTTCTCGATTTAATAAAAAAGTCGCGGCGGGGTAAATTTAAAATTTATATCGGCATGAGTGCTGGTGTTGGAAAAACTTTCCGTATGCTAAATGAAGCACGCAACTTGCTTAAGAATGGAATCGATGTTAAAATTGGTTTTGTGGAAACGCATAATCGCAAAGAAACTCATGAATTATTGGAGGGCTTACCCATAATTCCAAGGCGAAAGCTCTTTTACAAAGGAAAAGAACTTGAAGAAATGGATGTTCAGGCCATCATCAATCTCAGGCCAGAGGTAGTCATTGTGGATGAACTTGCCCATTCAAATATCGAAGGTAGTAAAAATGAGAAGCGCTGGCAGGACGTTTTAGACATACTTTCTGCAGGGATCAATGTCATCTCCGCAGTAAACATTCAACACATCGAAAGTCTGAATGATGAGATTAAAGAAATAACCGGCATTGAAGTACAGGAAAGAATTCCTGACAGCGTTTTGGCACAAGCGGATGAAGTGGTTAATATTGACCTGACCGCAGAAGAACTGATCACGAGACTCAAAGAAGGGAAGATCTATCATCCTGAAAAAGTACAAACTGCGCTACAAAATTTTTTTAAAAGCGAACACATTTTGCAGCTGCGCGAATTGGCCCTAAAAGAGGTTGCATCACAAGTGGAACGTAAAGTTGAGACTGAAGTACCTAAGCAAAATGCATTTAAGCATGAACGATTCATGGCTTGTATCAGCAGTAATGAAAAAACTGCACGAACCATAATTAGAAAAACTGCTCGATTGGCCAATTATTATCATAGTAAGTGGTTTGTGCTTTATGTTCAAACTCCCAGGGATAGTTCAGCCAAAATACCCTTAGACAAACAACGTCACTTAATCAACAATTTTAAACTAGCCACTGAATTAGGAGCTGAAATTATTAAGATCGAAAGCGATTCAGTGGCTAAGGCCATTGTAAAACAGGCCAGCGAACGCCAAATTTCGACCATTTGCGTAGGCAAACCTCATTTATCTTTAATAAAAGTTATTTTGGCCACCAACGTATTTAATCAACTTCTAAAAAAACTATCCTCTAATGAAATTGACCTTGTAATTCTTTCTTAATGAATATCAAAACTAAACTTACGTTAGGGGTAGGCCTTTTGTTTATTCTCATCGTCCTGCTCTGTCTTGTTGGTGCAAGCAAGATAAATGCTCTGAAAAACGATACAAAAAATATCCTGGTAGCAAATTACAACTCATTAGAGTATTGCAGAAATATGATATCCTCCCTGGAAGATCTTTCGGATAAGGCATTGCATAATTTTGAAAGAAATCTTCAATTGCAAGAGGCTAATCTTACGGAACCTGGGGAGTATGATGCCACTTTTCAAGTTCGTAAAAATATCAATAAGCTAANNTCCACGATCATGGACTTGAATATGCAGGCCATTCAACGGAAAAGTGAAGTCGCCGCAGTCACAGCCGATAAAGCTGTATTGTGGATCGCTTTGACCGGAACACTTTGTTTTCTCATCGCTTTTATCCTGCTCGTTAATTTGCCCGCAGCCGTGGCAAATCCAATCAAAGAATTAACCAAGAGTATTCAGCAAATCGCGGCAAAAAATTATTCGGAGAGGGTTCATTTCGAAGGCCACAGTGAGTTTGGCCAATTGGCTATGTCGTTTAATACTATGGCAAAAAAACTGGAAGAATATAACAACAGTAATCTTGCTAAATTAATGATGGAGAAGAAACGGATTGAAACACTTATTAATAATATGCACGATCCTGTCATTGGCTTGGATGAAAATTTAGTCATCCTATTTGCCAATGAAGCAGCAACCAAGGTAACTGGACTAATGCCTGAGGAACTGCCGGGAAAATCCGCTAGGGAATTGGCATCAAAAAATGACTTGATCCGAATCTTGATAAAAGAGCTTGAGGGTAATCCTGCAGTAGTTGAGCCAAAGAAAACTCCAATGAAGATATTCGCTGAAAACCGGGAGAGCTATTTTGAAAAAGAGACTTTTCATATATCCATTATTCCCACCGGAGAAAAAGATCCCCGGCTTATTGGTCATGTTATTTTTCTTCGCAACATAACCTCCCATAAAGAATTGGACTTTGCTAAAACCAATTTTATTGCAACGGTTTCGCACGAAATTAAAACGCCCATTACTTCCATCAAAATGAGTTTACAATTGTTGGAAAACAAACAAATAGGCAGTCTCAATGAAGAGCAATTGCATCTTATCGAAAGCATTCAGGAAGATACCCACCGATTGTTAAGGATCACCGGTGAATTATTAAACATGACTCAAGTAGAAAGCGGCAATATTCAGTTATCCATTATACCTTCTAATCCCAAGGAAATATTGACCTATGCGCTTCAAGCTATGAAAACACAAGCAGAAAAAAAGGACATTCAGTTTGAAGTCCAATGTCCTGAAAATACGTCGCAGGTACTCGCCGACAAAGATAAAACAGCATGGGTATTGACTAACTTGATTTCAAATGCCATCCGGTATTCATATGAACACTCAACCATTTATATTAGGCTTTTAGAGAGTCCTACGAACGTGACCATTTCTGTTAAAGATACAGGCCAAGGCATAGCTCCACAATACAAGGATAAAATTTTTGAACGGTATTTTCGTGTGCCGGGAACACAAAAAGAAGGAACCGGTTTGGGGCTAGCTATAAGTAAAGAATTTATGGAAGCCCAAGGAGGACAGATATTCGTTGAAAGCGAATATGGGGCTGGGAGCACATTCACTCTGATGTTACATAAAGCAGGTTAAAGTCGAAAATATTGGATCCAATTTTTACAGTTATTCTAAGGTAAATAATTTTGATAGAGGTTCACTGTTGGCGCAAATCTGCGACTTGTGCCATCTAATTTTTAATCGTTTTATTTGCTCAATGCAGTTCCATTTTTTCAACCTGTACCATTTTTCCATTTTCATCAAAAACACCTAGTGTATAAATTCCTGATGACCATTGATCAGGAATTTCTACTACATACTGCTTGCCTGAAACAGGCTGAAATGAATATTGAAAAATTTCACGTCCCTGTAGGTCTACTAATTTTAATTGATAATTCCCATTATCATTTATCCTACTTAAAAAATAAAAAACGTGACTTGCAGGATTGGGAAAAAATTCAAAAAAAGCTATTTTTTCATTTTTTACATCTTTCGTATTGACCACATTCTGACAACCTGGTACCAGGCAACCAAAACTATCAACCTTCACGACCCAGGATTTAGAAGTATTGATGCTATCTATCCAACTGAATCCTGTTAAGTAAAAACCCTCATCTGAGGCCTTTGAGATGTTAAAGAATTGTTCAGTGGATCGGTCAGATTTATTTATTATCCTGGACCAAATACTATCGCCATTTGCCGAAAATTTTACCAAGTAACCATCACCTTTTTTTCCTGCCTCCGAAAAATATGTACCTGAGCAAATATAATTATTGGAAGGATCTTCAACACAATACCTTATTTCACCATCGTAAATTTTCATAATTCGTTTAGTCCAATTGATTAAACCGTTTGGGCTCATATTGATAAGTAATACCACAGAAAATTTATCTCCAAAAAAGTCAGGATTATAAGAATCACCAATAAACAAAATAGAACCATCATCTTGGACAAATGCATTAAATACTCCTTCTAAGTAATCCGGGGAGGGTATTTGTTTTCTCCAAAGCAGCTTCCCATCAGGGCTTATTTTAACTACTATTGCATCATGATTAAGATCATTATTTTTTTTAACTATTCCACAGGCATAAATATTTTTGTCTTTAGCTTCGGTAATATTATAAAATAACGGATAATGATTGCTATCTCTAATTTCAATTTTAGCTACATCTTTCCCTAGGCTATCAAACAATTGAATTACTCCTTTCGAGCTTATTATACTTCCTGATTTTCTGGATAGAACATCATTACCACATACTGCGATCAAGGACTGGCTTGTAACAATTATACTCCGATATGTTGGACTGTTAAATACTGTTTTAATTTCTTTAGTCCAAACAGTATCTAGCAAGGAGTCTAATTTTCCTACCCAGAAGATTTCCAAGGTATCTTTTAAATTAATTTTTGATCCACAGGTTAAAAGGCAATTATTCACCAACTTTGCATCTGAAATAAAAATATAATCTACTGAATCTAGAAATACTTTATTATTCAATACAGTGCCTTGGTTGTTTATTATTGTTTGTAAACATTGACCTCCAAAACTGTCTAAATAATTTGTTGATGTCCATATAATTAAGCTGTCCTTGTCAATTTCTATCAAAGGATGATAAACCCCACTAATATTATTTTGCGGTCCATTTATTACAATGTTAAAGTAATTTTGGCTGGTTGCTCCGGGTAGAATTAAAAGACATTGAATTGTAATATGAACATATTTCTTCATATCTGTAAAATATATTGGAAGGTGGATTGCTCCACCTTCCAAAATTAGTCTNNAAATTTCCTAAATTCATAGGCAATATTATCATCGTTCAGACTTATAATGTAAACTCCGGGTGGCAATTCAGCAGTATTGATATACTGGTTTCCTGAATTTTGTACCTTATTAGTCTGTGTCCAAAGTTTACCATCCAAACTCAAGATACTAAATGAGTATTGTCCAGATTTTGGCAATTGATAAGTGATGCTTAGTTGATCTTCAACAGGATTGGGATGTATCCTTATTAGACTATTAATCATTTTCAACTTATCTAACCTATTTTGCTGAGCTCTGTACTCCACCGAAGTATCTGTTTCAATGATGGATAAANNATAACCTCCAATATTTCTACTTTGTGCAATTTCTTCAAGATCTTCAATTTTGGCCTGCGGCAATGCTGATATAGCTAATTCATTTTGTGCTGCATAAACCAAAATATAGAATAAATCAGAGAAATTTTGTGTTTCATTTGAATTAACCGGTAATGATTCAACCACATCAATGGCTTCGCTGATTTCCCCTTGATTTAGCAAAAGAAGGGCAAGGGCCATTCTATAGTTTTCGCCGGATTCAACGTCTAACAATAGCAATATGGTATCAATTTCAGATGCTGCCACATAATATCGGAGCAATTCATTGACCAACAATTGCCGTTCAGTTCCTTCCGGAATATTGTTTACCTCACTAAAATAGTCTTGTACATTTCCAGGTGTAAGGAGAATACTTTCTTCGCATCCACTTTTAGGATCCTCAATGCATGTTGGAACTGAAACTATAATAGAATTACAATCCGGATATGAGGATTCAAATTGCTTTCTCCAATAAGCAAAATCAATGGAAGATTGAATATGATTTAAAGCCGTTTCACAAGCTGGATCCAAAAATTCATTCTCTGGAGTTAACGAAGCTGAAATACCACACCATCCCTGATCCGGAAACGCACCTGTTGTTTGCGGATTGATGAACCAGGCTTTCCCATTGTCCTGATGTTCGTTACACCAAAGGTTCAGTCCTCCATTGTTCACCTGGGTTTGGTTACCCACCTGAATATTGTCAAAAACATTCTTCTTGTGAAGACTGGCCGCTGAGCCCGTATTCTCACTAATGATTCCGTAGGTATAGTCTTTGTTTGCACCCATACCTGCAGAAAACGCATTTTCTTCTACCAGTATTTTAGTTGCTCCTGAATTATAAATACCCACCCCAGCTTGGACAGGCAGTACTTCAGAATCGTAAGACACTTTGGATTCAAAATGGTTATCGTTGATGATCTTATGCAGGTTTCCTCCTTTCAGGAAAATACCCGTCTTATTTCCTATAAATTGGTTGTTTCCGGAAACATAAATAAACTTAAGCGGGTCAATGGTCTGTGCCGATATACCGTAATACAAATCAGTCATACTGCTTCCATCAGTTACCCGATAAGCGGCATTGTAGGAAGCTATCCCAATACCTCGCAAATCGGGTGGAAGTACTGCTGTATTAATCCAGTTACAGCCACTAAAAACCATGCCTGAGGCTATATGCGCAGAGACAAATGATGAAGTGCCAAGTTGATGAACAAATCCTTCATTGCTTGCAACAGGAGTATAAAAGGTCTTGTAGGATGGATCCTTTAAATATCCGGTGCAGGAGAAGGTAGTAGAAGCTAGAGTACTTGGATTCGACTGGCAATTGGCAAAATGTATTCCTCTTCGGCAATTAGTGATCGTAGTATTATTGGATTGTATAATTCCTCCGCCATCGGATTCTGTAGGATTATAGTGTCCGTTTGCATTGTATGATCCTATATCTGCAAGAATGCCAAATTTCGCATCCATGATTACAGCACCATTCGACATACTGACTATGCCGCCATTTTGCAATTCCACACCATCCCACATAGCATTATTGGCGCAAGCAGAAAGACCCCTTAATGTACAGTTATCAAGAATTAATTCACCCCCATTTTCCACAATAATTCTTGGCGTTTTGGTTTCTGCATCATTCTCTGCAAGTACATTGTAATCTACAAGATCCCAGCTTGCATCAAATTCAATCACCGCTGCCGAATTGATCGTCAATGTTCCTCCATCCCCGACAGTGATGCTTGCACCTACTTTCTGAGAACTGCTCCATGTTGTATTTCCAGAAATGGTCATGTTATTGGTAATATCAAATATTGTAGCCAACTGGCAACCATTGCTCAGTTTGTAGAAATAATAATCTTCTTCATTTATCTCATTATTTCCGGTAACGATAATTTCATCTTCACAATTGAAGTTCAAATCAAAAGAACAATTAATCTCTCCAAGCGTATTAAATTGTTTTTCGCCTTCANNATCATTCTCATATGTGGTTCTAGCGCCTAATAAATAAAGTGAACCACCTTTTAATTCGATGTCAGGATAAAAATCAGATGCTTCAAACTGGGCTGCATTAGTTCCCTTTATAGGATCACCATCAGTGAGGTCAATTTTCAGCAAAGCGACATCAACATTGGTATAAAAATCATAAGGAATAAACTCTGGGCATTGAGTGTCCTTATCATTTCCATTCAAATCGAGTACATCAAACATGCAGGATAAATAAAGTGCATCACCATCCTGAATGACATCCCAACCTCGTTCAATTTCATTTTCAAATCCTGGGCTTGCCAAATTCGAACAGATCTAAGCATCGTTTTGAGTTTCATCAGTATAAACTGAACTTAAGTTGCTTTCAGAAAACTGCTGAGACCACACCAACTGACCATCCTCATCAATGGCTTCAACGAGGACGTCTTTATCGGTTGCACTGACATTTATATCTCCTATATAAACAAATTTAATTTCAGAGGAACCTGTGATTTGGATAACTGTACGTGCCTCCGAATTTGCTGGGCCAAAGTAATAACCATTCGTCCCAAAATCAGTGTCGGTTGTACCATCTGCATTTGTCTTCGAGATCATGGCTCTGTTAAATGTTTCTCCATTTGTTTGTGCCCTTCCAGAACTAACAAATCCATTGAAATTTCCATTATTATAAAATGGATCCGAGCTAAATATTCTTGATTGCAAAACATCGGTTGTGGAAGAATTATTATCCAAATCAGGATCAAAGAATTTAGGATAACCAGTCTCAGGAATTCCAGTAATAGGATCAACTTTTACAATAATCATGCTCCACGAGGAAAATACACAAGGCGTTTTTTGCTGACCACCTACAGCCCAGATGAATCCATCATCGGCCTCAAAAATTTTTGTAAAATTGCCGTAGCCTATCACGACATTGTATTCCTTTTCCCACAAGAGTTCCCCAGTTATTGNNGGAATTGAAATAACTACATGTATACATAAAAAGTGTCATAGGCAAAAAAATCCCAGACGAAAAAATATTCTTTTTCATAATAGTAAAATTTAGAAATTATAAAATAAAAATAGTACCCTGCATCACCATAATCCCTTGATCCTATTTTGAATCAAATGATACGGTTGCCGGAATAGTGGTGCTGAGCTAATTAATGATCCGGATAGTCTGCTTCAAAGGTGTTCTTTTGTGAAAGCCTTAAAATTTAATTTGGTTTCAGGATGAAGAACAAATATTGATTAGTTGTACAGAATGTCTCAATTAGATCAGCCGTTCATGGCCGGGTGGTGTGTTTTTTGTTTTCATAATAGAAAATTTAATGGTTAAAAAAAGATTACCGATATGAACATGGTACACCTTTACCTTTTTGCTTTCTATTAGGGCTAGCTGAAATGCTTTAAGTAAAAATTATTTTATTCTGGCACTCTTGCCATGAAAGTAAATTTACAAAAGACCCATAGCGGAATGCAAATTTTTTTAGTTAATTAACACTTATGAATCCAAAAATCAGTATTTTACCGGATGCAGTTTAAGGGTTTACCCTGATGCCAATGATCTAATAACTAAACTAAGCTTCAAGGTATTTGGCTTCAATCGGAAGCCTTCGTCCCAATCCAAACGATTTGGTCGATATTCGCAAGACCGGTGGAGATTGAAAGCGTTTAAACTCGGAACGGTTGACCAAACGTAAAACACGATAAACCAGGGCTTCCTCAAATCCCATTTCCATCAATTCAGAAGGTCCTTTTCGCTTTTCGATGTATTGGTATAAAATGCGGTCAAGGATATCATATTCCGGCAATGAATCGGAGTCTTTTTGATTGTGCCGCAATTCCGCCGAAGGGGCTTTCTCAATGATGTTATTGGGGATGATTTCCCGCTGTCCATTGATATGATGTGCAAGCTGATACACTTGCGTTTTATACACATCTGCTAATACTGCCAATCCACCACACAAATCTCCGTATAGTGTTCCGTAACCAACCGCCATTTCACTTTTATTGGTGGTATTGAGCAATATGTGTGAAAATTTATTTGAAAACGCCATTAACAGCATACCTCTTATACGCGCCTGAAGATTCTCTTCGGTAACATCCGTTGGCATTTCATTAAAATATGGAGATAAAACCTGCTGATAAGATTGAAAAACGGATTCTATTGAAATCAATTGATAGGATACACCCAGACGTCGTATGAGCTCCAGCGAATCTGAGACAGAACCCGGTGATGAAAACTGGGAAGGCATCAACAAGACCATCACATTTTCTGCTCCAAGTGCTTCAGCTGCCAATACCGTCGTCAATGCCGAATCAATACCACCGGATAGTCCGATGATGGCTTTTTTAAAACGCATTTTGGCAAAATAGTCTCTGATTCCCATGACCAATGCCTGGTGGATCAATTCAATATTTTCTATGGTTTGTTCTCGTTCCAACGCATTCGTGACCACCTCCTCCAATGAATATACGCGAATGGCTTCTTCAAAAAATGGCAACTCCTCAAAGCATGCCCCCTGCGGTGTGTAAACCAGAGAGCCCCCATCAAACAACATATCGGTCTGACCGCCAAAACAATTGACATAAAACATGGGAAGCTTGTAACGCAAAACATTTTCACGAACCACATCTTTCCTTGCATCCGCATGCTCATAATCAAAAGGGGATGCCGATAAATTGAGAATAAAATCGGGTTTCTCCAATACCAATTTATCCATTGGACAAATGGTATAAAGAGGGTTACTGTTGCCCAGGTTCCAAATATCTTCGCAAATGGTAATGGCGATTCGATGCCCTTTAAACCCAACGGTCGAAAACTGACGATTTGGTTCGAAATAGCGGTATTCATCAAAAATATCGTAGTTTGGCAAAAGTGCTTTGTGTGTAATGCTTACTACGCGCTGTTGGTAAAGGAAAAAAGCAGAATTAAACAAATCTTTGCCTTCCAGTTCAGGATTGACTGTCGGTGCACCAACGACAATGCCAATGTCTCCAGACAACTTACATAGCCGATTCACAACATCCATAGAACGACGTATGAAGTCTTTAAACTCTAAGAAATCTCTCGGTGGATAACCACAAACCGAAAGTTCACTAAAACAAATGAGGTCGGCCTTTTCCATTCGGGCTTTTTGAATCGCCCGTTCCATCACACGAAAATTTTCCTCAAAGTTTCCAATGTGGTAGTTTAATTGNNGGACTTTGTTGAAAGTAAATAATGGCTACCAAAATGAATCTCCTCCTTCTCTCTTACCACCCTAAAGGTAAAAGGATCTGACTTCCAAAATTGCTGTAATTTTAGCTTTTGTTTTAAGCCTAAATGGCTCTTAATATGATGAAGAGTTTTATAACACAGATGGAAATCAGCCATGGAGAAGAAGTACTGGTAAATGACCTCCGCCCAGGAATACTCCAATTGTTACGGGAACAATATCCCAAAATTTCAAAAGAAGACTTCATTTCATTGGATGAATTAAATGTTTACCGTCGTATGTACCTTGCACGACTGGTCGAGCAAGAAAAAGGTGAGTTGGCGGTGATTGATCAGGATGTCATGAATGCCATTCGCGATAATTCCTTACTGAGTGAAAACGTTCAAATTGAATTGGATAAACCTTTAAGTTTTGGGCAACGTATGGCAGACCGCATTGCAACTTTTGGAGGGAGTTGGCGGTTTCTTGGTGCTTTTTCGATTTTTCTTTTTATTTGGATTCTATTTAACAGTCTTTGGTTTCTTTTCCAACCCTTCGATCCATATCCTTTTATTCTTCTCAATCTTATTTTATCCTGTCTCGCTGCCATACAGGCGCCAATCATCATGATGAGTCAGAATCGCCAAGAAGAAAAAGACCGGATTCGTGCAGAACACGATTACAAAATTAATCTCAAAGCAGAACTGGAAATTAAACTGCTCAGTGAAAAAATGGACCATTTACTTATTCATCAAAATAAAAAATTACTGGAAATACAAGAAGTCCAGGTCGATTATCTGGAAGATTTACTAAAACAAATAAAAAAACATGAAGCTTGAACACAGGAGAGAAAACTTAGTTTCCTTCCCTCATTTTGTAGTCCGGGTTGGGCGTTATGCCATATACTCTTTTGTTTTGATTCTAATTTCTTTAGCTATCGGGACCACTGGATATTGCTCATTTGCGGGATTGAATTTCGTCGATAGTTTTTACATGACCAGCATGATCTTAACCGGGATGGGACCCGTAAAAGAAATGAATAGCGTAGCTGCAAAACTATTTTCTTCCTTTTATGCTTTGTATAGCGGAGTTGCCTTCTTGAGTATTTCTGCGGTATTTCTAGCCCCCATAATACATCGCCTCTTACACATCCTTCATGTAGAAAAATCCGGTGAAGAATAATATTTAGAAGTGTCCTTANNCTTTCAGCAATACTATTTCGGCTTACTCCCATACCGTCTGTATAATTCCTTTTGCTTATTGTCCAGATCAACCTCGCGACCCTGAATAAATGCCATTGTCACTTTATTCGAACGCATGTCCAATGCATCTCCATCGCTGATAAAAAAAGTGGCATCCTTTCCCGTCTCAATGCTTCCACAAAGTGCTTCTACTCCTAAGATCTTAGCTGCATTCAGGCTTACGGAGGCTAACGCCCGTTCGTATTGCATTCCGTAACCCAGACAATGGCCCGCCTGAAAAGGTAAATTTCGTTGCTCCCAAAAACCATTGAGACTTAGGGCAAACAATATTCCTGCCTGGTCCAGTTTCGCAGGTAGGGTAAAGGGTAGGTCAATGGCTTCATCGGTATACGAAGGTAATCTATGCGGTTGTCCCAGAATCACAGGAACATTTTCAGCCTTAAGAAGGTCTAACAGATATGCCGCATCCTGGGCTCCAACCAATACAAAACGCAAGCCATACTTTTTACAAAATTGGATTGCATGAATCATTGCTTTTGCCCGGTTTACTTGGATGTAAAGTGTTTTTTTCTGATTCCAGAGTGCTCTGGTGCATTCATACGCAAGATGCTTATCTGCTGGAGTGGTTTCAGCACAATAGGCCTTGGCCTTTTCAAAATAATCTACCAAAACCTTCACTTCCTTTTCGTATGAATTTGTTGTTCCTGCATCTCCTCTGCGACCAGCGCCTGATGGATTGGGCCAGTTGAGAAAAATTCCTTCATCCGAACAATATGCTGCGTCCTCCCAATTCCATGCATCCAGCTGAAACAAGGTAGATTGACCGGAGATCACCCCCCCTTGTGGGGCAACCTGTGCCATCAGCACTCCATTGCTTCTTACCGTTGGAATTACTTTACTGTCTGTATTGTATGAAGTTAACGAACGAACGTTAGGGTTGTAGTTTCCGAACTCGCGATAATCCAAAGTGGCTTTTACTTGTTCAATTTCTGCAAGTCCCAGATTGCTGGCCAATGCAATTAATCCCGGATACAGTTGTTTTCCGTTAGCCTCAATCACTCTTTGAACTTTGCCAGCTTCTGAAAGTGAATTGCCCACATACGTAATTTTCCCCTGTTGAAATGCTATGACTCCAGCCGGAATGTATTGACCATTTCCCACATGTATATCAGC
>JRYJ01002845.1_pt1 | contig 13494 bp, 15 predicted proteins | sample 235371 | NCBI WGS metagenome assembly JRYJ01 (sample SAMN03074219, study PRJNA261477) | activated sludge metagenome | biome: Wastewater Treatment Plant; feature: Wastewater; material: Activated sludge; isolation source: activated biomass of a wastewater treatment plant treating hydrocarbon... ... | reverse complement strand
CCCCTCTCCCTTGCCCTCTCCCCCGGAGGGGGAGAGGAGTAGGTGAGGGGGAGGTCAAGCTGCGTGATCAGGCGGGGCATTTTACGTTCTGCCGTCGCACGTTGAAGGCGCGCGAACGGCAGCTCCGCCAATGGCCCCTGACAGGCGCCGCAATAATGCATACGAGGACGAATGGTGCGCCGTTGCCGCCGGTAAATGTGCCCGCAGTGCTGGCATCGCCACACGTACCGTGCGAGCGCATCCACCTCGTGGCCCAGCGAATGATAGAGGGTGACACCAAGCCCGTCCCGGTTCATCCGCTCCATCATGCGGCGAAAGTCGGGGCCATGATTCGGGCGCCGCTTCAACACATCATACTGCCACTGATGGATCATTTCGTGCGCGAGGGTCAATTCCAGTTCACGCTCCCGGCCCGGTTGCTTGAGCAGCCGGGCCGAGAGGCGAATGCATCGCCGATCCGGCGCCGTCGCAACCGTGCGTTCCTGGGAACATCGAGGGCCGGTGCGGCTCACGAACATTCCGACCGATGCAGTGAGGCGGGAACTCCAATGGATTGGAATGGGAGTGAGCGCGCCGGCAAAGTACTGCCGGTTGTACCGCTCCCACAGGCCCTGCAGGTGGCGGTCGTCCATGGTTCAGTCCTACCGCGACTCGTCGAGAGCCTCGATGACGGAGGCGGCCAACAGGGGGACCATGATTTCGTGATGGCCGGTCAGCGCATACCCCTTGCCGCCCTTCTGGGTCGGACGGCGGACGACGTTCGTCATGGGACGATAGTGGGTCAAAAAGTCCATGTTGACCGTCGTAATGTTCGTGAGCGGATGGCCCAGATTTCGGCCGAGTGAGACGGTCTTGAGAAACACCTCCGGCAGGATCACGGCGGAGCCCAGGTTCAGGTAGACGCCGCCTTCCATTCCGGCCACCACGGCGGCCAGCCGGCGAAAGTCGAGGAGCGAGCAGGCCCCGATGGCCGCACCGTCCGCCGATGGGTGCATGTGAATGATGTCGGTGCCGACCGCGACGTGGACCGTGGCCGGGAGTCCCAGGCGGGCTCCCGTGGCCAACAGGCTCGTATCGCGGTGGGGGAACAGCACCTTGTTGCGGTGGATGTACCGTCCGAGCGCCTCGCCCAATCCCTGGCCTTCTTTCATGCCCTGGGTGATCGCCTCGTTGAGCATGCGTCCGGTCTCTTCGGCCATCCCGAAGCGCCCCGAGTCGATCTCGGCATCGACCTCCTCCGAGGTGTGGCCCATGAAGGCCAGTTCGAAATCGTGGATGATCACGGCACCGTTCATGGCCACGGCGGTGACGATCCCGCGCTCCATCAGATCCACGATCAGCGGCCCCAAGCCGACCTTCACGACGTGGGCGCCCATCCCCACGATCACCGGCCGGCCGCGGCGCCGGGCCTTGACGATGGCCTGGGCCACCTCGCGCAAGGTTTTGACGGCAAGGATGTCCGGCAATGAGTCGAGAAAGGCCTTGAACGACCCGCCGCGACGCCAGGTCTTGGCAAAGTTCGAGACCTTGACCTTGCTGTGTCGGCGCTGGAGCGGATAGGTCTTCAGGCGCGACGCGTCGATCGGGGCAATGAGTGGGCGCGGAGTCGAGGTTCGGGGGGCGCGCTTACGACTGGCTGCCAAGGATGTGGTCCTCGATGAGTTCGCAGAGTACGTGGCCGAGTGTGATGTGGCTTTCCTGAATCCGGGCCGTGACGGTGGACGGCACCACGAATGGATAGTCCACGAGGCCGGCCAGTTTGCCGCCGCCGCCGCCGGTCCAGGCGATGGTCGTCAATCCCAACTCATTGGCGGCTTCGGCGGCCCGCAATACGTTCGGGGAGTTGCCGCTGGTGCTGATGGCGATGGCCACGTCGCCCTTCCGGCCGTGCGCGCGAACCTGGCGCGCAAACAGTTCTTCATAGCCGTAATCGTTGGCGATGCAGGTGATGGCGGCGATGTCCGTGGCCAGAGCGATGGCGGGCAGAGGCGCGCGTTCCCGCTTGTAGCGGCCGACGAATTCCGCCGCGATGTGGGCGGCGTCGGTGGCGCTCCCGCCGTTCCCGAACAGGAGGACCTTCCGCCCCTCCCGAAAGGCCCGTCCGATCAATTGGGCGACCTGTGCGATGCGGTCGGCATGGTCGCGGACAAACTTGCGTTTGACGTCCGCGCTCTCGTCGAACGCTTTGATCGCCAGGTCTTTCATCACGCGCGATTGTAGGAGAGCCGTGGCACACTGTCAAACAAGTGTGCGGCTCATTTCCCAGGCGGTTTGGCCGTTGTGTCCGGCTTTTTCCCGATCACGTTCAAGGCCAGCGCGAGCATCGAGCCGATGTCCGAGAGGTTGGCCGGCAGGACCAGCGTGTTCGTCGCCTTGGCCAGTTCGCCGAACTTGCCGATGTACTGCTCGGCGACCCGCAGTTGCACCGCCTCGTAGCCGCCGGGCACCTGGGTGGCCTCGGCGACCTTGCGCAGCCCTTCGGCCGTGGCGTTGGCGATCGCCATGATGGCGGCGGCCGCGCCCTCCGCTTCGTTGATCTGTTGCTGTTTCTTCGCTTCCGAGGCCTTGATCACCTGCTGCTTCTCGCCCTCCGCCTGGTTGATCGCCGCATCGCGTTCGCCTTCGGAGGTCAGGATGACCGCACGCTTTTCCCGCTCGGCGCGCATCTGCTTTTCCATCGCATTGAGCACGTCTTTCGGCGGGGTGATGTTTTTGATCTCGTAGCGCAGCACCTTCACGCCCCAGGGCTCGGTCGCCTTGTCGAGCTCGTTGACGACCTGGCTGTTGATGTTCGTCCGTTCTTCGAACGTCCGGTCCAGCTCGATCTTGCCGATCTCGCTCCGAAGCGCGGTCTGGGCCAGTTGCGTGATGGCGAAGCGGTAGTCGCTGATGCCGTACGAGGCCCGCTGGGGATCGAGCACTTTGACATACAAGATGCCGTCGACCGCCACCTGCACGTTGTCGCGGGTGATGCAGACTTGCTCGGGGATATCGATCGCGGTTTCCTTCAGGGAATGCTTGTATTGGATGCTGTCGATGAACGGCACGAGGATGTGGAAGCCGGCCCCGAGCGTGCGGGAGTAGCGACCCAGGCGTTCGACGACATAGGCGCTCTGTTGCGGCACGATCCGGGCCGTCTTGGCGACGACGATCAGGACGAGGATGGCGAGCAAGATCACGACAGCAAGTCCGCCGGGCATAGCGCTTTCCTCCATGGATGGCCTCCGGTGAGCGAGCAGAGCTAATGGCCTATGGCATATCGCCTATGGCAAGAAGAAGGCGAGGATTTCCCGTCCATCCCATTTGCTATAAGCCATACGCTCTTTTCCCCTACTCCGGTCTGATCGACAACGTCAGGCCGTCGACTTTTTCGACGCGGCTGCGTTGGCCTTTGGTCAACGGGGTTGTACTCGTGTTGCGCACGTTCCACGTGCTGCCCCGAAACTCCGCCTTGCCGAGCGCGCCCGGAGCCAGATCCTCCAGCACGAGCGCGAGCTCCCCGACCATCGTGTCGACCGGGGCCGTACTTGATTGGTCGCTGCTCATCAGACGCCGCACCGGGCCGCGAAACACAACGAGGGAAACGATCGAAAAGCCGGAAAAGAGCAGCCACTGAACCCATTCGGAAGAGACGATATCAAAACCGGAGAGGGCGCCGACCAGCAAGGCCGCGAGGCCGAAGAACAACATGTAGAATCCGCCGGGCGTCATGATCTCCGCGCCCAGCAGAATGAGCCCCAAGAAGATCCAGAGCCACCAGGTCATCGTTCCTCCTCAGGCGGTGCAGCGCGCCCGTTAAGCCCCGTGGGGCGGGCAAAGTCTAAGCGCGTTTCCGTAGACCGTCAAGGACCGTGGCCGGAGCCCGGTTCGTTGAACCGCCGTCCGGCCGATGCTATAGTCCGCGCCAGCCATGGCCAACGACACGCCCGTCAAAGCCCTGCTGATCGCCTTGACCGACGCACCGTCCCTCGCCGTCTCCATGATCAACCGCCTGCAGCCCGAGCTGCTCTGTTTCTTCGTGCCGGAAGCGGCAAAGACCGGGATCGAAGAATCCGTCCAGCCGCAGGTCCGGCAGATGCCGAAGCGGTGGGACTGGGTGGTGACGCCCGATCCGGCCGACCCGATCGCCTGTCAGCGCGCGCTTTCGCAATCCATTCACGATCTGTTCCGAACGTGGGAGGTACGGGCCGGCGAAGTGGTGGTGGACCTGACAGGAGCCACGCCCGCGATGGCGGCGGCGTTGGGGGCGGCGACGCTGCCTTGGACGTCGCGCACGATCATGTTGGTGGAGGGGCAAGGCCGGTCCGGCGACGACGGCGATCTCGTGCAGATCGAAGGGCGCACGCTGCGGTGGCTCCAGGGCAATCCTTGGGACGACGCGGCGGCGGTCGGGCGTCGGGACGCGAGCGAGTCGTTCAATCAGGGCTTGTTCCGCGCCGCCGCCGGGACCTTTCATCAGTTGGAAGCCCGTGTGAGCGGGGGGCAGAAGCCGCTCTACCGGGCGCTGGGGGATTTAGCGCTGGGTTATGCATTGTGGGAGCAGTTTCAGTATCGCCTGGCCTGGGACAAATTGAAGACGTCCGTGAAGGCGTTGGAGATGTCGGCGATTTGGGGCGGGCCGCCCGGCCTGAAGCCGTTGTTGCCTCTCATCAAGGCGAACAGCGGGTTCCTCGAAAAGCTCGTGCTCGACCCCGCCGCGGTGAAAGAGGGGGTGGCGCTGGACCTGCTTGCGCATGCCCAACGGCGTGCGCAGGTGGATCACGACAGCGAACGGGCGATGGGTGCATTGGTTCGTGGCCTCGAAGCCTGTGCCCAGCGGCAACTCTTCAAGCACCACAGGATCAAGAGTTGGGACGTGCAGCCGGAGCAGTTGCCGGAGGCGCTCCGCGAGACCTGTCGCACCTGCTTTCTGGACGATGTGGACGGCAAGTACAAGTTGCCGCTGCAGAGCCAGTTCCGAGTCCTCGCCGGCTTGGGCGATCAGATGGGGCAGGCGTTTCTGCGCGACTGGCCCAAGATGAAGCCGCTGCTCGACGCCGCGAACCACGCGGTGCTCGGCCATGGCTTCGAACCCGTCAAACTGGAGCGGTTCCAGCAGCTCTACGACCTCGTGATCAAGCTGGTCGGCGTCAACGTGAGTTCCCTTCCGACGTTCCCTACCCTAAGCCTATGAGAGCAGATGGCTGATAGCCGATGGCTAATGGCAGAAAGAGGTTGCCTTCAACGAGAGCTATGGGAGCATTCAGCGAATGCCGTTTCGGTTTGAGAGCTTTGACATTTGGCACATGGCCAGGGAATATGCACAGAAGGTTTATGTCGTCACCTCAAAGTTTCCGCGCCATGAGGATTACGGACTACGGTCTCAAATGAATCGTGCTGCAAACTCGATCTCTTTGAACATCGCAGAGGGCTCGGCCAAGGAAAGCAACAAGGCCCTCGACTATCACCTTGAAGTGGCTCTTGGATCAACCTTCGAGTTGGCGGCCGCTTCCTTTCTCGCTCGCGACAACGCCTATATCACCGAAGAGCAGCAGAGAGGGTTGCACGATGACGGGCAAAAGCTGGCAAGGAGCATCAACGCCTTCCGTACTACCCTGCATTAGGCGATTGCCTGTGTCGACGAGTCTTTGCCCTCCGTCACGGAAAGTACTGACCGGCTCTGTTTATGCAATCGGCCATCAGCCATCGGCTATTCGCTCTTGATGGAAGTTAGAATCTACTACGAGGACACCGACTGCGGCGGGGTGGTGTACTATGCGAACTATCTGAGGTATTTCGAGCGGGCGCGCACGCGCTACCTGGAAGAACGCGGCCTGTCCGTCGCCGGGCTCCGCGACCAGGGAACCCAATTCATGGTCGTCCATGCCGAACTGGACTATCGTTCGCCCGCACGCTATGGCGAGACGTTGATGATCGAGACGACGCTGGCCGAAGTGAATCAGGCGTCCTTCACCTTCGCCCATGTGTTGCGCGAGAAAGTGAGCCGGCGGGTGGTCGTCGAGGGGGCCGCCAAGCTGGTTACGGTGGACGAGCAGCTCAAGATCAAACGGCTCGACAAGACCACCCTGGCTGCGCTACAAGGTCCTCCACACCGGAGGAGCTGATGGAAAAACTTCCCACCTGGCTGGCAATCGGCGGCGTCGTCATCGGCTTCATCGTCCTCGCCTGGCTGCTGTTCTCCGAAGATCCGAAGGACAAGACCAAGAAGAAACCGTGAAGGGTCGCGCCGATGCGCCGGGGCTCACCTCCCGCGCGACCCGGCGTTGCCCGAGCCGGAAGCATTCGCCACTTTGACGATCTTCACGATCTGATCGTCGAGGTCCACTTCGATGCTGACGAGGTCTCCCTTGGTCAGGGGTTCGCGTTTCATGGCGGCCGGATCGGCCACGCGCAGGGTCCAGAGGTGTCCCTCCCGGGTCTTGAACGTCAGCAGCTGATTGCGCAGATCCACATGTTCCACCGAACTCATGGGAAAGACCACGGCCGTTTCATACCCGTGCACCACGTCCATCGTTCCGACCCACGACACCAGCGTCACGATCGCCAATAGACTAAAGAGCTTCATCGTTACCTCCCCCCGGCCTCGTGCCGGCCGGCATGACAGGAAACACAAGGAGTACATGTTCGTACCGTAGCGCCCGCAAATCCGGTAGTCTGTCGGCACAGATGGGATTTCCGAGCCGCCAGGGGTGCCGCAAGGTGCGGCCGATCCTGTTACGCAGAAGTGTGGTCAGCGTCTTCCCCTATTTCCCAATTCGAGCGGCATTGCTATAGTGCGCGGCCCGCTGATTCCGAAGCGCGGGCCTGCTCCATGTCCCGACTATCGACCAGACGATTCAGGTGCCTGTGACGCTACCTCCGTGGAAAGCCAAGCTGCGCGACTGGCAGACGCGCGCAGTGGCGGCCGCCCTGACCCACCGGAATCCCGATTTTCTGGCGACGGCCACACCGGCGGCCGGCAAAACGCGGTTCGCGCTGCGTATCGCCCATCAATACCTGGCCGACCGTGCGGCGACCCGGGTGCTGGTGATCTGTCCGACGAATCATCTGCGGACGCAGTGGGCCGCCGCGGCGGGGCTCTGCGGGATCCAACTGGATCCGGCCCTGACGAATGAGCAGGCCTGCGAGGCCCGCGATTATCACGGCGCCGTCGTGACGTACCAACAGGTATGCCTGGCCCCGGAGGTCTTTCGCCGCGCCTGCCGGAGCCGGCCGACCCTCCTGATTTTCGATGAGCTCCACCACGCCGGAGACGGGAAGGATTGGGGCAATGCGTTGCGGGAGGCGTTCGGCGAGGCGGCGTTCCGCCTGGCGCTTTCCGGCACCCCGTTCCGGTCCGACAACAACCCGATTCCCTTCGTGCACTACGAGTGCGGCGAGAGCCGGGCCGATTTTGCCTACGGCTATTCGGAGGCGATCCGCGACGGCGTGTGCCGGCCGATTCTGTTTCCCAGTTATGAAGGCGAGCTGACGTGGCTCTCGGGCGGTCGCGAGCACCGGGCCACGTTCGAAGACGGCCTCCGGGCCGACCGGCAGCGCGAGCGCCTGAAAACGGCCCTGCTGCAGGAGACGTGGCTAGGGCCGGTGATCGCCGACGCGCATGGCGAGCTGACCCGGCTGCGCAAGCAGGAGCAGCCGGATGCGGGCGGCTTGATCGTCGCGATGAACCAGGAACACGCCAGGCAGGTGGCCGAGCTGGTCGGGCGTGTCACCGGCACCCGGGCGGAAGTCGCCGTGTCCGACGATCCCGCCGCCTCGAAGACGATTGACACCTTCGCGCAGCACAAGAAACAGCAGTGGCTGGTGGCGGTGAACATGGTGAGCGAAGGCGTCGACCTTCCACGGCTGCGGGTGGGGGTTTACGCCACGAACGTCCTGACGGAAATGTATTTTCGCCAGGTCGTGGGGCGCTTCGTGCGGATGCAGGACGGCTTGCCGCGGCCGCAGCGGGCGTGCCTCTATCTCCCCAAGGATGCGACGCTTGTCCATTTCGCGAAGCAGATCAAGGCCGAGCGCGACCATGTCTTGGAAGACGTCATGCCGGCGGTGCAGCGGACCCTATTCGGAACGGCGGCAACGTCGTTGAACGAGTTTGTGCCGCTCAAGGCCGTGGCCCGGATGGATGCCCTGATCGGGGACGAGGGCGAGGGGCCGGACGCGGGTGGCGCGATGACCCAGGCCGTGTCCTTGCACGATCGTAAGTTGGAACTCCGCGACATGCACCGGGACCTGGTGGCGGCCGTGGCCCGCAAGACCGGGCTCGACCACCGGCACATCAACGCGGAGCTGATCAAACGCACCGGCTGCCGCGTCGAGCAGGCGACGGTGCCGCAGTTGGAGCGGCGGATTGCGATCCTGGAACGTTGGCGAGACGTGGGGTACGACGGACCGCGCCGGTGACCGGGACGCCGGGTCATCGTCGTGGTGAAGCCGCTTTCCCGAAGAGGGGCCTTATCGGGTGAAGACAAGGAGGCTGTTGGCCGGCAGCACCAGAGAGGCCGAATAGCCGAAGCCATGCAGCGGCTGCGGGTCCGCGACGACGCGTCCGCCGTTGCCGGCCACGTCCGGATTCACCCAATTCTCGTACACGTCGCTGTTGAAGGCTTCCCGCCAGTCTCCGCCGTCGGGAAATCCGATCCGATAGCCGTACCGATGGAACGGGGCCAGGTGCACCACCACCATCACGTCGTGTCCCTGTCCTTCCACCCAGCGATGAAACGCCAGCACACGGTTCTGATCGTGCACGTGCAGCACGCGAAACCCTTGCCCGCGTAATCCCGGGGAGTTTCGCCGGCAGGCGAGCAACTCTCTGGTGAACCGCACATGGTCGAGCATCTGTTTGTCGCCCTGTTCCAGGCCGGCCCAATAGAGGAGCAGCTCCGGGTGAGAGACGAAATCATCCGCCCATGGTTTGTCTTCCAAGAACTCCTGCCCCATGAACAGCATCGGGAGCCCCGGCGCCGTCAGGCTCAGGCCGGTGGCGACGCGCGCGCGACTCCGTCCGTACCAGGAGCGGGGATTCGAGGGATCGCCGAGGCGGGCGATGCGCGGCTCACGGTCGCGATAGACGATATCGTGGTTTTCCGGGCCTTGGACGAACCGCCATTGTTCCGAAAAGCCCTCCGGCCAGAGACTGCGGGCGAGGCCCGTCATGTCGAGGGGCCGGTCATCCGGCGCGCTCGCGTTCCCGATCACGTTGCGGATCGCGATGCGGAAGCCGTCGGTGAGGGTCGTATCGAACCCGGCGCCCTCCGGCACCAGCTTCACCACGTAGGGGTTGACGTTCCAATATTCGGCGTGGTGCAAGGCCGAGGGTCGATGCGCATGCAGGGTGGAGGTGAGGTCCTGACAGAAGCGCCAGCCATGCGGCGCCCCGTCATGATCGATCACGCTGACCTGATCGTAGCGGAAGCCGTCGACGCGATATTCGTCGAGAAAAAACTTGGCGTTCTGAATGAGGAAGTCGCGCACCTCCGGCTTGGCATAGTCGAACACCAGCCCGCCGGCGTGGCCCTTGTCGGTGAAGTAGAGAGAACGGTTGTTCCCGCCTGCGGAGGACTGCCGGTCGAAGAAGTAGAGGCTCTGGTCGCCGAAGTCGCCCCCGGCGTGGTTGTAGACCACGTCGAGGATCACGGCCAATCCATGGAGGTGCGCGAGGTCAACCAGCGCCTTGAGCTGGTTCATTTCCCCGCGTAGGTCTTCCGCTCGGTAGCGGCGCGCCCCCTTCGCATCAAGCAGGCGGTTGACCTCGGCCACGTAGGACGGGAGGTCGGCATCCGGCACGGCGAAATCCATCTCGGGCGAGAAATAGTCGGTGCCGTTGTACCCGAGGCTGAAGCGGGTCTGAAATTCCTGAATGGGGAGCAACTGCAGGGCCGTTACGCCCAACTCGGCGAGGTACGGCAGTTTGCGCGCGACGTCGAGAAACGTGCCGCCCTTGCGGGGCAGGTTGGGGGTGTAGAAGGTCCCGACGTGGAGCTGATAGATGACGAACTCATGGAACGGTGGGGTGACGAACCCGCTGTCGTGCCAGGGGAAATCCGGTTTGCGCAGGATGCACTCGCCGGGGAACGGCGTCTCGAGCTCGCGGGCATAGGGATCGCGCTTCGGTCCTTCGCTGCCTTCGCCCACGACGTAGAACAGGTAGCGTTGGCGATCCCGCACGCCGGGGATGAATCCCCGCCAATGGCCGAGGGCATCGCGCGTGAGGAGAGCGGCGTCATTGCGGATCCGGTTGTTGAACTCGCCGAGGACATAGACGGCCCGCGCCTGGGGCGCCCAGGCTCGAAACGTGACGCCGTCGGCGATCAGGTTGGCCCCCATCGGGGTGTCCGGACCGATATGGTCGAGGGAGGCGGGCATGGTGCCTCGTTAGGACCGGCTGTGCACGAAGGATCTCTCGCCTGGCGGCCTACTCCGGACGGTGACTTGATCCACACCAAAAATATCTCACAATGAAGCTAAGCGGCGGCATGCTTGCGAGCCGCACGTCTTGAACGCGACGTGAGCCTCGACTTTCGCTCAAGAAGACGGCCGGTCGCAAACTTATGCAGCACACTCGCCATGAGGGTTTGATATGGCATCCCTTCCTCTGCCGCTCGCGCCTGGATATCTGCAAGGTCCAGCGTGGACAACCGTATATTCACGCGCCGGTTTTTGGTCAGAGTGGCGCGAGCATAATCTCGGTATCGACGCAGTGAAGCCTCCGATGTGACGACCGATTTAAGCTCGCCCCTCTCGTATGCGGATAGAATCCCCTTCTCGTATCGGTCAAGCCTTTTCATTTCCCACCTCTTTTTCCATAGTCGCGGGTCGCTTTGCGACTCGGGATGACGGTCTTGAGGAAAACGTGCTCGCGCTCTTCAACGTGAGGAACGAGGTATACGTATGCCATTACAGCAACGATAAATACTTTCTGGTTTGGATATCGCCTCGGATTTGGGTGCTCGAGAACATCAAGGAGCCCGCCGGATTCCAACGCGAGAACTACGTCTTCAAATGAGATCCCGCGCGACTGTTTCAGTTGCTCGTTCTTTTTTCGCTCCACCGATATGTCTTCACGCCATGATCATAACGAAGCGTGTGCCTTTTGTCATCAGACCGAGTGGAAGGTTTGCACGGCTCAGCCCGCCTTTGCTGCCTGCCGAATGTGCGCTGACGGTCCGGTGGTTGGCGCCCATCAGGGTATCGGGACTGATACGGGTGAGGGAGGCAGGCATGGTGATCGGACCGTGGAACGACGGTTCTGGTTATGTCCGCGAGGCCTTGCCGCGGGCGACCGCTCGGATATATTTCGCAAACGCCGCGTCGTTGTGCAGCCGCACTGCTCCGTCGGCCTGCGCTGGCGGCGCGACGCGCCCGCTGACCGCGGCCTTGACGACCTTGGGCGGGCAGCCGATCTCCCGGCAGCGTTGCTGCGTGAAGCGGGAGGGGGCTCACCGTCGAACGTTACCCGTTGCATGGGACTGCTTTGCCGGATCAATACCGGAGCGATCGGCACCGGACCGGACGTGGTCCGGATCGACAGGTCGATGGCCCGCCGCCCTTCGACGGTGGGTGAGCCGGACACGACCAGCTTCTCCTGCAGCAGGGTCTCTCCCCTCGAGTCGATGTATCGAATGAGGACTTCGCCTTCGCCGGCGATCGCGATTTCCATTCCGTCCTCCTGCTTGGGTCGGCGGTCGATCAGACCGCCGGTTCCTCGTCGAGGTAGGCATGCGAGCCGACGCGGCGGCCCAACACGAACTTAGCCGGAGGGTCGAAGCCGTAGCCGAAGTCGCGGACGCGCAGCACGACGATCCTGGCGCCGTCAATGGGGGGCGATGAGACGTGCGACGGGGCATGCAGGATCGCCGGTGGGCGACGAGGCTCATTGAAGGCCAGCCACAGATCCGTGAGCGCATTCTGGGTGAAGTGGAGCTCGCCAAACTCGTGGCTCTCATCGGCCCAGCCGTAGAACTGGTGGCTCTTCTCGGTGGCGATCTCACGGACCGTCGTCCGCTCACCGTCGAGGGAATCCACCGCCACCGCCCAGATCTCCGGTGCCGACGACACAGCCGGAGACAGCAGTTGTTCGACGGCGATCTGCAGCATCAGGCTGCCCTTTGCCATGGGTCCTTCTCCAAACAAGAATCGAAGCCAACGTGCTCGCGAACAAATGAGCTGTGAGCTGAGCCCATTCTGCAGCCGGTGAGATCGCTAATCAACTGAAAGAGGCGGGCTTGTGACGAGAATTACACGCGACGAGAACAGCCTCCAAATTCGCCAAGCCAAGATCTCGGATTCGCTCGCCAAACAATGACTCGCGAGCCCGACACCTTATCTTTATCCGCGCGAGCGGCTCCCACCATCCGAATCAGCTCGACGCCATGAACCGCTCGTCGGTTGCAGTGGCCCCGTTAGCCGGCACTACCAGACTTCGGTGATGAGCCTCTTCATGAGATTGCGGATCCGCGGGGACGCCTGCGGATTTCGCAATACGCGTTCAGGATCAAACCTCACTCTGTCTTTCACTCTCTCAACACCGTCGGCCGCAACTATTTCCTTGAAATCATCCTCGCCGACGACAACGTATGGTTCGATCCCACTATACCGCAGTGTGTTGATGACCTCTCGAATCGAGTGCGGGTGTTTAAGCCGTACAGCCTCCTCAATCCGTTGCCTGCTGACCTCATGAACGGCACCAGCGAGTCTCGCGAGAGCTCCATAGTAGTCGCTCCGGAAGTCGAGATAGATCTTGTCCTCCAGGAACGGGGGAATCTGGCAGTTTCCACAGATGAGCGGTAAGACGAGAGCCCGGTCGGTCCTTCTCTGTCTCGACAGTGCTTGCTTGAGTTCGTCGCGAGCCCAAGCTGAGTCCGAAAAGTTGTCGCCAAGGACGACGCCGATGAAGCGCGACTTTTCCAGCGCGTTTCCAATCAGGTCATGAAGACTGTCACCGACCTGAAGCTCCCATTCATCGAGCCATACGTCTACTTCGCAAAAAATCAGGTCGTCGGCCAGTTGTCGGACAAACGTTTTGTCTCGGGAACTATGGCTCAGGAACAAATCTGGTTCCCGACGTAACCGTGCCTCAGCCGATCGCTGTACCATTACTGCCATTGGTTCCCCCTCCTTCTTTACTCCGTGGCTGTACCGGTATGGCCAGCCTAACGGGCGCGCGCATTACCTGTGGCCCATGCTACTTGCGCGTCGGCTGCAAACACGTGTTAGGAGACGTCTCACCCGGCAAGGCTTGGATGACCTGTCAAAAAGCTCCTGCGTCCTGTTTGGTGCCTTGTGCTCCGCGTGCGGCGGCTTCAGGTTCATCTGTTGGCGCATTCGCAGTCTACCGCATACACTTCACGATGTCCTGCGGGGTGGCCATCCAGACAAAGTCTTTCACAATACCGCCCCTTGAGTGATATAAGGCATTTGGCACTTCGCCGTCGGCCGATTTGAAATGAGCAAGTAACAGACAATCTATGCGGTTCCCTAGTGTATCGTAACGTAAAT
>JRYJ01001001.1_pt2 | contig 13589 bp, 12 predicted proteins | sample 235371 | NCBI WGS metagenome assembly JRYJ01 (sample SAMN03074219, study PRJNA261477) | activated sludge metagenome | biome: Wastewater Treatment Plant; feature: Wastewater; material: Activated sludge; isolation source: activated biomass of a wastewater treatment plant treating hydrocarbon... ... | reverse complement strand
CGGCACTCTCTTCCTGGACGAAATCGGTGAGATGAGCCTGGCGGCTCAGGCGAAACTCTTGCGGGTGCTCGAGCACCATGTGGTGGAACCGTTGGGCGGCGTGCGCAGCATCAAGGTGGACATCCGCGTCATTGCCGCGACCAATCAGGAGTTACCGGACCTCATCAAGCAGGGTCGCTTCCGATTGGACCTGTACTATCGATTGAACGTATACCAACTTCGCATGCCGCCCTTGCGGGAGCGGCCCGAAGACATTCGTCCGATCTTCGACTCGTTCCTGGACACGGCTCGGCGCGAACGCGGCAGCCGGATTCGAGGCATTACTCCGGAGGCGCTGGCCATCCTGGAGCGATATGACTGGCCGGGGAACGTCCGAGAGCTTCACAATGTCGTGGAATGGCTGACGATCACCTGCAAGCAGGGTGAGATTACACCCGATCACCTGCCTGCATCGATCAAAGCTACGAGGACTGCCCCTCAGGCCGGAGAAACCCCGACGCCGTCGCTGTTGGCCCTGGGATTGTCGGTGGAAGAAGTCGAAAAGGCCATGCTGCAGGAAGCCCTGCAGAAAAGCGGCGGGAACATCTCTGAAGCCAGCCGCCTGCTTAAAGTCACGCGCAACACGCTGCGCTATCGCATGGCCAAATACAATCTGACGCAGCCTTCAGGCTGATGCAAGCTGGAACACGCACCGGGGGTCTTCAGAAGAAGTTCTTTTTCGCCCTGCTGGTCGTCGGCATGGTGCCCGGGATCGTGGCGCTGTGGGCTACCTACCTCTTCAGCACCGCCAGCCTGAAGCAGGCCATCGGCGAAGACTTCCAGGAAATCGCCCGGTCGACCGCCCTCCGGCTGGCGACCGTCGTCGATAACGAAATCGACCGGGCCATTCGTCTCACCCTCGTACCGGCACACATCCGCCAACCGGTCATGCGAGCCAACGAACGGGCTCGCACCGGGACAGCGTCTCGACGCACGCCGAACAGGTCATTCGCGAGGCCAGGCGATCCCGAGGCTGGCCGCCTCGACGCCAGTGCCCGATACCTTCAGGAATGGGCGGGCGAAGCCGGTCACTATGTCCGCGTGCTCGTGGCGGATCGGCAGGGGCTGCTGGTTGCCTCGACCGATCCAGCGGCGCCAACCCGCCAAACGGACGAACCCTGGTGGCGCGAGGCGATGCGCGCACCCGCGCGCACGTACTATGTCAGCGCCCTGGCACCCGATCCGCTGACGCAGGAATCGGTCTTCCACATTTCGGCGCCGATCCTGGATGACGACCGCACCACGGCGATCGGAGCGGTAGGGCTGGTCATTAGCCGTGAGCTGCTGACCAAGATGGTGCTGGCCATTCATGTGGGGGAAACCGGCCACGGCATGTTGCTGGACACGCAGGGCACGCCGCTGATTTGTCCTGTGCTGCCGCCCACGGCGCATCTGATCCCCCAAACACTGCTGAACCGCTTGACCCTCGACCGGCCGCTCTGGCTCGTGGCGGAGGACGACGCCCACGGCGGACGGCAAGCGATCGTCGGCGCCGCCCCCGTGCAGTTTCGTCATGCATTGACCTCCACCAGCTTGGGAGGAGACCGCTGGTATGCGTTCATCCGCCAGGCACCCGAGGAAACCTATGCACCGGTTTTTTCGCTCCTCACCACCGTCGGTCTCATCGGCTTCGGTCTGGTGGTGGTCCTGTCCTCGTTCGGGTTTGTAGTCGGCCATCGCATCGTACAGCCCGTCAGGGCCCTGCAACGGGAAGCAGAGGCCCTTCGGCATCAACTCACGTGGTCGCCTGCATCACCCCCCGGCGACCACCCCACGGTGCCTCCCGCCGACTATCGCACCGGCGATGAGATCGAGGACCTAGCCGAAAGTTTCGCCGCCCTGCGACGCGTGCTCGAGGACAATATCCGCACGATCACCGCACAACAGCACGAGTTGGTCAGGAAGGAAAAGCTGGCGTCGGTCGGCCAACTGCTTGCGGCGCTCGCCCACGACATCCGGAATCCGCTCGGTGTCATTCGCAGCTCCGCCCAATTGATCCTGGACGGAAAGGAAGAGCAGAACGTTCGGCAGGAGGTGGCCCGCTACATCGTCGATGAGGTCGACAAGTTGTCACATCGACTGAACGACTTCCTGCGATACGCGAGACAGAAGCCGCCCGATTTCAAATCGGTGGCCGCGGAGGACGTGATGCGGTCGGCCCTGTGGCAATGGAAGGCGCAAGGGGGAGCCGACCGGATCCAGGTCGACTGCCGATTCGGCGAACACCTGCCGCCGATCCGTATCGACCCGGAACAGATCAAGGAGGCGCTGATCAACCTGCTCATCAATGCCCGGGAGGCGATGCCGGAAGGCGGGCGCCTCACACTCGCAACCCGCCCGGGCGAACGATCGGAGGTACTGGTCGAAGTCACCGACACAGGTTCCGGCATCCCGCCGGAGCACCTGAAACGGATCTTCGAGCCATTCTTTACCACCAAAGAGTACGGCACCGGGTTGGGGTTGACGAACGTGAAGCGCCTCGTGGAAGAAAACGGAGGCACGCTCCAGGTCCAGAGCCGACCTGGCGCCGGCACCACTTTTACGCTGCACCTGAGTGCTTCGACCAGCTAAACTCGCTTGGCGAACTTCCCAAACCGATCCGGCAACAGGACGCCGTTCGCCCTCAAGTTCTTGGCCTGCATGGTCTGCTGCACCGCCTGGATGCGCGCGGAAAAATTCGGGTGTGTTTTGAAGAATGCCCGGTCGTCCCCCTTCAACTCGCGCAGTCGCGTCAGGAGCGCTAGATACGCGCCGGCGTCGTAGCCGACCCGCGCGGCGAATTCCTCACCCAACGTGTCGGCCTCGGTCTCCTTGCCCTGATCCAGCCCCTCGTCGAGCAGCTTTTTTACCGCGCCGTCGATGATGTTCTTGAAGGCCGCCGGATTCGCCGCCGCATAGGCCAATCCCGCTTCCGTCACGCCGGCCAGGCGCTTGCTCCTCTGAATCACTTCGAGAATGTGCTTTTGACTGACGTGGGCGATCTCATGACCCAGCACCGCCGCCAGTTCGGCTTCGTTATGGATCTGTCGCAGCAACCCCCGCGTGACGAAGATATAACCCGCCGGGGCGGCAAACGCGTTGATCGAATTGTCTTCCAGGATCGCGAATCGGTAGGGAATGTCCGGGCGATCCGAGGTATTCGCGACAGCCCGGCCGACCAGATTCACATAGCGGACCAATTCGGGCTGATCCACGGTCCCGCCGTATCGCGCCACCACCTGCAGGGCGATCGCCTGCCCGATCGAGGATTCTTCTTCGTACCCGATTGGGAGCAGGCTGCTCACGACACTGCCCGTGCCATGAATCACGTTGGCCAATCGGGGATTGCCGGATTGGCGGGCGGCGTCCTCCGCCGCCCGTTGGACCTCGGCGCAACTCCCAAGGACGAGGGACAGACCGACCAAACCCACCAGCCACGTCGTTTTATTTCGCATATTCGCCGAGCCCCCCTTCCCGCAAGAACTCTTCGACTTCCTGATCGGGAATCTGATAGGCGGTCATCCGATCGACCGCCTCGCGGTCGCGCGACGAGATGCCGGTGCGATTGGCATAGCCCTCGGAGGCCTTGTCCAGCCCGCGGGCGCCGGCCGACGCCGTCGTTGCCGAGGCATCCCCTGCCCGCATACTCTGCCCGAGCTTGGCCAAGACGTCGTTGCCGCCGGATGGTTTGGTCGTCGAAACCTTGTTGTTGTAAATCCACCCGCGGGCGCCGCTCGAGGTCTTTACCTCCAGCCAGCTTCCGTCTCGGCCTACGACCTCCAGAGAATCGCCAAACTTGACGTTGGCGACCACATTGTCCAAGGACGTCTTTCCCGCCCGCAGTTGGGCGATCTTGGCTTGCACATAAACGGTTTCGGCCGACGCCACCCCCTCCATGAGCATCAGCCCGAACGCGAGCCCCAACACCATCCCGTAGATGTGACGTGGTCTGTTCACGGCTCCCTCCCCCCTCGCACGAAACGTCTCCCCATCGGATGCGTTTACGTTGATCCTCGCACCATGAGATTATTTCGACTTCAGCTCGTAGACGCCGTCCCAGTCAGGCGGCGGCGGTTCCTGCAGATAGGCCGTCGACCGTTCTAAGTAGACCCGCGAAGGGCCATCCCCCGGATCTCTCCCCAGCGCCTCGGCAAACAGCACTTTGGCCGCCGAGAAATTCCGTTGCTTGTACGCCGCCAGCCCCTCTAAGTAAATGGCGATGATCGCTCGTTTCTCCTCGCTCAGCTGCCCCCGGCGTCCCAGGAGTTCATAGACGACCACAGGCTCTTTTTTGCCCTTTACTCGTAACAGGTCTACCTCCCGCACTTCAACGTCGTTCTTGGCCAGCTCCACCGTCCGCTGGCCCAGCAAGATGAGGGTGTCGTAGAACTTGTTGGCCCCCTCGAGGCGTGACGCCAGGTTCACACTGTCCCCAGTAACGGTGTACTCCATCCGCTCTTCCGACCCCATATTGCCTACAATGCAGGCGCCGGAATTGATGCCGATCCTGGCTCCGATCTCAGGGAGCCCTTCCTTCACCCACTCCGCCCGGAGCACCGCCAACTTCGCCTGGCAATCCAGCGCGGCATAACAGGCCCGCGTCGCATGGGACCGATCGTCCAGCGGGGCTCCGAAAATCGCCATGATCCCGTCCCCCAGGTACTTGTTCACGTTGCCGCGATGATTCCGTTTGATGATGGTGGTCATCGCGGACAGGTACCGATTGAGCAACGCGACCAGCTCTTCCGGCGGCATCTTTTCCGAGATGGTAGTAAACCCGGCGATGTCGGAGAAGAAAATCGAGATCTCCTTCTTCTCACCGCCGAGTTTGATGGCCTCCGGGTTCCGCATGATCTCTTCGACCACTTCCGCCGACATGTACTTGTCGAAGGCCGCCCGCATGAGCCGGCGCTGCCTCCCCTCCGTCAGGTACTCCACGGTGGCCGCCGTGCCGAACGTCAAGGCCAGCGCCGCTTCGGGAAAGACCAGATCCAACCAGCGCTCGTGCCCGGCAAAGGCATGCACGACCAGCGCGTAGTAGGCCACGGCCAGGCCGACCGTGGCTCCGAACTTGATAACATACGAACGGACCAGCATGAAGGTTCCCGCCGAGAGCAAACAGAGCAGCAGCAGGGTGAGTCTGGAAAACCAGAGTGGGGCCGGCTGGAGCGCCCGGCCATGAATGAGATTGTCCAGCGCCGCCATGTGAATGAGCACGCCGGGGGTTTGCGCGGAAAACGGTGTGACGCGCAGGTCATATAAGCCCGCGGCGGTGCCGGCGATGAACACCACCTTGTCCTTGAACACCGACGGATCAAGTGACGGACGTTCGCCCTTCTGCTGTTGGGCGAAGGCCTGCAACACCCGCCCGATGGACAGCCGTTTGGCATGATAGGTCTGTTCGAGCGACCCGTGCCAGTCCGTCAGCATGCGTCCATCCGGCCCCAGCGGCACCGTCTGTCCCCCGACCTGCACCCGACTTTCCTCCAACGAAACGGTTTGTGCCCCGAGGAGGTACCGCGCCACCGCCAGCGAAAGGTGGGGGACCAGGGTTTTCTCGACCTGTCCGACCAGCGGCACCCGCCGAGTCGGTCCGTCGGGATCGGCCGACAGATTGATCACACCGAGGCCGCGGGCGGCCTTGGCCAGGATCGGGATGGGCATTTTCAGGCCCAGATACCGTTCAACCGGCGGGCTGTCGCCCGTGCCTGAACGTGTGCCGTTGATGGCCGCTCGTTCCAGCAATTCCGGCGGCGGAGGAGGACCTTCGGCCTGAAACAACATGGGGAGAAAGACGTTTCCCGCCGCCGCAATGTCGTCCGCAAACGATTGGTCGAACTCCTCGGCGTTTTCATCCGGTTCGAAGAACATCGCGTCGAACACGATCGCCTTCGCTCCCGCCTGCTTGAGGTACCGCACCGCATAGCCGTGACGGTCACGGGGCCAAGGCCAGCGGCCGAAGGCTTCCAGGCTCGACTCATCGATCGCCAGCAACAGGATGTCGGAATCGGCCTTGGCCGGATCCGCATAGCGCCGCACGAGGTGATCGAGCGCCTTGAGCTCGACCACCTCGAACCATTGGCTCAGTTGAATGCCCGTCACGAGGGCAAAGACGGCCAGCCCGACCGCCGCCGCTGCGGCTATCTTTTTCGTGAGCTTGGACGCGTCCATGAGGCAGGGGCTGAGTGAGGCGCCAACACCTATCGCCGGCGGCTATCCTACTGGAGATTGGAGTCCGTGAAAAGGGAGAAGAACCGGCGGTGGGTCGAGACAAATCACGGGACATCGCTCGCGCAGCGAAATCCCAGCGTCGGCCCCCAATAGGTCATGTCGTCCCAGCCGCGATGACTGACCCGCAGTTCGAGGAGACTTTCCGACCAGCTGCCGCCGCGGAGCACTCGGAAGGAGCCGCGCAGGGGGCCTTGCGGATCACGGGTGGGAGACGTCCGATAGAAATCCTCGGCGTACCAATCCCTCACCCATTCCGACACACCGCCGACCATATCGTAGACGCCGTATGGCGACGCCAGAGCGTCACGATCCCCGGCCGCGGCGATTCCATTCCGTGACGCACCGTCGGACAGGCCGGCCCGGATCTTCAAAATGCGCTCTTCATCGTTGCCCCAGGGATAGCGCCGGCCGTCGATTCCCCGCGCGGCCTTCTCCCATTCCGCCTCGGACGGCAGCCGTTTCCCAGCCCACTGACAATAGGCTCTGGCCTGCGACCAGGTGACATTGGTCACTGGCTGGTTCGTCCGGTGAGGATCGTCGAAGGCCTCACGATCCTTGGGCGGCGCGCACCCGCCCCCGTCCAAGCATTGCCGATATTGCCGGTTGGTCACCTCCTGCCGATCTATCCAGAACGCACTGACGTACACTCGGCGCAACGGACGGGCATCGGGTAGTCCCTCCTCGGTCCCCATCAAGAAATCGCCTGCCGGCACCAGAACCATGTCCGACGGGAGGACGATTCCACGATCGAGCAGTTTTTGCAGCTCATCCCGTTGCAACACCTGAAGCTGACCGTTGACCCGTGCGATGTATTCGTCATTGACCGGCGGCACAGGAAAGGGAGCCGTCGGAAGGGCGGGGACCCGTGTGTTCGAGGGTGTCGCGTCTTTCGCGCCCTCGGTGACGGGGCCCGAGGGACCGGTGTGAGCGGTACTTGGAGATGGCTCGGATACCCGCACGGTTTCAATCCGGACCGAGGTCCGTGCCAGCTCCGTCACCCCTCCGCCGTTGCCCTTTCCCTTTCTCAGGCTTTTCGCTGCTTTCCCGATTGCGGTGAAATCGAAATCCGGAATATTGGCTAGGAGGGGCGTCGCATAGCTGATCGGCACCACAAAGGCCATACCCTCCGGCACGATGCCCGAGGGATGGGTGAACTTCGTGGTCAGAATCCCGATCACCTCACCTCGTTGGTTGAACACCGGCCCGCCGCTGTTGCCGGGATTGACGGCCGCATCAACCTGAAAGACCCGTTGGACTCCCTTTGTCCGGACCGCCGCAACGCGGCCGCGCGTGACCGAGATTTCCCGCAAGCCGAACTGAAACCCGACGGCGACGACTTCTTCATCCAGCCGCACGGCGCCGGCATACCCGAGCGGCGCTTCGGAAAGTCCCACGGTGTCGATCTTGAGCAGAGCAAGGTCGTGTTCCGTATCGGAGCTGATCAGCACGGCCGGCGCACGGAACTCCCCCGAGGTGACGACAACGATACGTTTCGCGTTCCCGATCACATGATGCGCCGTCAGGATGTATCCATCGCCGTGCACGATGACACCGCTCCCCGCGGGACGCTCGATGGTCATCGACGGACGCTCGTTCGCCCAGGACGAACCGGCGACGGTCACCAGTGTCACCATCATGATCAGATACCGCATCATTTCGTCACCGGAAGCAGCACGCTGATGGCGCCCGCGTTTTGTCCCAACAGCGATCCTTCACGGGGATGCCCGGTTCGATCGATGGCCCCTTTCGGTTCACCGTGGCAATCCAGGCACTGCCTCGTCATGTACAAGGGGAACATCAGACGCAGAGATCCGCTGTCGGCCGAGAGATCGCTGATGACTTTTTCTCGGGGATACGCGGGATCCGCGAACGCCTCCAGAGCCGACCGCTCGTAGGCATCCGGCCGGTTCGACGAATTGCGCGGCGACAGGCTGGTCTGCTTCAGCCGAACTCCCGCCTGGGCCGAAAATCTCGCCGCCACCCGCGCGCCGAACACGGCGGGAATGAAGCCTTTGTACCCCACGCCCTGACGATTGATCTCCTGTTGAGCCGCCGCCACCACCTCTTTGCTGACCGCGACCAAAGCCTTGAGCAGGCTTTTCGTGCGGCTCCCCAATTTGGCCGTCTCCAACTCCTGCAGATTGATTCCGGCCCGTGCCTGAAACATATCCGTCAATTGCCGCTCGAAGACGTCGGGTGTAAATCTTTTCTCCACGGTGCTCGGGTCGTCGACGCGTGCTTGGTTCTCATTGACGACGGCGCGGCCGGAATCGAGCAAAATGGCGAGGAGCCGTGCGGTGTGTTCGAGTTCGAGTATGGATTGAAGCGAGAGCCCGGGGGCGGCACGCGGAGCATCCTGCCAGGCCGTGAGGATCGCACAGAAGGAACCGAGCGTGAGCAGACCCGCCATCATCCGCCGCAGCCGGTGTCGCATAGGGTCGCCCCTGGAGTCACCACGGGCCGATGATTAGGACGAAACCGAGCTCCCGCCGGCGGAGCACCGGGCGGGAGCCCGTCCGCTCAGGATGGTACGAGCGCCCCGCATTCAAGTCAAGGCGGGTGCGAGGCCGCTCGCGCAGATCACCGACGGCGATAGATATCGATCATGACATTATCGCCGTCCAACTCGACCGTAACCGGCGTGCCTTCGGAGAAAACCGACAACTTGCTGCCGGCGAGGCTATCCACTTCGAACCGCTCGAATCCCTCGGGCGTCGACAGTTGAATCTCTCCCCAATATGGATCGGAATAGTGAATGCGGCCCGCCACCATTCGATGTTCGGCAAATCCGGCACGATCGGCTTTGGCGACGTCCAACAGCACATTCCCGGAATCCACCAACAAACGGACCTCGTCGCCGATCTTGGCATTGTGAAGCCCGACCCGGTCGGCCTTATTTGGGCTGATCGTGCGGAGTTGCAACCCGTACGGCGTTTTGACAAACAACAACCCGCTTGCGATCTTTGCGATCTGACCGTTGAACGCCAGATGCCCGCCGACCGGTTGGTCAGCCCAGGCCGGCGCAAACGACCAACTCAAGGCTCCTCCCATCAGTAGGCACAGCATGCATTTTTTCATCGTTCCGACCTCCTTTCTCACCCGCGAAACCGTGTAACTCCAGCTTCAGTAGCCCGCCTCCCCTCCGGCCCCGGGCTGAGCGGGAACCGAGATCCCATATTCCTGAATCGGAGTGACCATCAGCGAGAAGTTGAAGAGCTCGTCGGCCGCGACATCGTGAATGCCGTGATCACGCGTCCGAAGCATCTTGAACCATTTGCCCATTTCCTTCCTGACGGTCCTCGAGTCGCCTCGCGCGACCGCCTCCTTCACGATGGCCAGTCGCTGATTGTAGGACTCCCAGTCAGCGGCCGGGTAATTCGCCTTGTAGAAGTTCAATGAGGTCGTGATGTCGTCGACCCATGAACTCTGTCCCAATGCCGTTCCCGCCCAGCTCCCGAGCCCCAGACACACACCTAATATGGCTGTGACCAGCACACGGCCTCGCTGTCTTGGCTTCATGACGTCCTCCTTTCCGGCCGATTCCAGTCGGCCCTCGACGGCTGGCTAAGGCTAAAAGGACACGGCGGACTGTCTGTCCGACTCCCTTGCCTGTTCCGCATCCGCGGCGTCCGGAGTCTTGAGCGCGTTGAGGTCCAGGACACCGGACGTCTCGGTGTCCGGCACCTTCATGGGACGCTCGAAGCCCCGCTCCAGATCCGTTCCCGGCAGGTCCTTCGTCTTTGGCTCGATCTCGGGGAAAGCCACGCGATCCGATACCTGCGGCGCGATCATCTGATCCGGATGGATCACCTGACCCTGCGCAACGGGCACGGACAACAGCCACAGCCCGACCCCAACCGCCACGGTTACAAGCGCCGCTATGCTGAATGGTCTGCTCATGTCCCATCCCTCCTTTGGTGCTGATTATTGTTGCTCCGCAAGGCATTGCATGACGTACGTCAGCCTAACGAGCGGTGAGGAGGAGGGCCTATTGCCCGGTGGATGGATTTGTTCTCAATCCTTGGAGTGAGGAGCAACGAGGGGAGGGAGAATCCTTAACTGTGGCTCAGATACACCAGCACCGCTTCGACGCGGCCGCTCACCTTAAGCTTCTGATAGATGTGGTGCAGATGGGTCTTGACCGTGTCCAGGGAGACGCACAATTGATCGGCGATGTCCTTGTTGCTGCGCCCAGCGGAAGCACAGGCCAGAATTTCCCGTTCGCGCTCCGTCAGAGTGGCGAGCCCGCTCCCGGCGGATTCATCCTGGCGGTTGACAAGCGCAACGGCCTTCTTTGCGAATCCATCCGGCATAAACGCCGATCGCACCGGCTCTCCGTTGTACGTCGATCGAATGATCCGCAGAAATTCCTGATGATCCGCGTCCTTGAGGATGTACCCACAGGCCCCCGCCTGGACGGCGGCCACGATCCGGGCGTCGTCGTCGTGCACCGACAGCATCAGCACCTTGGTCTCCGGCAGACAACTGCGGATCAGCCGGGTCGCCGTGATCCCGTCCAGCTTCGGCATGTCCACGTCCATCAGCACGATTGCGGGCTTTTGTTTGATGGCCAAATCGAAGGCCTGCCGCCCGTCCATCGCTTCGCCGACCACGGCAAGGTCCCGCTCATGCTCAAGCAGGAGGCGCAGACTCTGACGAAACAACCGTTGATCCTCTGCGATCAGAATGCTGATGGACATAGACGTTCTTTCCCAATCGGCAACTCGATCGTAAACACGGCACCGCCTTCGGCCCGATTGGCCGCCCCGATACGCCCACCGTGGGCATCGATCACCAGGCGGCAGAAATGTAGCCCAAGCCCTCGCCCGATGCGGTAATCCTGTCCATCCTTCTTCTTGAAAAACATCTCGAACAGGTGCGGCTGATCCTCCGGCGCGATGCCGGGCCCCTGGTCTGCGACCTCGATGATCGTCGTCTCGGCTCCTGCTCCGCGGCGGACGGTCAGGAAAATCGTGCCCCGCGGGGGGGAGTATTTCAGCGCGTTGTGCACGAGATTGATCAAGACCCGCTGCAATCGCCGTCCGTCGCCCATGACCTGAAGCTCCTCGGGCGGCACGTCCAGATGGAACTCCACACCCTGGGCATCCGCTTCCGATCGGAACAGATGGATCACCTCGTTGAGCAAGGCACCAAGTGAGACCGGCGATGTGCTGACGGGGAGCCCCGAATAGTTTTCCTGATAGACGTCCAGCATGTCGTTGATCATTCCGAGCAAGAGATCCGTCGTAAACCGCAGATCCTCCAGACACCGGCGCGCGGGGTCCGATTCCATTTCCGGACGCCGCCCCAACCACTCGAGCGTTTTCTTGATGCCAGCCAGCGGATTCCGGATGTCGTGGGCGAACATGGAGGCAAACTGACTGAGGGAGGCCAGGCGCTCGGAGCGCAGCAACTGACGCTCCAGTTCCTGCCGCCGGGTCACGTCACTCAGCTGCATAATGACCGATTCGATTCCACCGGCTTTGTTCACCGGCACCAAATCGACCTCCATCGTCAGCTCCCCGGAGGGAGTCGGCACCTGCATCGGGCCGACCGACAGGTCTTCTCCCCCTTCGATGGCCCGCTTCACGCATTCCAGCAGACGCGGCCGGTCGACGGGGTCCACGAAGTCGGAAACCGGCCGATCACGCATGGCGGATGCAGCCCTTCCCAGCGCGATTTCACCGCGGTGATTGATCTCTCGGACCAATCCGCTGGGATCGAGCAGGATCTTCGCATCGACCGAGTGATCCCAGAGGAGGCGATAGTGTTCCTCCGACGTGGCCAAATCCAGATTGGCCTCCTCCAATCGCCGGACATACTGGGTCTTGGCCCGAGACGCATGGTCGAGGCGCCGCGCCAGGTCCTCAAAGCTCGCCGCCAACGTATCGATCTCCTGGATGCCGCTCGGCTCGTAGGCCACGACAGGCCGGGCATCCCCCGTTTCGCCGAACTGATTGACCCGTCGGATCAAAGCCGTCACGGGGCGGACGATGCGCCTGGCCAGCCGCCACCTAAGCCAGCCGACCAACCCGACTGCTCCGATCCCGAAGAGCCCAAGCTTCACCACCAACTCCACCAGAGGCTCATATGTTTCATCGGGATCCTGTTGTACCAGCACATACCATCGACGTACCTGTGCGATGCCTGCAGGAAGGACAACCGGAGCCAAGCCGATGATCCCGCCACGTTTCCCATGCGTATCGGCCTCCAAAGCCGCCGTTGGAAGCACACGACCCGCCCCGTTCCCTCGGTCCAGGAGGCCGGGCAACATCCGGTGTTGATTCGGGGGCAGGAGCGAGCAGGCCAATACCGACCCGTCATCGCCCACCAACATCACATGGCCGGTTCGACCAATGCGGCTCCCGACGATCGAGTTGAGAAGGTACTCCGTCCCCAGGATTACCTTCAGAGCTCCGGCCGCCACCTCTGCTGCCTCCCCGACAGGCACGACCACTTCCAGATATCCTCGTCCCTGCCCATCCGCGGCGAAGGGCCCGACCCAGGGTCGTTGCTCCTTGAACACCACGGGCCACCAGGATTGCTGGAGATAGAAGACGCGCGTGGGTTCGCTGGTAGGCCCCCCGGCCAACTGTCCGTCGGCTCGCACAATGACCAGAGAATGGAAATATTGCCGCTGCTCGTCCCGCCACTGTTCCAGCCAGAGATTCACCTGGTCCGCCTGTCCCCCGCGGCTCACGGACGCACGAATGGACGGCAAGGCCGCAATGCGTTGCAGCCATTCGATTTCTTTGCCGAGCAACAACGCCGCTTTGTCGGCGCTTTGGCGGGCTATTTCATGGAAGGTGATGCCGACGGTGGCTTGTAGAGACTGCTTGGCATGCCAATAGGCATAGGCGAGACCTACTGTGCCGGAAACCAGGCCGACTGACAGCACAGACAGGGTGATCAGGCTTTGAAGATTGACCCGCTGAGTCATGGTGGCAGGTCAAGTGTCGAAGCCGCAGGGAAGGCGGCATCAACGACGTTAGATCATGATCACACGCGCATCACCTCATCGACGAAGGAACGAAAACTTCCTTTAGCATACACAATCTTCTGTGGCACATCCTAGACCAGCCGGGGCGCGGAAGCATCGGTGCGGCTCGACCGGGCGCAGACCGGCCTACCGGAGCTCCACAATCGTCACCCCGTCACCGCCCTCCGCCCGGTCACCGGGGCGGAACGTCGCCACATAGGGTGAACCTTTCAGATACTCGCGCAAGGCCGTCCTGAGGCGCCCCGTCCCATGCCCGTGAATAATGCGCACGAAGGGACTGCCGCCTAACGTGGCCCGGTCCAACGTGCTCACCAGGGCATCCAGCGCCTCATCCGCCGCT
>JRYJ01005755.1_pt1 | contig 13747 bp, 13 predicted proteins | sample 235371 | NCBI WGS metagenome assembly JRYJ01 (sample SAMN03074219, study PRJNA261477) | activated sludge metagenome | biome: Wastewater Treatment Plant; feature: Wastewater; material: Activated sludge; isolation source: activated biomass of a wastewater treatment plant treating hydrocarbon... ... | reverse complement strand
AGATGATTTCCCTCAAATCGCAAGCCTAACGGCTTACCTTTCTTTTCCAACTGGTGCCTGACGGCACACTAACCCCCCTATCTTTTGCGCCAGGAAGCCCGCCGCTGAAGTTTTCACAGATTCAAGAGTAAAGCCCCGAAGGGGGCTAAAACGAAAAACGCCTGCCACCCCCAAAAGGGCAACAGGCGCGCAAACATTCAGTGATTAAAACCCACCATAGCACAACGACAACTTTCCACAAGATCAGCTTCATAGGTTCGGGGGATCGAGGGGAATTCCTCGCAACGTGCGCTAAATAAAAACACGGCGAAAAAAAATCCATCAAGGTGATNNGAATTCCCCTCGCTGCAAAATTCAGTGATAAAACAATGAAAAACGAAAACAAAACGCCGCTATTTTCCCTTGGGCAAATAGTGGCAACCCCTGGAGCGATTGAAGCCCTAAAGGAGAACGGGACAGACGGCGCGGAGTATTTGCGCCGGCACGAGTCCGGAGATTGGGGCAACTTGTGCGAGGACGACAAGAAAGAAAACGACCTTTCAGTAAAGGAGGGTTTTAGGATTCTTTCAGCCTACAGACTGCCGGACGGTCAAAAGCTCTGGATTATCACCGAGCACGACCGAAGCGTCACCACGCTGTTTTTACCTTGTGAATATTGAGAAGGGGGGCAGCTATGGGTATGGACGTTTACGGAAGAGAAAACGAAGAGGCATATTTCCGCGCCAATGTCTGGTCATGGCGACCGCTTCACGTGCTGATATGTGAGGCAAATGAGCGGTTTTCTTTGGGGATTCCCAAAGAGACCCTTGAATACATGAAGTTTAATCAGGGCGCNNAGGGCGCAGGGCTTGAGTCTCAAGCCGAGTGCGACCGATTAGCGGAAGCCTTAGAGGTGATATTGCAGGAGCATGGCGAGGTGATAAGCCTCGACATGGAGCCGCAAGGACCAGAGGCGGTACTCGTGAAGTTACTAAGGAAGCACTTCAAGGAAGAGCCGGCAGAACCCTATCTCATCACGAGGGAGCACGTAGAGATGTTTATCGAGTTCCTTCGAGAGTGCGGCGGCTTTGCAGTCTGGTAAGCCAAAACCTAAGCGGGGGCGAAAGTCCCCGCTTTTTTGATTCAGGCGACACCCCAAGGGGCGAGTAAAATCCAGGGGTACCCCAAGCTCGAAGCGAGCACACCAATGCACTCTTACGAGTGCCTATTTACATCAAGAAACCGTTTGAATACAATGGGTTAGGTAGTGACAAAAGTTGTTACGAAAATCTCGTAGAAATGTTGATTTCCTAAATTAAATCAACAAGATNNGCGGCAAGGGACATCCTGGAGGCCACGCTCAACAGCCGGGACGGACTTTTAGAAGCCCTAAATCTTTTGGCCGCCCGAATCCATTATCTCGAAGAGCAGCGAGAAAAGGACAGAGGGGAGCTCTCCGAATTTCGAGAGGCGATGCACACGGACTTGCAGCGGATATCAGAGGTTTTAAGGGAGAGGCTTCCCAAAAAGTAGACCTCACGTTTTGGAAGGGAAAGGTTTTAGAAAGATGCTGACCGTAGCCAAGATGCGGAACATCCTGTACTACACAACGCTTGCGGCGGAAGACTATTACGTCGGGCGCAAGTGCTCTCTTGAACCCCAGGGCAAATGGATGGGGAAGGGGGCTGAAAAGTTGGGGCTTGATGCCGAAGGCGGCATCATCAAAGACGAGCAATTCAAAAACCTTTTTCATGGCTATTCAGCAGACGGAGAAATGTAATTTGTCCGAAACGCCGGACTCTACAAAGGGACCGAGCGCGACCGAATGCCAGGCTATGACCTGACCTTTAGCGCCCCAAAGTCGGTTTCCATCTGTTGGGCGATTGGAGGCGAGGAGACAAGAAAAGAGATCGAGCAAGCCCACCAAAAAGCAATTGAAAAAACGATCGAAGAGATCGAGAAAAAGACCCACATCCGGACAGGCAAAGGCGGGAAAGTAAAAGAGAGCTGCGGGCTCATTGTCGGAGTCTTTCAGCACGCAACGGCAAGACAGGTGGATAAAGATACACTGCCTGATATGCAGCTCCACAGCCACGCAACGGTGATCAATACAGGCGTTGGGGTGAGAGGCGGGAAGACCGGAGCTGTAAACGGCTTTGATTTTCTAAATGAACACTTTGCAAAACAGTACGGGGCTTTTTATCGGGCGGAACTTGCAAGCCACCTTGTGCGCTTAGGCTTTGAGCTCGAGCGCACCAAAGACGCTTATGAAATCAAGGGAGTCTCAGAGGGGCTCATCACAGAATTTTCAAAGCGAAGCGAGCAGATCGAAAAAGAGATCGACCGCGAGAAGTCGACGGCCAAAGAAAAGTTAAGGGCGAATAAAGCCACGCGCCAGAAAAAGCACGAGTACAAAGCCGAAGAGATCACAGACCACTGGACAAAGACGGCGGAGGAAAAGCACCACTTCACAAGGGAATCAGTTGAGAAGTTAAGAGGGCGCTTCGAGCAAGAAGAAAAAAAGCGCGAGGGCGAACTTGCCGAACAGAAGGGAAAAGAAGAGACCAAGAAAGAGATCAAAACCATTGGGCTCGATGAAGCCAACATCAGGCTAAAGGCGATCCGTCAGGCGGCAGAAGAACTAAACGCCGAGCAACCAGGCTTTACCAAAAAGGAGCTCACGGATCGAGCAATGCAGATTTGCTCTGTTCACGGCATCAAGTACGAGGACGTAAAGCAGGGCGTAAACGACTATCTAAAGCGCGAGGGGCTCAAAGTCGGAGAGAAGGAAACCCCTTACGAGAAGAAGACCGAAAGCGGCGAGATCGAGAAGAAGATTTTTAAAGAGCTAGTCTNNTGTTGAGGCTGTAAAGACAGCGGCTTTTAAGGATGCGGTTGGCAAATACAAAGACGAAGGCAAGAACGTGATCGTTGCCGCCTGGAGCAACAAGAAGGCTGAAGACCTCGAGGAGAAGACCGGGCTTAAAACGACAACGATTCAAAAAATCTTGAGCGACAAAAACGCAAAGCTTAGGGAAGCCGCCGCCCGCATCGAGCAGGCAAAAGAGGAGAAGGGAACCACGATCCGCCGCATTAAAGCCAATTTTAAGCATGCCACTTGGCAATGGAGCGCAGCGGAGCGCGATCGCTACACGGGCGACAACTTAAAGAGCAAATGGATGGCGGATTTTAGATATGCGACACGCCAGATCAGCAAAGCCGAAAAGGATTACATTCACCGGCAGATTGATATTGTGAACAAGGCTAAAGAAAGGGAAGAGCGCGCAATCAATGAAAACACCGTTGTGATTTTTGATTCGCAAAAAAGCGGGGACAATAAGACGCTGCAAGAGGCGGTTCAATACGTGCAGAGCCGAGGCGGGCAGGTGGTTTACGCCAACGATTTAAGAGGGCAGGGAACAAGCGTCATTGAAAATATTCAAGCGGCAGCGGCGGCAAAGGCGCGTGAGAATCAGCAACAGCAAACCCAGGTTCAATCACGAATACAGGAGAGATGAGACGGTATCGGCATTTACTTTTTGTCTTATCTTTTTTGTGCGCCTTTGCCTTTTGCAGTTTGCTTGAGCGACCAGCTTACATAGGCGTTCCATTCTCGCTTCTAATTTCCATTGGAGGTTTTGCCATCTTGAGCCAGCAAAAAGATCACGAGCGAGGAAGGCGGCGGATTGATTATGCCGAGGCCAAGCGATTAGCGGCGCAAAGAAAGAAGCCCGATGATCCGGGTTTTGAGTGGGGCGGGCTCACGCTTCCGTCATCAGCCAAGAATGAAAACTTTCTTTATTTAGGCGGTATGGGAAGCGGCAAGACGGTGGCGATGTTTGCTCTCATGGAGCAGATGCTACGGAACCAAAAGACGCGGGCTGTGATTCATGATTTTAAGATGAACATTTACCCGTTTCTCTTAAAGCTTGGGATCGACAAGAGCCGCATCAAGATGATGAATCCTTATGATCTTCGTTCGATTGGCTGGGACATCCAAAAGGACATGACAGATAAGGATGTGGCAACCGACATTGCCTATGCTTTTGTGCCGCCAAACCCCAAGGCCGGAAGCGGCAAGTTTTTTGATGACGCAGCAAGAGAGGTGGTCAAAGCCGCGTTTCTTTATTTCTTTTATCTCTCCCTTGAGCGAGAAGAAAAAAACGAAGAGAGAGGCGGGCAGGGGAAAGAGGAATTGCCGCCGATCCGCTGGACGCTAAGAGATGTGCTGAATCTACTCCGGGCTGATAAGGAAGTGATGAAAGCCGCTTTTGGGCAGTTCGATGAGACGCGACAGGTGACAGAATATTTGTTCAGTCCCAACATCGAAGTCATCACCACGATGCTAAATCACACGCGGCAGTTTGAATCCATTGCCGCCCGCTGGGATGGAAAAGAACTCCAGAGCCTTAAAGACCTGCGCGACAGTGAAGAGGGAAAGATTGTGATCCTGGGGTTTGATGGCGAGCGAGGCGAGACGCTGCAAGCCTTAAACCGCTTGATGCTCAATCGAATGATTGAGCTTGTCACGACGCAAACAAACCCGCACCCGCCAGAGACTTGGTTTTTTCTTGATGAGTTCGGACAGATTGGACGCATCCCTAAATTTGCATCCCGCATTGCGACACTGCGCGAGTATAACGGCTGTGTGGTTGTGGCAACGCAAAGCATCGGGCAGATTCAAGATGATGAAAAAGGGTATGGGGAGAAGGCTGCAAGCATCATCACGCAGGAGCTAAAAAACAAGTGGTTTGGCAAGTGCTCGGAGGAAAACTCCGAGTGGGCATCTTTGGCCATAGGGGATGCTGAAGTTTATGAAGAATCCGAAGGCGAGCAGCTCCAGGCCGGAAAACTTAGCACCTCGACCCAACGCGGGCGAAAGACCAAACGCCTTGTGATGCCAACAGAGCTTTCATCGCTTCATAAAGCGAGTAAAGAAGGCGGCTCAGAGGCTTTCCATATCACGGAGCTAATCAGCGAGGCGGTTTATTTTCACAGGCTTTTGCCCAAGCATTTGCCGCAAGTCGTAACGGAGCCGCCGATCCGCGACTATCAGCGAGATGAGAGAAGAAGAGCGGGCGACCTGCGGCCCATGACGCATGAAGAAAGAGAGCGGTTCAGGTTGACGATGGAGCAGGTGAGCGAACAAGAGCAAAGCCGTGAGAATAGGCGTGATGATGACGATGATGATTTTATTCCGACGGTGAAAAGAGGACGAAGATAAAAGTTCAATCCGCAAAGGAAGGAGCTCCCCCTAAATGTCGAATAGTTCTACAGAAGAGAAAAGCCGCACCCAAAATTATGACTACACGATAAATTGGAGTCTTCAGCGGTTGTGGCGTGAAGTCGCAGTGTTAATGCTGGGTTTGCTAATACCCGCAGCAGTTCTTTTTTACCGCTCTGATATAGCGTCATTCTCCGGCATAGCAGAACTGTTGATTTTGATCTTGGGGCTGATGTTAGCGATTTTTGGAGGCTCAGTTGCGCTGGTATACACTCAGGCCGTCGTAATCAGGTTGAGAGATATATACTTTCAAAGCAGATATAGAAGCACTGCCCGCAAGTACCCTACGGATGTTCAAGACCGCATAATCAATGCTTATAACAATGTTCAGCCCTATCTTTTGAACCCAGGAAAAGCTAAATGGAAGCCGCGCCTTTTTAGCAAAATGTTTAGGCAATATGCTGAGTTTGAACGAATCGGAACTGATGAACTGAAACGACGACTCGAAAGCGCCGGCGTATTTGATGTGAATGCGAACTGGTATCAGAAGGGCAAAACCATTGAAGATGCCCTGATGCTGGCCGTTTATTCGGCAAGGCTTGAGGTTGAAGAAGCCAAGAGACAAGCAACGGAGAAAAGCCTTGAAGCAGTGGAGGCGCGCCGGCAGACAACGCCGGATATTCACAGCCGCAAAAATCAAGAGTTGAACAAAGAGGCGCTTGAGCAGGAGCTTGAAAAATATGTTGGAGCACGCACCCAGAGTGAGCCGAGAGATTTGATCGGCTTAGGCGGCCAATATGTGATTCACTCGAACAACGGGGAGAAAGCCAAGATCGCCTTTACATTGCCGGCAGGCGATTACATTGCGGAGTTGTATGATTTTCGAGGGCAGAGGCAAGAGTCTGAGGACTTCAGGATCGAGCAGGACGGAGGCCTCTACATCCTGAAATTGAACGGGAGAGGTTTTAGCGAACACACCGAGATCACATTGATCAACAAGGGAACCGGAGCCAGAGAAGAGATTCAGTTGTGGTGAAGTCAGCAAGATCATCACATAACGTGTGAGGAGTTGTTAGCTAGTTGCCAGAATTTTATGGATATTTAGAGGCGTTAAGGTATATCTAGAAACAAATCTGAAAAAACATTCAATAACTATCNNGATAAGAAGATGAAAGAGAAAATTTTACAGATATGTGCAATGGTTGTTTTTCTTTGCCCATTAATAAGCTATGCAAGCGATGAGATGTTTGTTTGTGTAACTGGAAATTATTATACGTCCGTTATTAGCTGTGAGAGCAATGTTGTTTGTTATTGGCAAGATTCTGATGGAGATAGTGGAATGTTGGACCCTGGTGAGTTCGCGTTACTTTTTGAAGATAGGCCTGCGGATACAGTCTGTTGGCATGCTGGGATAATGTAGATATCCTCTTTATAAATAAGACTGAAAAACCCCTATAAGCGAAAAAATTGATTCTAGGGCAAATATGAAGGCCGTTTTTAGCGGCTTTTGACGAAATCAGGCCGGATCGGGAGCGCGAGGGGAAAGATATAGAACGTGCGTCCGATAATGCAAATTATGTTTTTGCGAGGGTGTAAAAAATATTGTGTAAACGTTCGTCATCCTGAAAAATGAAAGGATGAAGAAAAAGATGGCTAAAGCACAATCCAAGATCGACCCGAAAATTATAGACGAATTGCTCAAAAGTTACGAGAACCCGGACGATCTACTGGGCGAAGGCGGAATCGTCGAGCAGTTGACCAAAGCCTTAATAGAACGGGCCCTCCAAGGCGAATTGACGCATCAACTGGGGTATGAAAAGCACTCCGTCGAGGGCTACGGAAGCGGGAATTCGCGGAATGGGACGAGCCGGAAAACACTGAAAGGCAAAAGAGGGCAGATCGAGGTCGAGATTCCCCGTGATCGAGCAGGGGAATTTGAGCCGCAGTTGATCAGGAAGAATCAACGACGGTTTGACGGATTTGACGATAAGATCATCTCGCTTTATGCCCGTGGAATGACCGTGCGTGAGATTCAGGGCCACCTGGAAGAGATCTACGGAGTGGAGGTCTCCCCGGGGTTGATCTCGCAGGTGACCGACGAGGTATTGGACGAGGTCAAGTCCTGGCAAGCGCGACCGTTGGAGAAGGTCTATCCTATTTTGTGGCTGGATGGGTTGCGAGTGTCAGTAAATCACGAAGGGCGAGTCTCTCAGCGAACAATTTATGTGGCCTTGGCGGTTAATATACAGGGGCACAAAGAAGTGCTTGGTTTGTGGGCATCGGAGAACGAAGGAGCCAAATTCTGGCTGAGCGTGATCACCGAGCTGAAGAATCGCGGGGTGGAAGATATCCTGATCGCATGCGTCGACGGGCTGAAAGGCTTTCCGGAGGCGATCGCCGGCGTCTTTCCCAAAACGATGGTGCAATTGTGCATCGTTCATCTGGTGAGACATTCGCTGAGTCTGGTGAGCGAGAAAGACCGGAAGGTCGTCGCGGCGGACTTGAAGCTGATCTATCGCTCGCCGACCGCCGAAGAGGCCGAGCGCCAGTTGCATTTGTTCGCTGAGAAATGGAACAGCAAGTACCAGCTGATCGCCAAATCCTGGCGGGCGAACTGGGCGCAGATTGTTCCCATGTTTCAATTCCCGGAAGAGATCCGGAAGGTCATTTACACGACCAATGCGGTCGAGTCGCTCAATTACAGCCTCCGCAAAATCATCAAGAACCGGGCTCTGTTTCCCAACGATGAGGCTGTTTTCAAGATTCTCTACCTGGCGATCCGCAACGTCTCCAAAAAATGGACGATGCCGATCAGAGACTGGCGGCGAGCCGTACATCAATTTGCTCTGATTTTTGAGGATCGGCTGCCAGGTCTTTGACTGCCCATACTTTGACTCTCGTTAGCGAAAACTGCGCTTGAACTCGGATGGGGCTGTAGCCGGAAGGCTTGAGTTTATCGCTTTGGGGAAGCATCCCGATGAATTTAGAAAGGCCGCAACTTTTTGGCTGCGGCCCATCGGTCTACTTCCCCTGCTTCGGCGCTCGGGTCGCTCTCCAGCGTTGCCCTATCCTCCGAGCAGGCGCTTTCACAGTAGCAAAACTGATATCAGGTGACAATGTTTACACGAAATTCTTGACACCTCTGTTTTTGCGCACACTACTTGTTATAAGTATCTTCCTTTAATGAGTTCAGGGTTTCTCGTAAATCCCCAGTTTGTGCATAGTGATCTACAATAGTTCTTAGCCGACTAGCCGTTGTGTCACCTAATCCTTTAATTTTCTCTCCATTCATCAATTTTTCAAACATCTCTTCTCTCACAGCCCTAATTGCTCTAAGTGGCATAGTAGTATCGGGATTATTGAGTACCTCTTTTGCAAACTCATCATAAGCTTTAGCTAGCTCTTTATTGGTTAATGGCTTAATTCCCGGCATAACTCTCTTTTTAAATAAAAGAGGTTATGCATTAAGTAAGGCAAGGTGCCTCATTTACCGATCTTCGATCACCTCCACCAGTACCCTTTCGCTGATCCGCGCATACTGCATTGAATATGCTGCATTCTTATGACCAAGCTGCCGTTGAACGGCGGCAATATTTCCAGTCTTTTCGATGATATGCCGCTCCATCGCGTGCCGCGCTGAGTGCGGAGTCTTCCCTTCCACGCCAGCAAGCTTTGTGACCTCATTTTAGATTTGATTAACGTCTTTGACCGAGAGCTACACGAGGCTTTAGATGACTACCCGTGATTTGTTAGTAATTTTAGTTGGTTATAGGTTTCCTAAAATAATGTGAAGCAATTCCTATGATTTTAGTGACAGTTCGTTATGAAATATTTGTTTGCGGGAGTTTTTTTATCAGTTTTTGCGCTTGTTTCAGACGCATTAGCTTTTTGTCCTTACGGGGGATGTGATCAAGTATATATTGTAAATGAGTACTACATGGGATCATGGGCTTGCATGGGTTATACCAAGCAAGTATGGAGCGATGGTCTAGTAACATATTGGTATTCAGATATAGATACACTTTGTTTGATAAATATGATGCTTGAAAACCACCCTTAATTGACAGAAATACAACGGTCAAAATAAGGCACCCGCTCTATAATAAAACGACTTTCATCGATCCTCGATCACTTCGGCCAATTCCCTTTCGCTGATCCGCGCATACTGCATTGAATAAGCGGCGTTCTTGTGCCCAAGCTGCCGTTGCACTGCGGCAATGTTGCCGGTCTTTTCGATGATGTGCCGCCCCATCGCGTGCCGTGCTGAGTGCGGCGTTTTGCCTTCCACGCCGGCGAGCTCCGCCACCTCATTCCATATCTGATTTACGACATTGACGGCCAGCCGCCCGGAACTTTGCGCGACGGTCGCAGCCGGCAGGAACAGCGCCGGTGATTGCCAGACCTTACCGTCTTCTTTTCGCTCATTCTCGATGTAATCCTTGATCGCCTGGAGGCCTTCCCCGCTGATTTGATAGCGATGCACGAGGCCGCCCTTTTCCCGAACCGAGAGGGCTTTCTTTTTGAAATCCACATCCTCAAAATCGAGATTAACGACCGCCGCCCGCCTCATCCCCGTTTCAAGGAGACAATAGATCACCGCGCGATTGCGAAAGGCTCGATAGCCTTTTCGCTTTGGTCTCTCTTCCCCGCCCTTGTTTCGATTGCGGTCTTTACTCTCCCCCCCGATCCGGAGCAGCCGATCGGCAGCATCTAAAATCTTTCGTCTTTCAGCCGCCGAACAAGCCCGCTCGATCTCCAATCCGTTGCCGACCTTCAAAAGCGAAACCTTGCCCATCGGATCGCCAAGGACAAAGGGCTTCAATTTATGCACCCACTTTGCAAAAGTTTTGAGATGCGCCATGACGCGGTTGATCGTGCGATCCGAGAGCCGCCGCTTGCCTTGCCCATCTTTGACATCAATCTCTTTTCGCAAGCGGTCTTGAAAGGAGCGAGAGAGGCGAGGAGTCCAGGCCGCGATCACATCGCCGCCTGTCTCTTCTTGGACGTAGGAGAGGAAGAGAGCCAGGTCACGACGCTGGACGGCCTGGGAGCTTTTGGCAGTCGTGACCTCGAACTTGAAATACTGATCGATCCACCATTCAAGGGAGCCGGAGAGATTCACAGGGAGCGTGACGAGCTCCGATCCGGCGGCCGGAGCCCCTTCAAAATTCTTTCGTGAAGCGTTTTGTAGTGCTGTTTTGGGTGTTTTCCTGGGCATAAAGGGACTATATCACGACAAATCACTTAACGAAAGGAACGTTTCGTTAAGTAAACTGTTGTGTCTAATTTTCGCATCTCCCATGGATAGCAATGTTGGGCATTGGTTTTAGTGGATCGATTATTCGCGCCAATTTTAGTCGGCATGAATCTCTGGCAGTTCTCAACTCTGAACAACTAACTTCAGCAATCGCACCACCTGTAGCTTCGCAGCTAATCATTAACTCTGTTCCCCCTACACCTTTTATCTCGAATTTCTCTTGTACAACAACACAATAAGTCCACGAAGATCTCTTGATTGGCATATCAATTGTTAAGTACTCTCCAAATGGCTTAGGCAAGTAAGTCTTTATTTCATTTGTTTCATTATTAATAACATCCACTTTCCAAACACAAGCCAGTGCTGGACGACCAAGAACAGATAGGACCACCAGCAATAATGCCAATTCTTTCATACTTTACTACTTTGGCTTACTCCCCACACTTGCACGAGGGCGACGTAGTACCATCACAGCATTTTGCTTTACTGCCTGAGCACCCACAAACCCCGCCATGACTTGAGCAGCAGCCACTACGTTCTACAGTGATCGTCTCAGCTTGATTTGCAGGACAATAGTTGACAGGTTGAAGGGGCTGAAGGAAGGTAAGAATCGAGAGAATGAGCGTATTCATAAGAGTTCCTATGAGAAAGACATTTAGCCGAATGGATAGCATAAAAAAAACAAACGATCACTATAAAAATGGCCTTTTCTTGCTGTTTTTGGCTAGCTTTGTTGTTTTGTTTCCCTTCCCTACACACGCTCAGGGTATAAAAGGCCGCGTTGTTGCAATAGCCGACGGCGACACTATCACGGTTTTAGATAACGAAAACACTCAGCACAAAGTCAGGCTCGCCGGTATTGATGCGCCGGAGAAAGGCCAGCCGTATAGCCAAAAATCGAAAGATAACCTATCCCGCCTTGTATTCAGCCAATTAGTCAGGGTTGAAGGCACAAAGCGTGACCGCTACGGGCGCACTGTTGCAAAAGTATTGGTTGGAGGAAAAGACGCAGGACTTGAGCAAATTCACGCGGGGCTTGCTTGGCACTTTAAGCGATACGAACGAGAGCAGAGCCAAACCGACCGAGGCAGCTATGCAGAAGCAGAAGATCGAGCACGAGCAGGAAAGAGAGGTCTTTGGCAGGATTCCGCACCGGTTGCCCCATGGGATTTCCGACACCCAAACCAAACAGAGAATGAAGGATCGTCAACAAAAATCCAGATTTCAAGCCAAGGCGAAGTGAGAGGCAATAGAAACAGCGGCATCTATCACACACAAGAGTGTAGAGACTATGATCGAATAGCCCCGAAAAATCGGATCATATTTCGCACTGAAGAAGAAGCAAGAACCACTGGCTTTAGAAAGGCCAAGAATTGTAGATAATTCCTTTTCTCCATCATTATAGATATATGGTTTAGATACCCAATCATCATGAATTAGATTCTTACTCGCCGCACGAGTTGAAAAAATCTAGTTCTCAGATTCAGATGATCGCATTGCGGTAGGAGTTTGCTCGCGACCGATTGAATAATCTACATCTTGAGGACCTAAACCTGCTTTTCTAACATTGGGATCACGGTGAACGCTGCCTCCTTCCAACACCTTCCGTGTTTGCAAGACCTCACGAGTCTTTCGTGAGAAATCGTCATCTTCTACGTTACCCTCAAGAACAGCACGATAATGTTCATAATGCTGACGTGTTTTTTCATGCACCACAGACCAACGCCGAATCTCGCCGTCGGGTCGGCCTTCCCATGCCTCTTGAGTTTTTTCTGAAATGTTTAAGCTGTTTCCACAGATCAAAACCATGCAAATGTCTTTGTGAGACGTAGAGAGCCGCTCTTTGTATTTTTCAAGTCGCTGTAGGTCTTCCAGATCAACAGCATAAGCCGATCGTTTGATCTCAAGAACAACCAATTTTCCATCTCCCTGCAATGCAAGAAAGTCATACCTTAATCTGGCGTCTTCATCAGCAATGTCTTTAGCTCCCCATTCTTTTAACTGTTTGGAAATAGTTCTTTCTTCCGCCAAAACCTGCCATTCAGGATTTAAAAGCCAGGGGTTTCCCGCAATCAAATCATGCATATTATCCTTATCGTTCTTTGAAGCCGTCTCAGGCGCATCATTGACGATCATTGAGAAGAATTTTTCGATAATGCCCAGCCGGCCTTTTATAATTTNNTTCAGGGTTATCTTCTACATTCTCAATTTCAGATACTACATCGTGGAAGTGCCGATACTCATAAGCTCTTATTAAAGCGTCTGCCAAATTTAGTGTGCGACTGTCTTCCGACTCTGATTGGCCTAGTATTTTTAGAAACTTAGTAACTTGTCCTCGCGAATGCGGATCAAGCTTATGAAGTCGGCCTTTGAACTCATCCTTCTCTAAAATCCAATCGCAAAGCCTATCTCCTCTTCGATTTGCACAATCTATCAAGACTTTACGAGTGAGCTGCTCTCCCCATTTTAAGAACTCTTGAACACGATCGTCTTCCCAATCAATATTCTGCCGATCCGTTGAAATCACGTCCGAATCATCGTCTACACCCTCATCTAGAAAATCAGCTTCTACCCCTCCAACAACATATCTTGTCGAATGTTGTCCTGAAGCGGTTCCTTCAACATTAAAGAAGAACGGGGGGGCTTGGGCTGTTTTGCCGCGAACATAAACAGTGAATCCTCTCAACTCAGAGGATCTGATTGTCCCTTTAGAAAAACCGTAATAGTAGCGGACTTCGCTCCCTCCAGGCAGTTTTTCCGTGTGAAACCCATTTTCAGGGAAGCGGTAATCCAAATCCAAATTGGGATCGTCAATCTCTTCACCATTCACATAAATTTTCATGTGCTCTCTCACCTGACGGCTGAAACGTCGAGACAGGGCTTCACGAAGGGCGTGTATGTTAATAGGCGTTTTATGTTTTAGATTTCGTAATATAACCCGTGTTCCGGTAGAAGAAAGTTGTTCAATATCGCCTGGAACCGGTTCGATAGTCCCTTCTATTGGGACGTTATGAGCAATACCATCATCTGCCTTCAGTTTTCCAACATCTAGAGTGAATTTTGTAAGCTGTCCTTCTCTCCAAGTTTCTACCGTCATACGGGAAGCAATTCCAAAACCCGCCAATTTGCCAATGCCTTTTCTCCCCATTACCGGCCAAGATGGATCATTATTTTTATCAGCTCGTCTATTTCGCCCTACTATCAGAAAATGGTTTTGAACGTCATCCGGACTCATTCCCGCACCGGTATCCTTAATGATAATTTGGCTTTTGTCAGGGTCATAATTG
>JRYJ01001867.1_pt1 | contig 13768 bp, 18 predicted proteins | sample 235371 | NCBI WGS metagenome assembly JRYJ01 (sample SAMN03074219, study PRJNA261477) | activated sludge metagenome | biome: Wastewater Treatment Plant; feature: Wastewater; material: Activated sludge; isolation source: activated biomass of a wastewater treatment plant treating hydrocarbon... ... | reverse complement strand
CGGCACCACAACCCCTTCAAAATCTTCAGAACTCCCGCGCCGGATCAGACGATGCGTGGGGGTCGGTTTTAAGGCTTTTAGGGGTCTTTCGAAGAAGTGGTTGTCCAAGATGAGCCAGCTACCCGCTACAAGGGCAAATCCTCTCGTTGATAGCCTCCGCCGCCACCTTCCCTACGTGAACTCATATCGATCAGAGACCACCCGACCGGGGGATGCGAAGGAAGGATTCCCCTTCGCGGGGATCGCGTGATGGGCAGGCTTCCCATGGAAAATGTTCGTACCCATCATTGACATAATCTTGACAAGCTTCAGAACTCTCACTACCTTCTCACCGCACGTCCAAGTCAGTAAGTGCTCTTCCGAGGAGGGTCATGCTGCACTCCTTCTCCCTTGCACGTTTCCGTTTCGTGCTGGAGGCCGAAGGCCGACTNNTTCCACATTCAAGAGACTCGTCTGTCCAACTCCACTCGAGTGTCGTGACACCTGCCACTTGAAAGCGACCTGTCCCTATGGGCAGATCTTCGAGCCGAGTCCACCTCCAGGCAGCGACCGGCTCAGCTTGAATCAGGACATCCCCCGCCCTTTTGTGTTACGTCCCCCAAACGGCATCGAGACGATGGCCAGCCCCGGCGACTCCTTTTCCTTCGACCTGATCCTCATCGGCCAGGCGATCGAGTACTTCCCTTACTTTTTGGTCACGTTCCGGGAGCTCGGCGACCAAGGCATCGGTCTTGGCCGAGGGCGCTACCGGATCGCACGGGTGTCTCAGCTCAACGAAGACGGGCACGATGTCGCGGAAGTCTATTCTGGCCGCGACACCGTCGTCCGCCCCTCGCCGATCCGTATCACCTACAAAGACTGCTGTCGTCTGGCTTCTGAACGCATCACTCGTCACTCATTACGCATCACGATTTGTTTCCTCACCCCGACCCTTCTGAAAGCCGACGGCAAGCTCGTCACGCGCCCGGAGTTTCACCATCTCATCAAGCGCCTGCGGGATCGTATCAATGCCCTCGCCCATTTCTACTGCGACGACACGCTCGATGTAGACTTCAAAGCCTTCGGCGAACGAGCGGAAGCACTCCGGACCGTGAGCTGCCACGTCAGATGGGAAGACCGCGACCGCCGTTCATGGAAAACTGGCATCACCCACGAGATGGGCGGCTTCGTCGGCGAGGTGACGTACGAAGGGGACATAGAAGAGTTCCTGCCGCTGCTGGTCCTCGGGCAGTACACGCATGTGGGGAAGTACGCGGTGTGGGGCCATGGGCAATATGAAGTGAGCGCTATATAATAGTGGCCACATGAATCCAGAACATCGCAAGAGCGGAGCCAAGATGCTTGCGGTCCCGAAGGAACTGCTGTGGGATTATCGAGAGCCCCCCCAGGATCTCTTGTGGCGCTTGCAGCGGATCGCGGACTTTTTCCCTCTCTACGGGAAAGACCGTGACACAGTGGCTCTCCTCTATGCCTACCGCGATCAACTCAAGTTAGACAACGCCACAAACGCGCTCATTGAAGAGTACCACCGCGCCTGGGAGGACCACCCCTGAACTCCATTGCCGACAACCCAATTCTGACGGACGCGCAAAAAACCTTTCTGCTACGCTTCCGAAACTCCCCGCTCCGCGAGCGCTTCTACCTCACCGGTGGAACGGCCCTGTCAGCGTTTTACCTCCAGCATCGCTACTCCGAAGACCTCGACTTCTTTACCGAGCAGGAAGTTGATCTGGAGTCCGTTCTCGCCTTCCTCCGAACGATCCCCAACGTCGTCAATATTCAGCATGAGCGCAAGTACGATCGCCGACTCTTTCTGCTTCACGATCACGATCAGCGGGCCATGAAGGTGGAATTCACGAAGTATCCGTTTCCATCGCTTGAGGCACGTGTCGTCGTTGAAGATGTTCGGATTGATAGTTGCCGGGATATCCTCGCCAACAAACTCATGGCGCTCACAGATAGAAGAGATTTCAAGGACTATCTCGATCTGTATTTCCTGCTTCGCGAATCTCCGATGTTCACCCTTTCGGAGGCGATCCAGCAGACCCAGAAGAAGTTCGGCATCAAGGGGATCGACCATATCCTCAAGGGCAAATTTCTCGAAGCTCTTCCTCCGCAAGGAGAGTTGCCGATGCTCAGGTCCTATGACCCGGCGGCGTTGGCCTCTTTCTACAAGTCCCTGGCGAGAGACCTGATTGCCCGATCTTTGGAGGATGAGCGATGAAGGTTCGACGGCTCACGGTCAAACGGACTCCGGTTCTCCGTTGACCGTTGTCCGTTCACGAATGACGGTTCACGGACAATGGCAAATACGCGGTGTGGGGAAATGGGCAATATGAACTTGTGATGAGGTGACGTGAGCGAGCCATGCCTCAAAACATGAGGATTCATCTCACCGGTAACCCGTTTGTGGACACTGGATTGGCTGTGATAGCCGCACGTGCAGATTTAGATGATGTGCGCGACCTAACTGTAGATGCTATCCGTGCTCTACACGAAGATGGCCGCCAGTTAACTTCATGGAACAGTTCTTTGAAAAACTTCACCATGATTTTTACCAGCAATTCGCTCCTTACAAACCCAGCCATCAAAGACAAAGCAAAACGAGCACAGAGTTATCAAGCCATCCTTGACGGTCTTCTCAGCAAAATAGGCAATGAGGACCTTTCTAGGCGTTGCGAAGCGTGTGGAACATTCAGATCGGTAGATTTTGACACTTTTTGCCGAACCGCACTTGCCGGAATTGAGATCAAGGACCAAGTTCGGTCTATAGGTCGCGACTGGTTTCCATTATCTGGAAGTCTAGGCAGCGATGCACAAGCACTTCCAGCTGCCTCCCGTCCAGTCAATCTATGCGCGAAGTGTCTCTTTGCCATTCATTACCTTCCTCTTGGCCTCATCTTGTTAGATGGCCGGCTCGCGGTGTTCCAATCTACCTCTATTGAGTTTTGGTACGAACTTGTGCGCGACATTGTTACCGAAGTCCAGGGTCGTATCAGTGCAGGAAATTACGACACTCTGGGCGCGAAAGAAGGAAGCAAGGCCGTTGCGAAAAGGCTTTTAGGCTTATTTGAGCGTCTCCAGTCCGCACAACGATTTCGAGATATCCCGCTCGGGACGGCACTTCAAGTGTGGCGTTTTACAAACTCTGGTGCCTCCCCGGAATGCGAAATTGAGGAAATTCCAAACCCTGCTCTTGTTTTTCTCTGGGAAGCTGTACGACACGGGCTCCGTCAGGAAATTGAAAAGCTCATTGATAGCGAAAGCAAAAAGGAGCGGACGCTATTCCGATGTATTGCTGAGCGGCAAGATTATTTCCGCCTTTATCCAAAAGGGAAATGGACCGGTGCCAGTCCTGGGCTCTTTGCTCTCTACCAATCCCATGTATGCCGGCGATCAGGTAGAGCTCTAGCACTTGCTCATACGCTGGCCAAAGAATGCGCAAAGGTGCTTCGCCCCAAAGACTTGGAACGACTGCGACGCGAAGAGGCATTCAAAGAACGTTCGGTTCGCAATCAATTTCGAAGCCTGATGGCCGAGTTGGCTCAAAAGGGGAAATTTAGTCTGAACGATTACCTTGGACTTTTTCCGCTCAGGGGTGATGTTCCGGGCATTCAAGTGCATAGGGACGGATGGAGGCTTGCTCGCTATTACCTGCACCATGTTGATGACTCCAATATCGAAATTGCGCGTTCGGTTTCTTCAGAGGCGTGCTCACCGAAATTGGCACTGCTTCGCTTCTACGGAACACGAATACTTCAGCACTATGTTCAAGAACGTGACAAGGACAGGTTTCAGTCCGAAGTCCTCAACCGGATGGGATGTGGCGGGATTGGCGCCTTATGGCTTCGACGGCAATTTACCACTTTGGCCGAAGCATATGCCGGTTTTTCGTATGGAATGTGGGAACATCTCTGCAAGAACGATAGAGGGGAACTGATTCTTCACGAATTACTGTTCCAGATGCGCATTCTCTGGTCAGAACTGTTGAGCCAGGCCCTCCCCCCAGGCATCGCCCTTCAAGATTTCGAGCGCGATTCAGGCCTTCCCACTGTAGTTGAGACCCGTTTAAGGGAGATATTCGTCAGGTATATGGAACAACGGGGGCTGAAACGGTTCCATCGAGATGTGCTGGCAGGCCTGCGCCGGCAGGAGATTGGACTGGCATGGTTCAAACATCGGATCACAAACACCGGTGGGAAGCCGTCACAGCCAGCATTGTTTTCAGAAGATGACTGGGAGAGCTTCTTGAGAGATGAGAATGGCCGTCCTTTGGCAGGGGAACGGCTTTTTCAGATGCATCTGTTGTTCGCAAATCTCTATCGTGAAGCGACAGTAGATCACGAGAAACAGGAGGAGTCGTCATGAGCGGTGGCAACGCAAAGCTAACCCATGTAGCAGGAACATTCCTGATCCAAGCAGATGGAGCCTTTCTCAACGGAGCGGGAATTGATCCTCGAAGAGAAGACAAGAACACGGCAATACCGAAATCATACCGTGATGGAATTGGTAATCGTGTTCCCTATGTCTCTGCTCAGGCGTGGCGGCGCTGGCTACGGACTACCCTGATTGAAGAAACGGGTTGGCCTGCTAGCGAACTCCGCGCAATTGACTTAAGCGAGAAAGGCACAACCAACAAAATCGCTGGAGAACTGAACCCCGTTGACTTTCCTGAAGATGACATCTTTGGCTATATGCGTGCTGCAAAAGGCCAAGGACGCGAAGAAGCAGCAGAGACCGAAGACGAGGAGAAGAGCGATGCAGAGCTTGCCAGAGAACAAAAGGTGAAGTTCTTCAAGGATATAACCGCCGATATCAAGATTTTACAAGCAGGCAAACAGGGCAAAGGGAAGAAAGTCAAAGATCTATCCGAAGATGAACGCATTACATTGGCGGAGAATGTGGTCAAGAAACTGAAAGATGAAATGCAAAAGCGTCTCGCCGAGGATGAGGAGGCCATTGAAGAAACTATCCAGCAGAAATTGGAAGCCATCTCCAAGGAATTCGATGACAAGACAAAGGCAAAACAAAAACTCCAATCCTTAGCTCAAGAGCTAAGCACTGTTTCCCAAGCCTTTAATCCTGGGCGAGTCAAAGCCCTCATGCGTTCTTCGCCATTCGCTTCGTCCATCTTAGTATCCATCCGGCGCAAGGGATGGGAAGGACTCGACAAAGGTTATGTTCATCTGAAAGAGGGAACACCTCTCCCCTACAACACTGAATTTTATAATACACATCTTCAGGGTATCTTCTGTCTTGACTACGGTCGGCTCGGTGTCTTTTGGAACTTGGGCGACCGTATCGAATTGGAAGAGGCGAAGGCCGAGAAGTTTTTAGGCGAGAGGAGAATTGAAGAAATCACGGCTCAGGAGCCTTACCGATCTCTGAGCCAAAACGGAAAAATGGGGCGAATCTATCGCTTGAAAGACGGCGACAACCAGCGAAGACAGCGTGCTACGGCCCTGCTCAACGCTCTTGCCCTTCTCCGTGGAGGTGCCAAGCAGGCCCAATTTGGAACTGATATCGCTCCCAAAGTGCTCATTGTTGCTGGCCTCACGTGCGGTAACCCCATCTTCAATNNATGAGGGACCGTTGTTCAAGATCGAAGCTTTCAAAGAGATCATCGCTGACTATGCTGATCGCATCGTTACGCCTGTACTGATCGGAATGCGAGCAGGATATCTCAAGAATGAGAGTGACGTTTATGACCTGAAGGGCCGGTATCGAGTGCACAACAATTCTGACAACCGGTTAACTAAGGTGGACGGATCTTCCGGTGAGGACCCTGCAGAAACAAGGTTCGTGGAGGTCAAAGTTATGACCCCGGTCGAGGTCGCCAAGAGCATCGGGGATTTGCTGCCGTGAGTTCCATGAAAGCGATTCACGTCCGGCTGGAAGGTGTGTCTGCGTCGTTTCGTCACCCTCTCGTCATCAGTGGCACTCAGGTCAGCACACCCATGCCTGCCTACAGCAACCTCTTGGGTATGATGAGTGCTTGTGCGGGACGCACGGTCAGTCCGGAAGAAACACGGATTGGCTTTGAGTTCTACTGCCTATCCCATGACTTAGAACTTGAACGGACAGTTCGCTGGCAGATGGACAAACAAGGGCGGCTTAAACTTCACAGCAAAGGGCAAGGGATCGCTTATCGGCAGGTGTATTGGTCGCCGAGCCTTGATCTCTATGTGACTAATCTAGGCTTCAAGACTGCGTTCGAAAAACCCGTGGCTACGCCCTGTTTCGGGCGATCACAAGACATTGCCTGGATCAAATGGATTCGCGAGATAGACCTCTACCCTGTGCGTAGAGGGAGTTTGGGACCGACCCTGGTCCCTTACCCCCAACAAGGAATTGCCGGCACTATAGTTAGGCTGCCCGAATGGTTCGACAACGGCAAGCAAGGCCGGCCAAGACAGCCTGGCCCATTTGGCCATTATCAGGCCATGCTGCCAACGGTTGGGAATCTGCGGTTTGAGGTCGAGCGAGACAATCTGTTCCACCCATCAGATGCGAAACAGGACAATGAGGTCATTTACCTTCACCAGTGGTTGGTCGAATGATGGCGGTGCTGGCAAAAAGTTCGGGAGAAACTCTTGCGGCTCACACGGCTTGGTGCTTGAAGGCAGCCAGGGCGCTATTGGACTCACTCCCCTTATCCGAAAACGAGCGCCAGCGGATTCAACGCGATGTCTTATTAGCTGTGGCTCTTCATGACGTGGGGAAGGCGGCTCAGGGATTTCAGCGCGTTCTGCGCGGCGAACAAAATGACTGGGCTGGCAAACGCCACGAAATTCTGTCCGCTTCGTTTGCCTCGTCATTACCGCAAATATCCTCTGCAACATTGCTCGCCATTTTGACTCACCATAAGAGCCTGCCCGGCGACGGAATTACAGCAGCTGGCTTGGGCTGCTTACCATTTGAGCAGCTCCCATGGCCAGGTGATTCGACCCCAGTTTGGGAGGAGATGAAGAAGGAGTGGCTAGAAAACCTGGAGCTATTTAAGCATGAATGGACGAAGATCTATGAGGCCTTAGAGCGCACTGACCTCGCTAATATTAGCCCCACTCTCGAGCCACTCGCTTTGGATCGCGTCTGGCTCAACAGAACCACGGGCAGGAAAGGACAGAGAGCAACCGTTTCATTTTCCGAGCGCCATCATGCGTCGCTTGTGCGAGGTCTCGTCATCGCAGCAGATCACTTGGGAAGTGCACACTGTGTGCCACCATACATCCCAGAGCTAAAGTCGTTCCATGTGCTGAAACAGAGCGTGCGGCCATTCCAAGAGGTAGCGGCCAATACAAAAGGTTCCGGTCTCCTGCGAGCGCCAACAGGATCAGGCAAAACTGAAGCCGCTTTGCTGTGGGCTCAACAGAATCAACAACCTAACGGTCGCCTGTTCTACGTCCTTCCGTACACCGCCAGCATCAACGCTATGTACAAAAGACTGGGGCCGGGAATATCACCAACCCGCCCTGGCCTTTTTGGTTCGGGCAACGTCGGGCTTCTTCATTCCAGGGCTACTGCTGCACTCTACTCCATGTTAGAGGCTAGCGGGGACCATTGCTCAAAGCTTGACCGTCAGGTTACCGCAAAAGCATTGACTGGCCTGGCCCGTGAAATATGGTTCCCAATCAGAGTGTGTACGCCACACCAGGTTCTCCGCTACATGCTTCGAGGAAAGGGCTGGGAAGCGATGCTCGCAGAGTTTCCAAATGCCTGTTTCATTTTCGATGAAGTACATGCCTACGACCCTCGCGTTGTGGGACTCACCCTTGCTGCAGCCAGACTAGTTACCAATTGGGGTGCGCGGTGCCTGTTTCTGTCCGCTACGTTCCCCTCGTTTCTGCAGGACTTAACTCGCAAGGCATTAGGGCAGATCCCTTTGATCGTGCCATCAAAACATCAGGAGGGAGACAAGGAAATTCTCGACAAGAAACGTCATGTGCTGGAGATTCGCAACGGATCGTTGGTGGAGAATTTGGAAGGCGTCATCGATACTGTGGAGTCTAGTCCCTCAACGCTTATCGTATGCAACCACGTGCGTACTGCGCAGACGATTTTTGACAATTTGCGGAACCGCTTTGGAAACAACGTCTCCCTTCTCCATAGTCGATTCAATCAAGAAGATCGGAACCGTATCGAAACTGAACTCCTCTCCAGTTCACTACCCAAAGTGCTTGTGGCTACGCAGGTCGTTGAGGTCAGCCTGGACTTGGACTTTCACCAGGCATTTCTAGAACCCGCCCCTATTGACGCCCTTGTTCAGCGTATGGGCCGTGTCAACCGGGCGGGAATAAGAGCACCTTCATCTGTCGTCGTCTTTACTGAACAGGTGAACCGTTACCAACTCTATTGCGAGTGTAAACGTACTTCCCACGAGCCTCCATGCTTAGTGCAGCGATCGATCAACGAGCTTCGATCTCTTGCTAATCCGGTCAGTGAGGACGACCTTATAGGGGCCGCTGACCGCGTCTACAGCGAAGGCTATCGGAATGAGGACGCACGGGCGTACGAGGAAGGCTTCAACCATCCCGACATCGTAGATTACGAGAAGCGCCTACTTGCCGGTGCTCATCAAGATTGGGTTGAGCAAGTCATTGAAAGTACGGACGGCACAATCGAAGCGTTACCTTCCTCTTTGGCATCTGAATACGAATCTAGACGCGGACAAGGATTATGGCTCGAAGCAGCTGCACTCTTGGTACAGCTAAGAGAAAAATCTTTCGCGCACATAAGAGCTAAACTCAACACGTCTGCTGATCCATGGATACTGAATTGCGCCTATTCATCACAGAGAGGTCTTGAACTTTAGAGTGCCAGTTTGTCCCAGCTCGCCATACAGGCCCGGCGCTGCTGCTACTCGAATTATCAAGAAGGATGAAGGTCGGTGCATCCTGACTGGATCATTCTTATTCGGTTCGGCGCTTGTGGGCGAGATGGGACCGGACAGTGATCTTGATCTTCTGGCCGTCAAGGTGGGCGTCCAGCATCGAAGGCGACCGGCACGACACTGGTTGACGGTGTCGCCTTGTTCCATCTATTGTAGTGACATTACTACGTTTTGAGGGACAGCCTTATGCGCATGGGGTTACGGGAGGCGAACCAGCACTTCTCGAAAGCGGTCCGAGCGGTCAAGAGCGGCCGTGAGGTGGTGTTGACGGAGCGGGGCAAACCCATTGCGGTGATCAAGCCCTTGGAGCCATTGGCCAAGGGTGACGCCGTGATCCGACGGTTGGAAGCGGATGGCCTGTTGCGGGCTGCCGCAACATCACGACCCTTGCCGTCATGGAGGCCGCGCCCGGTCAGGGGAGCGCCGCTTTCACGCACCCTTCGTGAAGAACGGGACGCGTCGTAATGCCGGCCGCCTGGGCGTATGTTGATACCAGCGTGCTGGTGAAACGGTACATTCAGGAACCGGGCTCACCCCACGCCCGTGCCCTGCTGCGCCGCCATCGCCTCCTCGTCTCCGCGCTGGCTCCGATGGAGATGCTGTCGTCGTTGTCTCGGCGCCGTACAGAGGGTGACCTTGCGGAGCGACACTTTCAAGCCATTGTGTCGCGCATGCAACATGACCGGGCCTACTGGGAGTTGGTCGAGGTGAATCCGTTGGTGTTGAACAAGGCGGAGGAACTCGTCGCCAGAACCACGCTCCGGACACTGGATGCCATCCATGTCGCGTCAGCGCTGCTCTTTCAGAGCTCCTCGCGCCTCCGGATTCCGTTCATCACCGCCGACAGGCGACAACAGGAGGTCGCGGAGCAGTTGGCATTCGATGTAGTCTTGGTCGGCTGACGCTTCTCCCGTTACAGGAGCCTAACCATGAGTGCGCCCGCGGCTGAACCTGATCCCCTCCCCCGCATCCATCCTGAAGTTGCGGCGTTCTTCATCGATGAGCTGACGGGAGGCAGCGAAGTATGGGGAAGGTGAAAGTCTGGTTCGACGAAGAGGGTGACCTGCTCGAGGTTACCTTCACAAAGCGAAAAGGGCACTTTCGTGAGGTCGGCCCCGATCTCTACGAGCGGGTCGATGCAAAGGGAAACGTGATCGGCTTTGCCATTTTCAACTTTATGAAGCACAAACAGAAAACGGTGGAAATTCCCCTGGAAATGGAAAAGTTGGCCGTGGGGCGTTAAGGCGATGGGCTGGCGTCTGCCCGTCTTCGAGACCGGTCACTATCTCACTGTCGTCGATGGCGCTGCTGCTCCTGGAACTCTGGCAGCGGCGTACTGGATGATGGGAATGAAATGAGATGACTCATGACGGGACGTTCAACGATAATTAGCGCACGTCTTGCGTTGGGAGGGAACACGGTATGAAAACCTACAGGGCATTGTGAAAGGCAACACGATCGTGCTTGATGAGAAGCCTGATCTGCCAGAGGAGTGCCCGGCGCTGGTCGAAATTAGGCCGCTTGACCAAGCCGCACGGGACGAGGAGATCACGAGGCACCAACTTGAGCTTTTGAAGCATCCTCATAAAGGGGGCAAACTTCTCTACCGACGGCGCGAGGAACTTTATGACCGTTGGTGAGCGCCTCCTTGACACCAATATCCTGGTCCATGCCTATGACCCTGTCTGAACCGGCAACACGCCAAGTCGCCCGGACGATGTTGGATCAGATGGCCGTTTGGTGATCACGCTGCAGAAGCGGCACCGATGAATGGCTGTGAAGGGAGACCTCATGGGGAATGTTGCACTCCTGAAACCGAAGGATGCCGCCGCGATCGAAGAGTTCGTTCAAACGATTCGGTCAGGGCTCCAGAGACATGTGGTCGGTCTGAAGCTGTTTGGTTCAAAGGCGACGGGTCGAGATGTCGAGGAATCCGACATTGACGTTCTGGTCGTCGTTGATCAGAAGACACCAGAGCTCGAAGATCGAGTCTTGGACATCGCCTTCAACGTGAACCTGGCGCACGATGTCTACATTTCCCCGCGAGTGATCGGCAAGGCGATTCTGGACGACCCGGTGTGGAAAATCACTCCGTTTCTGCGCCACATTGCCGCAGAAGGGGTTCCGTTGTGAAAGCTGAGGTCAAGGCGTTGGCTCGCCATCGCATATCTCGCGCACACGAGGCGTTCGCTGAAGGCGACTACTTGCTGGACAAGGGATCACTGACAGGAGCCGTGAACCGTTTCTACTATGCAGGGTTTTATGCTGCCCGGGCGCTGCTCGCGACGAAAGAGATCGATTCCTCCCGACACAGCGGTGTGATCTCTCTCTTCCAGAAACACTTTGTGACAACCTGGCAGGTGAGCCCGGCACACGCGAAGGCCCTGCCGCGCTCGTTCGAAAAGCGTCAGAACACGGATTATGCCGACTTTGCCACGATCGCTCCCGAAGAGGCCCGGAGCGTCCGGGAGGATATCCGCGCCTTCTTGCATGAATGTGCGGAACTGCTTGAGCGACTGCTGCTCTCTGAATAGCATACTCATAACACCAGTGTAATCAGGCGGCCCTCATGGCTGATCAACCCTTAGAAGCGGATCTCCTTCCCCGGATTCATCCCGAAGTCGCGGCGCCGTCGCCTGGCCGCGAGCTGCCTCCGGCGCAAATCAATCTCTTCACCGGCGAGCCGGAAGCGGTAGTGATTCCGATCGAGGCCGAACCGCCGGATGGTGAGGAGCGGGTCATTGATGAGGGCATCCGGATGGTCAAAACCGGCGATACGTCGCAGGTGGTGCTCTCCGGCTTCGGGATGTATCTCTCGAAAAAGAGCGAGCGGTTGTTGGTTCGTCAAAACAAGACGGTGGTGTACGAGTTCCCGCTGTTCCGGTTGAGCGAGGTGGTCGTGGCCTCGCGTGGGGTGTCGCTCTCCTCAGACTTGATCGAAGAGCTCTGTCAGCGAGGCATTCGGCTGAGCTTCCTCACGCACGGTGGTAAGCCCTATGCGATGCTGTCTTCCCCTATGCTCACTGCCACGGTGATCTCGCGGCGGGAGCAGTTGACCGCTATTGCTGATGAGCGGGGTGTCGAGTTTGGCAAACTGATCGTCCTTGGGAAGTTAACCAATCAGGAACGGCTGCTCCGCTATTTCGGCAAGTATTTGAAGCAAGCTGACCCGCCCCGGTTTGAACACGTGGACCGAGTAGCAGATCAGATCGCGGACCTTCGTCCAGCCATTGAGCGGATCGTGGGTGCGCATATTGACGATGTGCGAGATTCATTAATGGGCTACGAGGGGACAGCAGGACGCCTCTACTGGGATGGTGTCAAGGAGATCATTGGCCAGCGCGCTGAGTTCATGGGCCGGGAGCATCGTGGCGCCACCGACGCCGTGAACGCGCTGCTGAATTACGGCTATGGCATCCTCTATTCCCAGGTGTGGGGCGCGGTGCTCAATGCCGGGCTTGAGCCGTTTGCGGGGTTTCTCCATGTGGATCGTCCGGGCAAGCCATCGTTAGTCCTCGACCTCGTCGAGGAATTCCGCCAACCGGTCGTGGATCGGACTGTCATCGCCCATATCAATCTCGGCGAGGCTGTGACTTTGAAAGCCGGCATGCTGGATGAGGAGACGCGCTCACGCTATGCGGCCAAGATCCTCGAACGCCTGGAATCCACCGAGACAGTCAAAGGCAAGAAGTACCAAATCAAGTCCATCATCCAGATGCAGGCGCGGAGTCTGTGTACGTTCTTACGTCGGGAAGGTGAGTATAAGCCGTTTGGATTCAAGTGGTAGCGCCACGCCCGATGGACGAGGTCTCGACCTATGTGCTCTACGACATTCCAGATGATGGCGTTCGTGCGAAGATTGCCGATGTCTGTAAAGATTATGGCCTCGAGCGTATTCAATTCAGCGCGTTTCGTGGTCCGCTGACGAGAAATAAGCGCGAAGAACTCTTTCTTCGACTGGGCAACGTGCTGGGCGAGGAACCGGGAAAGATCCTTCTTCAGCCGGTCTGCGAGAAAGACATCCGTGACGGCTTGCGCGTTGAGATCGAGGATGACGACACCACACCTGAACCAGCCCAAGCTGATGCTCCGAGTGAACGACCTGAAGCAATATGACTACTGCCCGCGTGTCGTGTATTACCAATACGTCATGCCGGTTGAGCGGAGGGCGACGTTCAAGATGGAGCATGGGAAATCGGCTGAGACTCACATTGACGCATTGGAACAACGACGGACGGTTCAGCGCTATGGCATGCCGGATGGCCAGCGGCATTTTCATGTCTGGCTGACTTCTGAGGCCCTTGGGCTATCCGGCAAGCTGGACTTGCTGATTGAATCCTCAACCGGCTGGTACCCGGTTGATTTCAAGGAGACGACGGGTCCCGCACGGTCGAATCATTTCTTGCAACTGTGCGGGTACGCCATGCTCGTCGAGGAAGCCTATCAATGTCCGGTTCTTCGTGGATTCATTTACCTGATTCCAGGGAATCGCATTGAACCAGTTGAGTTGACCGACGCGCTCAGGTCTGAAACGTTCGCCGCGCTGGATCATATTCGCGAGATGATCCTCTCGCAGCGCGTGCCAGAGGCAACCGGGGTTCGAGCCCGTTGCACGGACTGTGAGTATCGCAACTACTGCGGGGATGTGTTTTAACTGTGGGCCGTTGACGCGGTTCGCCGTTTCCCGTAATCCGTTATCCGACGGCGGAGAGCGAAACGCGGTCAACGGATAACGCACGGATTTTCGCAAACCATCCTGGTTTTATGGCAATTGGAAGGTTTTCGATAAAATGGCTTTGGGCATCGTTCAATTGGCTTGGTTTATCGCGCCCTTCTGGAGCCATTGAAGAGCCCTTCCCTATGAAGAGGGAACTGAAA
>JRYJ01005893.1_pt1 | contig 13847 bp, 15 predicted proteins | sample 235371 | NCBI WGS metagenome assembly JRYJ01 (sample SAMN03074219, study PRJNA261477) | activated sludge metagenome | biome: Wastewater Treatment Plant; feature: Wastewater; material: Activated sludge; isolation source: activated biomass of a wastewater treatment plant treating hydrocarbon... ... | reverse complement strand
TCGGTCATGGCATTGCCGCCGTACTTGATGACGATGGTCTTACCATGGAAGCGCCGTATGTAGGGCAGCGCCTTACCGAGAATACTCGCCTTGGTGGCCGGTGGGATGTCGTCCCTCATGGTGGCAGGTACGCGCGGGCAGTGGAAAATGAGATTCTAGCTTTGCGTTGCGCAAAGAAAAAGCGGGGAGGCACTGCCTCCCCGCTCGTTCCGGAGAAATCGCCGGTATTACTGAATGACTACGCGTTTGGCGGCCGTGGCAGCCTTCTTGGGCAGTGTGAGCTCAAGAATGCCATCGACGAACTTCGCACCCGCGCGTGCCTCGTCTACGTCCTGGCCGAGTTGGAAGCTGCGCGAAACCTTGCCAAAATAGCGCTCGGTTCTCAATATCCGCTCGCCCTCCCGGGTTTCCTTCTCGCTTTTGCGTTCGGCGCTGATGGAGACGACCGACCCATCGATATTGACATGGATGTCCTCTTTCTTGATGCCCGGTAGCTCGGCATGGACGACGTAGCTATCCGCACGCTCGGTAACATCCATCTTGATGGTCGGCGCCTCCGCGGGCGTTCCGAATTCGACCGGCCGGACGAAGAAGCCGCGGAAGAAGTCGTCGAAGGGGTCGTACCGTGAAATGTTTGCCATGTCCGTCTCCTTTAGGTAGGGGTAGTAGCGTGTTGCCCATGACTGCAATATGGGCCCGTCGCGCAGGAATTCAAGTCCGGGGGTGACGTGGCAAATGGTCTTTCGCATGACGGATAACGTTGGTCACGGCACCGCCTGCGCCCGATGCGGCACAACCTTCGCATGCGCGATGCGCAACGGCGGTTCCCGCTGCTGGTGCGCAGATCATCCTCATGTGCTGCCGGTGCCGGGACACGGGAGTGCCTGCTATTGCCCCGGGTGTCTTCGGGAACTGCTCGCCGCGCGCGGCCTCGCGGATGAGAGCTCTACACCGAGTGATGAAATTGGTCGGGAAGCATGAGAATCGCATCCCGATTGCTCCAGGAGAAGACCTTGCGCGCTGCGTCCTGCCACCGCAGCCAAACGTGGCCGAGATGCTCGGCGGGTGCGATGGTCACCGTCGTGTCCTCGGGTACGAGGAGGCTGAAGACGTGTTCGGTATTCTGGGTGACACCTGGCGCGTAGCGGTGGCGCCACTCCGGGAATATGTCGTAGCGATTGCACAGACGCCAATCAAGAAGATCCGCCTCGCCGGCGTCGATACCCGTTTCCTCGCGCAACTCGCGCACAGCAGTTCCAAGCAGGGATTCGTCGCCCTCCTGGCTTCCGGTTACCGACTGCCAGTAACCGGGATGGGAGGCGCGTTCCAGCAACAGCACGCGCAGTGTCGGGGTGTGCACGAGCACCAGCACCGATATCGGCTTCTTGTGGTGCTGTGCCGGTTCAGGTATCACGGTAGGTCTCGCAACCCGGGGATGCGTTCGGCGCGTATCTCGATCAGTGTCCAGAAGGGCACGCCGTCGCTCCGCCAGTAGTTCGACGCAGCATCCAATATCCGGCAGGCCATCTCGAAGTCGCGCCGCCGTGTGCGCAGGAACTCGTCCGCGTCGGCCAGCACGACAAGGTAGCCTTCCGCAGGGCGCCACGACAAGTCCGTGAGACAGTCCTCGAGTGCGTCCCAATTGTGGCCGAACCAGTCCGGAAACGAGAGGCTCCGTGCGAGCGCGGCAAAGAACTTCTCCTTGTCATTGACGCCGGTGAGCACGGGACGAAATATGGCGAATCTGCACTCACGCGCCGCCGCGATCATGTCCTCCAGCGCGTGGGCGGCGAGGCGATAGACTCCGGCCTTTCCGGGGTCCTTAAGCAGCGCGGCATAGCGCTTTTCTATCATTCCCGTATCCTCACGAAGGTGCGATAGTGATTGTCCGTGTAGTAGAACTCGCCGCTTGCGCCGGCGATGATGCGGCGTGCTCCGCGGTCGCGTGCACCCGGCGTGGGGACCGTGTATTCGCGGTAGTAGTTCTGGACCCGCTTGGGCAGGCGCCGCTCGCGGTTCTGAAACGTCGTTCCGTCCTTGCGATACGGGAAGGGCCCGCCATGCTTGATCAGTGCGAGCGTCGCGAGTGCCTCCGCCGGCAGCCCTGCCGCCCGTACCTCGGGCACCGGCGCGGCGTGCGGCGGCTGCTGATAACTCCAGCCCGGGAAAGACAGGCAAAGCGCGACGAGGAAGGCGGCGAGGCGGGCAAGCATCGCGGGGGCGCGCGCGTTACTCACGCGACGCTAAGCCGTCGGCGGCTTGCCGGGTTCACTTTGACGCAAGCGAATGTGCAGTTCGCGCAGTTGCTTCTCGTCGACGGGGCTGGGCGCCTGCGTCAGCAGGCACTGCGCACGCTGGGTCTTGGGAAAGGCGATTACATCGCGAATCGATTCCGCGCCTGTCATCATCGTAACGATGCGATCCAGCCCGAATGCGATGCCGCCGTGGGGCGGGGCGCCGTAACGCAGCGCGTCGAGCAGGAAGCCGAACTTTGTTTGTGCCTCTTCGACACCGATGTTGAGGGCGCGAAAGACCTTGCTCTGGATGTCTTCGCGATGAATGCGCACCGACCCGCCGCCAATCTCCCACCCGTTTAGCGCGAGATCGTACGCCTTGGCCAGGCAGCGGCCCGGCTCGCTTTCGAGAAAAGACTCGTGTCCGTCCTTGGGCGCGGTAAACGGATGGTGGCAGGCGATCCAGCGACTCTCGTCATCGTCATACTCAAACATCGGGAAATCGGTTACCCATACCGGCCGCCAGCCTGCCTGAACATGGCCCTTCTCGTGTCCGATCTTGACGCGCAGCGCCCCGAGCGCGTCATTGACGACTTTCGCCCGGTCGGCACCGAAGAACACGAGATCGCCGTTCTCGGCGCCGGTGCGTTCCAGGATTGCTGTGACGACGTCGTGCGGCAGGAACTTGAGAATCGGTGACTGCAATCCGTCGATGCCTTTGTCCTTGTCGTTGACTTTGACATAGGCCAGTCCCTTGGCGCCGTAGATCGCCACGAACGTGGTGTAGTCGTCGATCTCCTTGCGCGACAGCGCGCCGCCACCCGGGACGCGCAGCGCCGCGACACGCCCGTCTGGGAGATCCGCTGCCGCGCGGAAGACCTTGAATTCGACCTGCTTCATCAGATCGGTAAGCTCGGTGAACTCCAGCAACACGCGCAGATCTGGTTTATCGGATCCGAAGCGGCTCATCGCCTCGGCATGGGTTAGGCGGGGAAAAGGGTCCGGCAACCGGACGTCCAGCACCTGCTGGAAAACGACGCGGATCATTTCCTCCATGAGGGACGTAATCTGCGCTTCGTCCATGAATGATGTTTCGATATCGACCTGGGTGAACTCCGGCTGGCGGTCAGCGCGCAAATCCTCGTCCCGGAAGCACTTGGTGATCTGGTAGTAGCGGTCGAAGCCGGAGATCATGAGCATCTGCTTGAACAGCTGCGGCGACTGCGGCAGAGCGAAGAACTGACCGGCGTGTACTCTCGACGGCACGAGATAGTCGCGCGCCCCTTCCGGGGTGCTCTTGGTCAGCATGGGAGTTTCGATGTCGATGAAACCACGCGCGTCGAGAAAACGGCGGAAGGCCATCGCCGCCCTGTAGCGCAGCATCAGGTTCTTCTGCATTGCCGGCCGGCGCAGGTCGACGACGCGATGGGTCAGCCGCACCGTCTCCGACAGGTTGTCGTCGTCGAGTTGAAACGGCGGTGTCGTTGCGGGATTGAGCACCTCGATGACATCGGCGAGCACTTCCACCTCGCCGCTCGCCAGGTTGGGGTTGGCCGTACCCTCGGGGCGGGCGCGGACGACGCCGGTAATCCTGAGGACGAACTCGTTTCTGACACCCTCCGCGTTCTTAAATGGTTCAGGGTGGCCAGGATCGCACACCACTTGGGCCAGACCTTCGCGGTCGCGCAGGTCGATGAATATGACGCCGCCGTGGTCGCGCCGGCGATGGGCCCAGCCGCAAAGCGTCACGGTCTGGTTGATGTGGGTCGAATTGATCTGTCCGCAATAGTGGGTGCGCATCGCTGTCGATCCGGCGGAGGTTGTCGGGGGGCGAGGTTTAGATCTGTTCCACAACCGCCTGGCTGGAGCGCGCTTGAATTGCGCCGTTCCTGCGTGCCGGCGGGACGACGACGCCCATGGATATGATGTACTTGAGCGCTTCGTCGACGCTCATCTCCAGTTCGATCACGTCGCTGCGCGGCACCATAAGGAAGAAACCAGAAGTGGGGTTGGGCGTCGTCGGTACGTAGATGCTAAGGTACTCGCCGCGCAAGTGGTTGGCCACGTCCTGTCCTGGCGTGCCGGTCTGAAAGGCGATGGTCCATGCGCCCTTGCGTGGGTATTCCACCAGCAGCGCTTTGCGGAACGCCTCGCCGCTACTGGAAAAAAGCGTGTCGGAGACTTGTTTGACGCTGTAATAAACCGACTTGACGACCGGAATTCGCCCAAGAACGCCTTCCCAGAAGCGTACAAGGCGCTGGCCGATTATGTTCGCCGTTACCAGGCCGGTGAGAAAAACGACGACCAGAGTGAGGATGGCACCGATGCCGGGAATGTGGAAGCCGAGCAGATTCTCGGGGCGCAGGCTAGCCGGCAGGAGCAGCAGCGACTGATCCATGGTGCTGACGATCAAATGCAGTACCCATACCGTGATGGCCAGGGGCACCCAGATCAGCAGGCCGGTGATGAAGTATTTTTTCATCGCTGTCGTTCGTCAATGGCAGCTGCAGGAGCCTCCGCAGGGGGTCGAAGCAGGGGTGGTTGCGGTATTGGCCTCACTGCCGGATTTCTCCTTGGGTTTCGAGCCCGACTTGAAATCCGTTGCATACCAGCCGCTGCCTTTGAGGTGAAAGCCTGCCGCGCTGAGAAGCTTTGTATACGCGTCCGCGGCGCACGACGGACAACGCGTCAGGGGAGGATCGCTGGCCTTCTGCAGGTGTTCCTCCTGAAAGCCGCAGCTTTCGCAACGATACTCGTAAATCGGCATGGCTGCCTCCAGAAAAGCTTGAATTGTAACGTATTCGACGATCAGGACTGCGGAGTCTGTGCCCTTTGCCGAAGCCGACAGAATTCCATTCTTCCGGCAATCATAAATGGGGGAGGATGCCGCGGAAGTCAATGGGGCGCACCGCCACATTCGTGGCAGGCGCAGTGGAGTCAAGGGCAGCGCGTCAGAGCAGACGCAGGTAGTAGTCGGTCAGAGGTTTGCCCCAGAACAGGGCGATGGCGCCGGCCGAGGCGAGATAGGGTCCGAAAGGTATGGGAACACTGACTCCGCGTCGTGCCAGGACGATCAGCATGACCCCGACTACGGCACCGACAAGCGAGGCCAGGAGGATGGACAACGGCAACAACTGCCAGCCGAGCCAGGCGCCGACGGCGGCGAGGAGCTTGAAATCGCCAAACCCCATGCCCTCCTTGCCGGTGGCCAGCTTGAAGAGCCAATAGACCGACCACAGAGACAGGTAGCCCGCCATGGCGCCGATGACGGCACTGCCTAAGTCCGTGTACGTGCTTCCGAGGTTGAACAACAGCCCCGCCCAGACGAGCGGCAGCGTAATGGAATCCGGCAGCAGTTGCGTGTCGACGTCGATGAATGTCAGCACGACGAGACTCCACAGGAAAAAGAGGGCGCCGAGGCCAGCCCACGTCGGGCCGAAATGCCACGCCGCACCGGCGCTAAGCAGTGCCGTCAGCGCCTCGACGGCCGGGTAGCGGGCGCTGATTGGCGCATTGCAGGCACGGCAGCGCCCGCGCAACCAAAGGTAACTCAGGATGGGAATGTTCTCGATTGCGCCGATGGCATGACCGCATCTTGGGCAGCGCGAACGAGGCCGAACCAGCCCGAATGGCTCCGCCGGCGCAGCCGATTCGCCGCGCAGTTCGGCGCACTGCGCCTGCCAGTCGCGCTCCATCATTTTCGGCAGTCGATGGATGACCACATTGAGAAAGCTGCCGACACACAGGCCCACCACCGCGCACACGGCAACAAATATCCCCGGCTGGGTGAGCGCTTCGAAGGCGGACATGAGATGGCGGCGGGCGCCGCTGAGCGGCACCCGCGGGATAGATCAGACTACGGACGCGATCTTGAAGATCGGCAGGTACATGGCGACGACCAGGCCGCCGATGACCACGCCAAGGAATACCATGATGATTGGCTCGATGAGGCTGGACATGGCCGCCACGGCATCGTCTACCTCTTGCTCGAAGAAGTCGGCGACCTTGCCCAACATGCCGTCCAACTGACCAGATTCCTCGCCGATTGCCACCATCTGCACCACCATTGTCGGAAAGACGTTGGCGTTCTGCATTGCCACCGTCAGGCTCGTGCCTGTGCTGACCTCGCTCTGGATTTGTTTTGTCGCCATCTTGTAGACGTGATTTCCGGATGCGCCGCCCACCGAGTCCAGCGCTTCGACGAGCGGTACGCCGGCGGCGAACATCGTCGACAAGGTCCGGCTCCAGCGGGCGATTGTTGCCTTACGCACGATGTCACCAAACACCGGAAGGCGCAGCAGCGCGCGGTCGAAGGCAATCTGAAACTTCTCCGACCGCTTGAGTGTGTAGAAGAACGCAAATATTCCTAATCCGATCGCCCCGAATATGATGTACCAGTATTCGACGAAGAAGTCAGAGACACCTATGACGAACAGGGTCGGTGCTGGCAGGTCTGCACCGAAGCTCGTGAATACCTTCTTGAACTCCGGGATGACGAACAGCATGATCACCGCGGTGATGATGAAGGCGACAATGATGACCGCGATCGGGTAAAACATCGCCGACTTGATCTTGCCCTTGATCGCGAGGATCTTCTCCTTGTAGGTGGCCAGCCGGTCAAGCAAATGGTCAAGGATGCCGGCCTGTTCGCCCGCCGCGACAAGGTTGCAGTACAGTGCGTCGAAATGAACCGGATGCTTGCGAAAGGCCTGGTTCAGGCTGCTGCCCGTTTCGACATCGGCTCGGATGTCCGTCAGCAGTCGCCCGACCGCGGGATTGGTCGCGCCCTTGGCGGCAATGTCGAAGGCTTGAAGCAGCGGCACGCCGGATTTCATCATGGTCGCGAGCTGGCGCGTGAAAAGCGTGATGTCCTTTTCGGTAACACGACCGCCGCGCCCGAACGCCTGCTTCTTCACCTTCGTGACGAGGATGCCCTGTCGGCGCAGCGTCGTCTGAACGAGGGTTTCGCCGCCGGCGCGCATTTCGCCGCGAACGACCTTGCCGCTCTTGTCCTTGCCCTCCCACTGGAAGACGAATTCCTTGGCCGTTACGGGTCTGCGTGCGGTTCTTGTAGCGGTAGCCATTACTGCCTCCGGATGCAACTCATTCGTTTGTCGTGGCAAGCACCTCTTCCAGAGAGGTCATGCCCTGCTTCACTTTAAGCAAGCCCGACTGGCGCAGATCACGGATACCCTCGCGCTGCGCCTGGGCAGCAAGCTCCATGGAATTGCCGTTGGTCATGATGATGCGGGCAATTTCTTCCGACACGGGCATCACTTGGTAGATACCGAGCCGCCCCTTGTAACCCGAACCCTTGCAGCGCTCGCAACCGCCGATCCCGAAGGGCTGCCAGCTGCCATCGAGATCCTCTTCGGCGAACCCGGCCTGCAATAACGCCTCGGTGGGAATGGACACCGGTTTCTTGCAAGAACATAGTCGTCGCGCGAGCCGCTGCGCCGTAATCAAGACCACGCTGGAGGCGATATTGAATGGCTGCACGCCCATGTTGGCAAGCCGGGTTAGCGTCGTGGGTGCGTCATTNNGATGTCCGGATCCTGGCGCAGGAAGGAGCGCAGCGCCGTGGCGAAGGTCAGCCCCGCTTTTTCGTGGATGTTGACCTGATTGATGCCCGCAAGGTTGATCTCCGCCGGGTCTTCCGCGGTGGCGATGTTGATGCCGGGCTTGTTCAGCAGGTTCAGGCAGGTGTAGAGCGAAACAGTCTTGCCGCTGCCGGTCGGGCCGGTGACGAGGACCATTCCATAGGGACGGGCAATCGCATCGAGCAGTGCCTGCTTCTGATCCGGCTCGTAGCCGAGCAGGTCGATGTTCAGCAGCGCCTGGGATGAATCGAGAATACGCATGACGATCTTCTCGCCATGCAAGGTCGGCAGTGTGCTGACCCGGAAATCGATAGCCCGGTTCTTTGACAGCACCAGCTTCATCCGCCCGTCCTGCGGCACCCGCTTTTCCGAGATGTCCAGGCGCGAGATGACCTTGATCCGGGACGCGATCTTCTCCTTCAGCACAAGTGGGGGCTGGGCAACCTCGCGCAGTATGCCGTCGGTACGGAAACGGATGCGGTAGAACTTTTCATAGGGCTCGAAGTGGATATCCGATGCCCCTTCGGTAATCGCGTCGAGGAGCATTTTCTGGATGAACCGAACCACCGGTGCATCGTCGACGTCGACGGATCCGGCGGCCTCGGCCGCTGCTTCCGGCGCCTCGTCGGCGAGGAGCTCCATGTCGAAGTCTTCGCCCGTGAGGTCGCGCAGCGCCGTTTCCGTGGTCTCGGACAGCTTATTGACAAGCATGCTCAGCTTGTCAGCTTCGACGACCACCGGATCGACCGCCATGCCCGTCTGGAAGCGAATTTCATCGAGCGCCCGCAGCGTCGTCGGATCGGCCAGGGCTACCGCCAGCCGGTTGCCGCGCTTGTTGAGCGCAATCACCTGATGGTTGCGCATCAGCTTGCGGTCGATCGCGTCGCGGGGCAGCTGCGCTTCGTCTAGGCTGTCGAGATCCACCAATGGGTACCCGAACGTCTCCGAGGCAAACAGCGCGACTTCGCGCGCCCCCATCCGACCTCCAGCGATCAATTGCGCAGCGAAACCGTTGCCCATACTCGTGCCTTGAGAGGTAAGGCTCCCCGCCTCGGCCTCCGACAGCCGTCCCTGCTGGACCAGGGCGCGGGCCAGGCCGCTTAACGCAGTTTGCGGGGTTGCTGCCATAGGGTATTGATTTCGTTGGGTATGGTACGCAGTTCCGTTTCGATGATGCCCGGCTACCAGCCGTTTGTAAAGACTCCCGCCGCGCAATGTACTGGTAACGGTCGCGCGGGTCGAAACTTGATGGCGGAGCCGATAGCCATCAAGGCGTTTCACATCGCCGGGCGTGACAGCCGGGCTATCCTGACCATCCGGTCTTGCGTCTGAACGATCTCGATCGGCACATCGGCGATCTTGATGCTCATTCCAGACTCCGGGATATCCTGGAAATGCTCGAGAATCAGTCCGTTGAGAGTCTTGGGCCCCTCCAGGGGAAGGTCAAGCCCCAGCTGTCGATTGAGCTCGCGCAGGCTGCGGCTGCCCTCCACCAAGGCGCGTCCGCCGTCATCCCAGGCGACCGGCACGCCACCTCCCGGCAGGCTGCTGGTGAACTTGCCGATTATTTCTTCGATCAGATCCTCGACCGTCACCAGTCCCTCGATTTCGCCGTACTCGTCCACGACCAGGGCGATGCGCTGCTGGTTTTCCTGGAAGAACTGCAGTTGCGCGTAGATGGGTGTCGTGCCCGGGATGAAGTAGGGCTTGGCAAGCCGCTCGCGCAGCCCCTCCTTGTCCAATTCGCCCGCCACGACTGCGCCCAGCACGCGGCGCTGATGCAATATTCCTACGATATTGTTCAGGTCGCCGTCATATACGGGGAGGCGCGTGTGGTAGCTCGTCGCCAGTTGCGCCTTGATATCCTCCAGGGTGGCCTGGATGTCGATAGCATCGAGAGAACCACGTGGGGTCATCACGTCCTCCATCGTGATGTCCTCCAGATCGAAAAGGTTGATCAGAATGCTGCGGTGTTTCTGGGGGACGAAGCGGCCAGCCTCGAGGATCAGCGTGCGCAGTTCCTGCGGGGACAAGACCTGGTGCTGCTGCTCTTTCGGCGGCTTCAGGCGAAGTATGGTCAGTAACCCATTGACGAACAGATTGACAAACCAGACGACGGAGTGAAACGCGCGCAGCAGCGGCGCGAGCACATAGCTCACCCAGGGTGCGAGGACGTCGGCATAGCCCGCGCCGATCACCTTAGGCGTGATCTCGGAGAAAACCAGGATGAGGAAAGTGACGACAAGTGTCCCGGCACCCAGTGCCCACTCCTCATCGCCGAAGAGCTCTATGGCGATGACGCTTACCAGCGTTGCCGCGGCAGCGTTGACCAGGTTGTTGAATAGGAGGATCACGCCCAGCAGCTTTTCAATCTTGGATAGCAGATCGAGTGCTAACCGTGAGCCGCGATGTCCGTTCTCCGCCGCAGCCTTGAGCCGGTAGCGATTGGCCGCCATCATGGCGGTCTCTGCCAGCGAGAAGAAACCGGAGAGGACAAGCAGAACGACCAGCGCGGTGGCCAGCGCTGACAGGGGAACGTCGCTCAAGGGGGTCGGTGCGCAGCAGTGTCGAAGTGCAGAGTATTCCGACGCCCCATGCGCCTGTCAAGGCGCGGCAGAGCGTTACCCGCTCAAGTGCGCCCGAGGATCACTTCCAGGACGAAGCGACTGCCAACATACGCCAGTAGCAGGGCGATGAAACCCGCCAGCGTCCAGCGCAGCGCCTTGCGCCCGCGCCAGCCATAGCCATGGCGCCCGACCAGCAGTGCTGCGAATATCACCCAGGACAGCATGGCAAATAGTGTCTTGTGATTGAAGGCCAGGGCCTTGCCGAAAAGCGTTTCGGAGAAAACGATGCCCGTGGCCAATGTGAGCGTCAGCATGACGAAGGCGATGGCGATCAGGCGGAACAGCAGCGATTCCATGACAAGCAGGGGCGGCAGGCTCGCCAATGCCCGCGATAGTCGGCCGCGATGCAGGCGGCGTTCCGCCGCGGCCATGAGCAGCGCGTGCAGCGCTGCAAGAGTGAACAGGCTGTAGGCTAGCATCGCCATGGTGAAGTGGGCACGGAAGACGAGCGAGCCGACATTGCTCAACGTGTGCTGGGCGGGAAACATCAGCGGCAGAATCGCGCACAAGGCGGCGATGGGCAGGACCAGCGTCTGCAGACCCTCCAGCCGGGTGTAGAAGGTTTCGATCCAATATACGACCAGCGCGAGCCAAAGCGTCAGGGCCAGCGCATAGCCAAACCCGAAGTGCATCGCGTCGCCGGGGAACAGGTCGCCATAGAGCCCCATTCCCTGCAAGGCGATCGCCGCCAGCAGCAGGAGCCGCTCCCAGAGATGCAGGCCAAATCGCGGCGCGGCGACGCCCGAATCGCGGCGACGGTGCCAGAAGTGGAACGCCAGCAGGGCGTACAGGGAGGCGGGCAGCAGATGCAGTAGAATTGCCAGCATCCCGTTAGTCTACAACCATTCCCGCAGCAAACCGACGATCATGCTAGACAACCTTACTCAGCGCCTGGCCAAAGTCGTCAAGACGGTTCGCGGCCACGCTCGCCTCACGGAGGAGAACATTGGCGAGGCATTGCGCGAAGTACGCCTGGCGTTGTTGGAGGCCGACGTGGCGCTGCCGGTCGTCAAGGATCTCATTGCGCGCATCAAGGAGAAAGCGCTGGGGCAGGAGGTCATCGGCAGCCTGACCCCAGGTCAGGCGTTGATCGGCGTCGTGCACCACGAGCTTACCGCCCTCATGGGCGGGGTGCAGAGCGGCTTGAACCTGGCGACGCAGCCACCGGCGGTCATCCTGATGGCCGGATTGCAGGGAACGGGGAAGACGACCACCACCGGCAAGCTGGGCAAACTGCTCGCGGAGCGCATGAAGAAGAAGGTGCTTGCGGTGAGCTGCGACGTCTACCGACCCGCGGCGATTGATCAGTTGCGGTTGGTTGCCGGGCAAGCGGGGATGGACTTTTTCCCGTCCCATGGCGAACAGCGGCCCGAGGACATCGCCCTGGCGGCGCTGGATTACGCCCGAAAGCATTACTACGAAGTCCTGCTCGTGGACACCGCCGGGCGGCTCGCCATCGACGAGGCAATGATGCGCGAGGTGGCGGCTCTGCATGCGGCTTTGAATCCCGTTGAAACGCTGTTCGTGGTCGATGCGATGCAAGGACAGGACGCGGTAAACACCGCCAAGGCGTTCAACGATGCGCTGCCGCTGACCGGCGTCATACTTACCAAGCTCGACGGCGACTCCCGCGGCGGGGCGGCGCTGTCAGTACGCCACGTCACGGGCAAGCCGCTGAAGTTTGCCGGCATCGGTGAAAAGCTCAACGGGATCGAGGAGTTCCATCCCGAGCGCATGGCATCGCGCATTCTTGGCATGGGCGACATCCTGGGGTTGGTCGAGGAGGCAAAGAAAAGCGTCGACGAGCAGAAAGCTCAGGAGTTCGCGCGCAAGCTCAAGACCGGCAAGGGTTTTGACTTGAACGATTTTAGAGACCAGATCGCACAGATGCGCAAGATGGGCGGCCTGTCGTCATTGTTGGAGAAGCTTCCGGCGCAGTTCGCCCAGGCTGCGAGTCAGGCCCAGGGGCAGATCGACGACCAGGCAATTCGTCGCGTCGAGGGCATCATCAATTCGATGACGCCGGGCGAGCGCGCCAAGCCTGAGGTCATCAAGGCGTCGCGCAAGCGTCGCATTGCGGCCGGGGCCGGAGTATCTGTCCAGGAAGTCAACCGCCTGCTCAATCAGTTCGAACAGACGCAAAAGGTGATGAAACAGTTTTCCAAGGGCGGGCTGCAGAAACTGATGCGCGGCATGAAGGGCATGCTGCCCGGCATGCGCTGACGCGGCGGCTGCTAGCGTTGCGCGAGTTTCGTGGCGTAGCCCCACTGGCGCCAGGCGCCGAGCACCATATTCGGATACTCGGGCTTGCCCAGGCTGCCGTTGTAGCGGCCCAGCGCGCGGTAGAGGTCGCCTCGTTCGATGTCTAGATAGTGGCGCAGGATCGTGCAGCCGTAGCGCAGATTGGTGCGCATGTGAAAGAGATTGTGGTCCGGTTTGCCGATCAGGTTTAGCCAGAACGGCATCACCTGCATGTAGCCCCGTGCGCTGGCGCTGGACACGGCGTATTTGCGGAAACCACTTTCGACGTGGATCAGTCCGAGCACGAGTTGCGGATCGAGGCCGGCACGAGTAGCTTCATAGTGGAGCGTGCGCAGGAACTCGATGCGCGCCGTGCGATCGGGCATCCGTTGTTCAAGGCGGCGCGACATCTCCACCAGCCATTCCACCGCCTCCTGCGATGTCGCGAATGATGTGGTGGTGGGCGGCCGATCGGCAATCGTGCGCGACAACGATGCCTGAACGCTCGCCGCCAGCGGCTCATATTGCTGCGCGCCGGCAAATGCCGATCCCCAGGGGAGTAGGCCAAGCAGCGCAAGAACTAGGCAGAGGCCGCGCACAGCTTCTCCCGCACAAAAGCGCCAATCTGGTCCAGCGCAACGCGTTGGGCGTCGTCGTCGCGTCGCCCCTGGTACTCCACCGTGCCGTCCCTGAGACCGCGCTCGCCGATGACAATGCGATGGGGAATACCCATCAATTCCATGTCCGCGAACATCACGCCGGGTCGTTCGTCGCGATCATCCAGTAGCAGGTCGGCGCCCGCGGCCAGCAATTCGTCGTAGACGGATTGCGCTGTACGCTGCACCGCTTCGCTCTTGGCCATGCCAATCGGCACGATCGCCACTTCGAAGGGCGCAATCGCCTGGGGGAAGATGATCCCCTTCTCGTCGTAGTTCTGTTCGATGGCGGCGCCGACGATGCGTGACACGCCGATCCCGTAGCAACCCATTTCCATGACACGCGGCTGACCGGACTCGTCGAGGAATGTTGCCTTCATCGCCTCGGAATACTTCGTGCGCAGCTGAAAGATGTGTCCCACCTCGATGCCGCGGCAAATCTCCAGCGTTCCGTTGCCGTCGGGGCTCGGATCGCCGGCGACGACGTTG
>JRYJ01001158.1_pt1 | contig 13882 bp, 10 predicted proteins | sample 235371 | NCBI WGS metagenome assembly JRYJ01 (sample SAMN03074219, study PRJNA261477) | activated sludge metagenome | biome: Wastewater Treatment Plant; feature: Wastewater; material: Activated sludge; isolation source: activated biomass of a wastewater treatment plant treating hydrocarbon... ... | reverse complement strand
CTACTACTACGCCAACCTTGCCGTCCTCCGCAGCGTCTTCCCGTATGCGATGAACTTCACGGGAGGCGTGTTCGTGGCCATGGGCGACGTGAATGGAGACGGGTTCGCCGACCTGATCACCGGGCCGGGCATGGGCGGCGGCGCCCACGTCAAGGTCTACGACGGGCAGCTCGGCACGCAGTTGTACAGCTTCCTGGCGTTCACCGGTCAGCCGGGCTTCCCGTGGGCGAGCGGGGCGCGCGTCGCGTCCTACGATGTCAATCTTGACGGTTTGGCGGATATTATCGTCAGTCCCGGTCGGGGCCAGCCGCCGCGAGTGCGCGAGGCGGCCGGCCTGCAGGCGGTCCTGGAGCCCATCCGCCTGTTGCGCGCCCGCGCCGGCGCCGAGGTCCCCGNNTCTTTGAGTTCAACGCCACCGATCCCAGCTTCCTGGGCGGTATATTTGTGGGCGGCGCGTAACCGCGGCTGTCCCGGGCTTCCGGTCAGCGGCCGATGTCAACGGCCGCTGACCGGGACCGACCGGCATCCTCGACGAGCATCGAAGAAGGACGAACCATGCCCAGCACCTGGTGGAACCGGCTCCGCCGGCCAATGAAGTCTCGCCCGTCGCGGCGGCTGTTCGTCAATCGCCCCCGATGCGAGTCGCTCGAAGACCGCACCGCCCCGGCGATCACGATCCACAGCTTGAATTTGAACCCGCCGGGGCCGATCAACGAAGGCTCAATCTCGACGCTCACGTGCCAATATTCGGCCACGGATATCATTGGCGCTCTGCAATTGTCGATTACGGGCACCCCGGCCGTCATCCAGGTCACGCCGCCGGTGCTCACGCCGGGCGTCAATCAGACTTTTTCGGTGCCAATCCGATTCCTCGACAACGCCACGCCGCCGAACACGCCCGTGTCAGTCACCGTCTCGATTCGCGACAGCGGCCTGACGGAACTGAGCTTCTCCGCCGACAGCGGCGGCTACCGGGCCTTCTCCGTGCCGTTCATCACGAACGTCAACTTGCTGAACAGCTTTAACACCGTCGGCGCCGCGTCGCAGGTCGTGCCGATCATCTTCCCGAGCTCGACCGATGACAGCCAGGTGAACGTGATCCCGCTGGGTTCGAACACGTTCCGATTCTACGGCGACCTGGTCGCGTCGCCGATCGGCGTCAGCGAGAATGGGCTGATCACGTTTTACGCCACGCCGCCGGCCAATACCAACAACAACGGCCCGCTCTCAAACCTGCCGCAACCGTTGGGCGTGCTCGCGCCGCTCTGGACGGACCTCGTGTTGTCGCCGACCGGCCGGGTGTCGTACCGCTTTGTCGATCTCGACGGAAACTCGGCAAACGGCTCTGAATACCTGGTCGTCGAATGGGCCAACGTCGCCCACCGAACTCCTGGCGGCGGCGTTTCGCCCTCCACCGGCACGTTCCAGGCCTTCCTGCAACTGAACACGCCGGGCACCGCCAACGGCGACATCATCTACAACTACGTCGATACCGATTTCCAGGATGTGAACTCGAACTTCGGCGCCAACGCCACGGTGGGCATTCGAAATCGCAATCCGGGCAGCTTCGGCCAGACGCAGTTGTCGGTCAATCCCGGCCCGACGTCGCCCATCATCAGCAACTATCAGAGCGGGCACGCTGTCCGCTTCAGTTCGAACGCGATCACTCGGCCGCTGGAATTCGGCCCGCGCGACGCCTTCGGCTACCAGGCGTACCGCACGCCGTTCGAAAGCAACATCAATATCGTCAACGCGAATTTCAACGGGCAATCGACCAATGTGCTACTGACNNCCTGAGCGTCAGTAAGAACGGGTACATGACGCTCGGTGGCGCCGCCAGCCCTAACACGCCGAACAACCCGACGTCGCTGGAATCGACGCCGGCGTTTGCCGCGATCGCGCCGCTCTGGAGCGACTGGAACGGCCTGACCGGCGCCGGCGCCCAGGTGCTCGGGCGGTTCCTCGATTTCGACGGCAACGGCCGGCCGGAATACCTCGTCATCAACTGGCGGGGCGTCAATCACGGCGGCATCAATCCGACCACGCCGGAAAATTTCGCCACCTTCCAGACCATTCTGCAACTCAATACCGGATCGGCCCCCGGCGGCATCTATTTCAACTACCAGGACACCAACGTCGGCGATAACAACTTCAACAACGGCGCGACGGCGACCGTCGGCATCAAGGACACCAACCCGACCAACGGCAACTTCCTGAACATCTACGTGAACAACGCGAATCAGGACTTGTCGAGCGGCCGAGCCATCGGCGTCGTTGCCGTCAGCCAGGCGTCGCAATCGATCCTGATCCAGGTCAACAACGTCGCGCCAGTCTTGACCGCCGATCCGACAAACGTGACCGTCATCAACGAAGGCGGCACGTTCACCGGCCGGATCTTCATCACCGATCCCGGCGTGCTCGACACCTTCACCGGCACGGTCAATTTCGGCGATGGCACGGGAGTCTTCCCGATCCCGCCGTCGAATCCGCCGCTGCCGGCGGGCACCACGTCGTTCCTCGTCAGCCATGTTTACGGGGATAACGGCGTATTCACCGTCACGATCAACCTGACGGACAAGGACGGCGGCCAGGCCGTGCCGCTCGTCTTCCAGGTCACGGTGAACAATGTGCCGCCGACGTTGACGCTGGCGCCGAATCAGTTCCTGATCCCCGGCCAGTTGCTCGTGCTCGACGGAGTTGGCGGCCGGCCGTTCCTCGGCACGTTCACCGATCCGGGCTTCACGCCCAATCCGCCGGTTTCTGTCGAAAGTTTCACGACGACGATCGACTGGGGCGACGGTATCGTCGAAACCGTTCCGCCGAACACGCTGAACGTCACGCAGGTCGTCGTAAACGGTGCACCCGGCGTGCTGACGCGCGGGACCATTGCCGCCCGGCACCTGTTCGCGGGCGTCGGCACCTTCCAGGTTCGCGTCACTGTCACCGACGACGACGGCGGCTTTGCGACGCAAATCCTCCAGGTTTCGGTCGGCAGCACGCACGTCTATGCCGTCGGCGCCGATGCGGGCGGTTTGCCGTTTGTGCGGGTCTACGACTCGACGCTGAACTTCGTCGTGGCTCAGTTCAACGCGTACAACACGGCCTTCACCGGCGGCGTCCGCGTCGCCGCCGGCGACGTCACCGGTAATTCGTTGGCTGACATCGTGACCGCGGCGGGGCCGTCCGGCGGACCGCACATCAAGGTGTATCGCGGCGACGACTTCACGCTCTACCGCGAGTTCATGGCCTACGACGTGGCCTTTACCGGCGGCGTGTACGTCGCCGTCGGCGACATCAACAACGACGGCTTCGCGGATATCGTCACCGGCGCCGGCCAGGGCGGTGGTCCGCACGTCCGCGCTTTCAGCGGCTTCGACAACTCGATCCTCTTCGATGGCTTCGCCTTTGACGCTTCGTTCACCGGCGGCGTGCGCGTCGGCGTCGGCGACATCAACGGCGACGGACGCATGGACATCATTACCGCCGCCGGTCCGGGCGGCGGCCCGCACGTCAAGGTCTTCAGCGGATTGGATGGCAGCCTGCTATCCAGCTTCATGGCCTACGATCTCGACTTCAAGGGCGGCGTCTTCGTCGCTGGCGGCGACACCAATGGCGACGGCCTGGCCGAAGTCGTCACCGGCCCCGGCCTCGGCGGCGGCCCGGATTTGCGGCTCTACGACCCGCTCAATGGCGGCGTCCTGATCGCCTCGACCCTGCCCTTCCCGCCGATCACGGGCGGCTCGATCTTCACCGGCGACAACATCTGGTCCAGCGGCTTGCGCGTCGCCATGACCGATTTCAATAACGACGGGCTGATGGATATCGTCGTCGGGCCCGGCTCGGGTCAGAAGAGCAACACGCGCATTCTCAGCGTGATCAATCTGTCCATCATTCGCGAGTTCCAGCCGTTCGACCCGTCCTACCTCGGCGGCGTCAACCTCGGCGGGAACTGAGACGGAATAATGTGACGCGGTGCGGTCGCGAATCTGCGTCGCGACCGCATCGATTCGGTACCCATCAACAGCCACAGATGAACACGGATGGCACGGATCACCTGATCAGTGCGCAGCCGTGTTCATCTGTGGTTTCATGTTTGTGGATGAATGGATTTGATCTGCTGCACTCGGCGCAGTGCGGATCGGCCGGCCGCCGTCACCCGGTACCGGCCCTCCGGACCCGGTAAGCCCCACTCCAACCAATCCGCGGCGACCAGGGCTCCGTGCCAGCGCACCAGATCGCGATCACTGGCGCCGGGCCAATCCCTGACTCGCTCGCGCCATCGCTCGCGGTCCTCGGCCGTTTGCGGTGCATAGTGCTTCAGAAGTTCGATACACCGGGGATCGACGCTCTCGGCGTCGCTGGACGTGGACATGTTCGACTCCGGCCGGGTGCAGACTCTGGGTATTCGCATCATCGGCTCAGCCGCGGTCGGGCTTCGCCGTGGCTGAGAATCTGCGGAGACAGGCCGCCCGCATAAACAGAACAGCCGGCGTTATCGGCTCGCTGCTCACTCATGCGAGCACGTGTCCATTTGGTACGGAAGCCAAGTCACACGGTCATTCCGAGCGAAGCGAGGAATCGACTCAACTTCGGCCGTGAGCCGTCTTTCGCCTGGCGGACCGGCACTTTGAGATTCGCGTCCGCCCACACAACCGGACCGGCAGCCGATTAGCATCTCCGGCCAACGGCAACGCCCATCGTTGACTGCTTCGCGCGGCTGACATACGGTAAGAATGGCAGCGCTGGACTCGTCGGCGGGAGAAGTCGCCGTGGCGAAACGCCCCGTGATCGGAATTGCAACGCAGACCCAGGAGCCGGTTCCCGGCCAGTTGCCGCGCTGCTGGATCATGTCGCAGCGATACATCCAGGTTCTGACCGAATCCGGGGCCATTCCCTGGCTCATCCCGCTCTTGCCGACCGATACCGACACGCTCCGCGCGATCTACGATCGGCTCGACGGCCTGTTTCTCACCGGCGGCGTGGACGTTGACCCTTCGACCTACGGCGAACAGAAGATCGAGCAATGCGGCCGGACCGATCCCGAGCGCGATGCGGTGGAAATGCAGTTCGTCCGCTGGGCGCTGGCCGATCACAAACCGGTGCTCGCGGTCTGCCGCGGCTTCCAATTGCTCAATGTCGCCTGCGGCGGCACGTTGTATCAGGACGTTGCCAGCCAGCGCCCAGACATGCTGAAGCACGATTACTTTCCCACGGAATCCGGCGAACCGAGCCGGCGGTTCCTGGCGCACACCGTGTCGGTGGAGACCTCGTCGCGGTTGGGGCGCTATCTCGGCGAGGCGCACGCCGAGGTCAACAGCATGCACCATCAGGGCATCAAGACGCTGGCGCCGACTTTGAAGGCGTCGGCCTGGGCGCCGGACGGACTGATCGAGGGGGTCGAGGGAGTCAACGGTCACTACGTCGTCGCCGTGCAGTGGCACCCCGAGGAGATCACCGATCAACCCGGCCAGCGCCGGCTGTTCACCGAGTTTCTTGCCGCCACGGGACACCGCTAACCGGACGGCACTCGCGCCGTCGCCGCCCATGCATCGCGAGCACCACCGCTGGTTCAGTCCGACGCTCGGCCGCGAGATGGACCTCCACGTTTACGGCCACGGCGGCGCGCACGTCGTGATCTTTCCCACGTCGCAGGGCCGGCATTTCGAGTGGGAAGACCGCGGCATGATCTGGTCGCTCCGCGAGCATCTCGATCGCGGCTGGCTTCACGTCTGCTGCGTGGACAGCGTCGATGCCGAAAGCTGGTACGCCTACCATCACCATCCCGGCGCCCGCGCCTGGCGGCACGAACTTTATGATCGTTACTTGTACCATGAGGTGTTGCCGTTTCTTCGCGCCCGCAATCCGAATCCGTTCGTCATTGCGATGGGCGCGAGCTTCGGCGGCTACCACGCCATCAACTTCGGGATGAAGCATCCCGACGCCGTTCGCCGGGTTCTGTGTTTCAGCGGCCTGTGTGATATTCGCCAGTTTCTCGACGGGTATCACGATCAGACGGTGTACTTCAACAATCCGATTGAGTTCATCCCGAATGAGCACGATCCGCGGCGGCTGGCGGCGCTGCGGTCGCAGGACATCATCCTGGCGATCGGGCGCGATGATCGACTCTTCGGCACGAACAAGGCGTTATCCGACGCGCTGTGGGCCAAGGGGATCTGGCACGCGCTCCGCGTCTGGGACGGCTGGTCGCACGACTGGCCGTACTGGGACAAGATGATGCACCTGTACATTGGCGGACACGATTGAGGGCGGCAGTGCGATGAGCGAACCGAAAGTGGGGTTGCTGGTCGGGCGCGAGTGGTCCTGGCCGCCGGCATTTCTCGAGGCGGTGCATCGCCGCGGCGCGGGCGTCACCGCGGAATACGCCAAGCTCGGCGGCACGCGCATGGATGAGCCGATCCCCTACGCCGTGCTGATCGATCGCATCTCCCACGAAGTGCCGTACTACCGCTCGTATCTCAAGCATGCCGTCCTGCAAGGCGTCACGGTGATCAACAATCCGTTCATGTGGACGGCCGACGACAAGTTTTTCGGCGCATCGCTGTGCCGCCGGCTCGGTCTCGCGCATCCCAAAACGCTTGTGCTGCCGAACAAGGAATACGTGCCCGGCATTGTGCCGACGGAAAGCCTGCGCAACTTGATCTTTCCGCTCGATTGGCAGTACGTGGTCGATTACGTCGGCTTGCCGTGCGTGCTGAAGGATGCTCACGGCGGCGGATGGCGCGGCGTCTACATCTGCCAGTCGATCGACGATCTGGTTCGAAACTACGATCAGTCCGGCCTGCTGACGATGATCGTGCAGGAGTTCGTGAAGTGGGAGCAGTACGTGCGCTGCCTGTGTCTCGGCCGGTCGGAAGTTCTGCCAATGCCATATAATCCGAACGAGCGCAAGTACATCGCCGACCCCAACTATCTCTCGCCGGCGCTGCACGAGCGGATCGTCGCCGATTCGCTGAAGCTGGTCGGCGCTCTCGGCTATGACATGAACACCGTCGAGTGGGCGGTGCGCGACGGCGTGCCCTATGCCATTGACTTCATGAACCCGGCGCCGGATTTCGACATTTACTCGCTGACGCAACCCTATTTTGACTGGGCGGTCGAACACATGGCCGACCTGGCGATCCGGCTGGCGCGACAGCCCCGGCCGGCGCTCGCCGAACTCCGCTGGTCCAAACTCTTCTGATGCCGCGCTGGCTGAATCGGACCGTGATGGGAGTCGGGCTGGCGAGCCTGCTGGCCGACGCCGGCTACGAAATGGCCACGGCCGTCCTACCGGGGTTTGTGCTGGCCATCTCGCTCTCAGCCGCACCCGCCGTTGTCGGCCTGATGGACGGCGTCGCGGACTTGCTGTCCAACCTGGCAAAGTTGGGATCGGGCTGGCTCGGCGATCGCCTGGGCCGGCGAAAGCCCTTCGTCGTGGCAGGCTATGTCATCACCGGCGTCTCCTATGTCCTTTGGGCACTCTCGGCCGGTTGGCCGCTCCTCGTCCTGGGCAAGGTGCTGGCCTGGTTCGGAAAGGGTGTCCGCGGCCCGCTGCGAAACGCGATTCTCGCCGATGCCATCGAACCGCAAGACCGGGGCAAGGCATTCGGAATTCATCGAGCGGCCGACACGGTCGGCGCGGTCATCGGCCCGCTGTGCGGCGCGGCCGCGTTGCGATGGCTGCAGCCGTTCTATCCCGACGCCCCGGATTTGCCGTTTCGCTGGGTGTTCGCCCTGACGCTGGTCCCCGGTTTGGCGGCCGCCGCGGCATTCCTGATCCTGGTGCGCGAGCGCCCCAGAACGAGCTTGGATCCACCGCAGTCGTTTCGCGCGGCGATCGCCGACCTGCCGCAGGGATATCGCCGGTATCTGCTCGGCGTCGGCCTGTTCGGAATCGGCGATTTCTCGCGGAGCCTACTGATTCTGGCCGCTGCCGTATTGCTGACGCCGACGCACGGGGCCGTTCGAGCGGCCGAGATCGCCGCCCTGCTCTATGCCTGGCACAATACCTGCCAGGCGTTGGCGGCGTATCCAGTCGGCTGGCTCGGCGACGCGATCGGCCGGCGCGGCATCCTCGTGGCCGGGTATTTCCTCGGCGCCGCGGTCTCGGCCGGTCTCGCGATCGTCATCATGACGAATACCGCCGGTTGGCCCATTCTGGCTGCGATCTTTCTGGCCTCGGGCACCTACATCGCCATCGAGGAGTCGCTGGAAGCCGCGCTCACGGCCGATCTCGTGCCGAACGCCGCGATTCGCGGCACGGCGTACGGCGTTCTCGGCGTCGTCAATGGCGCCGGCGACTTTGCGGCCAGCGCATTGGTCGGCGGACTCTGGCTCGTGCGGCCGGAACTCGGCTTCGCCGCCTCCGCCGCTTTGATGCTGCTCGGCGCGCTGGTCTTGTGGCGCTGGCGGTGAGAATTGAGTACGCCCGGAGGGATTCGAACCCCCAACCTTCGGAGCCGAAGTCCGATGCTCTGTCCAGTTGAGCTACGGGCGCTCTTGCGGTGCATGATAGCGGACCGGCGAGATCCCGCAACGCGCCAGGACCAAACAACTACAATGTCCGCATGCCGGCTGTCTTCGAGCGCGACGGCATTCGATTTCAGTATCCGGACAATTGGTCGATCGATTCCCAGGAACTCGACGACGGTTGGTCGGTCACGGTTCAGAGTCCCGGCACGGCGTTCATGACGCTCTCCTATCACCCGGGAGAGTGGGATTGCGCGGTCGTCACCGATTCGGCGCTCGAAGCACTCCGCGAGGAGTATCCTCTGGTCGAAGCCGATCCGGCCGTGGAGACCATTGCCGGGCAGCCGGCAGTCGGCTACGACGTGCGCTTCTACAGCCTGGATCTGACCAACAGCGCGTTTATCCGTGGATTCGCGTGCGAGGACGGCTGCGTGCTGATCCTCTCGCAACTCAACGACCTGGAAGATGATCGTCTCGGTCCGGTGCTCCGCGCGGTCAGTGCGTCAGTGGAGGTCGAGGATTGAATCGCCGGGATCACTTCGCGGCGGTGAGGACCTTGAGGCGGGCCTCCGCTTTCGTGGCGAATTCGGCGACTTCGGGATTGGGATCGCGGCCGTAGAGGGTGATGATGTCGCGGCACAGGGCCGCCGCATCGCGGCGCTGGGACGGATCGCCGTCCGGCCGGGCGGATTCGATAAAGTCCATCGCCTTGCGCAGCATTTCGAGCCGGGCCTCGAGTTCCTTGCGACCGTCGGGCGGCGCGACCGCGCGGGCCTGCCGGGCGCGAATCGCGGCATACACGCCCCACGGCCGGTCTTCGAGCGATCGTTGCAGCGCATCGTCGCGGAGGCGCTCCCATCGGTCTCGCGCCGCTGGCACGTCGCCGAATTCATCCAGGTACAGGGCCGACAGGTAGTCTCGTTCAAGTTGGTTTTTGGGCTCAAAGCTCGGCTTCCGGCCATGCCGCAGCTCAACGATGCTCGCGCGCAACTGATTCTCGCATGCCTGGAAGCGGCCCTGGAGATCGGCGAGCTTCTTGTCGGCCACCCAGGCGTACGCGGCCTCCTGCGGCGCCGCCGCCGATTCGTAGGCTTCCTTCATCCGCGTCCAAGTCTGGATCGCCGCGTCGCGATCGCCGTCGTTCTCGTGCCGGAGCGCATCGTCGCTCAGGCTCTGCCCTTCGTTTTCCGCTTTCAGCCGAAATTTGCTGGTGAATCGATTGAATAGCTGCCGCTCGTATTTCTGCGTCCAGAATCGGCGGTTCCACTCGCGCACCTGGCGTGTCTGCTCGTCGTCTCGATCCCGGACGCGATCGAGGTAACGTTGCGTGGCGTCGATGGCGCGCTGCTCGTCGTTTTCGGCGACGGCGGCCTGAGCGTCCGCGAAGAGCCTCTCGGCCGAGGGCGGCCGCGTCATCATGAAGAGGGTGACGAACAGACCGAATAGCGCGGCGGAAAGGGCGGCGGCGCGCACCCAGATTCGCTCGTGCCAGGCCGCGGATTTTCGTTTCGGCCGGCGCCGCGCCGCCGCGCCACGCAGCGCCCGGGCCGCTTCCCGATCGCTGTCCTCGGCGAGCACGCCGGGCCGATCGATGCGCCGAGCCGAGGCGACCTCGACCCCGGCGCTCTTCTGGGCCAGCGCCTTCTCTTCGATTTCGCCGAGCACGCGCTCGACCATCGCCGCGTCGTAAGGCCGATGCTCCGGCTGCTTTTCCATCAACTGGCACACGAGCGTATCGAGCCAGATCGGGATGTCGAGCACGAGCCGGCTCGGGCGCTCGAACTTCCCGTTGACGTGCAGCATGAACATATCCACGGGCGTTTCCGCCTGGAACGGTTTGCGGCCCGTGAGCAACTCGTAGAACATGATGCCGAGCGAATAGAGGTCCGACTTCGGCGACAGATTCTTCTCGCCGCGGCACTGTTCGGGCGACATGTAGTGGGGGGTACCGAACACGGCGCCGGCGCGAGTGATCTTGTTCTCGATGCCGATCACTTTCGCGATGCCGAAGTCGAGGANNGGCTTGAGGTCGCGGTGGATGATGCCCTTCATGTGGGCGTGCTGGAGCGCCGAGCAGAGCTGCTTGCCGATCTCCACGACTTCCTGCCAGGAAAAGTTGTTGCGGCGCGCCAGCATCTTATCAAGCGATTCGCCCTCCACGAGTTCCATGGCGAAGAACGGCGTTCGCTTGTAGCGTCCGGCCAGGATCAGCCGGACGATATTCGGGTGTTTGAGTTGGGCGAGGATCCGCGCCTCGCGCTCGAACCGCGCCACGGCCGTCTCGTTTGTGAGTTGACCGATGCCGATGATTTTGACGGCCACGCGCTCGCCGGTGTCTCGGCGGCATGCCTGGTAGACCGTGCCCATGGCGCCCGAGCCGAGTTCGCGCTCGATGTGAAACGGGCCGATGTCGCGACCGATGAGCATGGCAGTAAGGGGCACTGACGAAGCCTAACGAGATTGTAACGCCGCGAGGCACCGCGGCGCTCGGTTTCAGCCGGTCATGGTCCGGCGCTGCCCGGAGCGCAGCATTCCATACCCAGGGAATGCTCCCAACGGCCAGGATCCTCGACGTCGGCGAAGCGGGGATCCGGCGAATCGCCATACTGGGCGCGCCGAATGGATTCGAAGCCGGCTTGTTTCAATTCCACGGACAGTGATTTGTAATCCCACATCCACAGATGCCGACTGTTGCCCAGCCACGATCGCAACATACCGCGCAGGCCTCGCGGACGATCCGGGTAGCCGAGCATCGTGTCTTCCATGAATACGATGGCCGGCTGCTCGGCGGATGAGGTCAGATATGCTCTCGCGCAGTATTCCAGATCGGGGAGTACGAACCGGAACACCCCGCCGGGTTTCAGATAATTCCGGGTGTTTCGCAACGCGATGCGCAAGTCCTCGAGCGACAAATGCTCGAGCACGTGGGAGCAATAGATCGCCGCGCAGGACTCTGGAGCGATCGGCAGCCCGCGAATAATGTCGCCGAATTGAACGTCGGCGGGAAACTGCGGACCGCCGCGGGTGAGCCAGTGGCCGATGAGCGGCCAGCGTTGGATCCGCAAGGTGGGGCTGGCGTCGAAATTCGTCCATGTCGCGGGCGCGCACAAGCCGCAGCCGTATTGCACGTAGCCGTTGTGGTGAATCAATCCCGCTGGTCCTCCGCGCCGGCGCGGCCAGGCGCCGCGCCACGGCCACGCAATTGCCGATAGCGCTCCTGCACCAGCGCGCTGATGGTCTTGAACGCCGGCGCGGTCGAGTCGGCGACCCATTCAAACGCCGTCGCCTCGCTCGTAGTCAGAATTGCGCCCGCGCGATCCAAGCGGTGCAGCGCCCAATCGTGGTCGACGGTCCCGCGAGCGGCCACAGCGTCAGCCGGGATCGCGACGTGAAAGCCACGCTCCAGAAGATCGAGCGCCGTCTGCAGCACACAGACGTGCGTTTCGATGCCGACGACGACGACCGTGTTCCGACCTTGTCGGGCCAGTTCATCCTCAAACCCTTCCGCGCCGCAGCAACTGAACGCCGTTTTGGTCGGGATCGGCTGGACGAGTCGCTCGGCGATCGACCCGGCCGTCGGACCGAGCCCCTTCGGATACTGCTCCGTCGCCAACACTGGAATGGCCAGAGCTTTGGCGGCGTCGAGTAAGAACGAGATGTTGACGAGCGTCGACGCCGCATTCGGAATCAGCGCGAGCAGCTTGTCCTGCACGTCGACGACCAGAAGCACGGACTGATCGGCAGGAAGTCGCAACAGCTTTGCCGACATGGACCACCGAGGAAGGAACCGTTGATACACACAAAAGATTATCGGTGACGTCATCCGCCTGCGTCATTGAGTCGCCGAGGCGGATCGATCGCGCTCACCGACGAGTTAAGAGTATTATCCACGGATTTCATAGATGAAACAGATTGGATTCAATCACTGGACGCAATCGGTGGTTCAAATCCCGGGAGAACCCAGAGCCTCGGATGTCGATCAAGGGACGCCGATGACATCAGACTGCCTCTGAGTCTGGACGAATTCACCGCCTCATCATGGCCGGCCGAGGTCCGATTCGAGCCGATCGAGCCGTTGCGCAATGCCCTGCCGTTCGACGTCGGTCAGTTCCTTGTGTCCGTAGCGGGCGCGATAATAGACGACGACGGTTTCCTCGGGCAGTTGCTGTTCCTCGGCGGGTCTGCCGCGGGCGGCGAGTCGTTGGGCGGCGACGGCGGCGAATTCGGCCGGCGTCTGACTGCGCAGCGGCTCCAGCCCGAGAAATCGCCGCACGAGGCCGCGCATCCGCTGATGCAGGAGAGCGGCGGGTTCGGCGGGCGGCGCAGGCGCGGCGGGCGTGGCGCGGCGCCAGCGCCGCCAAAGCAGCCAGGCGCCCACGAGAATGCCACCGGCGACGATCGGCCGCCAATACTCATTTCCGGATTCGCCCAGCGCCAGGTTCCGAGCGTTCGCCGCCACTCCGGACCAGGTCGCGCCATCGAATAGAAACCGCGACCGCCCCGGCTGATCCGTATCGGCGTCCACGAGCAGAAATCGGAAAAACGAGTTGAAGCCGGTGCGGATTGAGTCGAACCATTGAGCGAGGATCGAGCCTCCGGAGTCGCCGTCGCCCAATGCCGGCGTCGGGTTCAGCGTCAACCAGTGCCAGGTCGTTTTCCCGCCGTCGCGGCGCTGGACGATCGCTTCGACCCAGGCATGGGCATGGCATTGCCGCACTTCATAAAGTCCGCTGTCGTCCGTCTCGAAACCTTGATAGCCGAGCACGATCCGGGAGGGAATGCCGATCGATCGCAGCATCAGAGCCAGCGCCGTGGCGAACCGATTGCAATGGCCCTTCCTCGTATTGAGGAGAAAATCCTCAGCCGGATCGACTTGCCCGTCCTCGCGGTCGAGTTTCAGCGAGTAACGAAACTCACCGGACGTGGCGAGGTGCGCCTCGAACGCGCGGGCGACGCTCTCGGCATGGATTGGCGGGACGCGGATCGGCTCGCCGGAGTCGCGACCGGGACCGAGCGCTTCCGGCGGGATCGTCCCGCGCACCGCCAACTGTCGAGCGAGACTCTCCGTCCATCGCCGCAATTCCCGCAGCGACCTCAGGCTGCACAGGTGCTGACGGTACGAATCCGAGACGGCGATCGGATCGCTGAGATTCGGTTCCCGGGGCGGCGCCAACACTTGTCGATACACCATCGGGTTGGTGATCATGCCTAGGGCCGGCGGAGCGAGTTCGCCTTCGGTTCCTTCGTACCAGGCGAATTGACGATTGCGCCCGATCGTGACGACCGAGACCTGCCTTGCGGCCGCCGGCGTCGCTGCCGGCGAGCGCCAGATCGGTTCGGCGAGAATCGCGGTTTGCACGCCGCGGCCATGGGGCGTGAATCGGAGGAAGTATTGCGACTCTCCGAGGTAGGG
>JRYJ01001802.1_pt1 | contig 13902 bp, 10 predicted proteins | sample 235371 | NCBI WGS metagenome assembly JRYJ01 (sample SAMN03074219, study PRJNA261477) | activated sludge metagenome | biome: Wastewater Treatment Plant; feature: Wastewater; material: Activated sludge; isolation source: activated biomass of a wastewater treatment plant treating hydrocarbon... ... | reverse complement strand
CGCCGGCGCCGCCGCCGCCCGCCGCGCCGCGCGATCTCCATGCCGCCTGCTGCCGCTGCCCGGCGAACGACCCGGCGCGGCGGTATCGCAGCGCCATGGAATTGGCCGATGATCTCGGCCGCTATTTGCGCGGCGAACCGGTGGCCGCTCGGCCGGTCGGCTGGCTGGAACGCACCTGGAAATGGGCGCGGCGGCGGCCGATCGTCGCGACGCTCAGCGGAATGCTCCTCATCGCCGTCGTGGGTGGGATCGTCGGCAGTCTGATTTATCAGGCACGGTTGAGCGACGCCCTGCGGCAATCGGATCGGCATCGGGCACGTTCGGATTCCAACTATCAGAAGGCGCTGGCGGCGGTGGAACGCCTCCTGACGCGCGTCGGCGAGCAGGGCCTGGCCAACGTCCCGCAGATGGACGCCGTGCGCGCCGAACTGCTCAACGACGCGCTGCGATTCTACCTGGGCTTCCTGGCCGAAGCGGATGAATCGGATACGGCGATCCGCTGGGAGACGGCGCTGGCGCACGTGCGCGTCGCGCGGATCGAAGCCTACCTGGGTCGGGCGGCGGCGGCCGCCAGCCACTACCGTCAGGCGATCGGTCGCCTCGAAGCGCTGGCCGCGAGCGAGCCGCGCCGGGCGCAATACCGCGCCGCCCTGGCCGACGCGCATCAGCGCCTGGCCGACCACTTGGCCCGCGGGTCGTCGGCTGCCGACGCCGGTGAGCACTTCGAACGAGCCGCGGCGATCTGGATCGACCTTGTTGCCGGTGCCGCGGACTCGACCGAATTCCGATCATCGCAGGCGACGGGCGATCACCTGCGCGGCCGATGGCACAAAGACGCGGGCCGGATGGCGGACGCCGAGGCCACCTACCGACTGGCGCTGGCGCGGCGGCGAGAAGTCGTCGAGCGCCGGCCGGAGGATCTCGATGCGCGCCGCGATCTGGCCATGACGCTGCACAACCTCGCCTCGCTGGAAGTGGAAGTGCATCGCGTGGCGGACGCCGCCCGGGACGAGGCCGAAGCCGTCGCGCTGTTCGCCGAGGTCGCTCGCGCCCGGCCGGACGACACGGAGTGCCGCGGGTTCTGGTCGGCAGGGCTGTACAACCTCGGCGTCATCCGCTCCTGGCAGCGGCAATGGGAGGAAGCGAGGCGGTATCAAGAGCAAGCGCTGGAGTTGCGCGCGGCCATCGCGCGAGCACATCCGCTGGCGCCGGACCATCAAGCCGCCTGGGCGCAGAGTCTCGCCGGCCTGGCTGCGCTGGAAATCGAATGCCGGCGCCCGCGCGCCGCCGAGCCCCATGCCCGACAGGCCGTCGCCATCATCGATCAGTTGATCCACCAGTTCTCCGGCTCTTCGGGCCGCGAGGCCGCGCTGCTCGGAGCGCAGACCAACCTGGCGCTGATTCTGCAAGGGACCGGTCAATCGGCCGAGGCGGGTCAGGTTTACGATCGAGCGGTCGGCTTGGCCGAGCGACTGGCGGGCAATCAGCCCGAGAACCCGCATCACCTGACGGCGCTGGCGGCGTTGTGCCTCAACCGCGGCGGGCTGGAGCGCGAACAGGGCCGGCCGCGCGAGGCTCTCCCGTGGTTCGATCGCTCCCTGCGCGCCGCCGAAGCCGCCCTGGCCGTGGACCCGCGGCTGAGCGAAGCGCACCTGTGGAAACTCAACGCCCACGGCGGCCGGGCTCAGACGTTCGAGGCATTGCGGGATCACTCTGCGGCCGTGCGCGATTGGGACGAGGTCGTCGCGGCGGCGAAAAAAGTCACTTATCGCTGAAGGGGGAAGAGCCATGGCGACCGAAATCCTGATGCCCGCCCTCTCTCCCACGATGGAAGAGGGAACCCTTGCCAAGTGGCTTGTGAAGGAGGGCGACAGCGTCANNGCGCGCTCGCCGGCCGCGACCTGCGTCAAACAGCCAGCATCGTCTGGACAATCATGACGAGTCCGGATCTTCGCCGGCTGCCCTTGACGCTCGAAGCGGCGTCAGGCGCCCCGCCGCGGCCGTGACCGCGGGCGGCAATAGGCGAGCAATTCCAGGTCGGCCAGTTCCTGATCGACCACTTCCCTCTGGCTCGTGCCCAGCGAAAACGACACTTCCTGCCGGAGCAGTTCGGCGAATTTCACCCGCGCGCGATGCAGCGCTTGGCGAAAGGCGACCGGCGAAATGGGCCGGCCCATCCGCCGTGACAGTTCGCTCGCCGCATCCGTGGTCGATTGATCCGGCCGATCGACGCGGAAGCGGAGCACGTCATAGAGCGGGCCATTGGCGCGGCTCGGCAAGTGGCGCAGTTCCTGCCAGGCGCGATCAAGCAGGGCGGCGCGCCAGTGCTCGAGGAACGGCTCTCGCCCGCTCGGTGCCGATGCGACGATCGGCGCATCGTCGTCGCGGAGCGCCACCGGCGCGGTGCGCCGAGCGCGGTAGAAATCGGCGACGAGGTGAAACAGGACGGTGCGGATGAAATCACGAAACCGGCCGCGGGACGGATGCAGCCGGTGAAAGTCGCCCCGGACGAACCGCAGTGCGAATTCCTGGGCGAGGTCGTCAGCGGCGTTGCGGTCGCGCAAGGCCGAACGCAGGTAGCGATGGACGGCTCGGCCGTAACGATCGAGCACAGCCCGCTGGGCCGCCCGAGCCTCCGGGCCGTCGCCCTGGGCGGCGACCAGCTCGCCCCAGTCGGTGGACAGGCCGTTCAGCGAATCGCCGGCGGCTGGTTGCATGAAATCACTGACCTGATCGCGGCGGCACCCGAATCTATTTCATCCGCTCCCGCCGTCACATTCAAGCAGTACTTCAACTATTTGATTGTCACAATTCGACACTCACGACGTAATCCCGCTGCGGCAACGTCGAGCGGACTCGGGCGTCCGCTTCGCGCCGCCGGGGGGTTGAGTCATGACCGGCCGCATTCGAATCACCGCCTTGGTCGTCGGGTTCGCGCTCCCGGCGGCGATCTCGACGGCCCGTGCCGATTACCTCAATCCGCTGCTGTTTCCGTCGATCGGCACATTGAATCTCGCGCCGGGAAATTACACGATCGAGACGAACGGCGTGCCGGTGTTCCGCGACGCAGCCAACAACGTGCTGTTCACCGGAACGACGTTCTTCCAGGGCGGTTCGTTCGGCGACACGATCTCGGTTCTGTGCTTCAGCTCCGTCAATATCCCCGCGGGAGTCAACATCCGGGCGTCGGGCGATAATCCGCTGGCGATACTGTCGCATTCGACGATCCTGCTCAGCGGCGTGATCGACGCTGGCGGGTTCAATGGCAGCAACAGTTCGGGTCAGGGAGGAACCGGGGCTGGCGGACTCGGCGGACCAGGCGCCGGACGCGGCGGCAACGCCAACGGCGGCGCCGGTTTTGGTCCGGGCGGCGGCCCCGGCGGGTTCGACGGCATCGGGTCGGTCAATGCCGGCGGCGGCGCGTTTGGCGGCCGGGGCGGACAGAATGCGGCCGGGGCGTTCGCCTCGCCTTACGGCAACTTGCGCAACTTTCTTCAGGGTGGCTCCGGCGGTGGCGCGGTCGGATCGTCAATCTTCCACGCGATCGGTTCCGGCGGCGGCGGGGGCGGCGGCGCGGTCGAGCTCGGCGCCGTCGATGCCATCTCGTTCGTCGCCGGGCAGTTGCTCTCCATCGGCGGACAGCCCGGCGCGGCCATCGCCGCCAATTCCGGCGGCGGCTCCGGCGGCGGCCTGCTGATTCACGCTCCCATCATCAACTACGGAATCAACAGCGTCATGCGGGCCGACGGCGCGCTCTTCGGCGGCGGCGGCCGCATCCTTTTTCTCACCGGAGATGGAACAATCAACCAGACGGGCGGCACGATCACGGCGGCAGCCGGCGGCGGGGCCAACAATCAAGAGCCCGGCGTGATCGAGTTCGCGGTGATCCCCGAACCATCGTCGCTGGCCCTCGTCGCGCTCGGCGGATTCGGCGCGGCGATGTTGAAACGCTGGCGAGCCGGGCGTCGGTGAAAGCACGATAAGACTCGATCAGTCTTCTTCTTGACTACCCGATTCGGCGCGAGATCAATGGCGACGGTATTCGCCCGGAGATTCGTGGGGTTTTCCCATGAACACCATTCGTCTGACGACGGACCATCCACAGCGCGGCGCGCCCGCGTGACGGCCAGGCATTTCGCGCATTGCGCATCGTATCGCGGTTTTTGCTCATGACCGCGGCAGGACTCAAGCCGTACGGCTTGAATGTCGCAGTGTTGCCGCGCGCGGGCGCCATGCACGGGCCGGCCCTCCTCGCAGAACATCATGCCCTAACGAAACATCACAGATGGCTCAAGTCGATCCTTCGAGACCGTCATCAATCAAACTCATTCCGTGACCAAACAACTGTGTTGCGAGCTGATGGGCTGTCAACGACAATCCTGATGGCGGAAATGTACTCGGTCTGCAACGGCGTGGCGACCGACCGGGGTACGGATACGTGGCCGGGTGGTCCACGGGTGGCTTACTTCGGCCGAGACTTCCTCATACTTGACGCCGCAAGATGGGAATATCGCTGGCCCATGCAACCGTATCAGGTGCGTCCGTGCCCATTGCCGCTCCGTGACTGCGGCGCCGCGCGGCCGTGTACCGAATCGTTGGCTCAGACGCCGCACCGGGCCGGGATGCTTGTCGCGATGGCCGATGGCAGCGGCAGGGGTCTGTCGCCGACAATTAGTTGGCAATTGTCATGGGGCTTGGTGTCATCCGACGGCGGCGAGTGCGTCGGAGGTGATGGGTGAGATTACGACTTCAGTGCCCGTAAATGTCGGGTTGTCGTCAGCCTTCGACGATGTGGTTCCCTCTCAATTGCGTCATTTCGCTTACCGTCACCGTTGACCACTATCGCGCTCTGTGCTTGTAACAGGGAGCGTTGTCACCGTGATGTACCAACCGGAAGCCGGTTGTCNNTCCTCGCTGCGCTCGGAATGGCCCTGGTTTCTTGCCAGCTGCAACAAGCTGAAGTGCGCTGGCCGCTTCGTTCGTGGAGTGATCCGCTGGCGCAGTTCGTCTGTGATTTCCGAGGTTGTTTGTCACAATTCGCAGGCCCCGCGTATTCCCCTTCAGGCACAATGCGCACCGTCGCACCCTGCGCAGGGAATCGCCTCATGAGATTTCGCCCTATTTCGATTCTGGCCGCAAGTGTAGCGGTACTCGCGGTTTCGGGCCCCGAAGTCGCCGCCCAGACCCCGTATCTCTGGAGCAATTCGGCTGGCGGGAACTGGAACGTTGCCGGCAACTGGAGCCCCGGCACCGGGCCGCCCGGAGCCCCCGATTCCGCCACGATCAACCTGGCGGGAACTTACACCGTCGATCTCACCGACGTGCGCTCGATCACGAACGTCACGCTCAACAACGCCACGGCCACGGTCGGCCAGACTGCCAGCGGCACGCTCAACCTCAGTGGCACGATGACGCTCTCGGCCGGAACTTGGTCGATGACCAACGGTCTGATCTCCGGCGGGACGATCACGACCGGCGGCGGCAGCGGGCGGCTGCTCCTCCTGGCCGGCACCGGAAGCCGACTGCTGAACGTGACCGTCAATCCGGGAGTACTCGATTTCAGCACCGCATTCTCCGCCTTGCGCATGCAGGGCACGTCGAATCTGGCCTCCGGCACGGTGCTCAGTATCAACGGCGGCTCCAACGGCCTCAACTTCGAATCCACCACGACGCTCACTGGCGTGACCGTCAACCTGACCAACGGCAACAGCTTCGTCGGCGTGGACGGCAACTCGACGCTGACGATCGGCTCGACGTCCACGATCTCCAACAACACCAGCGGTTTTAATCAGCTGCGCTCGGATTTCGTCGTCACCGGCACTTCGACGATTCAGAATCAGGGGGTCATCGAGAACATCGGAACCGGCACGCTGTCGATCAGTCCCGATGTGTTTGTCAATCAATCGGGCGGAACGGTACGCGCATCGGCTGGGTCGCTGTTGATTACCAGCGGCGGCACAATCAATCAGGCCGGCGGCACGTTCCAGGTCAACGGCGGGACGATGACGCTCGGCGGCGCCAACTGGGTCAATGCCGGCGACATCAACCTCAGTTCCGGGCGGCTGAATCTCGGCGCCAGCACGACCACGGCCGGGATCGGCACGATCAATCGCACCGGCGGCACGGTCGTCATCACCGGAAACGTGAACAATGCCGCGGCAACGCTCGGCCTGACCGCCGCGACCGGCACGTATCACATGGTCAATGGTTCGATCACGGGCGGGAGCATCACCGCGGCGGGGGGCAGCGTTCTGCGCGTCGGCCTGGCCGGCGACCCGGTGCCCAACAACAACCGGCTCATCGACGTGGCCATCGGCGCCGGCGTGCTCGATTTCAACGCTCCCAGCGCCCGCGTCTCGCTCCGCGGCTCAACCGCGCTGGCCACGGGTTCTTCGATCACGCTCAACGGCGGCAACAACATCCTGGCGTTCGATCAACTGGCCGGCGGCACGATCACGCTCAGCAACATCGCCCTGACCTTCAGCAGTTCCAATTGCTTCGTGTCGGTGGACGGCAACAATACAGTGACATTCGACGCCGCATCGGTCGTGACCAACAGCACGGCCGGGTCCAGCGCGTCGATCAACGGCCTGTCGGGCATGACCGGCGCGACGACCGGCAACGGCACGGTCGTCAACAACGGCGTGATGCAGAACACCAGCGGCACGAGCTTGCTGAGCATTCGGCCCGACACGTTTACCAACAACGGCACCCTGCAAGCCACGGCCGGGACTCTCCGCGTCGCCGACGCCGACGGCGCCAATCCGGTCACCTTCACGAACTTCAGCGCCGGCACGCTCACCGGCGGCACCTACCGCGTCTTCGCCGCCAACGCGTCGATCACCAGCGTCATGGACTTTCAGACCAAGCTGATCCAGACGATCGCGCCCGGCACCACGGTCGAACTCAACGGCGTCAACACGACGTTCAACTCGCTCAATGCGCTGACTACGAACAACGGCATCTTCAGCGTGCTCGGCGGGCGCAATTTCACACCGACCGCCGGAGCGATTACCAACAGCGGGTTTCTGGAAATCGGCCAAGTCGCCGGCGACAACAGCCGGATTACCGCCAACGTCACGGCAACGAGCGGCGGATTGGTCGTCGGCAACGGCACGATCGCCGGCAACCTGACGGCCCAGCTCGGCAGCACGGTGCGGCCCGCAGTCAGCTTGACTGGCGCCCCTGGCAGAATGTCGGTCACCGGCAACGCCGACATGCAGCCCGGCAGCATCCTGGACGTCCGGCTCGCTGGATTGACCAACACTGATGCCGACCGCGGCCAGTTGGCCGTGAGCGGAACATTCAGCTTTGCCGGAACCGGGGCGAATCCGCTGGAAATCCGCGTGACGCGATCGACGGCTTACTCGGATCTGATGGAAGCCACGTATGAGATCGTGACCTCGAGCGCGATCGGCTCCACGGGGCTCGACGGCGCGCCGATCACCGTCGTCCAGACCGGCGCGACCAACAGCGCCACCAACGTCAACAACATCCGGCTCACGGTGAGCGGCTTCTCCATCGGCGCGGTCTTCGAGCTGTCGCGGGTGAACAACACCATCGTCTTGGCGCTGAACCCGGTTCCGGAACCGGCGCTGATCCTGACCGCGGGGTTCGGCGGCCTGGCGCTGTGGCGCTGGCGGCGGCGATCCCGTTAGCGGACCGGCCCGCTTTGCCTTTCAATCTCAGTCACGACTTCTTCCAGATTGACGCGCCTTTCGAAATAGCGCTCGACGCTGGGATAGACGATTTCCTGCGCGCGGAGGGTGCGGATGGCGGGCGCGAGATGTGCCAGCGCCTCCGGGTGCCGCCGTGCGGAAGGGCGGTCGGCCAGTCAGCAGTCCATAAAGCACGGCTCCCAGTGCATAAGTGTCGGAGCGGGCGTCCACCGGCCGGCCGGAACGCCTCCCAGGTTTGCCGCTCGACGCTCGGCGCCGCCGGCGGACGAGCCGAAGCGGAACCATTGATGGACTCCGGTAAACGCGGTTGGAAGCGAGCGTTGGTCATCTGATGGGATCAACGATCACTACTGACACAATCGGCAACCGTCGCAAAACCCGCACAGGCGTGAAGAAGCGATCGAACCGCAGATGAACACGGATTATGCAATCCGTGTTGATCCGTGTTCATCTGTGGTTCTGTATTGTGGCGGCACGTCCGGCGCGCCGTATCGGCAAATCTGACCTACACTTCAGCGACACGTCATTCTGACGACGACTCGCAGGTTGGGATGACCGCTCGACCGCCAGACCGATCGTGCTCCGCGCGCCAGTCCGCGCGCTCCGGACCGCGTCCGGGGCTGTATTGGATTCTCGCGCTGGCGTTGGCGCCGTTGGCGTTCTCGCTGGGAGCGCCCGCCGATGACGTCGAGGCTCGGCTGACAGCGGTATTGCACAGCCCTCCGGCCGACGTCGGACGGCGCATCGATGCCCTGGCGGTTAATCCCGAGAGCACAATCGAGGACGTATTCCACGTGCTGCCGGGCCATCGCTTGCCGGGCGCGTGGACGAGCCGCGAGTCGTCGGCGCCATGGTTTTTCGCGGCCACGGTCGTCGCACTGGGATGGGCGGCGGCGCGGACTCAATTCCGGAACTTCTCCGAACACCGTCGCCGGGCCGTCGTGTGCGCGGTCTTCTCAGGGACGATCGGCGTCGGGATTCTGATCGCGTTGCAGCCGCGGATCACCGCTCTGTTCGATTGTGAGGGCGGCGCGGCTCGCAGCATGGCCGGCTTCCTGATCGGCGTCGGCCTGATCGAGGAGCTCGTCAAGCTCTTGCCGGTTCTGTGGCTCATAAGAAACGGACGTCGGCTCACGCGGTCCGCCGCTTGCCTCGTCGGGATGGCGTCCGGTCTGGGGTTCGGCGTCGCCGAGGGCATCGTCCACGCCGGGCAGTTCTACAATGGGGTCAGCGACTTGGACGCCTACGTGGCGCGGTTCGCGTCCTGCCCGGCGTTGCATGCGATCTGGACGGGGAGCGCCGCCATGGCTGCCGCCATCTGCGCCGGCGTGCTGTCCGTTCCGCGTGGCAAATGGATTTACTTCGTGACCGTGCTTTCAACCGTAGCCGTGCCGGCGGCCCTGCACGGGCTGTACGACATGGCCCTGCACGAGCGATGGGAGCCCGCGGCGCTCGCCGTCGCATTGGCGAGCCTCATGTGGTTGGCGCGCCTGATCGAAGCGAGCCGAGCCCCGGCCGGCGAGCCGTGTGTCGCCCTCGCATCAGCCCAATAGCTCCGCCGACAACGCGCGCAGGAACGGTTCCGCATCCGACACGATGCCCACGGTCTGCGTGCTGCCGCGATCCATCAGCTTCGTCACCGTGGCCGGGTTGATGTCCACGCAGCCGACTTTCACCCAGGCCGGCAGCAGGTTGCCGACGGCGATCGAGTGCAACATCGTGGCGACCATCAGGCAGAATCCCGTGCCGGGAACGTGCTTGCGCATCTCCGCCTGGGCGACGAGGACATCGGTGATGACTTCCGGCAGCGGGCCGTCGTCGCGGATGCTGCCGCCCAAGACGAACGGGATGGCGTGCTGGATGCACTCGTACATGATGCCGGACTTGAGCACGCCCTGGGCGACGGCGGCGCGGATGCCGCCGAGCCGGCGGATCGTGTTGATCGCGCGGAGGTGGTGCTCGTGCCCCTCGGCCGTGGGCAAGCCGCGCTCCAGCGACACGCCGAGGCTCGTGCCGTACAGCGCCTGTTCGATGTCATGGGCGGCGAGGGCGTTGCCGGCAAACAGGACCTGGATGTAACCGGCGCGGATCAAGCGGCAGACGAATTCGCCGCCCCCGGTGTGCACCACGGCCGGTCCGAGCACCGCCAGGATCTTCTCGCCGGCGTCGCGCGTCCGCTTCATGGCCAGCGCGATCTCGCGGGTGCTGACGCCCTTCGGCTTCTCGCTCGACACCGGGCTGGCCATGAACTCGAACAGCTCATGCTTCTTCTCGACTTCGGCGGGGAAGACGCGCAGGCCTTGCCGCCCGATCACGATGCGGTCGCCGATCTGCACGGCCGTCATGGGCACGCAGCGCGCCGCCGATCCCTCCGGATCGATCAGGATGCCGCAATCCATTTCCTGATCTTCGACGTCGACCCATTCGCCGCCGAGCCGCACCTGCGTGCGGAAATTGGTGGTGCTGTAGAAGCCCTCGGGAAACGCGCCGGCGACGTCGGCGACGGCGGTCTGGCAATCGGCGACGTGCGTCGCCACGGCTCCGTGATCGTGTATCGCATCGAGAATCGCGTCGAGCGTTTCCGCGGAGTCGGCCCGGACTTCCAGTCGTGCCTGGCTCGGATCGCTGGTCCGCCGGCCGATCTGAATGTCCTTGATGACGTAGCTGCCGCCCAGGGTCAGAATCTGGTCGAGCACTTTCGGCAGCAGGAGCGAATCGATGATGTGCCCGTGCAGTTCGACTTCCTCGACAAAGTCCGGTTTGTCATCCAGCGGGGGCATGGGGACGACTCCTGTTCACGATGGCTGACCGTTTTTCGGCAGTTCGCCGGTGCGATAAACCGCGGCGAGCATGGCCTTGGCCTGCTCGGGCAGCGGGCAGTTCTCGATGCAGCGGACCGCGTCCTCCACGGGGTATTCGACGCGGCGCAGATCGACGCGGCGATCGTCGATGACGGCGTAGCCGGCGCNNCGATGACGGCGTAGCCGGCGCGCGGATCGCCGTCGCGCTGAATGCCGACGCTGCCCGGGTTGATGACCAGCGTGCCGTTGACTTCGAGAGCGTATTGGTAATGCGTGTGGCCGACGCAGACGACGTCGGCGTCGACGCCGTCGAGCCGACGAGCCCAGAACCCGGCGTCGGGCGGGGCGAACTCGTCGAGCGGATCACGCGGCGTGGCGTGGACGAGTAAGAATCGCCGCCCGTCGAGCTGGAGCGACAGCGTGACGGGCAGGTCGGCGAGGTAGCGCAGTCCATCCGCATCGAGGCGGGCGCGGGTCAGCGGCCGGGTCGCCGCCGAAAGGTATTTGAACCCCACGCCGCCATGAATCGCCACGTCATGCGCGACGCCGTGATCGTGGTTTCCGCGGATGCAGTGCGTCACGTGGCGCCGCACCCAATCGACGCAGGGCTGCGGTTCGCCGCCGTAATCGACCAAATCGCCGAGGCACAGGCAGACGTCGCCGCGCTCGCGGATCGCCTGCAGCGCCGGCCAATTGGCGTGGAGGTCGGAAATCAGCACGATGCGCATGGGGTTGTCTTAGGACCCGCGTCCGCTCCCGGCTGAGCCATAGCCATATAACAACTCAACCTCAACAGGAGCCAGCATCCATGCGCGCCGCNNCTGAGTCAGGAACGACCGCAGCCGATCTGGGACGCGGTCATCGCCGCCCGGCCGGAGTTGTTCATCTTTCTCGGCGACAACATTTACGCCGATACGGACAACACCGAGATCTTGAAGCAGAAGTACGCGCAGCTCGGCGCGAATCCCGGATTTCAGAAACTGGTGAAGACGTGTCCGATCATGGCGACGTGGGACGATCACGACTACGGCGCCGACGACGCCGGCGTCGAGTTTCGCAACAAGGTCGCCTCGCAGCGCGTCTTTCTGGAGTTCTTCAACGAGCCGCCCGATTCGCCGCGGCGCCAGCGCGAGGGCGTCTACGGCGCCCGCATCTTCGGGCCGCCGGGACAGCGAGTCCAGATCATCCTGCTCGATACCCGTTATTTCCGCAGCAAGCTCAAGAAATCCGGCAACGCCTACGTGCCGAACACCGCCCCGGACGCGACGCTGCTCGGCGCAGCCCAGTGGAAATGGCTCGAGGAGCAGCTTCGCGCTCCCGCCGAGCTGCGCATCATCGGCTCATCGATCCAGGTCGTGGCCGAGGATCATCGGTTCGAGAAGTGGATGAACATCCCGGCCGAGCGCGAGCGGCTTTTCAAATTGCTCCAAGACACGAAGGCCGCCGGCGTCGTGTTCATCAGCGGCGACCGGCACCTCGCGGAACTCTCCGCCATGGACGCCGGGCTCGGCTACCCCGTCTTTGACCTGACTTCCAGCGGCATGAACATGGCCAATCGGCGTTGGCGGCCGACGGAGGTCAACAAGCACCGCGTGGCGACCATGACCTCCGGCGACAATTTCGGCATGATCCTGATCGACTGGTCGGCCAAGCCGCCGATCGTGCGGCTGCAAATCCGCGACGTGGCTGGAGAGGTTGTGATCCAGGAGAAATTCGATCTCTCGCTGTTGTCGCCGGTGGATCGGCAAGCGGCGTCGGCGGTCGCGGCTCGTCCCGCCGCCGCACTCAAGACCCCGGGAGCCATCACGCCCGGCGAGGCCAGCCAGCGCGTCGGCGACAAAGTCACCGTCGAGTTCAAGGTACTGGCTTCCGGGCGGACGCAGAACAACAGCCGCGTGTTCCTCAATTCCGCGGTCGACCGCGGCGACAAGGACAATTTCACGATCGTGCTGGTGATGCGCGACGTGGGCGAAGCGCTGCGGGCCGCCGGCATCGCGGAGCCGGCGAATTACTACAAGAACAAGACCGTCCGCGTGACCGGCACGGTGTCGCTGTATCAGGATCGGCCGCAGATCGTTGTCGAAGATGCGAGCAATATCGCCGTGGTTGACTAGTTGAAAGCGAGTGCGCATCCGCGCTCGGCTCGCTGGCGCTCGCCTCGCGGCTAACGTGCCTCGCGGCTAACGAATCGGGTATGACAATTATTCGCCGCGTGGTCGTGCTCGCCGCGTTTGCCTTCTGGCAGGGCGGGTTCACGTTCTACGCCGCGGTAGTCGTGCCCATCGGGACCGACGTGCTCGGCTCGGCGGCGGAGCAGGCCCGGATCACGCGGCGCGTGACCGTGGCGATGAACCTGGCCGGCCTGGCGGCGATCGCGATCTTCGCCGCCGACGTGGCCCTGGAGCCGAACTATCGCCGCAGCCGGGCGGTCGTCCTCTTCGGGATCACCGCGCTGTTGGTCGGGCTGATCGCGCTGCGAGCGCATCTGGACGCGCTGTTTCACGGCGCCGAAGCGTACGTCGCCGATCGCGGTGTTTTCCGACCGTGGCACCGGCTGTATCTCTGGCTCAGCACGGCGCAATGGGCGGCGTGCGTCGGGTTTCTGGCGCTGACGCTGGCGGCGTGGTTCCCGCGGAACGGCTCGCCTAGGCCGCCGAAATCGCCGTCGGTATCCTGATCTCTATGCCGAAGAAGCTGTATCTCGAAACGGTTGGCTGCCAGATGAACGTGCTCGACAGCGAGCTCGTCGTCGGAAGTTTGCGCCGCATCGGCTACAGTCTGACCGATTCTCCGCACGACGCCGATCTGATCCTTTTCAACACCTGTTCCGTCCGCCAGCATGCCGAGGACAAAATCTACTCGGCGCTGGGTCGGTTGCAGGGGCACAAGAAGGCCCATCCCGAGAAAATCGTCGGCGTCCTGGGCTGCATGGCCCAGAAGGATCAGGAGTTGATCCGCCGGCGGGCGCCGCACGTCGATATCGTTTGCGGTCCCGGGCAGCTCACGCAATTGCCCCAGCTCATCGCGGCAGTTGCAGGCGGCGATGGGCCGCAGTTGGCCCTCAGTCTCGGCCGAGCCGAGGCGTCGCGCGTCGAAGTCACCGAGAGCTTCGAGAGCTACGATCCGCTGCGCGAACCGTCGATGCGGCCGACGCCGTTTCAGGCGTTCGTCCGCACGCAGTTCGGCTGCGACAAGTTCTGCACGTACTGCATCGTGCCCTACACGCGCGGCGAGGAAATTTCGCGTCCGCTCGACGACGTGCTGGCCGAGATCGCCGGGCTGGCGGCGCAGGGCGTGAAGGAAGTGACCCTGCTCGGCCAGAACGTCAACGCCTACCGCGGGCCGATGGGCACGCGCGGCGAGATCGCCGACTTCGCGCTCCTGATCGAGTTCGTGGCCGCGATCCCCGGCATCGAGCGCAT